>CABFVV010000113.1_pt1 | contig 28483 bp, 26 predicted proteins | sample 8864751 | NCBI WGS metagenome assembly CABFVV01 (sample SAMEA5735770, study PRJEB23740) | soil metagenome | biome: forest; feature: forest soil; material: soil | place: USA | collected 2013-10-13 | depth 0.1 m | reverse complement strand
TGGCATTGTACTTCGGGGCGGGGGTGGGGCGGCAGAGGGCACCCCTCGCGACGTCAGTTCGCGCGCCGTCCACTCGCCGGATCGAAGAAATGCAGATGCTGCGCGGGCAGCGAGACTTGCAGCGCTTCGCCAGCCGGGGGGCGGTGCGTGTGCGGCAGCCGCACGGTCACGTCGTGCTTGCCCCAGCGGCCGTGCGCGAGGTTGTCCGCGCCGAGCAGTTCGCAGGAATCGACGGTCAACGTGGCGTTGGATGCGTCCGCTTGACCCGGCGTCATGTGCTCGGGGCGAATGCCGAGCGTCCATTCGCGGCCCTTCGCAACTTCCCGGCCGATCGATGCCACGCCTGTAAGCGGCAGTTTCGGACCGTTGCCAGCCACTTCAAACGTCAAGCCGTCATCCGACACGCGGCCTTCCAGCAGATTCATCCCCGGTGAGCCGATGAAGCTCGCGACGAACACCGTCGCCGGCCGCTCGTAGACCTCGGTCGGCGCGCCGATCTGCTCCGCGTGACCCTTGTTCATCACGATTACGCGTTGCGCCAGCGTCATCGCTTCGATCTGATCGTGGGTGACGTACAGGCTGGTCGTGGCAAGCCGTGCATGCAGGCGCTGGATTTCGAGGCGCATTTGCACGCGCAGGCGTGCATCGAGATTGGACAGCGGCTCATCGAACAGAAACACCGCCGGCTCGCGCACGATCGCGCGGCCCATGGCGACACGTTGTCGTTGCCCGCCGGACAACTCGCGCGGCTTGCGTGCGAGCAGCGGACCAAGCTCGAGAATCTGCGCCGCAGCGTCCACGCGCTTCGCAATCTGCGCGCGATCGACGCCCGCAATCTTCAGCGCGTAGCCCATGTTTTCGGCGACGCTCATATGCGGATACAGCGCGTAGTTCTGGAACACCATCGCGATGTTGCGATCTTTCGGCTCCAGGCGATTGACCACTTTGCCGGAGATCGAGACGGTGCCGTCGGAGATGCCTTCGAGCCCGGCCACCATCCGCAGCAAGGTCGATTTGCCGCAACCCGACGGACCGACCATCACGACGAACTCGCCGTCCGAGACGTCCACATCGATGCCGTGCAACACGAACTGTTTGCCGTCGTAGGTCTTTTTAACGCCTTGCAGAGTCAGTGCAGCCATGCTGTTTTAGCCTTTTCGTTGCTTGCCGCGCGTGCCACGCTTTGCGCGGCGTTCTTTATTTGTCCAACGCCGAAGCTCGCCCAAGCTGCGCGAGTTACTTCTCCGAGTCCACCAGTCCGCGCACGAACCAGCGTTGCATCGTCAGCACGACGGCGAGCGGCGGCAGCATCGCGAGCAGCGTCGCGGTCATCACGAGATGCCATTCGGTTGCGGTATCGCCGGAGGCGATCATGCTTTTGATGCCGACCACGGCCGTGGTCAGCGATTGCTGGCTTGTAATCAGGATCGGCCATAGATACTGATTCCAGCCGTAAATGAACGTGATGACAAAGAGCGCCGCCATGTTCGTTTTTGACAGAGGCAGCACCACGTCCCAGAAGAATCGCATTGCGCCCGCGCCGTCGATACGCGCCGCTTCCATCAGTTCATCGGGCAGCGTCATGAAGAATTGCCTGAACAGGAACGTGGCGGTGGCCGATGCGATCAGCGGCAACGTCAACCCGCTATACGTATTGCTCATATGCATCGACGACACGACTTGCACGGTCGGAAAGATGCGCACTTCGACCGGCAGCATCAGCGTGACGAAGATCAGCCAGAACGACAAATTGCGAAACGGAAAGCGGAAAAACACGATCGCATACGCGGAGATCATCGAGATGGCGATCTTGCCGATCGAAATCACCAGCGCCATGACGAGGCTGTTGAACAGCATGCGGCCGAACGGCGCCGCCGCATTGCCGCTGCCATGCGACCAGACCGTCGAGATGTTCTCGAACAGATGCGTACTCGGCACTAGTGACAGCGGCACGCTGAACACCTCGTACTCGCTCATCGTCGCCGCGCAAAACGCGACGTACACCGGAAACACCACCAGCACGACGCCGAGAATCAGCACCGCATGGCAGAAGAGGTCGAAACCGCGGCGGTTCTCGATCATGAGTATTGAACCCTGCGTTCGATGAAGCGGAATTGCACGACCGTCAACGCGACGACGATCACCATCAGGATGACGGACTGCGCACCCGAGCTGCCGATGTCCAGCCCCTGAAAGCCTTCGGCGAAAATCTTGTAGATCAGCGTGCGGGTGGACTGGGCCGGGCCGCCGCCGGTGGCGGCGTCGATCACCGGGAAGGTGTCGAAGAACGCGTAGGTGATATTGATCACCAGCAGGAAGAAGCTGGTCGGCGAAAGCAGCGGCAGGGCGATGCCGAAGAAGCGCCGCACCGGACCGGCGCCGTCGATGGCCGCCGCTTCGATCAGTGAGCGCGGAATCGCCTGCAAGCCGGCGTAGAAGAACAAAAAGTTATAACTGACCTGCTTCCACACCGAAGCCAGCACCACCAGAAACATCGCCTGGCCCGCATTCAATGCGTGATTCCAAACGATGCCGTACTTGGCGAGCGCATAGGTGACGAGGCCGATGCTCGGATTGAACAGGAACGACCACAACACGGCGGCGATCGCGGGCGCGACCGCATACGGCCAGATCAGCAGGGTCTGATAAGCCTTGGCGCCGCGTGTCACGCGATCCGCGCAGACCGCCAGCAGAAGCGAAATCACCAATCCGAACACGGTGACGAGCGCACAGAAAATCAGCGTCGTATTGAACGACGACAGGTAAAGCGGATCGGCGAACAACTGCTTGAAATTGGCAAGCCCGACAAACTCGCTCGACGTGCCGAACGCGTCCTGACTCTGCGTGGATTGCCACAGCGCTTCGCCTGCCGGCCACAGAAAGAACAGCAGCGTGATCAGGAGTTGCGGCGCGACGAGCAGGTAGGGCAGCACGCTGGTGCCGAAGCTGGAGCGCTTTTCCATCGAAGTTTCCTAGGTTCTGCTGCAACAACAGGTTTCGGTGCGAGCGCACCGAAACCTTGCCGGTTCGTGCTTGGTTAGTTACCGGCTTTCTCGAAGCGGCGCAGCAACTCGTCGCCACGCGACACCGACGAATCGAGCGCTTGTTGCGGCGTCTTCTTGTCCGCCCACACCTGTTCGAGTTCTTCGTCGATCACGGTGCGGATCTGCGGCATGTTGCCCAGACGCAAGCCTTTCGTGTACGGCAGCGGCGGTTTGTTGAGCATCTGCTTGATCGCGGTATCGCTGCCCGGATTCTTCTCGTAGAAGCCTTGCTGCTGGGTCAGCTGATACGCGGCGGTTGTGACCGGCAGATAGCCGGTGTCCTGGTGCCACTTCGCGGCAACCGGCGCCGACGACAGATAAGACATGAATTTCGCCACGCCCTTGTACACCGCCGGATCTTTACCCGACAGCACCCACAGGCTCGCCCCGCCGATGATCGCGTTCTGCGGCGCGCCCTTCACGCTGGCGTCGTACGGCATCATGCCGGTGCCAAAATTAAACTTCGCGTACTTCTTGATTGTGGCAAGCGAGCCCGACGAGTTCGTAATGATCCCGCAGTCACCGCTATAGAACTTCGACACCGGTTCGTCCTTGCGGCCGACGTACGTGAAGGTGCCTTCCTTCTGCATGTTCTGCAGGAACTGGATGTGCGCGACCTGCAGCGGCTTGTTGAATTCGAGCTGCGCGTCGGCGCCGTCGAACCCATTGTTCTTCGACGCGAACGGGGCGCCATGCCAGGCGCTATAGTTTTCGAGCTGAATCCAGCTCTGCCAGCCCGACGAATAACCGCACGCCATGCCCGACGCCTTCAGCTTCTGTGCGTCCACCTGCAATTCGGCCCAGGTTTTCGGCGGCTGATTCGGATCGAGCCCGGCTTTCTTGAACGCGTCCTTGTTGTAGTACAACACTGGCGTCGAGCTGTTGAATGGCATCGAGATCAGTTCGCCGGTCTTGGAGTCGCTGTAATAGCTGGCGATGGTTGGCACGAAGGCCTTTTCGTCGAGCGGTACGCCGGCTTGCTTGAATACTTCCGAGACCGGGATCACGGCTTTCTTCGCCTGCATCATTGTCGCGGTGCCGACTTCGTAGACCTGCAGAATGGCCGGCGCGTTGCCGCTGCGATAAGCCGCGATGCCGGCGGCGAGGGTCTGGTCGTAGCTGCCCTTGAACACCGGTACGATCTTGTAGTCGCTTTGCGACGCGTTGAACGCGTTGGCGATGTCGTTCAGACGCTCACCGAGGGCGGCTTCCATGGCGTGCCAGAACTGGATTTCAGTGGCGGCATGGGCTGCCTGGCTAATGCCGAGGCTCAGCACGGCGGCAACGGAAAGTGAACGGAATAACGGCTTGCAACGCATCGATTTGATCTCCTTTGTCGACCGGAGTTAGCGCTTTAGCGCTTACTCCGGTCCCATGCAATTGATTGCTGACGGAACGGGCGCAGATGGGAATCGCGCGATTCTATTTGTGTTCGATGACAGTCCGGCGTCAGGTGCCTGGCGGAGGCCCGCTTTTTGACAGGCGCCGACTGCCGCAATTTAACATCGGCTGTCACGAAACGGAAACAATGCACGCTTGATCAGCGTGCTTATTAATCAGGATTCCAGATGCAGAGTTCAGTACGATTGGCGGTTTTCGGCTCGATAGCGAGTCTCATCCTGCTCGCGGGATGTGGACTGACGCCCACCACGACGAATAACGGGCCGTCGACGGTGACCTCGTTGCCGAAGATCATCGCGCATCGCGGCGGCACTGGCGACGCGCCCGAAAACACGCTCGAAGCGATTCGGCAGTCGATCGCACATCGTGCCGACGCTATGTGGCTTACGGTTCAGTTGAGCAAGGACGGCGTGCCGGTGTTGTACCGCCCGGCCGATCTGTCGGCATTGACCGACACGAAAGGGCCGGTGTCCGCATTCACGGCGGCAGAACTCGCGCGTATGAACGCCGGCTGGAATTTCCGCCGTGGCGACGCGTATCGCTACCGTGATCACCCGATTGGTATTCCGACGCTGCGGCAAGCGTTGCAAGCAATTCCGCCCGCCATGCCGATCATCCTCGATATGAAAGCGCTGCCCGCCGCGCCGCAGGCGCTGGCGGTGGCACGTGTGCTGGACGAAGAAAACGCGTGGCCGCGCGTATCGATCTATTCGACGGAAGCGGACTATCAGCAGAGTTTCGCCGTGTATCCACATGCCAGGCTGTTCGAGTCGCGGGACACGACACGGGCGCGGCTCGTGCGCGTGCTGCTCAACCAGGGCTGTGTGGACGCGCCGGCTGAACACACCGCCACGGCGTTCGAATTGCACCGGCAGATGACGGTGGTGGAAAAATTCACGCTTGGCGAGGGACGCTCGGATGTGCAGGCAAGCTTGTGGACGCCCGCGACGGTCGCGTGCTTCCGGCGGAAGCCCGATGTGCGGATCGTCGCGATCGCGGTGAACGACCCGGACGATTATCGGGCGGCGGCGTGTCTGGGGATCGACGCGGTGCTGGTCGATTCGCCGCTGCAGATGGCGGCAGTCAAGGCAAGTATGGCTATGCCGCTGCGATGTGAGGCCCGGCAGGGGGCGCAGAGCAGGCAATAAAAAAGCCCGCATTTCGCGGGCCTTCTTCTTCCATTACGGCGGCGTTCAGCCTTTCGCTGGCCACCGCCTGACGCCGAGGCGAAGCCTCAAACGTTGAACAGGAAGTTCATCACGTCGCCGTCGTGGACGACGTATTCCTTACCTTCCGCACGCATCTTGCCGGCTTCCTTCGCACCTTGTTCACCTTTGTAGGTGATGAAATCGGTGAAGCCGATCGTCTGCGCGCGAATGAAGCCGCGCTCGAAGTCGGTGTGAATCGCGCCTGCTGCCTGCGGTGCCGTGTCGCCGACATGGATCGTCCATGCGCGCACTTCCTTCACGCCGGCCGTGAAGTAGGTTTGCAGGCCCAGCAACTTGAAACCCGCGCGGATCACGCGGTTCAGGCCCGGCTCGTGCATGCCCATATCGGCGAGGAACACTTCCATATCCGCTTCTTCGAGGTCGGCGATTTCCGCTTCGATCGCGGCGCACACCGCAACGACCGGCGCGTTTTCCGCTGCCGCGAACTTCGACACCGCGTCCAGATGCGGGTTGTTCTCGAAACCGCCTTCCTTCACGTTGGCGACGTACATGGTCGGCTTGGCGGTGATCAGGCAGAACGGCTTGAGCGTGGCCTTTTCTTCATCCGACAGGTCGAGCGCGCGGACCGGCTTGGCCTGGTCGAGTTGCGCGCGCACCTTTTCCAGCACGGCGGCGTTCTTGATGGCTTCTTTGTCGTTACCCGACTTGGCGGCCTTCGAATAGCGCGACAGCGCTTTTTCGACGGTCGCGAGGTCGGCCAGCGCCAACTCGGTGTTGATCACTTCGATATCCGACAGCGGATCGACCTTGTTCGCGACGTGGATCACGTTGTCGTCTTCGAAGCAGCGCACCACGTGCGTGATCGCATCGGTTTCGCGGATGTTCGCGAGGAACTGGTTGCCCAGACCTTCACCCTTGCTCGCACCGGCCACGAGACCGGCGATGTCGACGAATTCCACCACGGCCGGCAGGATGCGCTCCGGTTTGACGATTTCGGCGAGGGCCTTCAAACGTGCGTCCGGCACTTCGACAATGCCGACGTTCGGCTCGATCGTGCAGAACGGGTAGTTTTCGGCGGCAATACCCGCCTTGGTCAGCGCGTTGAACAGGGTGGACTTGCCGACGTTAGGCAAGCCGACGATGCCGCATTTGAGGCTCATGGAAATCCTTCAGTGAATCAGTAAGTTGCGTGATGCGCTCAACGCTGTGTGCAGGATTCGGAAAGCCTTCGCGTTTGGCGGGGCGAAGCGAGTGCAGCGGAGCGGGACAAGACACCAGATCGGGGCGTTGCCTCGACGATTCTGGGCGAGTTTTGTCACGGAAAGCGCAATTGTAACCCGTTCGGATGGGGTTCTTGATCTGCCTGCGGTAAAGCGGGGCGCTCGATCCGTCCCCGGCAACCCCCGCGGCTATAATGCGCGGATGAATGCACACCACCAGACCTTTGATGCCGCCGTGATAGGCGGCGGGCTCGTCGGCAAGACCGCGGCGCTGGCGCTGACGCAAGGCGGACTGCGCGTGGCGCTGCTCGCGCAACCCTGTGCGGCGCTGGCCGCCGGCGCCGCCTTCGACTCGCGGGTCTACGCGCTGTCGTCGAGTTCACAGGCTCTGCTGGAGCGATTGCGGGTCTGGCAGGCGCTCGATCTGTCCAGGCTCGGACCCGTCTACGACATGCGCGTCTATGGCGATGCGCATGCTGAACTCCACTTTTCCGCGTTTCAGGCGTCCGTGCCGCAACTGGCGTGGATCGTCGAGTCGTCGGTGATCGAGCGCGCACTGGATGCCGCGCTGCGTTTCCAGCCGAATCTCACCTGGATCGACACGCGTGCGCAGGCGCTCGACTTTACCGCGGATGGCGCGAGCGTCGGTCTCGCCAACGGCAACGTGCTCGAGGCCGATCTGGTGGTCGGCGCCGACGGGGCGCATTCGTGGGTGCGCGCGCAGATTGGCTCGAAAATGGACCGGCGCGACTACAAGCAAACCGGCGTGGTCGCGAATTTCAAGGCCGAAAAGCCGCACAGCGAAACCGCTTACCAATGGTTCAGGGACGGCGAAATCATCGCGCTGCTGCCGATGCCGGACGGCCACGTGTCGCTGGTCTGGTCGGCGCGCACCGAGCATGCCGAGCAACTGCTCGCGCTCGATCCGGCGCAACTCGCGGCTGAAGTCGAGCGCGTGACGGGCGAGCAGTTCGGCGCTTTGGAATGCGTGACGCCCGCGCAAGGCTTCCCGCTCGCGCTGCAAACCGTCGATAAGCTCGTGGCGCCGCACGTCGCGCTGGTTGGCGATGCCGCGCATCTGATTCACCCGTTGGCGGGCCAGGGCATGAACCTCGGTTTGCGCGATGTCGCGGCGCTTGCCGAGACGGTCGCCGGCAAGGAAGCGTTCCGTGATCTCGGCGACATGGTGCTGCTGCGCCGCTACGAGCGTGCCCGCCGCGAAGACATCCGCGCGCTGATGATCGCCACCGACGGCCTGCAAAAGCTCTTCTCGGCGCCCGGTCCGTTTGCCAAGGTATTGCGCAATACCGGCATGGCATTTGTCGGCGCGCAGCCGTTCATCAAGCGCTGGCTGGTGTCGGCCGCGCTGGGGTAAAGCGGTCTACCCGGCATACCCAGCCGGCGAGACGGGTATCATGAACGGATGGACGCCATTCTGGTCAGACCAGAAACGTCCCAAAAAACGCGCCTCACGCGCGATCGAACTCCAGGAATTAAGCATGAAAAAATCCTTCCGCATCGCGGCCGTCGCGCTCGCGATCGCTGCCGTGGCAATCGGCTGCTCCGCGCAGGCCGACCAAGCCACCGACAAGCTCAAAGCCACCCTGCAAACGCGTCTGACCGACGTGACGATCAAGAGCGTGACGAAGTCGCCGGTTGCCGGTCTCTACGAAGTGAATCTCGGCACGCAGATCATCTATAGCGATGCGAATGGCGATTACCTCATGCTCGGCGACATTGTCGACGCGAAGACCCGCAAGAATCTGACCGAAGCGCGTCTGGCGGAGACCAACCGGATCGACTTCGCGAGCCTGCCGTTCGCGAACGCGGTGAAGGTCGTGAAGGGCAACGGCGCGCGCAAGATCGCCGTGTTCTCCGATCCGAACTGCCCGTACTGCAAGCAGCTCGAAACCACGCTCAAGTCGATCGATAACGTCACGGTCTACACCTTCCTGTACCCGGTGCTGTCGCCGGATTCGACCGCCAAGTCGAAGTCGATCTGGTGCTCGACCGACCGCGCGAAGGCGTGGGAATCGTGGATGCAGGATCGTCAGGCGCCCACGGCAGCCGGCACCTGCGACACCGCCGCGATCGACAAGAACCTGGCGCTCGGCCGCGCGATGAACGTCGACGGCACGCCCACGGTGTTCCTCGCCGACGGTCGCCGCCTGCCCGGCGCCGTGCCGGCCGACCGGCTGGACAAGGAAATGTCCGCCGTGCGCTGAGCACGCAGCACCAGTCGAAGAAAGGAGGCGCGCAGTGCGCCTCCTTTCACATCAAGTCCGCACATCCCCGCCTGAAGTCACCTAATCGCCGCCGATGAAGCCGATCCGCTACACCATCGTTCCGAAGCAACCCGCCGCCCACCTGTTCGAAGTCACCGTGACCGTTGCCGATCCCGATCCGGCCGGCCAGCGTTTCATGCTGCCGGTTTGGATTCCGGGCAGCTACATGGTGCGCGAATTCGCGCGCAACATCGTCACGTTGCGGGCTACCAATGACGCCGGCCGCAAGGTGCGTGTCGAAAAGACCGACAAGCACACGTGGCAGGCGGCGCCGGTCAAAGGCGCGCTGACGCTGCGCTACGAGGTGTATGCATGGGATCTGTCGGTGCGCGCTGCGCATCTTGATGACACGACGGGCTTCTTCAACGGCACCAGTGTATTTCTGTCGCCGCTCGGTCACGAGGAGGCGCAGTGCGTGGTCGATATCCAGAAGCCGGAAGGCGCGGCGTATCGCGACTGGCGCGTCGCCACGGCGTTGCCGGAAGCGCGCGGCACGAAGCGCTATGGCTTCGGCGAGTATCGCGCGCAGAACTACGACGAGTTGATCGATCATCCGGTAACGTTGGGCGAATTCGCGCTTGCAACCTTCAAGGCGCACGGTGTGCCGCACGACATCGTGATCGCAGGTCGCGTGATCGGGCTCGATATGGCCCGTCTGTCCGCCGATCTGAAGCGTATCTGCGAAACGCAGATCGCGCTGTTCGAGCCGAAGTCGAAGAAAGCGCCCATGGATCGCTACGTGTTCATGACGCAGGCCGTCACCGATGGCTATGGCGGACTGGAGCATCGCGCCTCGACGGCGTTGATCTGCAACCGGGGCGATCTGCCGGTGGAAGGCCGCGACGCGCCCGCCGAGGGCTACCGAACCTACCTCGGTCTGTGCAGTCACGAATACTTCCACACCTGGAACGTGAAGCGCATCAAGCCGGCCGTGTTCGCGCCGTACGACCTGAGCGTCGAAAACTACACGTCGCTGCTGTGGCTGTTCGAAGGCTTCACTTCTTACTACGACGATCTGATCCTCGTGCGCAGCGGCCTGATCTCGCAAGACGACTATTTCGGCCTGCTCGGCAAGGTAGTCGGTGGCGTGCAGCGTGGCAGCGGCCGTCTGAAGCAGACGGTGGCCGAAAGCTCGTTCGACGCCTGGGTCAAATACTATCGGCAGGATGAAAACGCGCCGAATGCGATCGTCAGCTATTATACCAAGGGCTCGCTCGTCGCGCTTGCGTTCGATCTGACGATTCGTGCGCAGACTAACAACCGCAAATCGCTCGACGACGTGATGCGCCTGCTGTGGCAGCGCTTCGGGCGCGACTTCTACCGCGGCAAGCCCGTCGGTGTCGAAGAAAGCGAGATCGAGGCGATTTTTGCCGAAGCGACCGGTGTGCAACTGGCCGAGTTGTTCGCTGAAGCCGTACACGGCACGCGCGATCTGCCCCTCGATACGCTGCTCGCGCCTTTTGGCGTCACGCTCGCACCCGAGCTCGAGAAGAATGGCAAGCCGTCGCTCGGCGCGCGCATGCGCGGCGGCGCGGATTGCACGCTGGCGGCCGTTCACGACGGCAGCGCGGCGCAAAAGGCCGGCCTCTCGGCAGGCGACGTGCTGATCGCGCTCGACGGTCTGCGCGTAACCGGCTCGAATCTTGATTCGCTACTGTCGCGCTATCTGCCGGGTGCGAAGGTCGAGGTTCACGCCTTCCGCCGCGACGAGCTGCGCACCGCGCAAGTCAAGCTGGACGGGCCTGACGTGGCGCGCTACAAGCTGACCGTCAGCGATAAGCGGCCAGCCGCGCGCAAGGCGCTGGAGCGTTGGCTGGCAAGCTGATCGTAATCCACGCTGTCGCTAATCGAAAGTTCGGGGCGGGGGATTGTTCTACCAGTGCAACAATCCTTCGCTGCCGGATGGCTTTTTCCCGGGTCGGTTAAAAATCACAATGGCTCCACTCGCGCAAAACTGCGCGCCCCTACTGGAGTCAACCATGACCACGATCCTGCAAATTAACTCGGCAGCTCGCTCGCAAGGCGCGAACTCGACGCTTCTCGTCAACGAACTGACCGCAAAGCTGCAACAATCGAATTCGGGCGCGCAAGTCGTCGTCCGTAACCTGCAAGCTGAACCGCTGCCGCACCTGGACGACGCCGTCCTCGGCGCGTTCTTCACGCCGGCTGACCAGCGCACGCCGGAACAAGTCGCGATCGCTGCACGCAGCGAAGCGCTGATCGCCGAACTGCAAGCCGCCGACATCATCGTGATCGGCGCACCGATGTACAACTTCGGCATCTCGTCGCAACTGAAGACGTACTTCGACTTCATCGCACGCGCCGGCATCACGTTCCAGTACACGGCGAACGGTCCGGAAGGTCTCGTGAAGGGTAAGAAGGTTCACGTGGTTTCGGCACGCGGCGGCAAGTATGTCGGCACGCCGAACGACAGCCAAACGCCGTACCTGAAGAGCTTCCTCGGCTTCCTCGGCATGACCGATGTGAACTTCATCTACGCTGAAGGCCTGAACATGGGCCCGGACGCTGCGAGCGCCGCGTTGGCTGGCGCGCGTGAAGCGATCGCTGCTGCGTAAGGTGTGAGGTTTGTCTCGCGCTGCGTGTTCGCGGCGCGGTGGAATGAAAAAACGCCACGGGGTGTGAATGCCGTGGCGTTTTTGTTTTTGTGGCGGTGGTCTTTGGTAGCCGGTGTCGGTGCGCTTCGCGCGACGAGTGTTATGCCAGCATCTGCGCTTCGTCGGGCAAGCGCCAGTCGATCGGTTCGCGGCCGTGCTTCACGAGATATTCGTTGGCCGACGCAAAGTGCCCGCAGCCGAGAAAGCCGCGATGCGCCGACAGCGGCGACGGATGCGGCGCTTCCAGCACGTAATGCGACTTGCCGCCAAGCAGCGCGCGTTTGGCTTGCGCATGCGCACCCCACAGCATGAACACCAGGCCGTCATGACGCATGGCCAGTTCGTGGATCAGCGTGTCGGTGCATTTCTCCCAGCCGCGTTTTGCGTGACTCGCAGCCGAATCGCGCTCGACGGTCAGCACTGTGTTCAACAGCAGCACGCCCTGTTTGGCCCATGTGTCGAGGCAGCCATGACGCGGCGGTTCGTGGCCGAGGCTCGCGGTGATTTCCTTGAAGATGTTGCGTAGCGACGGCGGCGTGCGCACGTTCGGCGCGACTGAAAACGCCAGTCCGTGTGCTTGCGGCGTGCCGCGGTCTTCGCCGTGATACGGGTCCTGCCCGAGGATCACGACTTTGACTTCGTCGGGACTGGTGAGGCGCAGGGCGCGGAAGACGTCGGCGGGATAGACGGTTTTGCCGGCCGCGCACTCACCGTCGACGAAACGGCACAAGGGCGCGTAGGCGTCGCTTTCGATGAACGGATTGAGGTGTGTGCGCCAAGCCGGGGGCAGGGCGGCGAATTGGGCTTCGAGCGTCGGCGGCGGCGAGCCGGCGGCTGTGCGTGTCGGCTCCGGCTGCGCGGTTGCGCCGGCCGGCGTGGCAGAGGCGTCGCCGAACAACGAGGCTTGCGACGAATTGGAGCGGGTGCGGGAAGCTGAGGTCATGGCGGGGAAGTGTCGCAGCAAATGCGGGCTGGCTCAAGGTGTAGGTGCTGCTCGGGCGCTGTGTACCTCTTGATCACACACGCCGAGGGCTTAAGCCGCCCGCAACTGATACCCGCGTTGTGCCTTGCTAATGTTGTCCGGTGCAAGGCCGGTGACCTGTTTGCCGAGTTCGCTCGCGAGCGTGTTGAGTGCGGCTTCGTCGCCGGATTTCAGTTCGAGTTCGACTTCGGAGATCGGCGCGCGGCGGGTTTCACCGTTCACTTCGGCGAGCACGTCGCCCTGGTCGATCGCGGCTTCGACTTGCGAGCCGTCCAGCGAGACATTCCACAACGTGCGCGTGAAATTCGTGCGGAACAGTTCGATCAACTCCGGCGCCGCCTGACGCAAGGCCTCAGCGGCAGCGGGTTCGTCGCATGCGTGCAGCAAGGCGTCGATTTCGAGTTTCTCGCCCGCCACCGGCATTTCCCACTCGTGCCGGCTATGCAGCCCGTCCTTCGCGTTACCCACGGTCTTGAACGTTTGCAGCCAGCCGTCTGGCGTATGCCGCAGCCGCAGCGCGCTTTTCGACGTAGCCAGCGCAAGCCTGGGCGTATCGAAGTAGATATTCGCCAGCTCGATCGGGCGACCCTCGGCGCCGGTGCGTGCGACGAACCACTGCGTCGCCGCTTTCACCTGGCTCGCCGGTAGTGCCAGCTTGATTTCACGTTCCATGCCCATGACCTGCTCCGCTACGTAGTCTGCGTGTTGAACCTGTGCTTAGAAAAACATCCGCGCAAGTTCCACACCCGGCTCTTCCGCGCGCATGAACGCCTCGCCGACGAGGAACGTATGCACGTCCATCGCCCGCAGACGTTCGACATCCTGACGCGACAGAATGCCCGACTCCGTGACGACGATACGGTCGTCCGGAATCGATTCGAGCATGCCGATGGTCGTCTCGATCGATGTTTCGAAGGTGCGCAGATTGCGGTTGTTGATGCCGATCAGCGGCGTCTTCAACTTCAGCGATTCCATCAGTTCATTGTGGTCATGCACTTCGACCAGCACCGCGAGGCCCAGCGAATGCGCGAGCGCTTCGAGGTCCTGCATCTGCGAGGTTTCCAGCGCGGCAGCGATCAGCAGGATCGCGTCGGCACCCATCGCGCGGGCTTCGACGATCTGGTACGGATCGACGATGAAGTCTTTGCGCAGCACCGGCAAACTGCAGGCGGCGCGCGCCTCTTCGAGATACGCAACGCTACCCTGGAAGAACTGGACGTCGGTGAGCACGGACAAGCAGGCCGCACCGTGTTTTTCATACGAACGCGCGATCTCGGCGGGGACGAAGTTTTCGCGCAGCACGCCTTTCGACGGGCTCGCTTTCTTCACTTCGGAGATCACCGCGGCCAGACCGGCCGCGTGTTTCGCGCGCAATGCACCGACGAAATCGCGGATGTCGCGCGACGATGCTTCGAGGCGCAGCGCTTCGAGCGGCGCGCTCTGTTCAGCCGCGCGGACTTCTTCGCGTTTGACCGCGATGATGCGGTCGAGGATGTCGCTCATGAGGGTCTCGCTACGTAATTACTGCTTGAATTGCTGGGTGAAGCGGATCAGGTCGTCGACTTTCGCCCGTGCCTTGCCGCTCGCGATCGCTTCGCGCGCCAACTGGATGCCGTCCGCAATCGACGCCGCCACGTTCGCCGAATAGAGCGCCGTGCCCGCGTTCAGCGTAACGATTTCACGCGCGACGCCGGGCTTGTTGTCGAGCGCTTCGAGCAACATCACTTTGGATTCGGCCGCGTCGGCCACTTTCAGCGTGCGGTTCGACACCATCTGCATGCCGAAGTCTTCCGGGTGAATTTCGTACTCGTGGATCTGGCCGTCGCGCAGCTCGCCGACTTGCGTCGCCGCGCCGAGCGAGACCTCGTCCATGCCGTCCATACCGTACACCACCAGCACGTGCTTCGCGCCGAGGCGCTGCATCACGCGCACCTGAATACCGACGAGGTCCCCGTGGAACACGCCCATCAGTTGATTAGGCGCGCCGGCCGGATTGGTCAGCGGCCCAAGAATATTGAAGATGGTCCGCACGCCGAGTTCGCGGCGCACCGGCGCGATGTTCTTCATGGCCGGATGATGGTTCGGCGCGAACATGAAGCCCATGCCAGTTTCCGCAATCGACGCCGCCACCTGTTCCGGTTGCAGATCGATGTTCACGCCGAGCGCTTCGAGCACGTCTGCGCTGCCCGACTTGCTCGACACGCCGCGGCCACCGTGCTTCGCGACTTTGGCGCCCGCCGCGGCTGAGACGAACATCGTCGCCGTGGAAATATTGAAGGTGTGCGATCCGTCGCCGCCGGTGCCGACGATATCGACGAAGTTCGAGTTGTCCTGCACCTCTACGTGCCGGGCAAATTCACGCATCACCGTGGCGGCGGCGGTGATTTCGCCGATGGTCTCTTTTTTGACGCGCAAGCCGGTGATGATCGCCGCCGACATCACGGGCGACAGTTCGCCGCGCATGATGAGCCGCATCAGGTGCAGCATTTCGTCGTGGAAAATTTCGCGGTGCTCGATGGTCCGTTGCAGCGCTTCCTGGGGCGTAATCGACATGATTTCGTCTCTCTTTATCAAGCAGTGCGGTGGGCTGTCTTCGACTGCTTCACGAAGTTTTCGAGCAAGGCGTGGCCGTGTTCGGACAGGATCGATTCCGGATGGAACTGCACGCCTTCAACGGCCAGTTCCTTGTGACGCACGCCCATGATTTCGCCGTCCTCAGTCCATGCGGACACTTCGAGGCAATCCGGCAGCGATTCGCGTTCGATCGCGAGCGAGTGATAACGCGTCACGACGAAGTGCTTCGGCAGATCGGCGAATACGCCTTTGCAGTCGGTTTCGATCGTGCTTACCTTGCCGTGCATGATGGTTTGCGCGCGCACCACGCGGCCGCCGAATGCTTCGCCGATCGCCTGATGGCCGAGGCATACGCCGAGAATCGGCGTCTTGCCGGCGAATTCGCGCAGCACGTCGAGGGTGATGCCGGCGTGTTGCGGGTTGCTCGGGCCGGGCGACAGGCAAATGCGCTCCGGGTTGAGCTTGGCAATTTCGTCCAGCGTGATTTCGTCGTTCCGATAGGTGCGCACGTCTTCGCCGAGTTCGCCGAAGTACTGCACCAGGTTGTAGGTGAACGAGTCGTAGTTGTCGATCATAAGCAGCATGGTGTGTCTCCGGTCAGAAGTCGCTATCGAGGCCGTCTTGAACCTGCTCGGCGGCGCGCAAGACAGCGCGCGCCTTGTTCTCGGTCTCTTGCCATTCGGATTCCGGCACCGAATCCGCGACTACACCCGCTGCCGCCTGCACGTACAGATTGCCGTTTGCGATCACGCCGGTGCGGATCGTGATCGCCAGATCCATTTCGCCGGTGAACGACAGATAACCGACAGCGCCGCCGTAGAGGCCACGCTTGACCGGTTCCAGTTCGTCGATCAATTCCATCGCGCGAACCTTCGGCGCGCCGGACAACGTGCCGGCCGGGAAGGTGGCGCGCAGCACGTCGAAATTAGTGGTGCCGGGCTTTAGCTTGCCTTCGACCGAACTCACGATGTGCTGCACGTGCGAGTACTTTTCGATCACCATCTGATCGGTGACGACCACCGAACCGATCTGCGAAATACGGCCCACGTCGTTACGCGCGAGGTCGATCAGCATCACGTGTTCGGCGATTTCCTTCGGATCGTTCAGCAGTTCGGTGGCGAGCTCGGCATCGCGTTCCGGCGTGTTGCCGCGCGGACGGGTGCCGGCGAGCGGCCGGATCGTCACGATGCGATCTTCGCCGCGCTTTTCCTGGCGTACCAGAATTTCCGGCGATGCGCCGACCACGTAGAAGTCGCCGAAGTTGTAGTAGTACATGTACGGCGACGGATTCAGCGAGCGCAGCGCGCGATACAGCGACAGCGGATTGTCGCGGTACGGCTTGATCAGACGCTGGCCGACCTGCACTTGCATCAACTCGCCGGCGGCGATGTATTCCTTCGCCTGGCGCACGGCGGCGAGATAATCGTCTTTGGCGAACTCGCGGTAGGTCTCGGTGCGCACGCTGGCCGACGTGACTGGCGGCTGCACGGTCGTGCGCAAACGCTGACGCAATTCACGCAGACGCTGCTTGGCTTTGGTGTACGCCTCGGGTTGCGTCGGATCGGAGTAAACCACCAGGTAGAGCTTGCCGGCGAGGTTGTCGATCACCGCGACTTCTTCGGTGAGCAGCAACTGAATATCAGGCAGGTTCAGATCGTCTTTCGGTGCGGTGTGCGCGAGCTTTTTCTCGATGTAACGCACTGCGTCATAGCCGAAGTAGCCCGCCAGACCGCCCGCGAAACGCGGCAGACCGGGGCGCTGCGCCACTTTGAAGCGGCCCTGGAATTGCTGGATGAACTCGAGTGGATCGCCCTCGTGCGTTTCGACGACTTTGCCGTCCCGCACCACTTCCGATACGCCGTTGCGGGTGCGCAGCAGCGTGCGCGCCGGCAGTCCGATGAACGAATAGCGGCCGAAGCGTTCGCCGCCCACTACCGATTCCAGCAGGAATGAGTTGGCGCCGTTGCGCTCGCTCTGCGCAAGCTTCAGGTACAGCGAGAGCGGCGTTTCGAGGTCTGCGAGCGCTTCGGCGATTAGCGGAATGCGGTTGAAACCCTCGTTGGCGAGGGACTGGAATTCGAGTTCGGTCATGTTCCGATCCTGTACGTACGTCAGACGGCACTATGCGTCGGACAAAGCGGGGCGTTACGCAGCCGGTCAGGCGTTCGTTCGACGTTTCGACACGATGATACCGACCGGCGCGAGTTTCCCATCGACGCATGCAAGGGGTTTCAGCGCACAGATGTACTTTGCGGGTACACGAACGCCAAATCAACCGATGCAGCGAAACAAGGTGATGGAAAAAACGCGTTAGCGCAGCGAAGTAAAAAACGGTTGCCGAAGACGAGCTTCAGCGTACCTCAGGCGAGGTTAGCGCGACCAGCGACGCCAGGGCCAGGCTCCCCGGTCGATGCTAATCAGACTCCGTTTTTTATTCAGAAACATGAGGATGAGGGACTTTTCAGGTCGTGGAATGGTGCGCTGCGATAGCCTTGGCGGCATCGAGCAGCGAGGCAACTATACCATCGGATTTTATTTCTTGTATAGCTCGGCCGTGGTTGTAGCCGTACGGCAGCGTCAGCGTTGCCATGCCCGCCGCGCGGCCTGCTAGCGCATCGTTTTCCGAATCGCCGATGGCGACCGTGGTTTCCGGTGTGACGCCTAGCTGCGCCGCGGCGGTGATCATCGGCAGCGGATCCGGCTTCTTTTTCGGCAGGCTGTCGCCGCCGAGCACGACGCTGAAATACTGGCTGAGCCCGTATTGCTCCAGCAATTCGACTGCGAAGCGGTGCGGCTTGTTGGTGACGCAGGCGAGTTTGAGGCCGGCGTCGCGCATGGCGCTGAGGCCGGCTTCGACCTCGGGATACAGCCGCGTGTGCACGCCGTTGATCCTGGCGTACTCCTCCTGATAGATCGCGAGCGCCTCGTCGAAACGGTCTTGTGCGTGGTCCGTTTCGAAGCGCTCGGCCAGCACACGGCGAATCAGATTCTCCGAACCCTTGCCGATGTAGCCGACCACTTCCTCGCGCGAGGTTTCCGCCGCATCGAGTTGCGCAAGCATGCCGTTCAGGCCGGCGGTGAAATCGTCTGCGGTATCGATCATCGTGCCGTCGAGGTCGATGATCGCGGCTTGCAGGCGCGGGCCGGTGAAGGTCGGGGCAGGGAACGGAGTTGTCATCTTTAGTACGGGATATCAGTGCTCGATCAGTGCTCGATGTTTGCGAGTGCGGCGCGCATCTTGTCGATCACCGCCTTGTGATCCGGCGCACCGAAGATCGCCGAGCCTGCCACGAACGTGTCCGCGCCAGCCGCCGCGATTTCGGCGATGTTGTCGACCTTCACGCCGCCGTCCACTTCGAGATGAATCTCGCGGCCGGTCTTTTCCTTGTAGGCATCGATCCGCTTGCGCGCTTCGCGCAGTTTGACGAGCGCCTCAGGAATGAACGATTGACCGCCGAAGCCCGGATTCACCGACATGATCAGCACCAGATCGACCTTGTCCATCACGTAGTCCAGATGGTTCAGCGACGTGGCCGGGTTGAACACGAGGCCGGCCTTGCAACCGTGGTCGCGAATCAGCGACAGCGTGCGGTCGATGTGGTCCGAGCCTTCCGGGTGGAAGCTGATCAGGTTCGCGCCGGCCTTGGCGAAGTCCGGCACGATGCGGTCGACCGGGCGCACCATCAGGTGTACGTCAATCGGCACGTCCACGTGCGGGCGGATTGCTTCGCAGACGAGCGGGCCGATTGTCAGGTTCGGCACGTAATGGTTGTCCATTACGTCGAAGTGAATCCAGTCGGCGCCAGCGGCGACAACGTTGCGGACTTCTTCGCCGAGGCGGGCGAAATCGGCGGACAGAATGCTGGGGGCGATGCGGAATTGCGTCATGGCGGGGGCGGATGCAAGCGGGAAAACGCCATTTTACCGGTTTGTACGCTTCGGAACCGGCTTGCGGGCGAGTTGAGGCCGACACCGAAAACGCACGGCAAAAGTGACAAAACGCCTTAACGGCCCTTGGCCAGAGGGATTTGTCCGGTTGCGGGCATGCCCCGCATCAAGCAGAATGCCAAACCATAGGCGCCGCTTCGCCAATGTGCCCGCAAACCATTGGCGTTCGGGGCTTCCCGCGATTTTTCACACTCCGTTTCACCAGACCGGAATCAGGATGAGCCAGTACGAATTCAGCGTCTCGGCGCAGGTGCAGTTTCTGCCCGAAGAGTCGGACCCGGAGCGCCGCCAGTATGCGTTTGCATACACGCTGACCATCCGTAACAGCGGTCAGGTGCCCGCGCAGTTGATTGCGCGTCACTGGGTGATCACCGACAGCGAAAACAATGTGCAGGAAGTGAAAGGCCTGGGCGTGGTCGGGCATCAGCCGCTGCTCAAACCGGGCGAGCACTTCGAATATACGAGTTGGGCCGTGATCGCCACGCCCGTCGGCACTATGCGTGGCGACTATTTCTGCGTGGCGGAGGACGGCGAGCGCTTCGACGCACCCGTACCCGAGTTCATTCTGCGGATGCCGCGTACTTTGCATTGAACCGAGGGCGCGGCTCGCGGTCTTTAAAAAGCTTTACGGCGCAGCTTTACAGGGATTTTTGCTGCTTTTGCTGTTCATCGCTGGCGGCGCGGGCGGCCTTCTTCTTGCCGGACGACGTCCAGACAACGATAAAGACGAGCAGGAAGAGCGCGAGGAGCGATTCCAGCGCGAAGATGAGCATCGGGTATTCGTCGAACAGATCAGACATGGCGGTTTCCATCAAGAACGAACATTGTATGCGTTTTGTCCGCACGGCCGGAGCATGGCTCGGCGCGCTTTCGGTGGCGGTAATGCTGGCTTCCTGCGGCGGCGGCGGCGCAGTCCGGCCTTCGGTTTCGCCGCCCACGGGTGCCGCGATCATACCCGGGCAGATCGCCGCGACGCGGCTGACAGCCGTGGCCTGGCAGCAGGTGCCGGGGTGGCAGGACGATTCGCTGATCGGCGCGACGGCCGCATTGCGGCAAAACTGCCTGAGGCTTGCGCGTCAACCGAACTGGGCCCGTGCATGCGCGGCAGCCTCGCAGATCGACGATCTGGACGTCACCAGTGCGCGGGCATTTTTCGAGGCGTATTTCACGCCGTTCCAGCTAGCCAATAACGACGGCACGCTCGATGGTCTCGTCACCGGCTACTACGAGCCGTTGCTGCGCGGTTCGCGCACGCGGCATGGTGTGTATCAGACGGCGCTGTACCGCTGGCCATCCAGTTATCGCGCGGGTGCACCGCTGCCGGCGCGCGCGCAACTCGAGCGTGCGGGCGTGCTTAACGGCAATGAACTCGTGTGGGTCGACGATCCGATCGAAGCGTTCTTCCTGCAGGTGCAAGGCTCCGGGCGCGTCGTGATGGAAGACGGCAGCGTGATGCGGGTCGGATTTGGCGGCACGAACAATCAACCGTACAAGTCGATTGGGCGGTGGCTGCTTGATCGCGGTGAACTGACGCCGGCGCAGGCGACCATGCAAGGCATCAAGGCATGGGCGCGCGCGAATCCGACGCGGGTTGACGCGCTGCTCGATACCAATCCGCGTTTCGTGTTCTTCCGCGAGATGCCGTCCGGCGAGAGTGCGCCGAGCGGCGGTGCGGATGGGCCGATCGGTGCGTTGGGTGTGCCGTTGACGCCGGAGCGGTCGATCGCGGTGGATCCCACTTCGATTCCGCTCGGGACGCCGGTGTTCTTGCAGACCACGCGTCCGTTGACAAACTCGCCGATGAATCGCCTCGTCTTTGCTCAGGACACGGGTTCCGCGATCAAAGGCGGCGTGCGCGCGGATTACTTCTGGGGCCTCGGCGACGATGCCGGCGATCTGGCCGGCAAGATGAAGCAGGGCGGCCGGATGTGGTTGTTGTTGCCGAATTCGTGAAGGTTTGGCGAAGGGGCGGCGGCGGGTTTCCAGGTTCTTAGTTGAATAGCTGAAAACCGCCGCTTGGCTAATTCGCTTGGCATGTTGCGGTATCTGTTCGCGACAAAGCTTCCAGATACGGACTCTGCCGTTGGCGTTGGTTATCCCAGCGTTCGCTCGTTAGCCACGTGCTGTGCTTTGCTCACCGCACGGTTAATCCCGGTTCACGACCAGCACATTTGATAACGGCGCTGACGCCGATCAGCCCCGCTATCAAGCATCAACCTTCGGCGTTTCGGCGCATTGCTTAAAGCCCCGACTTCCGCTTGTCCACCACCCTCCGTGCTTTGCCCACCGAACGCTCGATCCCATTTACAGCCAGCACGTTTACAACTGCGCTCACACCGATCAACGCCTTGATGTCATAGGTCAACGCCTGCTTCGCCGTGGTCAGTGCAGCAGTATCCGGCGCTGATTCCGGGCACGGCTCGACGTTCAACGTCAATACATCGAGCGGGCCTTCCTTCGTCAGCACGATTTGATAGTGCGGCGCGAGGGCGTGTTGCTTGAGTAGCAATTCTTCGATCTGCGTCGGGAACACGTTGACTCCGCGCACGATCATCATGTCATCCGAGCGGCCCGTGATCTTTTCCATCCGGCGCATGGTGCGTGCGCTGCCCGGCAGGAGGCGGGTCAGATCGCGCGTTCGGTAACGGACGATCGGCAGCGCTTCCTTGGTCAACGAGGTGAATACCAGCTCGCCGAGTTCGCCGTCCGGCAGCACTTCGCCGGTTTCGGGATCGATGATTTCGGGGTAGAAATGGTCTTCCCAGATGGTCGGGCCATCTTTGGTCTCGACGCATTCCGAGGCGACACCAGGTCCCATCACTTCAGACAGACCGTAGATATCCACAGCATCGATGCCCATGCGCTTTTCGATCGCCTGGCGCATGTCATTGGTCCACGGTTCCGCACCGAAGATGCCGAGGCGCAGCGAGCAATTCGCCGGATCGACGCCTTGCCGTTCGAGTTCGTCGGCGATCGACAACATATAGCTCGGCGTCACCATGATGATGTCGGGCCGGAAGTCCTGAATCAGTTGCACCTGCTTTTCAGTCTGACCGCCGCCGAACGGGATCACCGTCAGCCCGGCGCGCTCGGCGCCGTAGTGCGCGCCCAGGCCGCCTGTGAACAGACCGTAGCCGTAACTCACGTGAACCTTGTCGCCGCGCTTCGCGCCCGCGGCACGGATCGAACGTGCGACGAGATTCGCCCACGTATCGATATCGCGCGCCGTGTAGCCAACGACCGTCGGCTTGCCCGTTGTCCCGGACGATGCGTGGATCCGCGAAATCTGTTCCTGCGGCACCGCGAACATGCCGAACGGGTAGCTGTCGCGCAGATCCTTCTTGGTGGTGAACGGGAAGCGCGCCAGGTCCGCGAGAGTCTTCACTTCGCTCGGGTGAACGCCGGCTTCATCGAATTTTTGCCGATACACAGGCGAATTCTCATAAGCGTGGTTCAGCGACCATTTGAGCCGTTCGAGTTGGAGCGCGGCGAGTTCGTCGCGGCTAGCTGTCTCGATGGGATCGAGCGGAAGGGCGGTGGTCATCGAATGTCTCCTTGCTGCCTCAATGCTTGGGTCTGGGGTGCGGTGCGCTTGCGCGCAAAAACCGGGGACTCGCTGCTATCTACTATCTATATGGGTGCTGGCAATCGGTCGCGAACATATCGCGGCTCTGCCGTTCAATCTGCTGTTCAATCGCCGGTAGGAATCAGGTTGCCTTTGATCTGTGCCGATTTGCCGCGAAACATCGCCACGGTCTCCTCTGCGCGATTCGTGACGCGAATATCGTAAATGCCAGTGCGGCCGCTCAGGGTTTGCTCGACCGCTTCGGCAGTCAACACGTCGCCGCCTTTTACCGGCCGCAGGAACTCGATCGAGCAGCCCGCTGCGACGGTGTTGATGTTGTACGTGTTGCACGCGAAAGCGAACGTCGAATCGGCGAGCGTGAAAATCAGGCCACCGTGGCAAATCTGATGGCCGTTGAGGAAGTCGTCGCGCACGGCCATGCGCAGGCGCGCGTATCCTGGGCGCACTTCTACGATTTCGAGGCCGAGCGCCCGGCTGCACGCGTCGTTTTCGTACATGGCGGCCGCGGTTGCGCGAGCGAGTTCGTCGGGTGTCATTTGGGCGGGGTGGTTCGGTTGCGCGGACATATCAGCGACCCTCGAAGCGCGGCGCGCGTTTTTCCACAAACGCCTGCACGCCTTCCGCGTAATCGTGCGAAGCACCGAGTTCGCATTGCAGATCGCGTTCGAGATCGAGCTGCTGATCCAGCGTTTGCGTCGCGCCAGCGCGCATTGCCTGCTTGATCGCAGCGATAGCGCGCGTGGGCTGCTGCGCCAGTTGGGCCGCGAGCTTGCTTGCCGTGGCGGCTAGCTCGGTGTCGTCAACTGCTTGCCAGATCAGCCCCCAGCTTTCGGCTTTCTCCGCGCTCAGTTTGTCGCCAGTGATGGCGAGACCCAAGGCGCGGGCCATGCCGACGCGTTGCGGCAGGAACCACGTGCCGCCCGAGTCCGGCACGAGACCGATCTTCACGAACGCCTGAATGAAGTTGGCCGAACGAGCGGCAAGCACGAGATCGCAAGCCAGTGCGAGATTGGCGCCGGCACCGGCGGCCGTGCCGTTGACCGCGGCAATCACGGGTAACGGCAGTGCTTGCAGGCGGCGAATCAGCGGATTGAAATGCGCATTGATCAGTTCGCCCAGATCGGTCATTGCGCCTGGGGTGAAGTCGAGATCCGCGAGATCCTGCCCCGCGCAGAAGCCGCGGCCCGCGCCGGTCAGCACGAGCGCGCGCGCGCCGGACGCTTCGACCTGGCCGAGTGCGTCGCTCAATTCCTGGTGCATCGCGCGGGTAAAGCTGTTGAGCTTGTCCGGGCGGTTCAGTGTGATGGTCGCTACGCGGCTCGATGTATCGATGTCGAGGCGAATCGCTTCATATGACATTGGGTGTCTCCTCAAAGTCTCTTTGATCGGCGGCGCAATGGGCGAAGCGGCGTTAGTGTTAGAGCCGCTCGATTACCAATGCAATGCCTTGGCCTACACCGATACACATCGTGCAAAGCGCAAAGCGGCCGTTGATTCGTTCCAACTGATAAAGCGCGGTAGTGATCAAACGCGCGCCGGAAGCGCCGAGCGGGTGGCCGAGCGCAATCGCTCCGCCGTTCGGATTGACACGCGGGTCGTCGTCGCGCAGGCCGAGCGTGCGCAAGACCGCCAGTCCCTGCGACGCGAAGGCTTCGTTCAACTCGATCACGTCGAATTGCTCGAGTGTCATGTTCAACTGCTTCAACAGCTTTTGTGTGGCCGGCGCCGGGCCGATGCCCATAATGCGCGGCTCCACGCCCGCCGTTGCCATGCCCACCACGCGTGCGCGGCGACGCAATCCGTATTGATCGGCAGCTTCCTGATTCGCGAGCAGCAGCGCACACGCGCCGTCGTTCACACCCGATGCATTGCCGGCGGTCACGCTGCCGTCGGGACGGACCACGCCCTTGAGCTTGCCCAGACTTTCGAGCGACGTTTCACGCGGATGCTCGTCGAGCGTCACGCGTACGGGGTCGCCTTTCTTCTGCGCAATTTCAACGCCGACGATTTCCTGAGCGAGCGTGCCGTCGCGCTGCGCGCGCGCGGCTTTTTGCTGACTCGCCAGAGCGAAGGCGTCCTGATCCGCACGGCTTATGCCGAACTCGACGGCCACGTTTTCCGCGGTCTCCGGCATCGAATCGACGCCGTATTGACGCTTCATCAGCGGATTGATGAAACGCCAGCCGATAGTCGTGTCGTAAATATCGGCCTGCCGTGAAAATGCACTGGTGGCCTTACCCATCACGAATGGCGCGCGCGTCATGCTTTCGACGCCGCCTGCAATCATCAGCCGCGCTTCGCCGGCCTTGATGGCGCGCGCCGCAGTGCCGACCGCGTCCATACCCGAGCCGCACAGACGGTTGATGGTTGTGCCTGACGCAGCCGTGGGCAAGCCGGCCAGCAAAGCCGCCATGCGAGCCACGTTGCGGTTGTCGTCACCGGCCTGATTGGCACAGCCATAGATCACGTCGTCGAGGGCTTGCCAGTCGACACTGGCATTGCGTTCGATCAACGCCCTGATCGGTACCGCGCCGAGGTCGTCGGCGCGGACATCCTTCAGGGCGCCGCCGTAGCGGCCGATTGGGGTGCGAATCGCGTCGCAAATGAAGGCATCGTTCATGTGGGTTCCTGCTGGAACGGATCGGCGGGACTTGCCAACCCGATGTCTCATGTTAGTTAGGGTGCACGGCTCGGTCCATTCGGCCAAACGGCATAGGACGAAAGCCGTGCTTTTGTCTTATGCCATTCAGCCAGCTACCGCCGGCGCCGCTTTCGGTTCAACATGAACGCGACTTTGTACGACGCGGAAGCGGTTTGCGACGAAGGCTGCGTCGGCCAGCGCGGCATTTGCGGCCGGGTTTGCGCCCGTGCCGTGGAAGTCGGAGAAGGCCGCCGACTGATTGACGAATACGCCGCCCGTCAAATTGATCGAGAGTGCTACGCCGCCGCGGATCGATGCTTCGTGCGCTTCGTCGAGCACGGCTTCGTCCGTACTGTAGACCGACAGCGTCAGTGCGCCATGCTCAGCAGCGATTGCGCCGGCAAGGTCGAGCGACTGCGCGGTCGACTCCGTCGCGATCACGAATGAGATCGGGCCGAACCATTCTTTGGTGAACTGCGCGTGGTCGGTGGCGGCGTCCAGTTGGAGCACGAGCGGTGTGCGCACACGGGCGTCGGCAAAAGCCGGATGTTCCAGCGATTGGCTCTCTACTAGAACTCGGCCGAGCTTGCTGGCTTCCTCGATGCGCTGGGTGACACCTTCGTTCTGGATCGCACCGAGCAGCTCAACGGCGCGAGCCGGGTCGGCGACCAGTTTCTGCACGGCGCCGGCGATAGCCTGAGCGACTTCGTCGAAGCCGAGTGTGCCTTCAGCCGTGCGGATGCCGTTGCGCGGCACGTAGATGTTCTGCGGCGCGGTGCACATTTGTCCCGAGTACAGCGCGAGCGAGAAGGCGATATTGCGAGCGGCGGCTTTGATGTCGTCGACCGAGTCGATCACGATCTGATTGACGCCGGCTTTTTCGGTGTAGACCTGAGCCTGGTGTGCATTGCGCTCGAGCCAGGTGCCGTTTTGCGTGCTGCCCGTGAAATCGATCAATTTGATTTCAGGGCGCAGAGCCAGGTCCTGAACCAGCGCACCATCGTTCGGTTCGGTGGCCAGCAGCGTAACAACGTTCGGATCGAATCCGGCTTCGCGCAGTACATCGCGCGCGATGCGCACGGTCAGCGCGAGCGGCAGAATCGCGCCCGGGTGCGGCTTGACGATGACAGTGTTGCCGGTGGCCAGATCAGCGAAGAGGCCCGGATAGCCGTTCCATGTCGGGAAGGTGCAGCAGCCGAGCACGAGGCCGGTGCCGCGCGGCACGACTGTGTAGCGCTTGTGCATCGCAAGCGGCGGATTTTTGCCTTGCGGTTTTTCCCAGTGGGCGTCTGCGGGAATACGGCGCAATTGGTCCCACGCGTACACGACCGCTTCGAGCGCGCGGTCTTGCGCATGCGGGCCGCCGGCCTGAAAGGCCATCATGAAAGCCTGGCCGGTCGTGTGCATCACGCTGTAGCCGATTTCGAAGCTGGCGCGATTCACGCGCGCGAGGATTTCGAGGCACACGCCGCTCCACGCCTGCGGGCCGGCCGCGCGCCAATCGCGCTGTGCGGCGGCGGCTGCGGAGATCAACGTGTCAGGATCGGCCTTTGGATAGCGCACGCCGAGCGGGAAGCCGAACGGCGAGACTTCAGCGCCGACGGTTTCTCCGGTCGACGGCTGGTCCAGTTCGAACGTCTTGTTCAGAAGCGCTTTGAATGCGGCTTCGCCGTCTGCGCTAGCTGTTTCCCCGTACACTTTCGGACTGGGCATCTCGACGAACGGACTCCAGTAGCCGCGCGTTTCGACCGCGGTGAGTGCCTTTTGCAGCGTGTCTTCGTGCTTGGTGAATAGCGGATGTGTCATGGCAGTGGGGCTTGGCTGTACGTTGGGAAAAGCCTGTCGAATAATTGACCGACCGGTTGGTTGGTGAATGGTAGCATTACTGAGACAGCCGCGCGAAGCGTTTTTTGCGCGCCATTAACTATTAGGAGGCGGCATGGCTTACGAAAACATTCTTGTTGAGACGCGTGGACGGGTCGGTTTGGTCACATTGAATCGCCCGAAGGCGTTGAACGCACTGAACGACGCGTTGATGGACGAACTGGGCGCAGCGCTGCGAGAGTTCGATGCCGACGACGCGATTGGTGCGATCGTGGTGACGGGCAGCGAAAAAGCGTTCGCCGCTGGAGCCGACATCGGCATGATGGCGACCTATACCTATATGGACGTCTACAAAGGCGACTACATCACCCGCAACTGGGAAACGGTGCGCTCCATCCGCAAGCCGATTATTGCTGCAGTGGCGGGCTTTGCGCTTGGCGGCGGTTGCGAGCTGGCGATGATGTGCGACATCATTCTCGCCGCCGACACTGCGAAGTTCGGCCAGCCGGAAATCAAGCTGGGCATCATGCCGGGTGCTGGCGGCACGCAACGGCTCCCGCGTGCGGTCTCCAAGGCGAAGGCAATGGATCTCTGCCTGACCGCCCGCTTCATGGACGCTGCTGAGGCCGAGCGTGCCGGATTGGTCTCGCGGGTGATTCCCGCGGCTTCGCTGCTTGACGAGGCGGTGGCTGCGGCCGCGACCATCGCTGAATTCCCGTTGCCGGCGGTGATGATGATCAAGGAATCGGTTAACCGCGCATACGAAACGACGCTCGCAGAGGGCGTGCATTTCGAGCGTCGCCTCTTCCATTCGCTCTTCGCCACGGAAGATCAGAAGGAGGGGATGGCCGCGTTCGTTGAGAAGCGCAAACCGGTTTTCAAGCATCGTTAATACGCTTGTCAAAATAACGCTTGCAAGGGGCCGTCCGGGTCGCTAGAATCTCGCTCTTTCGTGCTTCGGACACCGGGGCACGGGGAGCGGGAGAGCCAGTAGTGGCAAGGCTTTGCGCGATGTGGGCGGGTTCAGGAAGTTAGAAAAACCTGTTGACGGCGTAGCGAAAGTTCTTCATAATCTCGTTTCTCTGCTGCTGATGCAGCGACGCAGAACGAAGCGGTGCCGGGTGGTTGTGATGTTGACGACGCGCGGCGCTGTTCCGGTAGTGAGTGCGTAATCGATCTTTAAAAATTAACAGC
>CABFVV010000112.1_pt1 | contig 28722 bp, 22 predicted proteins | sample 8864751 | NCBI WGS metagenome assembly CABFVV01 (sample SAMEA5735770, study PRJEB23740) | soil metagenome | biome: forest; feature: forest soil; material: soil | place: USA | collected 2013-10-13 | depth 0.1 m | reverse complement strand
GGGTGAAGTAGGCCAAGCCGAGGTATTTCATGGGAGATCCTTTGGGTGTGAATAACCTGACGACGAAGCTGATGATCGAAAATCGACAATCTTCTGAAAAGTTTGTAGCGGGTCTCGCCAGACTGTCTGCTTTTGGGGTCGCGCGGTGCCGACCGCCGGGCTCGTGCTGCACATGCGGATCGCGTGAGGCAGAGGTCGGCCACCAAGAGTCATTCGCCGGCAGCGTCGATTGGACGTCAGGGCGACCGCTGCACACCGGCAACCGGCCGTTCGACAGGTGTTGCTGAAAGACTCGGGCCGACAATGCGCGCTTCCATCGGCTCGCGCCAGCTGGACAGTATCCCAGGTTCCTCCGAAGGTCGAATACACGCTGAGCAAAATGGGAATTGCGCTCGGACCCTCATCGAGGCGCTCATCGAATGGGCAGAATGGGCCGAAATGCGGCGGCAAATACTGGGAGATGCCTCAACCCGGTAACAGCGCAGGTAGCTCCGGAAGCCCGGTAGGTCTCTTCGAGCTGATGGTCACGCGACTGCCCCTTCGCGCCGATTCCCCCGTGCTCCGAACTGGATTGACGCGGCCGACGTATGTCAGTCACGATGATCCTCCGGGCTGTCGGGCCGTCTTGTAGTTCACCAGGCTAGTCATTGCGTCGCAGCAGTCGAGATTCCGGGCGAGCAGGAGCGCCGCTGGCGTCGTTCAGGTCGTCGAGCCTTTTCATATCCCGAATCACGTGGAAAAGATCACGCATTGAATCAAGATCAATCAGTCTCAAAAACGCAAAGGTATCCTGATAAGCTCGCATCCAGGGGCTCATTGCGGAAGCCACAGCTTTTCGTCCCTCGGTCGTCACGGCGAGCTGACGTGTCCGCCGATCTCCCTTGTGGGTGATCGATGAGATGAGCTTGCGACGGAACAATGGTGCCAGATTGGCCGACAGGTTCGATCGGTCCATTGCCAGTTCTGCTGCCATGTCGCCGAAAACCATTGGTTCGCGTAGATGTAGCAAGGCGAGCATACAAAACTGGGATGCGTTGACGTCCGTATCCCGCAGCGCTTCGTCGAAATGAGCCCATAAAGCGCGCATTGCGCGCTGGGCGAAAAAATGGTTGAGCGCGAGAGCGGAGATTTCTCCGATTGCGAGCATTGACGACTCGCAATTCTGACTTTCCATATGTGCGGTTCCGGGTGCGTACGGGCTCGGTTGCAAAGAGTTCCGTGCTGCTGCGGGCCGTCGTTGCAAGGCGCCGAAGTTGTCATGACCATGGACGCCTGAAGCTAATCACTCGTCGGCGCAGGGCGGGCCCGCGAACGTGATGCACGTTGCGGCGGGAGAGAGGACTTCATGTGAGCCCGAATGTTTTCCTCAAGCTTGCATCGACGGGGCCGGAGGGCATGAAGCGCCGCAATTTGCGCAACAGGGACGCTTCGCCGGCCGGTGTGCGACGCATACGCCAGGTGCCAAGCGCCGCTTCAACTATTGTCTTCGCCACGCCGTCGGGCGCGGGGGCACCTTTTACACTGTTGACGACTGCGCTCGATGCAAGGGCCCGCTCGCGATCATAGTCGGCGATTTTCGAGCTTGCCATAGGGGCGTTGATGTCCAGATTGGTCCTGGTAAAGGATGGTTCGACCAACGTTAACCGGATGCCGAACTGGCGCACCTCATGGTCCAGGGTCTCGGTCAGCCCTTCAACGGCATGCTTGGACGCGGAGTAGAGTCCCATATAGGGGGCGGGCAAGAACCCGAGCACCGAACTGACATTGATGATCCTTCCGCAATGTTGTGCACGCATATGGGGAAGTACTGCCTGCGTCGTGCGCAGAATGCTGAAGACGTTGGTATCGAACAGCGACAAGGCCTCGGCAGCCGAAGTTTCCTCCACGGCACCGATCAGGCTCGTTCCCGCATTATTGACGAGGACGTCGATTCGCCCGGTGCGTTCGATGACGGACTGGATTCCGGCCTGGACCGAAGCATCGTCGCGAACATCCATCTCGACAAGCTCGACTCCGGAGATAGGCGCCGCTTTTGCAATGCTGCGCACTGTGCCAAACACGCGGCAATCTCGCCTCGTAAACCTCTCGGCGGTGGCGCGTCCGATGCCCGATGACACGCCGGTCACAACGACAACCGTGGAATGCGACATGAAAAGCTCCGTTTGGTGATTTGATGGTGTTTCAACGCGCGTCGAGCGCATCCTGGGTCATCGGTTCGGAGCGCGAAGACTGGTGATTCCGGCTCTTGTGCGAACCCGCAGGGCTGCCGGGGCGGATCCTGAACCAGATCGCGAACATGGCCGGCAGGAACACCAGCGTCAGTACCGTCCCTGCGAACGTGCCGCCGATCAGCGTGTAGGCGAGCGTTCCCCAGAACACCGAATGCGTCAGCGGGATGAAGGCCAGGATCGCCGCCATGGCCGTGAGGATCACCGGGCGCGCCCGCTGCACAGTGGCTTCGACGACCGCATGGAACGGATCCAGCCCGGCATGTTCGTTCTGGTGAATCTGCCCGATCAGGATCAGCGTGTTGCGCATCAGGATGCCCGAGAGCGCGATGAGGCCGACCAGCGCGTTGATGCCGAACGGCTGCCGGAACAGGATCAATGTCGGAACGACGCCGATCAGGCCGAGCGGGCTGGTCATGAACACCATCACCATCGCGGATATCGAACGCACCTGAAAGATGATGATGATCAGTGTGATCGCCAGCATGATCGGGAACAGCGGCAACATGGCAGTCGTCGCCTTGGCCGATTCTTCGATGGAGCCCGCCTGCTCGATGCGATAGCCACTGGGCAGCTTCGCGATGATCGGCTGAAGCTGCCTGGTGATTGCCGTTGATACGTCTGGCGGCTGCAGGTTCTCGGCAATGTCGCCGCGTACCGTGATCGTCGGCACGCGGTCGCGCCAGCGCATGATCGGCTCCTCCAGCCGCACGTCGACCTTGCCGACCTGCGACAGCGGAATGCGCTGCCCGTTGGCGCCGGCTAGCGTGAAGTCGCCGAGCCGGGCAGGGTCGAGACGCACATCGCCGGCCGAGCGCGCGATCACCTGCACGGTTCGGATATCCTCACGCACGGCGGTGACAGGCATGCCGGTGAGCAGGAACTGCAGCTGTTGCGCGACGGCGCTGGACGTCAATCCCACCGCCTGCAAGCGATCCTGCTGCAACGTGAAGTGCAGCGTCGGTGAGCGCGTGCCCCAGTCCGTGTTGACCGTGCGCATCATCGGACTGGGCTCCATCACCTGCTGGACTTGAGCCGCGATTCCACGCAGTTTGTCCGGGTCCGGACCGGTGACGCGATAGGCGACCGGGAACGGCGAATATGGCCCGAACACGAGTTGCGTGACGCGCACGCGCGCTTCGGGCACAAGACCGTCGGCGATGGCTCGCCTCAGTCGCGCCTTCAGTGCATCGCGCTCCTCCTGACTGTCCGTGCGGATCACGATCTTCGCGAAGGACGGATCGGGCAGTTCCGGTCCCATCGCCAGGAAAAAGCGCGGTGCACCTTGCCCGACGTACGCGGTGACGATCCTGGCGTCCTTCTGTTCAGACAACCATGCCTCCACCTTTCGCGTGGCGACGCTGGTCTGCGAAATCGATGTGCCGTAGGGCATCTGCACTTCGACCAGCACTTCGGGGCGATCGGAGATCGGGAAGAACTGCTTCTTGACCACGCCCATACCGAGGATGGCCAGGGCAAAGAGGCCAACGACCGAACCGGCGACCAGCCATTTGCGCGCGATCACGCGCGTCAGCAACTGGCGGAAGCGGTTGTAGCGCGGCGTGTCATAGATCGCGTCATGCCCGCCTTCGACCTTCTTGAAGTCGGGCAGCATCTTCACGCCGAGGTACGGCGTGAAGACCACGGCGACGACCCACGATGCGATCAGGGCAATGCCAACGATCCAGAACATGTTGCTGGTGTATTCACCGGCGGTGGACCTTGCAAAGCCGTTGGGCATGAAGCCGACCGCCGTCACCAGCGTGCCCGAGAGCATGGGTGCGGCAGTATGGCTCCAGGCATAGGCAGAGGCGGCCACACGGCTGTAGCCTTCCTCCATTTTCACCACCATCATTTCAATGGCGATGATCGCGTCGTCCACCAGCAGGCCCAGCGCCAGGATCAGGGATCCCAGCGTGATGCGGTCGAAGTTCTTGCCGGTCGCGGCCATCACCACGAACACGATGGCCAGCGTCAACGGCACGGCGGCGGCAACCACCAGGCCTGCGCGCCAGCCCATGCTCACGAAGCTCACGAGCATGACCACCAGCAGGGCGACGAAAAACTTGAGCATGAACTCGTCGACCGCCGAATGAATGTTGACGGCCTGATCGGTGACCTTGGTCAGGCTCATGCCCAGCGGCAACCCGGCGTTGATTGCGCCGACCTCGCTGTCCAGCGCCTTGCCGAGGTCGAGCCCGTTCCAGCCGTCGCGCATCACGATGCCCAGCAGCAGCGCCGGCTCGCCGTTGTTGCGAATCATGAATGTCGCCGGATCTTCATAACCGCGCTCGACGGTGGCAATGTCCGACAGCTTCAGCGTGCGGCCCTGCACGACGACCGGCGTGTCGCGAATCTTCTGCAGGTTGTCAAAGGCGCCGTCCAGGCGAATGAACACTTCCGGACCTTTGGTCTCCACGGAGCCGGCTGGCGTCAGGGCGTTCTGGCCATTGAGCGCGGCGAACACGTCCTGCGGACTGACACCTAGCGTTGCCAGCCGGTCATGCGAGAACTGGACGTAGATGCGCTCGGCCTGCTCGCCGATGATATTGACCTTCTTCACGCCCGGCACGTGCAGCAACCGCTGGCGCAGCGTCTCGGCATCGCGCACGAGCAGCCGTTGCGGTTCGCCCCTGGCTTTCAGTGCGAAGAGCGCAAACGTGACATCCGCGTATTCGTCGTTGACCATCGGCCCGATCACGCCAGCCGGAAGGTTGGCCGTTTCGTCGCCGATTTTTTTCCGGGCCTGGTAGAACTCCTCCTGCACTTCCGACGGCGGTGTGCTGTCGAGCAACGTCAGCGTTGTGAAGGCCAGGCCTGGCCGCGTGTATGTCTCGGTCCGGTCGTACCAGCGCAGCTCCTGCATGCGCTTTTCGATTTTCTCGGCAACTTGATCGTGCATCTCCTGCGCCGTGGCCCCCGGCCATACGGTGACGATGGTCATCACCTTGATTGTGAAGGCTGGATCTTCGGCGCGACCCAGCTTGAAGAACGACAGGAGCCCGGCCAGCGAGATCAGGCAGATCAGGAACAAGGTGATGGAGCGCTCACGCACCGCGAGCGCCGACAGATTGAATCGGCCTTCGCTCACGGACGTGCTCCTTCGTTCGCCATCGCGACGGACTGGCCGGACACGCGGACCTGTTCGCCTTCGTGCAGCAACTGGGCACCGAGCGCAATGACGCGATCGCCTTGCTTCAACGTACCGGACACGCGCGCGCTGTCGTCGTCCAGGTGAAGAACCGTCACCGGCTGCCATGCAACCCTGGTCGGCTCGCCGTTGACGACCCACACGCCGGGCCCTTTGCCCGCGTCGAGCACCGCGCCGATCGGCACCTGCGTGCCGCCCTGGAGTGCCACGCGTGCGTCCGGTATCTCGATCGTGACGGTTGCACCTAGCGGCGCGTCGGCGAGCGCGTCCTGCAACACATAACGCGCTTCGAATGTGCGGGTACGCGGATCCGCCGTATCCGAGAGCTGGCGCAGCGTGGCTGGCACGCTGACGCCGCTGTTGCCGAACAGGGTCGCATGGGCGACCGAACCGATGGCGGGGCGCAGAGTTTCCGGTAGCTGGATCACGGCCTCGCGGCGCCCGGCATGGGCCAGGCGCACCACGGGCTGTCCGGCGCTGACGACCTGGCCCGGTTCGGCCAGCGTTTCCATCACGACGCCATCGCCGTCCGCGGCCAGATTGGCGTAGTCCGTCGCATTGCGCGCCACGTCGGCGTCGGCCTGGGCCGCGCTGAACTGCGCCCTGGCGGCATCGGCGGCCGCCTTGGCCTGGTCGTAGGCCGAAGCCGAGATCGCACCCGTGCCGCGCAGGTCGCGATAGCGCTCCTCATCCTGCGCGGTCTGCTGCGCCCGCGCCCGCGCGGCGGTGACCGCCTCCTGCCGGGCCTGCGCGGCAAGCTTGAGATCGATGGGATCGAGGCGCATCAGCAGCTGGCCGCGTTTGACGGTTTGGCCGGTATCCACAAGCCGTTCCAGCACCTTGCCGGAAACACGGAAACCCAGGTCGCTCTGCACGCGAGCCGCGACAGTCCCCGTAAACGAACGGGCTGCGGGGACGGCGCTCTGAACGATGGCCGTGCGCACCAGCGGCACCTCGGTGCGCGGATCGGGCGGTGCTTTTTCGCCACAGGCCGCTAGCGCAAGCGCTAGCGCACAGGCGAGTGCGGATGTGGCGAGGCGACGCGAGAACATGAAAGTCCCATCGATAAAGTGATGACGGCTTTCATTATGGTTCTAGTGACCATTTCGGTCAAGAGTCACTAGTGTTGACCGCGTCAGGGCGACAGACTTCGGAGAACCAGGCTGGACAGCTGCGCAGGCGCGACATCGGTGGTGTCGCGGTTGTATTGCAGGAGTAGCGGGTTGAGGTACGGGCGCAGCACCAGATAGATTGCCATCGCGGTTTCGTCCAGCGGCGTCTTGCGTTCGAAGTCTCCGCTTTGCCGACCTTCCTGCAGAACTTCCTGGAGCAGCTTCTGCACGCGTGCTTCATAGGCTTGCACCGCCTGCCAGTTTTCCGTGGCGGCCGATGCTGCGATTTCGTATAGCTTGCGGTCCCGGAAAAACAGCCTGAGGCTCGCTTCGGTAAAGACCCTGAAGATCCGTCGCAGCTTCTCCGGCGGCAGATCGGTCTCTGCGACGGCTGTCCGGACCTCGCTCTCGATTTCGTGCAGACAGTTGACGCAGATCATCTCGCCGATGGCCTGCTTGGATTCAAAGAACTTGTAGATGTAGGCCTTGGAAAACCCGATCGCCTTGGCAAGGTCAGAGACCGTCGTTTTCTCGTAGCCATACCGGCTGAAGTGCTCGGTGGCGGCGGCAACGATCTGGTCCCGCACCTCGTGATCAGCCGGGCCACGCGCGGGGGCGGAGGGAGTGGTGGTGTTTTTCATGGGCATAGCATACAGGAATGGACAACGAGTGACCATTTGGTATTATAGTCACATCCGGAACCTTGCTAAGATGCTCATGCTACCCAAACACCTCCTTGCTGCGGTCATTGTCGCCAGCCTCTCGGCGGCCTGCGCTGTCGGCCCCGACTATGTTCGGCCCGATGTAGCCATGCCGGACCATTTCCAGGGCCAGGCCGCGGTAGCTCACCGGCAGGCGGCGGAGAGCGCAGACCTGGTCACGTGGTGGACGGGTTTCGGCGATCCGCAACTGACACGATTCGTTACGCTCGCGCTGGAACAGAACCTGGACCTCGCGCAGGCCGCCGCGCGCGTCTCGCAGGCGCGTGCGGGACTTGGCGCGGCGAATGCCGCGCTGCTGCCTTCTGGCAATGTCAGCGGCCAGGCGGCCCGGGTCTACCAGTCGGTTGAGACTCCGCTGGGACGTGTCCTGGATTCAACGCCCGGTTTCGATCGCTATGGCAACGACTACGAGGCCAATTTCAGCGCGAGCTGGGAGCTGGATGTGTTTGGTGGCCTGCGTCGCGGACGGGAAGCGGCACTTGCCGACTATCAGGCTTCAGAGGCCGGCGAGGTGGCCACGCGCCTGGCTGTGGCAGCACAGACCGCCGACATCTACATCACCATTCGTGGATTGCAGGCTCGTCTGCAGGTGGCCCGCAAGCAGTTGCAGACGCAGCAGGATCTGCTCTCGACCATCAAGCTTCTGTATGGGAAAGGCCTGGCGGCCGACCTTCAGGTGAGCCAGGCTGAAGGCGCGCTTGCGCAGGTTCAGGCATCCATCCCGGTCCTCGAGGCGGGGCTGGATGCGGCTATGAACGCGCTGGATGTGATGCTGGGCTCACAGCCCGGCACGCATCGGGCGGAACTCAACGAGGGCGGCGATATCCCGGCCGCCCCGCGAATTGCAGGCACCGGATCGCCTGGCGAGTTGCTCAGGCGTCGGCCCGATCTGATAGTGGCTGAGCGTCGCCTTGCTGCATCCAACGCGCGTATTGGCGTGGCAGTCGCTGAGTATTATCCCAAGCTGTCGCTCAGTGGCCTGATCGGGAGCGCTACTTCAGTGGCCAGCGGCAACCTGTTCAGTAGCGGCGCCAGTCAGGCCGCTGGCGTGCTGGGGCTGCGCTGGCGTCTGTTCGATTTCGGCCGCATCAATGCCCAGATCAATGAGGCCAAAGGCCAGGACGCCGAGATGCTCGCCGCGTACCGGCTTGCTGCATTGCACGCAACGGAGGACGTCGAGAATTCTTTCTCTGCGCTCGTGAAGCGCGAGGAGCAGGCTGCCGTTCTCGCGCAGGGTGTGAACTCGCTAGGCCGGGCGCGAGCCGCCTCGTTTGCGGCCTACCAGAAAGGCGTCGTCAGCCTGATCGAGGTCCTGCAGGCCGATCAAAACTTGCTGCGCGCATCCGACGAGCGGGTGCAGGCGCAGACGGAGTCCGCGCGCGCAGCGGTCGCTGCATTCAAGGCACTCGGCGGAGGGTGGCAACCCGCCGATCCTCAGGCCGTTGCAAGCCGATAGCACCACCGCCCTGGGCCGGCAGCAGCCGGCCCGCTCGTTTGCAGAGGCTTCCTCCGACAGTCGGGACGCTGTTTCCGGCGCCTGCCGATGCGCAGTGCGCACGACGGGCAAGTGACCGTTGGTAATTCGAGAACGGCCACAACTAGTGCAATGACCTGACTGACGGAAACGGGTCGACAAGGGTCCGTCGGATACCAGTACCGGCAACGGCAGACCGTCCCAACGGACACCCCTTTGTATGACTTCTGTATTCTCGTTGAGAGCATCGATACGCTCCTTTACACGGATTGGTCCTACGGGGCGTGGGCGTCGCGGAGTTCCGCACCAAGGACGAAGCTGCGATAGATGTCGCTGCGCCCGAGCAGGCGCAACGGCGGACGGAGCTGGACCGGGAGCCTCAGAAACACCGGGCGGTCCCGAGGTTCCAAGTGGGAGCAAGTCCGAGCCGCAGGCGGTACCTATCGGACCTGTTTGCAGCCGTGGGCGCGGGGCTCTTAAGCTACGCATGCTCCGGTACGGACTTATGCAGGTGGCAGACCAATCCGCGCTAAAAATGCGGTGAATCGCTGGGAAAGGTCTTCTCGGAATAGGTCCGACAAGCGACACACAAAGCTCTTTGTTCGGATGCTCTCGAGGTAGGCAAGCGTCGCATGACGACAAAACGAAACGAGTAGTTTCCTAGGCACACAGTGCCGGCGTTGCAGAGCATGAACCCCGGCAGTGCCGGCCCGGGGATTCCGGGCATTCCTGTGTCTCGCTTACGCCGCTGGCCTTGCTCGCGTGCCGTTGATGAAGTAGATTTTAATTGGGAGATGGATCAGGCGGGAGGGGCTGCCATGGAACTGAGCGTAGAACGCGTCGATGTTTGGGCAGCTACCATCGATGACAAACCGGGAGGGCTTGCGCAAGTATTAAGCGCTTTGCGGGATGCTGGCGTAGACCTGCAGTTCGTCATCGCACGTCGCACGCCGGAAGCATCGGGCAAAGGGGTCGTGTTTGTCGCACCGCTGCAGGGGGAGAGGGAGATCCATGCCGCGACACAGGTCGGGTTCGCAGTCACTCCGAGCCTTCACTCCGTCCGTGTAATGGGCTTGGACCAGTTGGGGATCATCGCGCAATTGACCCAGACGCTGGCCGACGGGGGGATCAACCTCCGCGGCGTTTCCGCTGCTGTACTTGGCACACAGTTCATTGCTTATCTCGCGGTCGACTCGTTGGACGATGCCGAAAAGGCGATGGACATTCTACAGAGGGCCTGAAGAACCCCTGCCGGACCGCGAACTGGCGTGGATCTTCCTATCGAGGCGACTGGGTCGCCCTGTCTGACACGACTGCCCTGGACAACCACTTCAGATCGACAGACTGCGCAGCCGTGCGTGCACGCGAGCGCGAAGCGACCTGGTCTCAGTTCGGCCAGTTACGGTCAGCCACGTAGCGTTGGTGACTGGCCAGTTCGGCGGCGACATGAGACACCCACCGTAATACCGTGCGTTCGAGGCTTGTCACGTCGGCGCAACCGTGTCCCGCAAATCGAGGATCTTGGTTGATGAGATGCCAGGCGTGCATCGGAATTGTGGTCGCACGCGATCGCCGACTTTCTTTCGGATAGTCGAGGTGTAGCGCAAGGATCATTACGTCATTGTTGGCGCCAGCATTTCCTGCCCCACTGTCACCGTCTATCGAAACCCGACTTGCCTCCCGCCCAGTCACCTTCGCGTCTTTAGTCGACGATACAGCGTGCGTTCACTCATCCCGAGGTGTTGAGCGAGCGCGCTGCGTGTCCCGGAGAACTCCTCTGCGAACCGTACAAGCTCACGATCCGTAAGCTCGCCGCGTGTCGAAAATGAGGGTGAGCCCGTGCTGTTGCCCAGATGCGCCGACTCCGCCGCCACCATGTCATCCGGCAGATGTTCGATCCGGATCACCCCGTCGTCGGCCAACAGGCAGGCGCGGTCGAGCACGTTGCGCAGTTCCCGGATATTACCCGGCCAGGAATAGGCATGGAGCCTCGCGAGCGCGTCCGATGCAATGCTGAACTTGCGGCCCGCAATGCCTTGTGTGCTATCGATACGCTGGAGTATTGATTCGACGAGCAGCGCGATATCGTCGGGGCGCTCGCGCACCGCCGGCAGGTGAATCGGAAATGCACTGATGCGGTAGTAGAGGTCCTGGCGGAACCGGCCGTCGTCGATCATTTCCCGCACCGGTTTGTGCGTCGCTGCCACGAGTCGGAAATCCGCGCGCAAGGTCTCGATGCCGCCGACCCGGCGGAACGTGCCGGACTCGATGAGCCGCAGCAGCTTGACCTGCATTGACAGTGGCACATCGCCGATTTCGTCGAGAAACAGCGTTCCGCCTTGCGCGGTCTCGACGAGACCCGGTTTGCGCGCGGCTGCGCCAGTGAACGCCCCCTTTTCATAGCCGAAGAGTTCGGTCTCGAACAAGGCCTCCGTGATGCCGGAGCACTCGACAACGACAAATGGGTGTTGCGCTCGCTCGCTTGCCTCATGAAGGGCGCGCGCGAACAGTTCCTTGCCGGTGCCGGACTCTCCGAGGAGCAGGACCGGCAGCATCGAAGGCGCGACGCGATGCAGCGCCGAGATCGCCGCGTTGAACGCCGTCGAGCGCCCGACCAGGCCTTCCGCGCTCGGCTTGGCAGATGCGCCGCGCACCGTCGAGAGCCGCTCGACGTATGCCACCACCTCCCGCTGTGCATTGAAAATCGGCCGCAACTCGACATCGACATGCTCCGGCCCGCGAGGCGTGTGATGAATATGCAGCACGCGGTCGGGACCGCGCAGTTCAAATGCCCGTTTCATCGGACAGTGCTCGCCCGCCTGATCGCAAGGGACGTCGTAGTGATGCGAAACCTGGTAGCACTTGCGGCCGAGGTGAGGCTGGCTGGCGACGCCGAACTGACGTTGATAAGCGGTGTTGGCGGCAAGGATGCGGTACTCGGGATCGAGCACGATCATCGGTTGAGCGTCGTGCTCCAGATATGACACGAGTGCATCGACATCCAGCGCTCGAGGCGGTTCGTCCGGCATCGTCGCGACGGGCGTGATCGGTATGAATGACTTTGGGGATTTCACGGCGGCGGCTCCGGTAAACCTCACTATACGTCGGCACTGCCATAACTGCCATCTGACTGCCAGAACTGGCAGTCTTCGCTCGCTGCTGGCCGTCCGAGGACGGCATAATCCAATCCGAGTAGATAAAAATATTGATTAAAATCAACATCTTATATGTCTTAAGTCAGATGGGAATGACGATGGCACGGTTCTTGTACTGATTGCCCCGACGCTGCCGCATTGGAAGCCCCATTTTTTGAGGAGAGGATGTTGAATACCACGAGCCCTATGCAGGTCGAAGGCTTCTTCGACCCCGGTACCTGGACGATCAGCTACCTGTTGCTGGATATCCGCACGGGCGACTGTGCACTCATCGACAGCGTCCTTGATTTTGACCCGAAGTCAGGCCGGACCTCCACGACGACAGCCGACAAGCTCATCTCGCGCGTTCACGAACTTGGCGCGAAGGTCCAGTGGCTTCTCGAAACCCACGTGCACGCCGACCATCTGTCCGCCGCGCCCTACCTCAAGGAAAGACTCGGCGGAACGATTGCGATCGGCGCGCAGGTGACACACGTACAAGACGTGTTCGGCAAGCTTTTCAACGCCGGCTCGAGATTCGCGCACGATGGCAGCCAGTTCGATCGCCTGCTCTCCGACGGCGAAACATTCGCCGTCGGAGCGTTACAGGCGCGCGCCATCCATACCCCGGGCCATACGCAGGCCTGCATGACCTTTGTGGTGAGCGACGGCGCGCAGACCGCAGCCTTTGTCGGGGACACCCTGTTCATGCCCGACTACGGCACCGCGCGCTGCGACTTTCCCGGCGGCGACGCCCGTACGCTCTACCGGTCAATCAACAAGGTGTTGAGCCTGCCGGCGGACACGAAGCTGTACATGTGCCACGACTACCAGCCAGGCGGGCGGCCTTTGCAGTTTGTCAGCACGGTAGCCGAGGAGCGCGAACACAACGTCCATATACGCAACGGTATCAGCGAGGAATCCTTCGTTGCGATGCGCACCGCGCGCGACGCGACGCTCAACATGCCGGTGCTGATGCTGCCGTCGGTGCAGGTCAACATGCGCGCCGGACATATGCCCGATCCGGAAGATAACGGAGTGCCGTATCTCAAGATTCCCCTCAACGCAATCTGAGCCGGTGCACCTGGCTAGTAGAAGCAACAGGAGAAGTCGATGGACATCAAGAAACTGACGGCTGAACTGGCGGTATCACAGCAGATTGCCGCATCCGACCTGCGTGCGATCGCGGACGCTGGCTTCCGCGCCGTCGTCTGCAATCGCCCCGATGGCGAAGGTTCCGACCAGCCCAACTTTAGCGAGATCGAGGCGGCGGCCCGTGAACAGGGTATCGAGACCCACTACCTGCCAATCGAGTCCGGCAAGGTCGGCGATGGCGAGGCTGCACAGTTCGGCGAACTGATTCAGGCACTGCCGAAGCCGGTGCTCGCCTATTGCCGCACCGGGATGCGTGCCGCGACGCTGTGGGCGCTGTCCGAAGCGCCCCGCCGGGCGTTGCCGGACATCGTCGCCGCTGCCAGGGCAGCAGGCTATGATCTGTCTGCGCTGGCGCGGCGTATCGCCAACGGCGGCAAGGTTCCCGTCGAAGTCGCCGTGGCCAGTCACGACATTGTGATCATCGGCGCAGGCGCCGCCGGCGTGGCGGCAGCCGCGAGCTTGCTCGCGCGCGAGCGCAACCTCGACATCGCCATCATCGACCCCGCCGACGTCCACTATTACCAGCCAGGTTGGACCATGGTCGGAGCCGGTGTGTTCGATCCCGAGACCACCGCCCGCGAGATGGCCGCCGTGCTCCCGCGCAAGGTGCACTGGATCAAGGCCGCGGTGGCTGCGTTCGAGCCGGAAAAGAATTCGGTTGTTCTCGAAGGATGCCGGGTGGTGAGCTACAGGCAGCTCATCGTTTGTCCGGGACTGAAGCTGGACTGGCATGCTATCGACGGGTTGCCGGAAACCCTTGGCCAGAACGGCGTCACGTCCAACTATCGCTACGATCTTGCTCCCTATACCTGGCAGCTCGTGCGCGAGCTCAGGGGTGGCCGCGCGCTGTTCACCCAGCCGCCGATGCCGATCAAATGCGCCGGGGCGCCGCAAAAGGCGATGTATCTGTCCTCGGATCACTGGCGGCGTTCAGGCCGGCTCGAGCAGATAGATGTCCAGTTCTTCAATGCCGGGGCTGTGTTGTTCGGCGTGGCCGACTATGTCCCGGCATTGATGGAATACATCAGGCGTTACGACATCGCGCTGAACTTCGACTTCAACCTGAGTGCGATAGACGGGCCGGCCAAGCGCGCGATATTCAGGCGCACACTCGAGAACGGCAGCGTGGAATCGGTGACCAGTGAGTTCGACATGATCCACGTGGTACCACCACAGAAGGCACCGGACTTCATCCGTGTCAGTTCGCTGGCCGATAAGGCGGGCTGGGTCGATGTCGACCAGGCGACGCTGCGCCACAAGACCTACTCAAACGTCTTCGCGCTCGGCGATGCCGCGAACACGCCAAATGCGAAAACCGCCGCCGCCGCACGCAAGCAGGCACCAGTCGTCGCCCACAACGTGCTTGCCGCCCTCGGGAAGGTCCGGGGCGAGGCAGCATACGACGGTTATGGATCATGCCCGCTGACCGTCGAACGCGGCAAGATCGTGCTCGCGGAATTCCTCTATGGCGGGAAGGTCGCGCCGACGCTGCCGACCTGGCTGATCGACGGCAAGCACCCGTCGCGACTCGCGTGGTTGCTGAAGGAGCGCATCCTGCCGTCGCTTTACTGGCAGGGGATGCTCAAGGGGCGCGAGTGGCTGGCGCAGCCTGAACTCGTGGGCTAACGCAGCGGTGGCTCACAACCTATCGGATTCCTCATGCTGACTTCACTTATCCTCGGCGCCATCGTTGGCGCGGTGCTCGGCCTGACCGGCGCGGGTGGCGGCATCCTCGCAGTTCCGGCACTGGTGGCCGGCATGGGCTGGCCGATGCAGCAGGCGACGCCAGTTGCGCTGGTTGCCGTGGCGGGCAGCGCTGCGATCGGCGCGCTTGAAGCATTCCGGCAGCGGCTCGTCCGTTACCGCGCCGCGCTGTTCATGGCCGCAGCGGGTGTGCCGCTGACCTCGCTCGGCGTGCGCCTTGCCCACGCGTTACCGCAACGCGTGCTATTGGCGCTGTTTGCCACCGTCATGCTGGTGGTGGCCGGAAGGCTGTTGTCACAGGCTTTGCGGCGCGGGCGGCCGGACCGTGCAGATTCACGGCTTTGCGTCGGTCGCATGAACCCCGATACCGGCCGGCTGATCTGGTCGTGGACCACCGGGGCCGCACTCGCTGCAACCGGCGCGCTGACCGGGCTGATGACGGGACTACTCGGCGTGGGCGGCGGCTTCATCATCGTGCCTTTGCTGCGCAAAGTGACCAACGTGTCGATGCATGGCATTGTCGCCACGTCACTGATGGTGATCGCGCTGGTCGGCAGCGGCGGTGTCGTCGCGACGATCCTGCACGGCGCGCCGCTACCGCTCGAGCTGACGCTGTGGTTCAGCGTGGCGACAGCGGCCGGCATGGTGGCCGGGCGGCTGGCCTCGCACCGTCTCTCCGCGCAGCACGTACAGATAGGTTTCGGAGGCGTGTTGATCTGTGTGGCGCTCGGCCTGATGGCAAAAGCCGCACTGGGTAGGTGACCCTGGCGCCGACACATTAGAAGTGTGGCAGTCGATCGTCTCATGTCAACTTCGGAACGGACGCTTGGGAAACTCACCTCAAGGTCTCAATCGGGTCGCGTTCTGCCGATTGCAGCTTTGCAAGGTTCGCATTGCGTATGCCCTTTGCGTAAGACGGTGCGCGGCCAGTTTCAGACGCTCGACGTTACCAGCTAGATTGACGACAATCCGCGCCAAATTGCCCAACTACAGTGAAGGGAAATCGTTGCAGGGTTGGTATTGATAATGACGGGTCGACAATTGACGTTGCGTACGGGGAGCACATCTCCTTGATATTGCAGACTGATGCCGAGTAACACGAGAACGCTAAAGAAGTCATCTCCCGCAGCCGATATTCAATCATCAGTCCAATGGCAACACTGCAAACGCGTTGCCTGAAAATTCGAATGCTCTGCGTGGCTGAGGCCTTGACCGGGGACTGTCGGTCATCAACTTATTAACAATAAATCCGGAAACACAAAAATGCGTTTTATCTCGCTCTCAGCGATCTGCGTCCTTCTCCTTGCCGCGTGTGCCGGAGCGCCAACTATGACTCCTCTACCCGCCGACCGGGGGCACGATGTAAGCGTCGCACTTACAGGCGGTGTGAGCGAATTGCAGATCGATACGGGATCGTTCGACATTTCTTCTGAAGCGAAAACGGACCTTCTCGGGGCCTTCCATGCCGAGATGACGAAGATAGGTATTCCGGTTACGGCGTCGGGCGCTCCGGTCGCACTTCACGTAAGCGAATTCAAGACACGCCCCGTTGCGGCTCGGATACTCTTCGGCGCACTCGCCGGCAGCGACCACATCAAGGGGACGGTCACGGTCGCCGGAACCGAGTTCGAGGTGGCCGACACAGGCGTCACGGTGGTGGGTGGCCTGGGTGTTGTCGCGAGGAACGTGGGTGTGCAGACGGCAGATGGGATTGGGCATCTGGCCGGCGTTGTCGCCAAGTAACCGGCGCGGCATTGTCCGGGGACTCGGCGCTTGTGGCGCGCTCTGCGCCACAAGCGCCATTGGTTGCGGCGCGAACAACAATACTGTGTCCCAGAGAGGTAAGCATGCGTATGGACATGCGCCGTCGGCGTGCTCCGGCAACCCAAAGCGCGTACGTCAGCTGCGCAAAAGGTCCGCAATCTCATTGGCTCAGTCTGCCATCTGCTTCCATGCTCGCTGGAACCCTTAAATATTGCCTCCTTATCGCAGGCAGCGCACTACTGACGGGCCATGCCGTTGCAGCCGACGCGGGCCGCCTGTCGCCCGACAAAATCCGCGCGCCGGAGCAGGCCGCCGAATTCGTCGTCGACCAGGAAAAGAGCAGCTACCAGCGGGTGCTCGACCTTTATCGTCAGGCTCAGAGCAAAAGCCCCGGCGATGTGTCGCTTCTTCTCGCGCAATGCAAATTCATCGAGCGCTTCGCGTGGTCGGAGGATCTGAGCTGGAGCGACGTCGCCGGGAAGGACTTGGAAGCTTGTCGCGCCGCGCTCAACAAGGAGTTTGCAACCGATCCCGAAGCGGCACTTTATCTGCTCGAACATCGGTTCGGCGCAGAAGCGGTCGCATATGGCGAGCCGCTTGTCGCCAAGTCGACTGGCTGGAGCGCGGCGCAGCGCGCGCGTCTTCATGCCGCGTTGTCACGCGCTTACGCAACCACGAAAAACGACATCCGGGCCGGGCAGGAGGCGGTTCTCGCGGTGCAGCTCGATCCGGCCAATGATCGCCTGATCGACGCGATGCGGTACCTGGCGAGAACGGGTCGCGCACGCGATGCCAGCAAGCTGCTGGCGGCGGCGCCCGTTGCCAAGACACCATGGCAGGAAGCCATACGCATCAATACGGCTGTCGAAGTGCTGCCTGGCACGGAAGCGAGCGACGAGTTTCATCGCGCCCAACGCGCAGGACTTAAGATCGACGCTTATACGACGGCGCGTGTACTACAGCGTGCCGGCGATTCAGCAGCCGCGGAAGCGGCTCTGACCGCTGACACCGCGTCGCATAAATTCGAGTCTCCGCAAAACCAGCAGCTTCGCCTTGATGTTGCATTCGATGTGGGCGACGCGAAGATAGCTGCGGATATTATCCGCGACCAGTACCAGAAGACCGGTAAGGCCACGCCGTTCGCGTATGCGTACGCGCATCTGCTTGACCTCAATCCGGCTATCGCCGCCCGCGCCGATTTGCTCCCACTCGCGGCCGGCCTGTTCGGTATGCTCGCGCTCTATCTTGCATCGCCAGGCCTGTTGCTCTTCCCGGTGCATTACCGTGGTACGGTCCGGCAACGCGTCGGAAAAGCGTCCACACCACTCTTCGCGCGGATAGGTTTGCGGCACGCATGGTGGGGGCTGGGCGTCTTTTCCATGGCGCTCTATCTCGTCACGATCTTTCGCATGGGCACGGCGGCGCTGTCGCCGACCGGCAGCGGCGTAGTGCGCATCGATGCCTCGAATCGCATTGCGATTTCACATTTGTGGACGCTGTTTTTCAGCGCGCTCGGGCTAGCGGCAGTCGGTCGGCTGATCGGATGGCGCGAATGGCTCGGCAGTGGACGATGGAAGTGGACGTGGATGTTGGTACCTGTCGCCGCGTACGGCATCTATCAGATCCCCCACTTGCTGGCTCGGCACAACGTTCCGCACGGCTTTGCTCCGAACTCGTGGGCGGTGAACCTGGCGCACGGTGCAATCGCGCTCGGCGGCATTCCGCTCGCGCTGCTGGTGTTATCGGTGTTCGTGCCAGTAATCGAAGAACTGGTGTTCCGCGGTTGCCTGTTAGGAGGATTGTCGCGCCATATCAGCTTCGGCTGGGCCAACGTGCTGCAGGCTGCGATATTCGCCGGCATGCACGAAGACACGCGCCATTTTATCTACCTGTTCGTCATGGGCCTGATTGCCGGTTGGCTGACCAGGAAGACGAAGGGGCTGTCGATGCCAATCCTGTTGCACGCGATCAATAACGCGATCTTTGTCTACAGCGTGGCTGCAGCGTAGCCGGTCAGGGGTCGCCTTGTGCCACTCGCAAAGATACTGCGCGCGGCGATCCTCTGACGTTTGCGTCGGACCGGGTGCTGCCAATTTTGCTCTACTCAACACAGAATACCCGGCGCAAGGCCCGTGGGTTTTCACGATTAATCGCATCGTCGGGAGTGAAAAAGAGGCTGTGTCGGATGTGTTCGTCACCGATGGCGTCCTGCGTGCACGAGCAATCTCGTTCTTTACGGTCGAACACGGCAAAATCACCCGCATGGTCGAATTCTGGCCAGATCCATACACGGCTCCATTTGATCGCACGCAATTTGTCGAGCGTATCGAGTGAGCGACGCGCCTGCCTCAACGAATGACGGCTATTGAGCAAGACAAGTGGCAGAATTGGGACCCAATCCGGTCAGTCAAATTTCTACAACCTGGCCATTCGTTCGTCGTGGTGTGCAAAAAGGCTACTGTCCCCGCGAGAATGAACCGAAGCGGCAAATGGCAACGCCTACGCTACTCGCAGATCCCACAACACATCAAGTACGTGTTGCGTGGAACGCTCAACGTACCCGGCACGATGTGCAATGCCGAGCCGACGCCACAACGCCGGGCGCAGCGGACGCATGACAATGCGCCTGTCGGGTAATGGCGTAGTGGCCTCATGGGGCAACAGCGCTGCGCCGTAACCTGCCGCTACCAGACTCTTGATCGCGTCGTTGTAGTTGAGCTGAATGCGCGGCGCGGGGTGGTGCCCCCCGGTCGCGAACCACTCCGCAGTCAGACGCGAGAGACGCGTGGTTGCGTCATTGAGAATGAGCGGTTGGGCGGCGAGCCATTCAGGCGTGACGCGGGCCGGACACCGCCAATGCGCCGGCACAAAGGCCATCACGGGGTCGCGGCGCCAGGGCTTTATCACGAGTCCAGCCACCGGGGGCTGAGGCAGTGCGACGAGCCCAACATCCAGCGTTCCATCCGCCAGTCGGGACAGCGTTTCATGCGAAGTGAGTACTGCCACCTGAATGTCGATAGCGGGATGGTGCTGGCGCAGCACCTCAAGCGCTTGCGGCAACAGGTGCGCGATCGCGCCGGTCGACGCACCGAGACGCGCGCGCCCTTCGAGCCCCTGCACCTGGCGTTGAATATCGTCTAACGCCTGCTCCGCATCGGCCAGCAGTCGGCGCGCGCGCTCCACCAGCACCTCTCCTATCGCCGACGGCCTTACATGTCCGCGTTTCCGTGACAGGAGTGGAGCCCCAATGCGGTCTTCGAGTTCAGCGATGTGGAGGCTGACCGTTGGCGGCGCCAGGTGCAATGCACGCGCCGCATCGGCAAATGAGCCACGGTCGGTAATGGCGACCAGAGTGCGCAAGCGGTCCAGGCTGATCTCTCGCATGTCGACGTCCAGATTCAGAAAAACTGAATATTCACGTTATGAAATTCAACTTTCTCTATTCTAGCGGTCCGTGGAACATAAGGGCTCGTTCTGCCTGCTACAAACCTATAGTCACCGGAGTATTCCACGTATGAGCTCTCCCGTTGTTTTCATCGACGGCGACCAAGGCACCACCGGATTGCAAATCCACGAACGGCTGCGCAACCGGACCGACCTTAGATTGTTCACGCTTGCCGCTGGGGAGCGCAAAGATCCACGGCGTCGCGCAGAAGCCATTAACGCCTGCGACATCGCCATCCTCTGTTTGCCTGATGCCGCCGCGCGCGAGGCAGTGGAGGCCATTGTTAATCCTGCCGTCAGAGTAATCGACGCAAGTTCCGCCCACCGCACACGGCCGAACTGGACATACGGCTTTCCGGAAATGACGCTGGGACAGGCTGAGCGGATTGCGAGCGCACGTCGTGTCACCAATCCCGGTTGCTATCCGACCGGTGCAATTGGCTTGCTGCGTCCCCTGTTGCAGGCTGGGCTCATACCAGGCAACTACCCTATCAGCATTCATGCCGTGTCCGGCTACTCCGGACGCGGGCGTGCCGGTGTGGAGGAACATGAGGGGCAGGGTGCCGTCAACGCGCCTTCATACCAGGTATATGGTCTGGAACTCGCGCACAAGCACACCCCGGAGATCCAGCAGCACTCCGGGCTCGTGCAGCGTCCGATCTTCGTCCCTGCGTATGGCGCGTTCCGCCAGGGCATCGTGCTGACGGTGCCCCTGGAGTTGCGGCTGCTGGCGCCCGGCGTGGATGGCGCCACGTTACACGCGTGTCTCTCACGTCACTATGCCGAGGCGGCCCACGTACGTGTCTCGCCGTTGCACGAATCGTGCGTCTTAAAGCACCTGGATCCGCAAGTGCTGAACGGTACGAACGACATGCGCTTAAGCGTATTTCCTAACATGGAACACGGTCACGTCCTGCTGTCCGCGGTTTTCGACAATCTTGGCAAGGGCGCATCCGGCGCTGCGGTTCAGAATCTGAACCTGATGCTCACGCAGCAATAGTGGCCGATGGCTTGAGCTAACGTTCGGCCGCACCCATATGCCAACGATTGTTGCCAATCCGGTCGTGGCCGTTGAATGTCTCATACTGTCCGCTGACAGCCTGTCATCCAAATATTGAACCATTCTTGGGCGCGTTGGGCATCCAAGGCGCAACCTTAGCCTGCAAGGTTGTGCGATATCCGGGGCAGTAATCTGAGCCGTTCGCTCACGTCGACAAGATATCCTTTGACTGAATCCGCTTTACACCCACGCGATCCATGTTTTTACGCGCAATCGCAAGTGAGCCGTTGAGGTCAATCGGACGCGTTGCGTCTTCGATGACGTAAGCTTCGAACCCCGCCTTGCGAGCGTCCATTGCTGTCCATGCGACGCAGAAATCAGTCGCCAGTCCGGTCACAAACACGGTGTCGATACGTCGCTGCTTCAGGTATCCCGAGAGGCCGGTTTCTGTCTTGTGGTCGGCTTCCTCAAATGCGGAATAGCTATCCATGTCCTTGTGAAAACCCTTGCGTATGATTACTTGTGCAGTCGGCAGCTTAAGGTCCTTGTCGAGCGCGGCGTCGTCGGTGCCTTGCACGCAATGGTCCGGCCACAAGACCTGTGTGCCGTACGACAACTGCGCCGTCTCGAACGGCTTCTTACCGGGATGGGAACTGGCGAACGACGCGTGTCCCGGTGTGTGCCAGTCCTGCGTAATGACAATGTTCTCGAACTTGCTAGCCAACTCGTTGATGAGTGGCACGACCTCGGCGCCGCCTTTCACCGGCAACGTTCCGCCATCGATGAAACAATTTTGCACGTCCACGACGATCAATGCGGATTTGCTGCCGGGCTTGATGTGTTTGCCTGACGCAGCCGCTGCTGCCAAAGCGCTCAGGCTTCCAAGGCCACAAAGGTGGGCCAGACCAAGCACGGCGGTCGACTTGATCAGTGTCCTACGATGGTTTTCTCCCATGACGAATCTCCTTTTCGATTGAAGCCACAATCATAGAGGCGTCAAATTTATTCCAGACTTCATCTTGATGCATTTGTTTCGTCGAAAGCCACCGTTGCAGCCTTGATTCATAATCACGAAGGCAAACCGCTGCTGCAGGAAAAGTCGTCTGGTGAGACTTGGAGCCTGCCCGCTGGCGGAAATGAAATAGGAGAAAGCCCGCAAGAAGCGACCATCCGGCAGGTAACATTTCGGAATGCGCCAAATCAAATGCCGGAACCGGCACCACCGTATCCGAAAGACGAGTTGTTTCGTACATTCTAGGAACGTCGCCTCCATACACCTCCACGCATCAATGCCTATTGAGGTGGCTTTCAGGCCGCTCGCACCTAAGCAGGCATATCGCTGGATGTGCATATTGAGGAGCCCACCATAAGGAAGATCCTACGAGATTCGACGGACACCTTTTGCTTGACCACAGGCAAAATGCGAATTGCACATTTGCAGCTGTCAACGGACGAGGGCGGATGATGACACGAACGGTTAGTTTTCTGATCCTGATGGCTCTTGCTTTGCCCATAGCGTCGGCGCAAAAGAAGGTCGACCCGATCGAGGCTCAGGCCGAAGCATGTCTCGGTACACCGGCGGGGCAGACTACGGCGGGCATGACCGACTGTTCGCACCAGGCTTACCTTGCGTACGACAAACGCATGAACGACGTGTATCAACGGATCATGCGCAACGCCGATCCGCAATCGCGCATGCTGATCCGCAATGCCCAGCGTCAGTGGCTGGCCTATCGCGATGCGCAACATCAAGCCGATAACGGCCCATGGCGAGCCGATCGGGGATCGATGACGAGCGCCGATATCGAGGCACTCAATGTGGACGCGATTCGTGCTCGGATCGATGAATTGAACTACTACGCTCCCTAATCAAGTCGGTCGACGCGCCGCGCCCTCTCAGTAGTCGATCTTCGCTGCTCTCGACGAGAACTCGAGATGAGCTTGAAGAATGGCGGGCGCGTTCCCCGTCGGACCGGGTTCGACCACAACGCTTGATACGGACGGTTTGCACGCATGGCCGATGTCCGGCGGATTGCGAAAGATCCTTCCAGTTGTCCCCGCTGCGGGAATCCGCAGGTGCTGCCGATCTCTGCGACTGCATGGGACCAGGTCCACGCGCAAACGCGAACCTCGTCTGTCAAATTCACCCTTCGCCATAGAGCGGAGCGAGTTTTCAGGTGATGACGCCCAATTGCCACGGCACGAATTCGTTTTGTCCGTAACCGTTCACTTCACTTTTCGACGGGACGCCGGACGCACATTCGAGCATGCGCTTGAAGATCGCGTCTCCGAGCTGCGCAATCGAGATGCGTCCATCAACTACGCCGCCGCAATTGATGTCCATATCGTCTTCCTGTTTTTCCCGCAGCGCTGTATTCGTTGCAAGTTTCAAGAAGGGCGATGGAGCACCCAGCCTGATGCGTTACGTTTGGTAAAAGCCTTGTTCGCGGCACCAGCTTTCGACTTGAGCAACGAGTCCTGGCCCACGCGCACGCTGCAGGGCCAGGAAACCCATTTCATTCAGCCTGGCAAAATCGGAGGGAAGACGCACGTGCTCAAGGCGTGGGGGTAACGCCAGCGCCAGTGTCTCGTCGCCCTCGCTTCGTCGACGTATCGTCGGCAGACGATGGCCACGTTCAGACGGGCGCGATCGCCGTGAGCTTCGCCGTCCCAAAAGACGGCATTTCGCGGCTGCTGTCACTGCCCGATGGGTTACTCCGAGAAGACGTACTTCCCATTCATTTTTTTAGGCGCAATGAAATTGAAATCAGGGAAGATCCGGGTTCTGACGTACCAGATATAGGCGAACAACCCCACACCAAGCAGACAACCAATCAACGTTGACACTGGACGTTCCGCAAAGCCCGTGAACTGCCTCGGCAATTGCGTAATCGTCAAAATCAGATAGGCGTTATAGGCGCCGACATTGTTTTTCGAAAAACCCCAGACAAACAGCAGGGAAATCGCTACAGCCACCCCCGCGACGATCAACCCCGCCACCGCAGATATCTCGCTGCCAACGGCATATCCCGCCAACAAACCAACAATCACCTGCAGCCAGGCGATGACCCGAACGGCAATCAAATGGCCGCGGTTTGCACGGCACCGCTCAGGATCGGCGTGCGCTGCGATGAGATATGCAAGCAGACGATCCTTGACGCCTTGTCCCGCCAACCTGGTGAACACTTCGGATTTCGCAACGCCATCCGATAGAAGCTGCACGACCTGGGCTTTGATTTCTTTTCGATTCATTGAGTCCACCCCTATGTTTTTTTGGTAACGGTCAAAACACCCGGATTCATTCGCTATGCATAGCGATACGCCAGGACAACGCGAAATATTACCTGTTGCGCGCGAAGGCGAGGGGAGACCGCGATTCACGCCCGCATACAAAGTCGCCGTGCGGCTTGTAAAGGCGCAATGCGTTGCATATGGTCATACGTGGGTCACCGATCACGAATTTGAAATCTGGCTGGCCGATCATTCACGTGAATGATCACTACATTCTGGAGAGCATCAGTCATGGTCGAGAAAAAACGAATTCGTGCTGCGCTCCTCGCCGCAGCGATAGCCACGATTGCGCCGGCGTGTCAGGCAGGAAACACGACCGACTGGCTGGCGAACACCTATGGCACCCTCGCAGCCCACGTGGGCAACACTGCGCGTTCCATGTGGGTCTCGCCCGAAGGCGTCATCTATACGGCCTCCATGTGGGACGAGTACGAAGGTGGCGTCGCTATCTACCAGGCCGGCAAGAGCCTCGGCTCGATGGGCGCGCATGGCGAGTTTCAGGGCAGTGCGATCACGGGCAACGCGACGTCGATCTTCGTGGCATTGCAGCCCGGCGGAACGTACGGAAGCGGTGCGGTGGGACGATACAACCGCACCACCAAGGCTCGCGATCTATTGATTCAGATCAGCGCGTTGAACAACCAGCCTCGGGTCGACGTTGTCACCGGACTTGCCACGGCGGGCTCGCTCCTCTACGCGAGCGACTTCTACGGCAATCGCGTCCGGATCTTCACTACCGGCGGTGTCTGGCAGCGGGACATCAACATCACGGGCCCGGGCGCTCTCGCACTGGATGGCGCAGGCAACGTTTGGGTCGCACAGAAGAGTGAGGGCTCGATCGTCGGGTTCAGTCCAACCGGCGCCCTGTTGAACACCATCCGGATGCCAAGCGGCTCGCAGCCATCGGCGCTCAATTTCGATGCGTCGTCGGGGCAGCTCATGGTCGGGGACGAAGGTCCCGACATGAACATCAAGCGCTACAAGCTTTCGGGCACGCCGACGCTGGCCGGGACATTCGGCATTCAGGGTGGTTATCTCGACACCACGACGGGAATCAAAGGCCAGGTTGGCGACAAGCGTTTTACCCGCGTCGCCGGCATCGGCAAGGACACCGCAGGCAACCTCTATGTGCTCAACAACCCTTGGGGCGGAAGCTGGGACCTCGGCCGCGACGGCGGCACCGACATTCACTCCTACAACAGTTCTGGTCGCCTGCAATGGAAGCTTCAGTCTCTCAACTTCGAGGGGATCGCCGCTCCGGACCCGGGTACCGACGGCGTCTACTTCTATGGAGGCACCGACATCTACACCGGCACCGCTGGGGGAACCTTCGTAGCAAACACTGTCGATCCCATCGCCTATCCATCCGATCCACGCATCAACATCAACGATCGCTCACGGGATGAGCACTTCGGTCAACTGGCCACCGTCGGCGCCAACCGGATCCTCGTGGCATCCGGCCAGAATCCCGATATCTACTACTTCTTCCACTTCAATGCTGCGAATGGCTACATCGCAATACCGGACGCCACGCTTCCCGGACCGGCGTTCAAGACGACTGCATCGGTCAGGGACGGATTCTGCATCGACAGCAACGGGGGCGTGTGGGCCGGCCTCGACAAGACCGGTTACATCTACCACTACCCGCTGACCGGCTTCGACGCCAGCGGCAAGCCAACATGGGGACCCGGTATTCCCATCCGCATTCCCGATAGCATTAAGCCGTTGACGCGCATCGTCTACCTCGCGGACAGCGACACCATGATTCTCGGACAGGGCGTTGTCGGGAGTACGGACTGGACGTCGATAGGCACGCGGATCGAGGTGTATCACGGCTGGAGCGCGGGCAACACCACGGCACCCAATCCGGTGATTAAGCTCCCCCACGCCGGCGCCAAGTCGATTGACGCGGCCGGCAGTTATCTATTCGTCGGCTACTGGTTCGGCACCGGGCAAGCTTTGCCGAACATCGACGCCTTCAATCTCGCTACAGGCAATCTCGACACCACGCTGGTCAACACCAGCACCGGTACCGTCGACGCCAGCAGCGCCATCGATTCGATGTACGGCATCAGGGCATACCTTCGATCGACGGGCGAGTACGTGGTCACGAAGAACAACGTTAAGGGTTCCAGCATCACTGTTTATCGCTGGACGCCCTGATCCCATCCACCAACGTGCGCCACTCTGAGCGGGTCATCCAGGTTGCGGCGAACTTTGACGAAGCCGCACGCGTCACCGTCGACGAGGTCGCGAACGCGGTCGGTGCCTTCCTATCCGGGTGGGCAAGTCATCGGCTTAACGTGCAAGCTTTGGCAAGGATAGGATTCAGGTAGCTGCGGGTTCTGCGCGGCACTCAAATTTGAGCCGTCGCTACTCAGGGTGCAGCCGGCGAGCATCACTACCAGACCCGATATCACGGCGACGTTACTCCACACAGTAAATTGCATTTGTACTCGACACAAAGGGAATGGGTTGCGGTACGGGGAAACCCGTCGCAAACGCTGTCAGGTATTGAGTTGCAACGCCAATCGACGCAATGTTGACGCGCAGATCACGCGTTGTCGGTCGTCAAGGTCTGGTGACCGAAAGGTAAGCCGCAGCCGCTTCGATCTGTGCGTCGTTCAGCGTGGCCGCGACGGCCGTCATCGTTCCCGGCGCCGGCGTTTTCTCCTTCGCGCGCGCCTGAAATTCGTGTAGCCGGGCAACGACAAACGCCGCCGGTTCGCCTGCAATGCCAGGGAAGCGCGCGCCATTGCCTTTGCCGCCGGCCGCGTGGCAACTGAAACAGGCGGGAACGCCGGATCCTGCACCCATCTCGGCGAGCTGCTTTCCAGCCACCACCAGGCTTTGTTGCGGCGGCGCACCTTCGACAAGCGGCGGGTTCTGCTTCGAGAAAAAGGTTGCGAGCTCGCGTATTTCGCTATCGGAAAGATTGTGTGCGACCGTCTGCATGACAGCGCTTGCGCGTGTGCCCGCCTTGAACATTGACAATGCGTGCGCGAGATAATCCGGATCTTTGCCAGCAAGCCGCGGCCCGCCGGTTACGGTGCCGGCGCCCAATGCGCCGTGGCACGCGACACAGGTTGCGATGGACGGAGCCTTCGTCCCCCCGGCAGTGTCCTGCGCATTCACTGCGACTGCGGATTGTGCATGACAGGTACTTGCGAGACCGACGAGCGCCGCAACCGAAAGCGGACGCAAGCCGGCGCGCAACATGTTGACAGAACGTGAACCGATCATCGTGATCTTCCCGATATCCTTTGAACAAGCGCCCGGTGAACGACGCGATGGGACGATTCTGCCGGGATGATTCTGACCGGCGAGCGTCGAGCGGATTACGGATCTGTTATCTGGGGCGATAACTGACCTGTCTGCAAGCGACGCCTGGAACGTCATCGCGACGATGCGTCGTCCCGATGCGTGGCTCGCCGCGAAAAACGTGCTAGTTGGAAGGATGGATGTGCAGGATGTCAGCGATGTCGGACATGCAGTTGTCGGATGAACTGGTGTCGCGGGATCGCCATAGGCGGAAATTCGTGGTCGAGCGATTCACCTGGTATCGGAGTGACCGCTATCGCGGATGGCGAGCTATACGGCCACCACTATTTCTCGATGCATGATCCCGATGGCAATGGCATCAGTTTCTATACCAGCCACTGCAGCGATAAGCCCGTTTGATATTACAGCGGGTCAGTCGCGCAGCATCCGCCCATTTCGCTTTATTTCTCTTCACCTGGCCCGCTCTCCAAATATCGGCCTATCCGTCCTTGGCCAACCTTGACCGGATCTCTGCAGCCGAGAGGTCGCGGTGGTGTGTGGCAATTTGCCATGTGTTTCCCCACGGATCTCTTACCATCGCTCGCCTGTCGCCGTATGGCATGTCGGTCGGAACTTCGAGCGAGATCGCATTCGCCGCAATCGCTCGCTGGAAGGTCGAATCGGCGTCCTCAACGTAGACATACAGAAATGCCGGCATCGGATCGCGAAGGCCGTCTCCGCCGCTAACCATCACGACAGAATCGCCGATCATGATTTCGGCAGGCAGCCCGCGACGGAATTCGCCCTGTGCCTGAAACACCATTTTGATGAATGTGATCAGGTTTTCCGGATCCCGTACGACGATTCGGGGCGTGACGGTATGCCATCCATCAGGCTTAAATTTAGCCATGTTGCGCAGCCTCGGAAGAGATTCGCAAGGGCATTGTCCTCCGAGCGCCGGATGTCCGCAAAGGGGGGCGGTCGTTGAGATGTCGCTCGCCCGAAGGACGGCATTGGGTCGCGTGCTGCCGACCACCGCCGTCCAAGCCCAAAGCGGTTATGCGATTCGCATGAGGCAGTGCCCGGCCCAGAGTGTGTCAAAACGCGCAGCCGGCGGAAATTTGAGGACACGCTGGCTCGTTGGCAGATTGGGGTGAGTCGATTGCGGCACGACAAACGTCAATTCAGTGCCGAATGTATTGCGGGGACGGTGAGTCGCATACGGGTTTCACACCCGCATCGCTTTCATAACCGTTTCTGAACCGAGAAGCTTGATAACCCG
>CABFVV010000111.1_pt1 | contig 30174 bp, 28 predicted proteins | sample 8864751 | NCBI WGS metagenome assembly CABFVV01 (sample SAMEA5735770, study PRJEB23740) | soil metagenome | biome: forest; feature: forest soil; material: soil | place: USA | collected 2013-10-13 | depth 0.1 m | reverse complement strand
GGACGCTGGTATTTGAGTTCATATCGTCGATTTATCAATCAGTTATGCGATGAAGTTTACAGGTCGAACGCCCCGTATACAAGCCCTTTCGGGCTTAAGTTGAGAGCATTGCTGTGCGGGGCGGCACCTACTTTTCTTTGCATGCCGCAAAGAAAAGTAGGCAAAAGAAAGCGGCTCAAACCGCTACTGCTAAGTGGGCACCGTGGTCTGCTGCGGGTAGTGGTGCATCTGGAATCTGTGTTCGTGCACCTGCATACGCCAGTGACAAGGGCGTCATACTTCCGGCGACGCTGCGAGCGCCGAAGAGTACTTCTTAAAACCACCCGCTACGTTTTGACGCTTGCGTCTCGCCACCGGACCGTGGCTCGTCATTGCACCGCCTCACCACCGCCGCGATTGTGATTGGAACGGCAACTGCAACCACCCACAGCGGCAGCGGCAGCGGCAGCGGCAGCGGCAGCGGCAGCGACTGTGATCGTGACCGGGACCAGGACCAAGACGGCGATTCAGCACACCGACATATCATTTGAAGCGGGTGTTTCCGCGTGGGTGCAGAAGCGTGTCGCCGAGGCAAAGCCGACGGCCCCCACAAACCTCAACCGAAGCCCATGGTTTCCCATGCAGACCCGTCCGCGACGCACGCAGTGCGGAGTGGGAGCTGATGAGTCCTTTGTCACTAACGCGGAATGTGCGAGAACACGGATTCCAGATGCACCACTACCCCAAGCAGACCACGGTGCCCACTTAGCAGTAGCGGTTTGAGCTGCTTTCTTTTGCCTACTTTTCTTTGCAGCCGGCAAAGAAAAGTAGGTGCCCCCCGCACAGGGGGAACGCTAATAGACCACTAACAAATCAAGGAAAGGCCAACGCCCCAGGAACACTGACAATAAGCGCCGCGAAGGCAAAAAAACCTCATTTCCCTTCGGATAACCCCCGCTCAAGCGCCGCCACCCCAGCCGGCAACTCAACCTTAACTCCAAGATCCACCATCGTCCGCCCAAGCGCATGCAAGGTCCTGAACAGGTTATGTTCCCGACACTGCTCGCCCATCTGCCCAATACGCACAATCGGCAAGCCAAACGAACCCGAGATTTCCACCTGGTGATGCCGCGAGATATGCCCGCAGATATCAGCAGGACTCAATCGCTCCGGCACAACGATGCCAACAACCGAATTCAAACGACAAGGCGCCGGCGCATAGAGCTGCAAACCCAACGCAGTAATCCCCGCCTGCAGCGCAACCGAACACTTCAAATGCCGCGCAAACCGCTTCTCAAGCGTCTCCGCACACACAAGCCGCAACGCCTCGTGCAACGCCAGCACCCCCGACACGGGCGCCGTATAGTGATACCCCGCGTTGTGCCAAAAATTCTCCGCAAGCGAAGCGTCAAGACACCAATGCGCATTCGGCGCCGTGCGCCCCTTCACCCGCGCCCATGCCTCATCCGAAAACGCGATCAGCGAAACCCCCGGGATCGACGACAAGCCCTTCTGCCCGCCGGTAATGACCGCATCGATGCCCCACGCGTCCATCTCCAAGGGCATCGTGCTCAACGTACACACCGCGTCGACGATGACCAGCGCACCGGCTGCTTTCGCGAGCGCCGCAATCTCCTTCAATTGATGGTTCCACACGGTGTTGGATGTCTCACCCTGCACGATCGTCACTATCTCGGGACGCTCGCGGCGGATCGCCTCAGCCACGCTTTCGAGACTCGCCACAGTACCGTCCTCGACGTCGAGAATCGCAACTTCCGCGCCGACGCGCCGGCCCATCTCCGCCATCCGTTCGCTGAAAAAGCCGTTCTTGATGCTCAGCACTTTCGTGCCTTCCCATGCGAGGTTGGAGATCGCCATTTCCATCGCAGCAGAACCCGGCCCGGCTACGCCCAGCACCCACTTCGAATTCGTCTGGAACACGTAGCGCGCCATGGTCTTCACCTGACCAATCACCTTCACCATCGTGCTGCCCAGGTGATTGATCACCACCGTATTGGCCTTGGCCACCGCCGCGGGAATCGGCACGGGGCCGGCGCCCATCATCAGCAACGGCTCTTCGGGAAGAATGGCGTCGAGCGATTCGACAACCGGACAAGGCACAGCGTAGGAAACCGGTGCGGCAGAGGTGGATGAAGTCGGCATGATCGGTACGTGAATGTCAGAGTGCAAAGGGACAAGCGGCCCCGCCAGCAATGACACTGGCGGGGCCGCTTAACCGATCATTCACTGATCCGCACAATTGCGCAAGTTTTTTGTCCATGCCTGAGCGCGCTCGAAGCCGAGTTCCAGCGCGGATCCCGCACAAATCAAGCGTGAATTAAAGCCTCACTTCACCTTGGACTTATCGAGCTTCTTGCCGGTTGCCGCGTTGTAGCGCTCGACGTATTCCTCGATCAGCTTGCGCATCGCGCGGCCGATCTGCCGATAGTCCGACTCGTTCAGATTAGCCAGCGACACCCGTCCCGACGGATGCTGCGTACCGAAGCCGCGTCCCGGCAACAGCACCACGCGTGCTTCGCGCGCGAGGCGGAACAGCAATTCCGACGGCTCGGTGTTCTTCAGCAGCCAGTCGACGAACTCGCGCCCGAACATGCGCTCGCCGAGGAACTCGATGTCGAGAATCGTGTAGTAGTCGACCTGGTTCGGATCGTCGTCCTCGAATGAAATGCCGACCTCTTCGTACAGCGCCTGCTTGCGCTTGCGGATCAGGCGCTTCAACGCGTTCTTGTACGCGTCAGGCGTGTCCATCAGCGAAAACAGCGAGAACAGCACCATCTGCACCTGCTGCGGCGTCGACAAACCCGCCGTGTGATTCAGCGCGACAGTGCGGCTATCGGCGACCAGCCGATCGATGAACTTGAGCTTGTCCGGTTCGGTCGTGATCGATTCATAGCGCTCGTGCAACTGCTTCTTCGCGTCCTTCGGCAACTCGGCGATCAGCTTGTCGAGCACGTTGTCGCGATGCGTCGCGATCACGCCAAGACGCCAGCCCGTCGCGCCGAAGTATTTCGAGTACGAGTACACGAGGATGGTGTTCTTCGGCGCGAGCGCGAACAGCGAGACGAAGTCGTCGGCGAAGGTGCCGTACACGTCGTCGGTCAACAGAATCAGATCGGGGCGTTCCTTGACGATGTCCGCGATGTATTGAAGGCTCTCGTCGTCGATCTTCACCGAAGGCGGGTTGCTCGGGTTCACGAGGAAGAACGCCTTGACCTTCGGATCGCGCAGCTTGTCGAGTTCCTTTTTCGAATACTGCCAGCCGCTTTCAACCGTGGCTTCGAGATTGACGACGTTCAACTGATAGTCGTTCAGGCGCGGAATTTCGATGTACGGCGTGAAGATCGGCAGGCCCAGCGCAATCGTGTCACCCGGCTTGATCAGGTGATTCTCGCGCATCGTGTTGAAGATGTACGTCATTGCCGCCGTGCCGCCCTCCACCGCGAACACGTCGAACCCGCCGACGAACGGATGGTTGCCGATCATCTCCTTGCGCAAATACTGCCCGACAATCTGTTCGGATAGCTTGAGCATCCGGTCCGGCACCGGATAGTTCGATGCGAGAATGCCCTCGCACATTTCATAGAGGAAGTCGCCCGCGGAGAGTCCGAGCTGATCGCGCACATACGACACCGCGCCGCGCAGAAAGTCGATGCCGGGCACGCCCTTGTTTTCGCGCAGGAACAGATCGAAGCGCTCCGTCAGCCCTTCGCGACGCGGGAAGCCGCCAACGCCTTCCGGCATGAACGCAAACGAACGCTCCGACTCGCGCATCGCAAACAAGCCGAGCTGCCAGAAGCCGTGGCGCGGAATCGTCGCGAGGAAGTTCGGGTTGCCGCGGCCGGCGTTGAGCATCGATGCGTTGGCGGCACGCTCCACCGCGCCGCCGCCCGCGGCCTTGATCAGTTCATCCTTGAGTTCGAACGGGCTGAGCGCCGCAAAGCCGGCTTGAGCCATGTCGCCTTGTTTCTTGCCGCTTTTCTCTTTTGCCATGATGCGTTCTCCAATGTGCAAGTGAATGACGCCGGCGTCGCGAGGGACACGTTCAGTTGCCGCCGGCGTAAGAGAGATCGATAAATGCGTACGCTAAACCGGGCTAAACCAGCCCGACCACGAGCGGTCCGAGCAAGGTCAACGCGACGTTCGCAATTGCGTAGGTGATCGCAAACGGCACGGTCGGTACGGCGCTTTCCGCCTTGTCGAGTACACCGCCGAATGCCGGGTTGGCACTGCGTGAACCCGTCAGCGCGCCGGCCAGGATGGCCGCGTTGTTGTAGCGCAGCACGTAGCGGCCGAACAGCATCGTCAGTATCAGCGGCAGCACGGTGACAACCACCCCGAGCAGGAAGATTGTCATACCGCTCTGCTTGACGGTCACCACGGCCTGCAAGCCCGAATTCAAACCGACCACCGCGACGAACGCCGCGAGGCCGAAGTCCTTCAGCAACTGCGAAGCCGCAGACGGCATTGCGCCGTACATCGGATGCTTGCCGCGCATCCAGCCGAACAGCAGGCCGGCCAGCAGACAGCCGCCGCCGGAACCGAGCGTGAGCGGAACGCCGCCCACGTCGATCACGATCAGACCAATCAGCAGACCCAGCACGATGCCGACACCCATATAGATGAAGTCGGTCTTGTTGCTGTACGGCAGCTCGTAGCCGGCTGCATCGACGGCGCGCTTGGTGTCTTTCGGCGAACCGTAGAAGGTGATCACGTCGCCGTGCTCAAGCTTGGTTTCGGGGAGGATCGGCAGCGGCTGGCCGGCACGCGAGGCGCTCTGGATATAAACGCCATGGCGCAAGTCGCGATCCACGACTTCGCGTGCGGCGGCGATCGTCGTGTGATTCATGCCTTTGCGTGTGAACACACCTTCGCGCGTCTGCATCACGACGCCAATGTCGTCGACGCTGGCGATCTCGTTGCCGTTCGCGCCGAATGCGACCACCGCCTCCCGGCGGCCCACCACCAGCACTTCGTCGTTGAGTTGCAAGGTCAGATCGGGCGTCGGCTCGAGGTTCTTACCGTCACGCTTGATCCGCTCGATCGTCAACATGTCCTGATGCAGGGTCTCGACTGCCTTGACCGTTTTCCCGGCGCTGACATCGATCTTGTACGCACGCCCCACCAGTTCGGGCAACGCACGAATTTGCCCCGCTCCGAGTGAAGACGAACCTGCAGACAGTTCACGCTCCGCTTCGATCGAGGCGTCGCGCAGACTCTGCCCCATGAACTTCGACAAGATGTTCACGCAGACAATGATGGCGCCGAGCGAGCCGAACACGTAGGTCACCGCGTAGGCAATCGCCACGTCGGATTGCAGCGACTTGACCTGATCGGCGGGCAGACCGAGACGCGCGATGGCGTCGCCGGCCGTGCCGATGATCGCCGACTGCGTCAGCGCGCCGCCCGCGAGTCCGGCGGCGAGTCCCTTGTTCAGATGGAACAGCTTCGCGCAGATCACCACGGTGATCAGTGCGGTGACGGCGAGAAAGATCGCCATCGCGATCTCACGCAGCGTCTTGCGGTTCAGCGAGTTGAAGAAGCCCGGCCCGGAGTCGTAGCCGACCGCGTAAATGAACACGGCGAACATCACCGATTTCACGCCGTTGTCGATCGTCACGCTCGCCTGACTGATCAGGACCGCGGCCAGCAATGAACCGCCTACGCCGCCTAACTGGAATTTGCCGAAGTTGATCTGCCCGATGAAATAGCCGGCTGCAAGTGACAGAAACAGCGCAATCTCGGGTGATTTCTGAAAAATGTGATGTAGCCAGTCCATCATGCCCTCGCTGGATAGTTTGCGATACTGAGTACTGGATGCTGCATGTGCATACGAACCTCACGGCATCCGCATGCGGTCGACTGCGCGCCACGCCGCGCGCAACCCATCTGCCCCGCCTAGCCGAACTTCCCGGCGAGGCCGACGACGACCGGCCCCATCAACGGCAGCAGAATGTTCGAGAGTGCATAGGTGATCGTGTAGCCGATCACGGGCGTCGAATTGCCGGTTACGCCGACCAGCGCGCTGATCGCCGGCGTGCTGCATTGCTGACCGGCAATGGCGCCGAGCAGCATGGGCGCTTCGAGCTTGAGAAACGCGCGGCCGATCCAGAGCGACAACAGGCCGGGCACGAGCACCATCAGGATGCCGGCGACGGGTAGCGCCAGACCGTATTCGCGCACCAGCTTGATGGCATCGGGCCCCGCTGACAGACCGACGGCGGCAATGAAGGTGGCAAGGCCGAAGTCCTTGAGAATTTGCGCGGCGGCCGAAGGCAGCGAGCCGACCAACGGATGACGCGAACGAATCCAGCCGAACAGCAGGCCCGACAGCAGGCAGCCGCCGCCCGTGCCGAGCGCGATCGACACACCGCCGATGCGCCCGCCGAGATGGCCGATCGCCATGCCGAGCAGCACGCCCAGGCCGAGATAGACGAAGTCGGTTTTCTGGGTCGCGGTAAGCACGTAGCCCAGATGCCGCGCACCACGCTCGACGTCGGCTTTCGCGCCCACCAGCGTCAGCACGTCGCCACGATTGAGCTCGGTGCCGGGCAGCGCTGGCACCGTGGTTTCAAGCCGCGTGACGGCGGCGATGTAGATGCCGCGCCCTTCCTCCGGCTTCGCCCGTTCGCGCAACTGCGCGACCGTCAGACCGTGCGCGTCGCTGCGCGTCAGCACGACGTCGAGCTTCTCCGCAATGATCTGACCGAAGCCGGCGTCAGCCACTTCTTCGCCGAGGCTGGCAGCCGCGTCGACCATCGCTTCGCGCCGCCCGCCCGCCCACAAGAATCAGGTCGCCGGCGGCCAACGTCAGTTGCGGCTCGACCGGCACGTCGGCTCCGTTGCGCCGAACCTGCTCGATGGTCAGGTTGAAGCCGTGCTTCTGTTCGAGCGCCTGGATCGTCGCGCCGACCGCCGTGCCGACCCGGAACGCGCGGCCCACGAGCGCCGGTGCCGCGGCCCGCTGGCCCTCGCCGAAGGCACCGTCGCCGCCAAGCTTGTGCCACACACGCTCGGCTTCTTCGCGCAGATTGATGCGCAGCAGCAGCGGCGCAAACTGACTGGTGAACAGGACGATGGTGATCAGGCCGAACAGGTAGCTCACGCTGTACGCGGTCACGATGTTGGCCTGCAGGCGCAGCGTCTCAGCGCCGCTGAAGCCGAGCTTGGCAATGGCCTCCGAAGCCGTGCCGATCACCGCCGACTCCGTCGCGGCGCCGGCCAGCAAACCGGCCGCCGTCCCGGCGTCGAGCCGCATCACGAAGGCCGCAATCATGATCAGCACCAGCACCGAGACGATCTCGACCACCGACAGCAAGCCATAGCGCCAGCCCCGGCCAATGTTGGCAAAGAACTGCGGTCCACCGGTGAAACCCAGCGCGAAGATGAACAGCGCAAAGGCGATGTTCTTCAGATCGGGGGCAAGCCGCGCGCCGGTCTGCCCCAACAGCAAGGCCACGATCAACGTGCCGCAGACGCCGCCCAACTGAATCGGCCCCACGCGAAACGAACCAATGAAATATCCGATTGCAAGGCTTGCGAACAGCGCGATCTCCGGTTGAGACCTCAGCAATTCACCGATCATGTTGGCTCGCCGATTTACGGTTTATTAGCAGAAAGATGAAAAAATCTTTCTGGAATTTGAAATGAATTCGACGCGAGTCAACCCGACTCAGGAATTACTCATCCGGCATCACCGAATTCCATTGAATGGAAAGTTTATTGCAATGGCATGACGCTCTCGGCGCCAAAGAAGATATGCCGCAATGCAGCGACGATAGCGATAGTGAAATACTTTTCAGCAAGTTCGACAGTCACGCTTTCCTCGCGAAGTTTGTCCGACGCCTGAAAAAGGCACGTTCTGCTGGCGGCCGGTTCTCTCTTGGCATGATTGAACATGTTTTATTGGGACTGCTTTTTTAATAAATATTGTAGTTCGGCATCGCTGTCAATATGATTTTCAATTGCGACCGTTTTCGCTTCGCAAAAGATGATCTTTAGTAAAGGGCGGAATGGTTTTCGGACCGTGCATCGCAAGCAGCGGTCATTACCATAAAGGGCCGATATACTGACGTGCCCGCCTGCCGCCTCGTAAGTCGGCATTCACCACGCCGGCACGCATCCTTCGGAGCCATTCATGCGCATGATCCTGTTCAGCAGCCGCCAATACGACAGCGACACGTTCGGCGAGGCCAACGGCACGCATCGCTATGAACTGCACTTCCAGGAATCGCACCTGGATGTCGAAACCGCGATCCTCGCCGAGGGCTACGAAGTGGTCTGCCCGTTCGTCAACGACAACGTCGACGCCGCCGTCCTGGAACGTCTTCATGCCGGCGGCACACGCATGATCGCGTTGCGCTCGGCGGGCTTCAATCACGTCGACCTGGCCGCGGCCGAACGTCTCGGCATAACGGTTGCGCGGGTGCCGGCCTACTCGCCGCACGCGGTCGCCGAACATGCGGTCGGTCTGATTCTGGCGCTGAACCGGCGCTTGCCGCGCGCGGTCGCGCGCACCCGTGAAGGCGATTTCTCGCTGCATGGGCTGCTCGGCTTCGATCTGCACGGCAAGACTGTGGGCGTGATCGGCACCGGCATGATCGGCCGCGTGTTCGGCCGCATCATGGCGGGCTTCGGCATGCAGGTGCTCGCTCATGACCCCGGTACGCCGGCTGAGGATCTGCTCGCGCTCGGCGCGCGCTATGTGCCGCTCGACACCCTGCTCGCCGAAAGCGACGTTGTCAGCCTGCATTGTCCGCTGGTGCCCGGCACGTACCATCTGATCGACGGGCCCGCGCTCGCGAAGATGAAGCGTGGCGCGATGCTGATCAACACGGGGCGCGGCGGACTTGTCGAAAGCAATGCGCTGATCGGCGCGTTGAAAGATGGCCAGCTCGGCCATCTCGGGCTCGACGTGTACGAGGAAGAAGGCGGCCTCTTTTTCGAGGACCACTCGAACCTGCCGTTGCAGGACGACGTGCTGGCGCGTCTATTGATGTTCCCGAACGTGATCGTCACCGCGCACCAGGCATTCTTCACGCGCGAGGCGATGAACGAGATCGCGCAGACCACGCTTGAGAACGTCGCGGCATGGCAGGCCGGCACGCCGCGCAACGTCGTACGGGCGCGAAGTTAGGTAGTGCCGCTGCCATCCACGGTAGTCGGGCGGATTACCGTGCGGGCGTCGTCCGCTGCGCCGCATATCTCGCGCAGCAAGGCCGCCTCGCGTTCGTGCACTTCCACCGGAAACCAGCGCGCGCCCGCATCGGCCAGATAGCGCGCGCGATGCTGCCCGTTGCGAAACGCCACCACGCCCTCGCGCTCGAGACCGAACCAGCCCAGCAGACCCGGCGCGCGACGCGTCGAGATCGTCACGTACGGCATCTGCGGAATGCGCGGATTCTCCGGATCGAGAAACTCGCGAATGCCACGCACCTTGCCCGAATGCCATTCGGCAACCGGCTTCAACACGTAATCGGTGTTGTCGCGATCCGCGCATTCCAGCAACTTGCGCGCATCGACCATGACCACCTGATGGCGCGTGCCGTCAGTCACGAATACGCGTTTCAGGCGCACATGGTCGTACCATGGATGTTCATGTTCATGCAGCGGCACGGTCCAAACCGTCTCGACAGAGGCCGGCGCGGCTGAGGGCGATGAATTGGACAAGGGCAAAGGCAGGCTCGATAAGCTAGCAAAAAAACGCCAGCGCGTTAAAAGAGCGCTAACGCTACGAGCCGATTGTGAAAGATGCATGACAACCAACGGTATTAGTCGCACTGCATGGGCGCAGCGCATGAACATCCGGCATGAGCGGCCGGACGCGAACCTTTACGGACACAACGATGATAACCACGCAAAATCTAAATGAACATGTGCGCATCGAAGCCAATGAGGACACCGGCGTCGCCACGATCGTGCTCGCACGGCCGGCGCGCCGCAATGCCGTCGACCGTCCTACCGCGGAAGCGCTCAGCGCCGCCTTCCGCCGCTTCGAAGCGGAGCCGGCATGGCGCGCGGCCGTGCTGTTCGGCGCGGGCGGCACCTTCTGCGCCGGTGCGGATCTCACCGCACTCGCCGACGAGGCCCGCCGCAATGAACTACACGCCGACGGCAGCGGTCCCGGTCCGATGGGACCGACGCGCATGAGCTTCAGCAAACCGGTGATTGCCGCGATTGCCGGCTACGCGGTCGCGGGCGGTCTCGAACTGGCCGCGATGTGCGATCTGCGCGTGGTCGAAGAAGACGCCGTGCTCGGCGTCTTCTGCCGGCGTGTCGGAATTCCGCTAATCGATGGCGGCACGATCCGCTTGCCACGTCTGATCGGACTGTCGCGAGCACTCGACCTGATTCTGACCGGCCGCGCGGTGGATGCCCAGGAAGCGCTCAGCTTCGGCCTCGCCAACCGTGTCGTGCGCAAGGGCGAGGCACGCGCGGCGGCAGAACAGTTGGCCACTGAACTGGCGGCCTTTCCGCAAGCGGCGCTGCTGGCAGACCGCCGCTCCGCATTGGAAAACAGCACGCTCGAGGATCTTGCTCTCGCGCTGCAGCGCGAAGGCGCCGGCGGCTATCAGGCAGTATTCGACGAAGGTGTCGCGGGTGCCGCGCGTTTTGCCGAAGGCGCCGGTCGTCACAGCAATACTTTCAAGTCAGACGAAAGCACGCCATAAAACGGCTCCATTCCACGGGGCAATGTGCTGTCGAGTGCATTCCCAATGCACGCTCCCAGGCGTGCTTTCAGCAAAAAACAACAGCCTGCTTGACGCTCAGCAAGGGTGTTTTGACTTAGGTAGAATCACCTACTGTTTTCCCCTCGCATGGCGCATGCGTTCTCGTCCCGAAAAATGCGCGCCTGCCGCACGACGCTTCCCGTCGCGCCGATTCACGCTCCATCACCATGCCTTTACCCCTGCTCGCCCTTGCCGTTGCCGCTTTTGGAATCGGTACCACTGAATTCGTGATCATGGGGCTGCTGCCCGATGTCGCACGCGATCTGTCCGTGTCGATCCCGGCGGCGGGCATGCTGGTGTCGGCTTATGCACTCGGCGTCACCATCGGCGCGCCAATCGTCGCGATAGCCGTGGCCAACATGCCGCGCAAGAAGGCGTTGATGAGTCTGATCGGCGTCTTCATCGTCGGTAATCTGCTGTGCGCGATCGCGCCGGGCTACGCGGTGCTGATGGCCGCGCGCATCGTCACGGCGTTTTGCCATGGCGCGTTCTTCGGCATCGGTTCAGTGGTCGCGGCCGGTCTGGTCGCGCCGAACCGTCGCGCGCAGGCCATCGCCCTGATGTTCACCGGCTTGACGCTCGCCAACGTGCTTGGCGTACCGCTCGGCACGGCGCTCGGCCAGGCGGTGGGCTGGCGTGCGACCTTCTGGGCCGTGACCGGCATCGGCATTCTCGCCGCGGGCGCGCTCGCCGTGTGCCTGCCGGCGAAGATCGAGATGCAGAAGGCGAGCCTCGTGCGCGAATTCAGCGTGTTGAAGAATCCGCAAGTACTGATGGTGCTCGGCATCAGCGTGCTCGCGTCGGCCAGCCTGTTTTCCACCTTCACGTACATCACGCCGATTCTCGAAGACGTGACCGGTTTCACGCCACATGCGGTCACCTTCGTGCTGTTGCTGTTCGGCCTCGGCTTGACGGTGGGCAGCACGCTCGGCGGCAAGCTCGCGGACTGGCGGCTGCTGCCCTCGCTGGTCGCGTTTCTGCTGGCGATCGTCGTCATCCTGACGATCTTCGCCGGCACGATGCACGCCGAGATTCCGGCCATGATCACGATCTTCGTGTGGGGCATTCTGGCCTTCGCGATCGTGCCGCCGCTGCAAATGCTGATCGTCGACCGCGCGAGTCATGCGCCGAATCTGGCGTCGACTCTGAATCAAGGCGCGTTCAACCTCGGCAATGCAACGGGCGCGTGGCTCGGCGGCATGGCGATCGGCGCGGGCGCGCCGCTCACTACGCTGCCGTGGGTCGGTGTGGCGACCTCCATCGGTGCGCTGGCGCTGACGCTGTGGTCGGTGTCGATCGACCGGCGCGCGCAACGGATGGCCGTGGCCGGATAACCAAGGCAGGTGCGAATGACTCGCGGCCGTAGTAGCATCTCCGCCGATGAAAGTCATCTTCACTCGCGATTTCCTCGCTCTGATTCTTAGTGTAGCCGTGGTCGGACTCGGCAGCGGCGCCACACTTCCCCTCACCGCCCTCGCGCTGACGCAAGCCGGCTATGGCACCGACGTGGTCGGTCTCCTGACCGCCGCGCAAGCGGGCGGCGGCCTGATCGTCGTGCCGGTGGCAGCCTGGATCGCGGCGCGCTGCGGCGGCCGGCAGGTGATCGTCGGCGCAGTGCTGACGGTTGGGGTCGCCACCGCGCTGATGCAACTCACCTCGAACCTGTGGCTATGGGCCGCGTTGCGCGTACTCTGCGGCGCGGCACTGATGCTGCTCTTCACGATCAGCGAAGCATGGGTCAACCAGCTCGCTGACGACGCCACCCGCGGCCGGGTCATCGCAATCTATGCGACCAACTTCACGCTGTTCCAGATGTCGGGTCCGGTGCTGGTGAGCCAGATCGCCGACTTCACGCACTGGCGCTTCCTGATTTGCGGCGCGATCTTCCTGCTGGCCTTGCCCGCGCTCGCCAGCATCCGCAAGACGCCGCAAGCGTCGAAGGATGAACACGCTGCGCATGGCAGTTGGCGCCATGTGCTGCCGCAGATGCCGGCGCTCGTGATCGGGACGGGTTTTTTCGCGTTGTTCGATACGATCGCGCTGTCGCTGCTGCCGCTCTTCGCGATGTCGCACGGCATCACGAGCGAGGTGGCCGTGCTGTTCGCGTCGGCCCTGCTGCTCGGCGATACGACGATGCAGTTTCCGATCGGCTGGCTCGCCGACCGGCTCGGCCGCGAACGCGTGCATATCGGCTGCGGCGTGATCGTCGTGGTATTGCTGCCGTTGCTGCCCTGGGCGATCAATTCGCCGTGGCTGTACTGGCCGTTGCTCTATGTACTCGGCGCGACGGCTGGGGCGATCTATACGCTGTCGCTGGTCGCCTGTGGCGAGCGGTTTCGCGGTGTCGCGCTGGTGTCGGCAAGTTCGGTGGTGGGGGCGTCGTGGAGCGCGGCCAGTTTCGGTGGGCCGCTGGTGGCCGGCGCGTTGATGAAGGGGGTTGGCAACGACGCGATAGTCGGTGTGCTTCTGGTTGCTGCGCTCGCGTTTCTTGGTGCGGCTTGGTGGGAAAGGCGGCGTGCGCCGATGCGGGCGATCGGCTGAGGGTGCGGCTGCGGTGTTGTTGCCTTGCTGCGTTGAGGTGTTGAGCCGTCGAACCACGCTCGCCTTGGGATACGAAAACGGGGAAGCCGCGATGGCTTCCCCGTTTTGCATAGCGCTTCCTGCCGCGTGATTTCCGCGCTACTTCTGCTGTACTTTTCCTCTACTTCCGCGCCGGCAGAATCTCCCCGACACACGTGCCGAAGCCCACACGATACCCATCGCCCTGGCACCATCCGGCGAGCGTCAGTTCGTCGCAGTCTTCGATAAACCCGCGTGTGCCGCCCTCTTTCAACTCCAACGGATTCTTGCCGTTCCATGTGGACTCGAGCAGGCTGCCGCATGAGTCGGCGGTCGGGCCACTGATCGTGCCCGAACCCATCAGATCGCCGACCCGCGTATTGCAGCCCGATACCGTGTGATGCGCGAGCTGTTGCGCCATCGTCCAGTACATGTGTTTGAAGTTGGTCCGCGAGATCGTGGTGGCCTGCTTGGCCGCTTGCGGCCGCAGCGTCACTTCCAGCGAGATGTCGAACGCGTGCTTGCCTTCATGGCGCAAGTACGCCAGCGGCTGCGGCTCCTGCACCGGCTGCTCGACACGGAACGGTTCGAGCGCGTCGAGCGTCACGATCCACGGCGAGATCGTGGTCGCGAATGTCTTCGCATTGAACGGGCCGAGCGGCACGTATTCCCATTGCTGGATATCGCGCGCGCTCCAGTCGTTCAGCAACACCATGCCGAAGATGTGCGCTTCGGCATCGGCACAGGCAATCGGCTCGCCCAGCGTATTGCCGCTACCGATCACGAAACCCGTCTCCAGCTCGATATCCAGCTTGCGGCATGCGCCGAACACCGGACGCTCCTGATCCGGCAGTTTCAACTGGCCGTTCGGACGCCGCACCGGCGTACCGCTCACCACCACCGACGATGCGCGTCCGTTGTAGCCGATCGGCATCTCCGACCAGTTCGGCAACAGCGCATTCTTCGGGTCGCGGAACATCGAGCCGACATTCGTCGCATGCTCCTTCGACGAATAGAAATCCGTGTAACCCGGGATCTGCACCGGCAGATGCAGTTGCGCATCGGACTGACGCACCAGTGCTTTCGCACGCAAGGCGGAGTCGTCGCGCAAAGTCGCGGTATCCCGCGCCAGCAGATGGCTCAACTGGATGCGCACGCTGCGCCATGCCTCGCGGCCAAGCGAGATGAAATCGTTGAGGGTGTCCTGCTCGAACGCCCGGTCCTTCAGCGCAATGAATTGATCGGCCGCGGCGAGCGGGAGCTTGAGCAAGCCGGCAGACTTGAGAACACTTAGATCGACGATCTCATCGCCAATCGCGACACCCACGCGGCGCGCTTCGCTGTTCTTATCGCTGAAAATACCGAACGGCAGATTCTGGATCGAAAAATCGTTGGTCGAATCGTTAGCCGACTCGACCCAGCTCTTGCGCGACGGATCGAGCGTCGCCTGAAGATCGCTCAATGCGCTCATCGTTGCTCCGGGTTGAAGTGTTTCTTGAGACCTTGCCAGCACTCGTAGTAATTCGCCTGCAATTGCGCGGTTTCGAGCGCGAAGCGGGTCGGCTTGATCAGCGTGCGCGTTTCGAACATGAAGGCCATCGTGTCGCCGACTTTCTTCGGCGTGGACGTATCACCATGCGACGCTTTTTCGAAGGTGTCCGCGTCCGGCCCATGACCCGACATGCAGTTATGCAGACTCGCGCCGCCCGGCACGAAGCCCTCCGCCTTCGCGTCGTACACACCATGCACGAGGCCCATGAATTCGCTCGCGACGTTGCGATGGAACCAGGGCGGCCGGAACGTATCTTCGGCCGCTAGCCAGCGCGGCGGGAAAATCACGAAGTCGATCGTGTCGACGCCCGGGGTATCGCTTTGCGATTGCAGCACGAGAAAGATCGACGGGTCCGGATGATCGAAGCTGATCGAGCCGATCGTGTTGAAGCGACGCAGATCGTATTTGTACGGCGCGTAGTTGCCGTGCCACGCGACCACGTCGAGTGGTGAATGGCCGATGTCCGCGCGCCACAGGTTGCCGTTCATCTTGGCGACGAGTTCGAAGTCGCCTTCGTGGTCTTCATAAGCAGCATGCGGCGCGAGGAAATCGCGCGGATTGGCGAGGCCGTTCGAGCCGATCGGGCCGAGGTCCGGCAGACGCAGCAGCGCGCCGAAGTTCTCGCAGATATAGCCGCGCGCGGCGCCATCCGGCAGGCTCACCGCGAAGCGCACGCCGCGCGGGATCACCACGATCTCGAATGGCGCGACGTCAAGCCGGCCCAGTTCGGTAGCGATATGCAGGCGGCCTTCCTGCGGCACGATCAGCAACTCGCCGTCTGCGTTGTAGAAGAAGCGATCCTTCATCGAGCGGTTCGCCGCGTACAGGTGAATCGCGCAGCCGTTCATCGCTTCGGCTGAGCCGTTGCCCGCCATCGTTATCCAGCCGTCGACGAAATCGGTCGGCTCGGTGGGCATCGGCAATGCGTCCCAGCGCAACTGGTTAGGCGGCGTAGGCGGTACCTCGGCGAAGTTGGCGACGAGCCGGTCCGAGGGCAGCAGCGTGAACGGCTTGTGAACCGCCGCCGGACGAATCCGGTACAGCCACGAACGGCGGTTATGTCCACGCGGCGCAGTGAACGCGGTGCCCGACAGTTGCTCGGCGTACAAGCCATAGGCCGGACGTTGCGGCGAGTTGCGGCCTTCGGGCAGCGCGCCCGGCAAAGCCTCCGTAGCGAATTCGTTCGCGAATCCCGACTGGTAACCCGGCTCGATTTCGAGTCGCGAGCTGGCGGTATTCGGCGTGCGTGTTGGGGTGTCCATACAAGGTTCTCCGTTGATACTTTATCTACCGACGTGCGCTGTCTGTCTCAGGCTGTCCGCGGCTCGGATGGGCTGCCGCGTTGCCGCGTGGCAGCGCGTTGACCGCCGACTGTCCGCCGACCACGCAGAAGCCGCCCGCAAAGGAGACACAAACGCGCCCGCCGTCGCAACCGCGCTGCAATTTACGTATAGTAAAACGAATTACGTATAGTGAAATTAACGTATACCCTGGAAACTCGTCGCGAAAGCCTCGGCAGCCTGTACTGACAAGCGTTCGGCCGATAACGTTATGAGCATTTTGTTCAAGTGCGCGCGGCGCGGACTGCTACCATCAATGGATGCGGCAACCGAGTCGCGTTGCCGGGCGCCGAGTGCGCACCTATCGCCATCCATTCGCCTACATGATTCCGCCGACCATCCCCAACCTGATTGCACGCGCCGCCGATCACCCATTTCTCGGCGAACATCTGGCGATGGGAACCGGCGTGCATAGCGACATCGCGCTGGCGCAATTCGGCGGCGTCCAACTCGCCAGTGCCTATGAGCCGATCTTCGATATCAGCGTGCATGCGTTGGCGCAGTCGTTGTCGTCGGGCGCCGAGGGCGTGGATCGTTTCGGCGATGAGCTCGGGTTCCAGGCGGTCACGCAGCGTCTCGACGGCGCGCCCTTCGATGCCTTCGATCCCTTCGACCATATCGCCGACGATCAGGAACTGGTCGCCCTCGACCGCATGTCGCGCGCGCTGCACGCCATCAATTTCTTCGGCGCGCAACGGCACGGGCTGCTCTTTCTGCGCGTGCACGAGCGCCTGCTCAAGAGCGTCAAGTACGACCACGGACGGCATTTCTCGAGCGTGCTGCTGTCGTTCGGACTGAACCCGTCGAGGGTGGTGATCGAGTTGCCGGCCGCCGCGGTCGCGCATAAGACGTTCCTCGGCTATCTGACCACGAGCTATCAGCGCTACGGCTTCAAGGTGGCGGGGAATCTCTCGAACGCGGGGCAGATTCTGTCGGTGTCGGAAACGGCGCGGCTCGACTTCATCAAGATGGATGCGGCGGTCGCGTTGCGCGACGCGATGGTGAAGCCGCTAGTTGGCTATGCGAGCCGGCTGCGGGTTCCACTGATCTTCAATCGGGTGATGGATGAGCCGCAGTTCCTCGCGCTGCAGCAGTACGACGTGCGCTTCGTACAAGGGCCGTTATTCACGGCGCATTATCACGATCGGGCGGTGTGAGTATTCTGCGAGGCCGCGCGGCGGCGCTGGCCGGCACGTCAACCGGTATCGCCCAACCGTCGCGCCAACGCCTTCAGCCGCGGCGCAACGCTTTCCCGGAACACGTCCTCTCCCATCGACGACGCCGGCCCGCTGCAACTGAGCACCAGCCAGCGGCCTTCGCGCGGCTCGCGAAACGGCACCGCGACCGCGTTCACGTCGTCATGCCATGCCCGGAACGAGTAGCAGCAGCGTTCCTGGGCGAAGGCTTCGATTTCCTTTTCGGCATCGGCCAGCAACGCAGCGCCCTCTTTGCCCGCTAACTTCTTGAGCTCGACCAGCAAGGCGGCGCGCACATCCAATGGCTGCACCGCCAGATACGCGCGCCCCATCGAACTGGTCAGCATCGACAGTTTCGAGCCCGAGGCGAGTCCGAGCGTCAGCGCCGTTTCACTGCGGATCGTCTCCAGATAAATCATGTCGAGGCCGTCACGGCATCCAAGCGACACCGCGGCGCCCACTTCGCGCGCGAAGGTGCGCATGTGCGGACGCGCGAGTTCGAGCGTGTCCGTGCCCGAGAGCAGCGCGAAACCGAGCGACAGCACCCCGGCGTCCAGCGCATATTTACCTAGCGTTTCGTCGAGCCGCAGATAGCCGAGCACGGTCAGCGTGTAGGCCAGACGGTTGACGGTCGCCTTCGGCAAGCCCGTGCGTTCGACGAAATCGCGATTGCCGAGCATCGTTTCGCCCGGCTTGAACGCGCGCAGCAAATCCAGCCCGCGCGCGAGGGCGACGACAAATTTGCGCTCGTCAAGCGGTTCGGAGAGAGTAGATATGGGCGTCATGTGGTGATACACTCGGGCGTGGTTTGCAAAACATTGTTTCGCATAGCGGAACTTAAGTCAAGCTCAAACGCGTTTTAGTCAAGCAGGAAATCAGGAGATACGTCATGGCAGAGGCCGCGCAGTTTCACTGGGAAGACCCGCTGCTGCTGGATCAGCAGCTCACCGAAGACGAACGCATGGTGCGCGACGCCGCCGCCGCGTACTCGCAGGACAAGCTGCAGCCGCGCGTGCTCGAAGCGTTCCGTCATGAGAAGACCGACATCGAGATCTTCCGCGAGATGGGCGAACTCGGCCTGCTCGGCCCGACGATTCCCGAGCAATACGGCGGCCCTGGTCTGAACTACGTGGCATACGGTCTGATCGCGCGTGAAGTGGAGCGCGTCGATTCCGGCTACCGGTCAATGATGTCGGTGCAGTCGTCGCTCGTCATGGTCCCGATCTACGAATTCGGCTCGGAAGCGCAAAAGCAGAAATACCTGCCGAAGCTCGTCACCGGCGAATGGATCGGCTGCTTCGGCCTGACCGAGCCGAACCACGGCTCCGATCCGGGCAGCATGATCACGCGGGCGAAGAAAGTGGACGGCGGCTATTTGCTGTCGGGCGCGAAGATGTGGATCACCAATTCGCCGATCGCCGACGTGTTCGTCGTGTGGGCAAAGCTCGAAGAGGACGGCAAGGATTCGATCCGCGGCTTCATTCTCGAGAAGGGGTGGAAGGGGCTGTCCACGCCGACCATCCATAGCAAGGTGGGTCTGCGTGCGTCGATCACCGGCGAGATTGTTCTCGACGACGTGTTCGTGCCGGAAGAAAACCGCTTCCCCGAAGTCAGTGGCTTGCGCGGTCCGTTCACGTGCCTGAACTCGGCGCGCTACGGTATTGCCTGGGGCGCGCTCGGCGCGGCGGAATCGTGCTGGCACACGGCACGTCAGTACGTGCTGGATCGCAAACAGTTCGGCCGGCCGCTCGCCGCGAACCAGTTGATCCAGAAAAAACTCGCCGACATGCAAACCGAAATCACGCTCGGCCTGCAAGGCGTGCTGCGTCTCGGCCGCATGAAAGATGAAGGCACGGCCGCCGTCGAAATTACGTCGATCATGAAACGCAATTCGTGCGGCAAGGCGCTGGACATCGCACGGCTCGCGCGCGACATGCTCGGCGGTAACGGTATCTCGGACGAGTTCGGCATCGCGCGTCATCTGGTCAATCTGGAAGTCGTGAACACGTATGAAGGCACGCACGACATTCACGCGCTGATTCTCGGGCGCGCACAAACGGGGATTCAGGCGTTTTTCTGATGCGCTGAGTGCCTCGATGGCGGCGTTTCGTCCTGGCCGCTGAATGGAAAATCGAAAAGTAGAAAAGGAAAGGCCGGTTCATTTTGAACCGGCCTTTTTCGTTGCGCCGCCGCGTTGCAGCTAGCGGTGCGCTTCGTGACGCGTCAGCCGCTTACTTGTTCGGCTGCGGCGTCAGACGCAGGTACGGGCGCAGGGCCTTATAGCCCTTCGGGAATTTCTGCTTGATGACTTCTTCGTCCTTCAACGACGGCACGATCACCACATCGTCTCCCTGCTTCCAGTTGCCGGGCGTAGCGACCGAGTGGTTGTCGGTGAGTTGCAGCGAGTCGATCACACGCAGCACTTCGTCGAAGTTGCGCCCGGTGCTGGCCGGGTATGTAATGGTCAAACGCACCTTTTTCTTCGGGTCGATCACGAACAGCGACCTGACCGTAAAGGTTTCATTGGCGTTCGGGTGAATCATGTCGTACAACTCGGAGACTTTGCGATCGCCGTCGGCGAGAATCGGGAAGCCGACATTGGCGGCCTGCGTCTCGTTGATGTCCTTGATCCATTCCTTGTGCGACTCGGCACTGTCGACCGACAACGCGATCGTCTTCACATTGCGCTTCTCGAATTCGCCGGCCAGCTTCGCCGTCAAACCCAATTCGGTCGTGCAGACCGGCGTGAAGTCGGCGGGGTGCGAGAACAGCACGCCCCAACTATCGCCTAGCCAGTCGTGGAAGTTGATGCGGCCGACACTCGACTCCTGTTCGAAATCCGGTGCGGTATCGCCAAGACGTAGACTCATATTGCAGCTCCTTGATTGTATTCGGACATTCCGCGCGAGCATTCGCCCGCAACGCGCAGCAAAAGTACAGCATACGGGAGTGACAGTGAACAACTAACCAACATCGCGTCACTACTTTATGCGTTTTTGTAATTTTCACCGATTTAGTGGAAACTTTGCGGGACAGATCAACTCCATCTTAAGCAAACTTTGCAGCCCTGCGCCGCAAGGGTGGAGTTTTTAAGGCTTTGCTTCAACCAGGAACGGTTCGTGCGATTGTTCATGAATCGAGCGCTACGCTCGCCAGCGGCCGTTTCTTTGGTTACGATTCACGCGTGGCGTGAGACGAAGGGGAGCTGTCAATGTCGGAAGTCAACAAGGAGAGATTGATGTCGGATATCAAAACCGTCCTCGCGGACGCTGAAGATTTGCTGAAACAGGCCGCGAGCGCTACTGGCGAGCGCGCTTCGGAACTGCGTGAAACGGCGCTTACGCGCCTGAAGCAGGCTAAGGAAAAGGCGGCTGACGTGCAGGTCGTGGTGGTCGAGAAAGGCAAGAAGGCCGCACGCGCCACCGACGACTACGTGCATGAGCATCCGTGGGCATCCATCGGCATCGCCGCGGGCGTCGGCGTACTGCTGGGGCTGTTGATCAACCGCAAGTAACACTGGTGAGGCTGCCGGGGCGAATCCGCGTCCGGCACATCAGCGAATCGAGTTGACCGGTGCACGTCTGGCCGGTCCGCTTCTTTTGGCGCGCTCGTTTTCACGCGCCGGCTAAGCATTCACGCGCAACGCCCAAAGCCATGACGATCGAAACACAATCGCAGCACGGCGAACATAGTCCGTTGCGCCGTATCATTGGATCCGTGTTTGCCATTTTGCAAACACGGCTTGAACTGGTCGGCATCGAACTCGCCGAAGAAAAAGACCGTCTGCTCGGCGTGCTGTTCCTCGGCCTCGCCGCCATGATGCTCGCGACGATGGCCTTGATCGCATTGACCGCACTGGTCGCCATCGCGTTCTGGGACACCTACCGATGGCAGGCGCTCGCCGGCATCACGGTGGTTTATGCCATTGCAGGATTAGCCTGTGCGCTGAAAGCGCGCAGCGGTTTGCGCAATGCCCCAATGGTGTTCGAAGCCACCCTTGCCGAGTTCGAAAAAGACCGCGACGTGTTCCGCAAACCGTGACGCAGCAGGCATAACGGGCTCATGGGCGGACCTCACATGCCCCGCGCCTTCGAAGAGACTTCGTCAATACCTCGAGCGATTTGCAGCACAGTTTTACTGCCCCACCTCCACTGCCGCCGACACGCCATGAGCCAACCCCATTCCGATACCGCATTCCGCAACAAACGCCACCAGGCAAGAGATCTGAGTGCGCCGCACCTGCGGGCACTACGCAAGGAACTGCTGCTGGTGCGCGCGGATGTCGAGCGCATGGAACTCGCTCAGGCGACCATCGAATTGCGGCAGGCAGTCACGCACTTCAGTTGGCTCAAATTCATTCTGCCGGGCTTCGGTGGCATGCGCGTGGGCCGCGGATCGAAGGCGAGCTTCCTCAACGCAGGAAGCATCGGCGCGCTTCTCAAACAGTATCCGATCATCAGTTCGATCGCTTCGCTGCTGTTGGCGAAGCCGCTGCGCGCGACTATTGCAGCAGGTGCAAAACCCGCACTCAAATGGGGCAGCCTTGCGCTTGCCGGCTGGGAAGCGTATCGAATCTGGAAGCAGATAAAGAATGATTCCGCTGCGTCGGCCGACAGCAAGGAAGACACGGTTGATAGCGGGTACTGAAACGCGGGGATCGTCGACCGCTTCCTGCGTGCGCCTTGCAGCAGCAGTTTGTCACCTGGTCCTTGGGCACTAGCACGCCTCGACTCGCCAACTCGCGTTCTGCAGTAAGAGTCCTTAGCTTGTATTCCAGCATTCGCCGCTTGCCGGCGCTGTACCGTTTGCGCCGCTTCTATTGCCTCGCAGCCCTGTCGCGTCCAGAGTGAAAGTGCCGCAAGCGTCGTCCCGCATGGGGCCGGTTTCGGTCGGCACAGCCTCTACCGAATAACCACCGTTTGCATCGTCTGCCGGTAGCACTTGCAGCCGGTAGATCGGTGTGCCGAACTGCGGAGCCTGATCCAAACCCGGCGGCAATGTCGCGGGGCCATCGCTTGCCGATCCCTCGACAAATTGCGCTGCGCGATAAAGGGCGGACGCAGCGTCGACCCGATGTGTCCGCGCGACATGGCTCCGATACGAGGGCACGGCAAACACAACCAGCGTGGCGGCTATTGCCAGCGCGATCATCAGTTCCAGTAGCGTGAATGCGGATGTGCGCGGTCTCGCCATAAATCTCCCGTCAAAATGGGTGTGCGGCAACGCGACGCCAATGGCGCTCGATCTGTTCGCCCGCGATCACGAGCTCCATCTGCAACCACACCTGCGACTCCCTGGTCCGGCCGAAGCCACGCGACGTCAGTAAATAGGCTCGAGCATCGGCGCGAGTGCCCAGACGCCACGCTTCGATCAAACATTGCGGCGCACGCAGCGATCCCGGCCATTGCGCGACGGGCACGACGGCGCCGGCTTCAAAGGTAGCTTCGTGCTTCCATTGCGTCGGCTCGCCGGGTGAGAGCGACGCCACTGGCTGCGACTCGAAAGCTGCCGCGGCGACGACGCTCCGGGCGCATAAGGTCAGCGCCGAATCTGCGGCATGAAATGCCTGCAAATAGTCGCGCACGTTGTTGGAGCCGCGCGCTGCTGCAAGCGATGTCTCGAACCAGGCCGCGGAGGTGGTCAACATCATCGCGGAAATCAGTAAAACGATCGGCAGGACGGTACCGCGATTGCGAACCCGAGATCGACGACCAGTGCCGATAAGACGTGTCAAATGTTTCGACGACGCGCGGCGGTGCGTTGGATTGCAAAGCCCTTCTGTCACAGGGGATCCTCCGCGTGATTGCGTATCGCCACCCGTCGCCAGAAAGCCTGCCGCGCCCGCATGTCGGCGCCAAGCGCGCTCGCGCCGTCGCAATCTATGTAGCGCATACGCCGTCCTTGCGGCGCTCCGCGGACGAGCACGCAGAGATCGACCGCGACGATCTTTGCCCATTGGCCGTCCGTCACCGCCGCTGCATCTATTGCGGCCAGCCCACCGGCCAGCCAGTACCTGAATCGCACGCGCTCGACGCCTTCGACCAACGGCTGCGCGGACCCTGCCTTGCCATTGCCTTCGCAGTAAAGCTCCGGCTCACCCGTCGACCCGCTGACTCTCGCGAAGTATCAGTTGGCCACCAACACGCCCTGCCCGCCGAGTGCCGCGTTGTTGTTCGTTACCGCCTGGCCGAGACAGTCGGTCGTTTGGCCGGTCGCTGACGGCCACGTCGAAACGTTGTCCCCGACATAACGAACCACGATGCCGTCCGAGAGGCCCGGCAACGCCTCGCAGGCAACGCTCTCGTCCGCGCCGGTCGGGCGACCGCCCGAACAACCGAACAACGGTGGCGGACCATTGAACCTCACGACGTCCGCGGGCACAAAGCCGGCCATTTGAATTTGCTGGCCCATCAGCGTAAGCGCGCCCAGGCCGGCTTCGCGGATCCGCATCGCATCACCCGCGCGCTCGAACACGTTACGCTGCGTTGCATAAAGCGCGACCGCGCCGGCGGTCACCACCAACCCCAACGCAATTGCAATCACGAACTCAACGAGCGTATGCCCACGCGCGATAACCATACGCCGCGTCATTTCGCGAACGCCAGCACAACGCATGAGGAGCCTGGGGGAACATCGGCACCCCCGCACGATTCGGGCTTGTCGATGACATCGTCGGCCCGCGGCGTGTCACGCAGGGCCGTCCACGTGACACGTGCGGCGGATACACCGCCGCGCTCCCCTACCGACGCCTCACCATGCGGCAACAAGGCCGTTGCACGCGCGCTCCATTGCCTGATCGCAGAGTCGCCTGCCGAAGGTTCGCGCATTGCTTCGGCAACGGAATCGGCTATCCATGCCGCGTGCTCGCGCATTGCCATCGCACGGGCTTCGCGCGCAGTCCACAATTGACCGGCGATCAACCCGAGCGCCGTCACCGCCATCAGGACAACGGCCAGCATCACTTCAATCAGCGAACTACCCCTATGCCTCGTTGAGCGCATTGCTGCGCAGTTGCGCGCCCATGATTTCGACGAATATCCGCTCACGATGCCGCTCCACACGCGCCCTCGACAATCCGCGCTCGCCCGCCCGCCGCGATGCGGATGCAGCGTCGCCACTTGTCGCCTTGCGTCGCTTTCCACGGCGCGCGCGGCGCGATCTCAAAGCTGCGAAACGTGCCGATCAACTGCCCCGCCGGCGGCGTAAACGTGAGATTTGTCTGCGTCGCGGTGATGCTGACCGCTGCGAGCAAAGGATGCGCGCGCAGTAGTGAGAGCGTGCCACCCCGTTCGGCCAATACAGCCCAGCCACACGACCAGTCCGCGACGCCATTGCCACAAGCTTGCCCTGCGGCAAGACAACGTCGTGCCGCGTCGATCCGGCACACGGTGACGCGAGCACCGCGGCGCAATGCCTCGCTGCGCGCATAGGCGAGCGTTGAGGCAAGCGCTTTCGCACGTGCGTCAACCTGGTCCCGCAGGTGCCATGCAACGAACGACGGTGTCGCCATCACCGCGATTATCGCCAGCAGCGCAACAACAGCCAGTGTTTCAACAAGCGTAAAGCCGCGGCACGGCCGCAAACAGACTCCATCCCATTTCATCTGCATCCCTGATCGTTTCAAAGCATGCAGCCAATCTAGCGATTCAGGAGCGGGTCAACAATCGGCCGAACGGCCAGGTGGCACTCAGACGCTATCCCGCGCAAAAATGCACGCGTGACGAACCATAACGGGAGCGGAGATGCAGATGCGCGAACCTACGCAGCGGAAAACAGAACCTGGCGCGCAACTTCAGGCGCGGCAGCAATCAGCGCTTGCGGGACGGCTTGGGAGGAGAAGAGGCGCGGCGAAATTCTTCGATCACGTCTTCGAATTCGGAGACGTCTTCGAAGCGCCGGTAAACAGAAGCGAAACGAACATAGGCAATCGTATCGAGCGCACGCAACTCGTTCATCACGAGTTCACCGAGGCGCTCGCTGCGCACCTCACGCTCGCCGCTGCCGAGCAGTTGATACTCGATGCGGGCGACTGCCGCGTCGATCGCGTCTGCTGCCACCGGGCGCTTGCGCAGCGCCAGTTGCATGCTTGCGACGATCTTGCGGCGATCGAATTCCGTGCGACTGCCATCCTTCTTGACGACCGACGGCAACGCCAGCTCGACCCGCTCATACGTCGTGAAACGTTTGTCGCAGGCCGGGCAGCGGCGGCGCCGGCGAATCGTCGCGCCGTCTTCGGATACGCGGGAATCCACAACTTGCGTATCGGCGTGACGGCAGAAGGGGCAGTGCATGGCGGCTTAGCGGTAAACCGGGAAGCGCTGGGTCAGCTCGGCGACTTGCGCGCGCACACGTTCGATCGTGGCTGCGTCTTCCGGGTTGTCCAGCACGTCGGCGATCAGGTTACCAACCTGCTCCGCTTCCTTGACGCCAAAGCCACGCGTGGTCATGGCCGGCGAGCCGAGACGCACACCGCTCGTGACGAACGGCTTTTCCGGGTCGTTCGGAATCGCGTTCTTGTTGACCGTGATATGCGCCGCGCCGAGCGCCGCTTCCGCTGCCTTGCCGGTGATCTTCTTCGCGCGCAGGTCGACCAGCATCACGTGGCTTTCAGTGCGACCAGACACGATGCGCAGTCCGCGCTTGACCAGCGTTTCAGCCAGCACGCGCGCGTTCTCGACGACCTGCTGCTGATACGCCTTGAACTCCGGCGACAGGGCTTCCTTGAACGCGACGGCCTTGCCGGCGATCACGTGCATCAGCGGACCACCTTGAATGCCCGGGAAAATTGCGGAATTGATCTGCTTTTCGAACTCGGCCTTCATCAGGATCACGCCACCGCGCGGGCCGCGCAGGCTCTTGTGCGTGGTGGTGGTGACGAAATCGGCGTGCGGCACCGGGTTCGGGTAGACGCCCGCGGCGATCAGGCCGGCATAGTGCGCCATGTCGACCATGAAATACGCGCCGACCGACTTGGCGATCTTCGACATCCGTTCGAAGTCGATGCGCAGCGAAAACGCCGACGCGCCGGCCACGATCAGCTTCGGCTTGTGTTCCTGAGCGAGCTTCTCAGCAGCGTCGTAATCGATGTCTTCGGCTTCGTTCAGGCCGTAGCTCACCACGTTGAACCACTTGCCCGACATGTTGACCGGCGAACCATGCGTCAGATGACCGCCGTGCGCGAGGCTCATGCCCATGATCGTGTCGCCCGGCTTGAGCATGGCGAAGAACACGCCCTGGTTCGCCTGCGAGCCGGAGTTCGGCTGCACGTTGGCGGCTTCGGCGCCGAACAGTTGTTTCACGCGGTCGATCGCCAACTGCTCGGCGACGTCGACATATTCGCAACCGCCGTAGTAACGCTTGCCCGGATACCCTTCGGCGTACTTGTTCGTGAGTTGCGAGCCTTGCGCCGCCATCACGGCCGGGCTCGTGTAGTTTTCCGACGCGATCAGTTCGATGTGCTCTTCCTGACGGCGGTTTTCCTGCTCGATGACCTTCCAGAGTTCAGGATCGACGTTGGCGATGGTGCTTTGGGCTCTATCAAACATACGGATTCCGTTGAGTGTGTGCAGGTTGACCGGATCGTGCGCCGAATCTTGCGTAGAGGGTACGCAGCGCTGCTGGCGGCTGGGCCAGCCCTGACGTGGCGGATGGAGAGTCGCCGCACACGCGAGGCAGGACAGCCACCGTCAGCGCAGATCAATGCGCGCGGATCACGGCTGCCCAGGCGAACGGCAAAACGGCTCCCTGCGCTTCACGGTGGGTTGCTCCACCTTGAACCCGATTGCTCGAATCGGTTCTATCGCCAGTCACGCAGGGATGAGCGCGTTAGTTTATTGGAAGAGGATCGAATAGGCAACCGGCTTCCTGCCGGGCCGGCGGGCGCTCGCGAAGCCGGTCCTGGCGCCGCTGCGAGTGGCGCGCAAACGTCTGATGAAAGCGCGCCCGGCACCCGCTTCGCGTCACTGCCGCAGCCAGTCGTGCGACTGGTTCATCCTTGCCGCAGCGCCGCATTGGAAGTAGGCTTGGGGCCTTTCTCTCCTACCAACCAGGGAACTGCAATGATCGTGTTCGTCACCGGAGCGTCCGCAGGATTTGGCGCCGCTATCGCTCGTGCTTTCGTCAAGGGCGGCCATCGTGTCGTCGCCACCGCGCGCCGCAAGGACCGCCTGCAGGCACTCGCCGACGAACTCGGCGACGCCCTTCTGCCGTATGAACTCGACGTGCGCGACCGCGCCGCCGTCGAGGCCGTGCCGGCTTCGTTGCCCGCCGATTTCGCCGCACTCGACGTGCTCGTCAATAACGCCGGCCTCGCGCTCGGCATCGAGCCGGCGCAAAGAGCGAGTCTGGACGAGTGGAACACCATGATCGAGACCAACTGCACCGGCCTCGTGCAGGTCACGCATGCGCTCCTGCCCGGCATGGTGGAGCGCAACCGCGGGCACATTTTCAATCTGGGCTCGGCGGCCGGCAGCTGGCCTTACGCAGGCGGCAACGTGTACGGCGCAACCAAGGCGTTCGTGCGCCAGTTCAGTCTGAATCTGCGGGCCGATCTGGCCGGCACGGCACTGCGCGTGACCGACATCGAGCCGGGCCTGTGTGGCGGCACCGAGTTCTCGAACGTGCGTTTCCGTGGCAACGACGAAAAAGCGGCGAAGATGTACGAGAACGTACAACCGCTGACACCCGAAGACATCGCCGATTCGATCTACTGGATAGCCACACGCCCCGCTCACGTCAACATCAACACGATCGAGCTGATGCCGGTGGCCCAATTCTTCTCCGCTTTGTCCGTTCATCGCGGCTGAAATCCCGGCTGAGGCCCGCCAGACGGGGCGCACATCTTGAAACAGACCTCGGGGTGTGCGTTCCGGTAAAATGCGCCGCATGAATATGTCGACCAGCCAGCCCGGCACGGAAATCGGCTTCACGTGGCCAATCCGCGTGTACTACGAAGATACCGACGCCGGCGGCATCGTGTTTTACGCGAATTATCTGAAGTTTTTCGAACGTGCGCGCACTGAATGGCTACGCGCGTGCGGCGTCGACCAGAACCGTCTCGCCGGCGAATCGGGCGCAATCTTCATCGTGCGCAGCACCGCAGTCGACTATCGGGCACCGGCCCGGCTCGACGATGTCGTCAAAGTGGTGAGCCGAATCGAACGTCTTGGCCGCGCGTCGGTCGATTTTGCGCAGGAAGCGTGGCGGGACGGCACGCTGCTTGCTTCCGGCTCCATCCGGGTTGGCTGCGTCGAGCGCGTTGCGCTGCGGCCGGTCGCGATTCCTCCGCCGGTTCTCGCGGCTTTGCGGCGCGGGCCGGGCGTGAACGACGGTGGCATGTCAACGGACAACGACTGAACCCCGTTGTTACGGGGCCAGTGAACTCGTATCGATCAAGCAACACAAAGCATGGTTCGGCTTGCAATATCGCCGATGCTTCCGTTTTGCTCACGGCAAGCTTCGAGCGGCCTTGCAGCCGGACGCCCCCTTCCGGGACGTTAAAACGAACCTTTATGAACACTACACAAGATCTGTCGATCGTTTCTCTCGTACTCAATGCGAGCCTGCTGGCGCAGGCCGTCATGGCGCTGCTGCTTCTGCTGTCGCTGCTGTCGTGGACTTTCATCTTCCGCAAGTGGTTTGCGATCCGCCGGGCGCGCGCGCAAACTGAACGTTTCGAACGCGATTTCTGGTCGGGCGGCGACCTGCAGGCGCTCTATCAGAGCGCCGCGAACAACCGCCACACGATCGGCGCACTGGAACGGATTTTCGAGTCCGGCATGCGCGAATTCCTGAAGGGCAAGGAAAAGCGCCTGAACGATTCAGGCGCGATTCTCGACGGCGCACGCCGTGCCATGCGCGCCGCGTTCCAGCGTGAAATGGACGTGCTCGAGGCAAATCTGGCGTTTCTCGCGTCGGTCGGCTCGGTCAGCCCGTATATCGGTCTGTTCGGCACGGTGTGGGGGATCATGAATGCGTTCCGCGGCCTCGCCAACGTGCAACAGGCTACGCTTGCGAACGTAGCTCCAGGCATTGCCGAAGCGCTGACCGCCACCGCAATCGGCCTGTTCGCTGCGATTCCGGCCGTGGTCGCCTACAACCGCTACGCGCACGACATCGACCGTCTGGCGATCCGCTTCGAGACCTTCATCGAAGAGTTCTCGAACATTTTGCAGCGTCAGGCACATTAAGGAGTCCACGATGGCAGGCTCTTCCTCCAGCATGCGCGGTTCCCGTCAGCGCCGCGCGATGGCCGACATCAATGTTGTGCCGTACATCGACGTGATGCTCGTGCTACTCGTGATCTTCATGGTGACCGCGCCGCTCGTCGCCCCGTCGATCGTCAATCTGCCGACCGTCGGCGGCGCCGCGCCTCAGCAGCAAACCCCGCCTGTGATCGTCAATATTCGCGCAGACGGCAATATGAGCGTCAAATACAAAGACGACGCGGGCGCGCAGCAGCAGGAAGACATGACCAAGGCCGGCCTGCACGGCTTTATCGCCGACCGCGCACAGTCGCACCCTGACCAGCCTGTCGTGATCGCCGCCGACAAGACCGTGAAGTATGAAGTCGTGATGAACGTGATGTCCGAGTTGAAGGCTCAGGGTGTCAAGCGCGTTGGATTGCTCGTCAAATCACAATGATCCGCAAGAATTCCGAATACCCGCTTCAGCCGCCGCGTGAACGCGGCACCTGGCGAGCCTTTGTGTTCGCCCTGGTGATGCACGCGCTGCTCGGGTTCTTCCTGTATCACGGCATTCAATGGCAGAACAGCACGCCGGCAGGCGCGGAGGCCGAACTG
>CABFVV010000110.1_pt1 | contig 30458 bp, 40 predicted proteins | sample 8864751 | NCBI WGS metagenome assembly CABFVV01 (sample SAMEA5735770, study PRJEB23740) | soil metagenome | biome: forest; feature: forest soil; material: soil | place: USA | collected 2013-10-13 | depth 0.1 m | reverse complement strand
CGAAGCTCCAACCGCATCGGGGCACTCCGCGGTTTCCTCCATCGAGGCCTATTCGACGCCTGCCAACACGCGCTGAGCCACCGTCACATTCCTGTGGCCGATGGCAGGCATCGAATAACCCTTAACGATCTGAGCCGGTTGTCATCCGGCTCAGTGCGGCCACAAAGGGGCATCGAATCTACAGTCACCTCGACGCTCAAGCATCGCCTGTGCACCCGCAAACCGCCATTCGGCTCACGAATCCGCTCGAAGCCTCGCAAAACGAACACGGCCACCGCCGCACTCAAATTTTGAGTCGCGAGACCTTGGTTCCCGAGAGCGACACATCTCCCATCAGACCGGCATTGGTCAGCACGATCGCATTGACTGGTGCGGTTGCCGTTGTCGTATCGATCGCACCGTTCGCACCGACCTTCAAGAGCGCGACGGACCCTTCTCCGCCGACCGACCAGCCTTTGGAACGGCGAAAGCTGTTGAGCGCATCATGGGTCATGAACAGGAAGATAACGGCCTTCGATTGAGCCCCCGCCTGCAGGCCAAATGACCCGGATACCGTGCTGTAGTAGCTAACGGATTTCCCGCCTACGCGCAATGCGCCTTCGCCGTACTCGCCGCTGGCGACGAAGCCAACCTTGATCACCGATGGGAACACGAGCACACCGTTCGCCTTGTCGACCAATTCCCGGGAACCCCTGACGTTCGCGTATAGTTTCGACAGGGTCCCATGGATCTTTGCATCGATCGCCCGCCGCTTCGAATCGTTGGACTCGTTGGCAATGGCATCGCTGACCGCCCCCAGGGAGACCGTGAGCGTAAGACCCGCGCCAACTAGCATTGCGCCCGTCCGCACAAAACCTCTTCTGTTCATCGCTACCTCCGTCGTGGTTGCATGGGTTACCGGGTCGCGGCCTCGTCTCCAGATGACCGGGATCGGTCAGGCATCGGGACCGGACTTTACGAAGCGCCGGTACGCCGCTCCAGTTCCGCTGTCGTGCGCTCCAGCTCCTGCACGATCATCGCCTCATCGGGCAACACCGTCTGGTATTCCGCCGCAAGAATCTTGTTCGGCAGGTTGTCCAGCGCGTAGTGTGCTTCGGCCGCACCTTTTTCGGCGCAAAGGATCAGACCGACAGGTGGATTCTCCCCAGGCTTCATCCAGTGCTCGCGCGCGTAGTTCAGATAGAGATGCATCTGCCCGGCGTCCACATAGCTGAAGCGGCCGACCTTGAGATCGATGATGACCAGGCATCTCAACCGTCGATGGAAAAACACCAGATCGACCCTGAACCACGTGTCGTCGATTCTCAGGCGACGCTGCCGGCCGACGAACGCGAAGTCGTCGCCGAGTTCCAGCAGGAAATCCGCCAGATGCTGGATCAGCGCCTCCTCAAGATCCGACTCCGAGTACTCGTCCTTGATGTCGAGAAACTCGAGGACGAACGGGTCGCGAATCGCCTCCTCTGGCGTGAGGAGATCACCCGGCTGGGCATCAGCGGCTTTTCTGAGCAGCGCCGCCTTGTTGCGCGACAGCGCCAGCCGCTCGTAAAGCTGGCTACCGATCTGGCGGTCGAGCTGGCGCACCGACCAGCCTTCGCGCAACGCCTCTGTTTCATAGAAGGCGCGCGCGGCCGCCGTCTTCACAGAAAGCAGGCGCACATAGGCGGACCACGGCAACGTAAAACGGGTGGCGAGCGCCATGTAATCAGGCGCTGTTGCCATGGTGTCGACAACGTCTTTCGTCGGCAGCGATTTTCCAGACGGCGTCTGGACATTTTCCGGGGCTGCCGATTTTCCAGACACTGTCTGGAAAATCTCCGCCGCCGGCCAGGCGAAATAAAAGGCGCGCATGCTGGCCAGATTGGCCCGGCCGAATCCGCGTCCGAAACGGCGCGTCAGGTCCTCGGCGAGCCGGGCGATCAGCGCCTGTCCGTAGCCCGCGCGCACCTGCCCGCCCTGCTCACGGGCGACGATCCGCCGCCCGATCTCCCAATAGGCGGCGGTCATCACGGCATTGACGTTGCGTGCCGCCGTGCGTCGCGCCGACTCGACGACACTGACCACCTCCTTGTGCAACCCGGCGTAGTCGTCGGGCGTGATCGCCACCTTCGTCATGACGCGTTGACGGCATCCTTGAATGCCTTGCCGGCCGTGAACTTGACCGTCCTTGCCGCGGCAATCTGGATTTCGGCGCCCGTCGACGGATTGCGTCCGGTGCGTGCGGCGCGCTGCCCCGTCGAGAACGACCCGAAGCCGATCAGCTGCACGGCGGCGCCAGCGGTCAGCGCATGCATGATCGCCCTGAGCACCGCATCAATGGCTTCTCCGGTGGCGGCCTTGCTGTCGCCGGTGCGAGCCGCAACGGCGTCGACGAGTTCCTGTTTGTTCATGGACAGTCTTGTTCGATGAAGGAAACCCGCACCCTACCGCATCGCACGGCTCTCAGGCAAACCCGGGCAAATCTGACGCCGGCGGGCGTCAGCACATCGCTGGCGCCGTGCCCTGCCCTTGCCCGCAAGATCCCGGGTCTCCGGCGACGACCGGAAAGCAGCATGCGGCAAAATCGCCACATCTGATAACTGGAGTAATCACGAACCGGCACCTCCGGCCGGAACCCGCGCACCGGCCCGATGGGCGACTAACCGCGCCGGCGTGCCGCGCGCTCAGCGACTCCCGGGCGGGCGGGTCGACAGGGTGCGCCGGTACTGATCGACTTCCAGCAGCAGATGGTCAATCCGCTCGCGCAGCTGGCCGTTCTGCGCGCGCAGCGCGTCCGCCTCCCCGCTCGCCTGCAGCCGCACTGCATCGTTCTGCATCTTGAGAAACCGCTCGGTGCCGGCCAGCTGCGTGGCCGTCTGCGCGAGGGTCGTGGCGCCGACGCCGGCACGTTCGATCGACGCGTGCAGCTCGCCGAGCAGCCGGTTCACGTGTTCGCCGGCCAGATCCCGTGCCGCATGCGCTTCGCCGAGTTCGCGGTGCAGCTGGGCGTTCTCCTGCTCAAGCCGCCGGATCCGCGCATGGGCATCTTCCAGCGCCGCCTGCAGCAGCGGCTGCTGCACCATCGCATTCACATCACCACGATCCGGTGCGGCGCCGCCTGCATGCCCGTTCCCCCGCTCACGCTGTGACGCATACAGCGGCGCGAGTGCCTCACGCACCACCGGGGCCAGCGCCTGTCGCATCAGCTCGAGATCGACCGGCCGGTTATCCGCACTGCCCGGCTGCGAGATCGGCGTGAGCGCCTGCGCGCGCCGGATCGCCTGCTGGACCGTCGGGGCGCTCGGATGGCGCTGAACTCCGACCTGCGGCGCGACATCGCGCAGCAGCCGGCTGTAGGTGGTCGCGCCAAACACGCGGCCGGTAATCGCGCGGACTTCCGCGATCAGCCCATCCAGAAAGCGCGCGTTGTCGCGCGGGAAATCCCGGTCGATCGCCGCGATGCCATTCATGATCGCGAGCAGTTGTGCGTCGTTCCATTCAATCCGGGGTCGGCCCATTGTTCAGCTCCTCGGGGTCCGTCAGAAAAGATCGCCCTGCCGCGGGTCGCGCGCCGGCGGTTTCGACCCCTTCACCGGACGCGCCGACTGGCGCCGCCGCTTCACGCGCCGCAGATGCGCGATGAGCCGCAAGGCCACGCCATCGGCCAGCAGCGTCAGGCTGAAAAGGCCGGTCTCCCCCGGCGCCGCCGCGCCCGGGTGGTCCACCGCGGCACGCAGCGACGGCTGCAGGGCAAGGCGGCGGGCGCGTGCGAGCAGCTGCGCGCGGCTCATCCCGGGCCAGCAGTCGGCCACGAGGCGTTTGACGGCATCTGGCAGGGCATCCGGCGCGAACCCGGCCGGCAGTCCCAGCGCCACCAGTTCGAACGTGTCAGCCATCGGTGGCCCGCCCTGCCGTCGTCGCGGTCCTCGCCTCGTCACGCACCGCTCCAATCTGCCCGTCCATCCGCCTGCCCGCTCCGTGATTCCTGCGATGCCGCTGATTCTGCCATAGCCAGCGTCATTTTTACTACCATATTTATTACTGTACTTTGCTCTGGTGGACATTACCGCCAGAATGTTCAGGGGTTTCGAAGCGAGCTGATATTGCGCTACTAAATTCAACAAACCATCCAGGCGGATCGAGCCCATAATCAACGGCGCCTCCGAGCGCAAGGCCCCCGCCGTACCTTTGCCAAGCAATCTCTGTTCGCCGCTGAGGTGCGGCCGTACGGTTCCGCATCCGCGATCGAGTCAGCGCAGTACAAAGTGATACTGCCGGAACGGAGATCGGAGGGCCGAATTTCTTGCGCACGGAATCTGTCCTCCTTCACACACTCATTCCTGCAGTTAGCAACTACAGTTTAATTGCCAGGGACGATCCTGAACGTTGGACCGTAATCGCCTGTTCGCCTGATTGCAGTCCCAGGGTGTGATTGACATGAAGAAACTCGCCAGCGTGCTGCTTCTCGCCGCAGCACCGCTCGTGACGTCCGCCGGGACGCCGCTCCTCTATTCCCGCAGCGCGATCGTGTACGACGTCGGGCGCAGCGAAGTCCTGCTGGAAAAGAATCCTGACGAAGCTGAACCCGTCGCATCGCTCACCAAGCTGATGACGGCGATGGTCGTGCTGGACGAAGCGCAGGCCTTCGGAGAAACACTGACCATCGACGATGCCGATATCGATCGCCTTAAACATTCGGGCTCACGTATCCCGGTCGGTGCTGCGCTCGCACGCGAGGAGATGCTGCGCCTTGCGCTGATGTCGTCCGAGAACCGCGCGGCCTCCGCGCTCTCGCGCGCCTTTCCGGGCGGTCAGCCTGCCTTCATCCGCAAGATGAACGACAAGGCACGCGCGCTGCAGATGGCCGCCACGCACTTCGACGATCCGACGGGGCTGTCACCAGACAATCTCTCTACCGCGCGTGATCGTGAAGATGGCGGAAGCCGCGTCGCACTATCCGTTGATCGGCGACTTCACGACACTTCCGCAATACGAGGAGGCGGTCGGCAGCAGAACGAGGTTCTACCGGAACGCCGACCCGGTAGTCGATTGGCCGGACTGGGACGTCCAGCTCGCGAAGACCGGTTATACCGACGAGGCAGGACGCTGCGTCGTGGTCGACGCCAACATGCCGAATGGTCAGGTGATTATTGCGCTCCTCGGCGCGCGATCTTCGAGGGCGCGTTCGGCGGATCTGGTCGCGATTCGCCGCTGGCTGGACGGCGACGCAACGCCCGTTGTCATGCCACGCCGGTACTACGCGGGCACGCAGCATCATCATCATCAAATGGTCGCCCAGGCGCATCGCGTCAAGGCGACGCTCGCAGCGTATCGGACAGGATCCGTTTCAGGTGCGCGTCGGCCGGATGTCAGGCTCGATACTGGCACGCGGCACCGCCGTGCGTCGCCAGGCGCCTGGGTCCAGTAGTAGATGTCGCGCGCTGCGACGGGAACGGTTTAAGCGTTTTTCTGTCGTCCAATGAAGTAAAGCGGGTCGCGCTCCGGAAGTAAATGGAGGAAACCTGCGCTCCACAACGCCTCGCTCACCGGGTCTTCATGTACGCCGCATACAGTCCGGCATGCAGATCGCGCAGTGCCTTGCGCCGTTCGACCAGTTCATGCTGGTTGCCCTGCCGCTCGAGGCTGAGGATCTGCAGCAGCAGCCGCGTCGCCCGCTCCGGCGCCGTCTGGCGCGACGGCTGCGCTTCACGCAGTAGCGGTGCCAGCCCTGGCTTTTCGATCAGCACCCACGCGGGGAACCACGCGAGATCCGCTGTCTGCCCTGCACCCTCGAAATTTGCGTCGAACTTTCTGCGCAACGTGTCGATTGACGCGTCGGCGAGCCGGTGCAACAGATCAGCCAGGCGGCCAGGTGACAGCCAGGCCAGTTCAGTGAGCAACGGCAACGCAGACTCCAGGCCATCCGCGCGGTACCGCGCCGCCGCCATCCACGTCAGCGGCGCCGGAATCCGGCGCCACGATTCGATCCGCTCGACGGCCCGTCTTGCCTCACCCCAATCGCCCGCGCGCAGCCAGAGCGGCGCCGCGTGAAGGTCACTGACGTCAGCGCGAAACGGCAGGGCCGCGGCCTGCTGCGCGACCGTCCGCCAGCATGACGCCGCCCACGCCCGTCCGGGCGCGTCGCCCAGTAACCGCCGCGCCGCCGGTTCAACCTCATCATTGAGGTGGCCACAGGCGGCAGCCAGCGCCGGATGATCGGCGAACGACGTGGCGACATCGCTGTCGAGCACATCGATCAATGTCGCCAGCCCCGCCAGGGTGTCGTCATCGGGGAATTCGCCTGCCAGTCTCTTCAAGGCCTGCCGGGCAGAGACTGCATCGCGACGGTGGAGGGCATCCACCACATCGTTGCGGAGCATGACGTCGCGGCTGTCGGCGAAGATGTCGAGCTGCATGATGGTCAGCGTCAGAAGAGTTGATCGTTCAGACCGGCCAGATTAGCCCATTTCACCACGCTGCGGAACGACCGGCCATTGACGTCGACCGATTCGATCACCGCGCGTTGACCGCTCGCTTCAGCGATCACACGCACGATGCGATCGCGATACCGCATCAGGGCGCCGATCGGTGGACAGACGGCCTTCTTCCTTTTCCGGGCGGTCGGGTTCATGCGCTTATCCCGGCTTCTTCGCCGATCCCGCCTTGCGGGCCGCACGAGGCTGCTTGCGGGCGGTTACCGTGACAGCCCCACCCCTGCGACCTGAGCTGCGCGGGGCGACCGTCCCCGTCATCTGCTGTCGCAGCAACCCGAGCTCACGCGCATAACCGGCGTTTGCGTCTCGCACGGCCACCAGGCTACCCTCGAGGACACCAGCCTGGTGCCGCGCATCGGCAAGTTGCGCCTGCACGGCCTGCAGCTCGCTGCGGTGGCGTGCCTCGCCCTGCTCCGTGCGGCGCGTCGCGGCGTCGAGTTCCTTCTGGAGTCGCGCGCCGGCAACCCGCTCACGCTCGATCTCGAGCAGCGCCCGCTTCTCGGTCACCCGTAGTCGCTCCTCCGCCAGTCCGGCGCTGGCCCGCAGCTTCTCGAGCTCCTCCGAGAAATCCGTCCTCGCCTGCACCAGCGCCAGGTCGCGCGCGGCGTTTTCGTCCTGCAGCCGCGTGATTTCCGCTTCGAGTGCACGACGCGTGGCCTCACTTGCGGCCTGCCCTTGCTCAAGTTCCTGGATCCGGACCTGGGCGGCGAGCAGCGCGCTGGTGCGCTGCTCGAGCGCGGTTTCGGTCCGGCCCAGTTCGCCCTGCATCGACGTGACAGTGTTCTGCGCGGTGACCTTCTCTGCCTCGGCTTCGACCCGCAGCGCCTCCAGTGCCGCCTGCGCCGATGCGGTCGAGCGCGTCCACAGCGTCGCGACCAGTTCGCCGGCGGCGGCCTGCAGGTCGGCCGGCAGGTCCGGGTGGTCGATCCGCACGCGGCTCTTTTCGCGCAGTTCGGCCCAGAACTCGCCCAGCACCTGCGTCGGCGTGCTCATGCTGCCGCGCTTCACCAGCTGGTAGAGCCGGTTCGCGGTCGGCGTAATGCCGAAGCGGAAGAACAGCAGCGCGCAGACCTCGCGGTACAGCTCGCGGGTCTTCGGGAATGCGGCCTTCAGGCGGTCGATTTCGGCGGCGAGGCGGGTTTCGTCGGGCAATGCGTCGGACATCGGGATCGATCTCGGTCATTTGACAAAATAATATAACGTAAACCGTTAAATTTCTATCATCTGTGGCTATAATTTTGACATTAATCCTATAATGTTGAAATTCAATGGCGGGAGTGCGACAATCGCCGCGTGACACTCCGAACCCTGCCCGCACCGGCCCCCACGCCCATGAAAACCGTCCTGATCGCGCCGCGTCCCCTCGACGTGCTCGAACTGCCCGCCGATCTCGACGGCCGGGACGGCACCAACCGCGCGCACGGCCACGCGCAGATCGCCGCCCGCGATGATCTGGCCGCGGTACGCGCGTGGCTTGCGCGCGTCGCCGACAAGAAAACCACCTTCGAGAACTACCGCAAGGAAGCCGAACGGCTGCTGCTGTGGGCGATTGTCCAGCTTGGCAAGCCGCTGTCGTCACTGACACACGAGGATCTGCAGGCATTCCGGGAATTCCTGAAGGACCCGCAGCCGCGCTCACGCTGGGTCGCCGAAGGCGGCCGCAAATTCCCGCGCCACGACCCGCGCTGGCGTCCGTTCTATGGTGAACTGGCCGCGAGCAGCCAGCGTCAGGCGATGGTGATCATCAACGCGCTCTTTGCGTGGCTGGTCGAAGCCGGCTACCTGGCCGGTAACCCGTTGTCACTGTCGCGCCAGCGCGCGCGCCGCACGAAGCCGCGCATCACGCGCTATCTCGACCGCGAACTGTGGCAGGAAGTGAAGCTCCATATCGACAGTCTGCCGAAGGACACGCCGCGCGAGCGGGAGCGCTACCTGCGTGCACGGTGGCTGGTCACGCTGTTCTACCTCGGCGGTCTGCGCATCTCCGAGGTCAGCGGCAACACCATGGGATGCTTCTTCTGCCGGCGCGACGCAGATGGTCACGAGCGCTGGTGGCTCGAGGTGCTCGGCAAGGGCGACAAGGAGGGGCTCGTGCCAGCCTCCGCGGAAATGATGGTGGAGCTTGGGCGTTACCGGCGCGAGCGCGGCCTGTCCGCCCTGCCCGCCCGGCATGAGGACACGCCGCTCGCGCTGCCGCTGGGTAAATCCATGAAGCCGCTGACCCGCGCCGCGCTGCACACGATCGTCAAGGGCATCTTTGCCGGCGCGGCCGGACGGCTGCGGCTGCGCGGCGACGGGTCCGCGGGCCAGGCGGATCTGCTCGAACAGGCCTCCGCACACTGGCTGCGGCATACGGCCGGGTCGCACATGGCCGACGGCGGCGCCGATCTGCGTACCGTGCGCGACAACCTGCGCCACGCATCACTGACGAGCACGAATCCGTACCTCCACACGCCCGACGAAGAGCGCCACCGGGAGACTGAGGAAAAGCATCGCATCGGCTGGTAGGTTTCGCCCGACTGTTCAGTGGCGGGTCACAGCGATCGGGAAACCTCTGCTCCTTCCGACAGCCCGCACCCCGGATCGTTGGCGCGCATACGCAATATGCATCTGTGAATTCCCCCGGCTAATGAACGCTCGTGGCCGGCGCATCGGGAGTTGGGCCGTACTGGATTCGAACCAGTGACCAACGGATTAAAAGTCCGCTGCTCTACCTGCTGAGCTAACGACCCAGGCTACGCCCATTCATTCACCTCCTAAACGCCACGTCGCCGCCCAACGTTAGCCAATATCGATCGTGCGGCTCTCGGATCGCAGCGACTCCTGTTTCGGCACGGTCAACGTAAGCACACCCTTGTCAAACTTTGCGAGAGCGTGGTCGGAGTCGGCGTTTTCCGGCATCGGGATCGTGCGCGTGAAGGCCCCGTATGCGCGTTCAAGCCGGTAGCAGCCGTCTTCCTCGCTGTGCACATCCTGCTTTTTCTCGCCGCGCAACACCAGTGCCCCATCCTCGACGCTGACGTTCAGATCCTCCCGCTCCATGCCTGGCAGCTCGACAGTCACGCGCAGTATCTTCCCTTCGTCAACCACGTCGATGCGCGGCTGGAAACGCGATGAACTGAAGTCGCCAAACCATCGTTCGAGCGCGCCACGCGCCGCGAACGGATCGTGAAAAAAATCCTCCATGGCGCGCCACGGATCACGGGGGAAAAGTCGCGAAATGTCAGGCCACGGACCACGCGACGGTTCGCTGTCGGGCGGGCTTTGCCCACTGCCCGCCTCCGGCTTGCGTCCTGCACCGCGAAGAAATTTGAAAGGGTTCCACTTTTTCGGGTCGGCGTTCATCTCATGCTCCTCGATGGTCTGGCAGGAGAACAGGCATTCCGCGATTGCGCCCTCACTGCAACGTTTCTGCTGACGTCTATGGACTGCGCCTCCGCGACCCCGGGCGGTGGCGACCTGGCGGCCGCCACCGGTTTTTCTCCTGTCGTCGATGCTGGTCTTCCGGGCTCAGTTCGTCTGCACCTCGATCCGTCGCGGCCGTGCTTCGTCGCGACGCGGAATCGTCAGCTTCAGCACGCCGTCCTGCAGGTTTGCATCGATCTTCGATGTGTCGAAGTCCGGGCTCAGCGAGAACGCGCGCGCGAAATGCGGTTCACGGATCTCGGCGTGCTGCAGCCGCAGACCGGCGGGTGTGGGCACGACCGCTTCGGCCTCGATGTAGAGATTGCCGTCGTGCACCTTCACGTCGAGTTTGTCCTTTGTGACGCCTGGAAGGTCTGCCCACAGCGTAATGCCCTGGCTGCCCTCGAACACGTCCACGGCCGGTGTGAGCGTCATCCGTCGTGCCGGCTGGTCGCCCTCGCGTCGTGCTACTGATTTCTGGTCGCGTTCAGCAACCTGTGTCCTGTCGTTCATGGCCTGCTCCTCGAATGACTGGCATTACTGCACGGTGATGGCCCGCGGCTTCGACGCTTCGCGCTTGCCGACGGTGATCGACAGGCAGCCGTTGGTGTAGCGGGCCTGCACCCTGTCGGGGTCGGCATTCTGTGGCAGTTCGATCACGCGGCGGAACGCACCGGTGAAGCGCTCCTGCGCGTAGGTGCGGATATCGTCGCGGGTCGGGTCGCCGTGGGTGTCGCCACTGGCCTCCGGCCGCGCTGGCTTGCGCTCGCCGGCAATCGTCAGCAGCCCCTTGTCGATCGACACGTCGAGTTCAGCGGCGTTAACGCCCGGCGCGAATGCGACTATCTCGATCGAGTCGTCGGTCGCGCCGATGTTGACCTGCGGGAAGGCGCCGAGGCGACCGGCGCGAATGCTGGACGGGAAGCCGCCGAACAGGCTGTCCATCTGCCGCTGCAGACGGTCAAACTCACTGAACAGGTCGGTTCCGGAAAAGAGATCACTCATCGTATCCTCCTTCGATGCAGCGAGGAGGCGAACGGGCCTACGCGCTCCAGTCCGCCTGCCAGGCCGCTGGCAAACAAATCGAAACACGCAGCGCACCGGATGTAACCGGCGCATCTGCCTGAGCGAAATCAAAGATAGAACCTACGGTGAAAATTTCAAGGGGCGGGGGTGAAATTCCGGTCTTGAAAATCGCCTGCCAAATCCTATTATCGCGGTGCACTGCTACGGAACCGGAGGACACCATGGAATTCGATTCAGACTGGCTCACGCTTGGCAGACACCGCGTCCGGCTGCGCTCGACCAGAGGTTTTCCGACGGAATTGATGCGTAGCGTGGCGGAGGTCGTGCAACTCGCGATCGACAACAACATGAGCGCCCGCGCGCGGCTGGTCGAGATCGTCTTCCAGCAGGAACAGACCTACGATATCGCCGTCGGCACGACCCTGATGGAAGACAGCGTTTGTGCACCGCACCTGGAGGCGGCCATCGCGGTCGTGCTCGGCCTGCTGCCGGAGCAGGTGAACATCACCGTGACGACTGTCAGTCAGGATGAAGTCAATCTGCACTTCGGCGTGTACGAGCGCATGCTGGCCGAGAAGCTGGGCGTTGTGCCGCCAATCCAGTGACCGTAGGGTGATGGCCTTGCTTGGCGGCGGCAGCCGCCCCGAGGCGGGTCACAGGGCGCACCCGAGCGAGCACTCGTCGGGCTTTCGTATGCCCGGCGGGAAGGCTGGCTAATAGTTGTGCTGTGAAGGGTGCGCTGTGAACCGCGTCTGAACCGGACCAGCCAGCCTTCGGGACGCCCGGGACGGTTCACAAGCCAGATGGGAGCAGCATCATGAAAAAACGCGCGCAGGCAATGCTCGGGGCGGCCGTCCTGGCCGCCGCCGGCTCAGCAGCTACTGTGGTGGCTGCTGAGCCACCCCTGAAAACGTTGCCGTTGCGACAGGACATCTGGATCACTGGCACGATCCAGCGGGGCAGCGAACAGGACGTGCCGGGCGACCATACGTCGCTCCGGCTGGACCGTCCGTCAACCTCTCCCTGCAACGACAGGGTCGTGACCGACATCGTGCTCGGCAAGGCTGGCGCACCGGACCCTTTGCTTCTGCTGCCTTATCTGGGGCAGCGGGTCGCCGTCAGGGGGCGCGTCATCTGTCCGGATTCCGGCATCCGTTTTACGCCGACGCCGGACTTCGTGTTTCCGATCTACTGACGGCAGGCGCGGCACAGCCGGACCGGTAACGGTGCGGGGCGATGGAATTCCCGTCCGGTCAGCCGACGACGGCCTGACGTAATGCCGGCGATCCTGCTGTCTGGACGAGCGCTGTATAGATGCTCATGTAATGCTGTGCCATGGCCCTGGCGGTGAAGCGGTGCACGAAGGCCGCACGGATTTCCGTTCGGGACAGCATGTCGAGGCGTGTCACGGCATCGACCGCTCCTGTCACATCATCGACGATATAGCCTGTCACACCGTGTGAAATCACTTCCGGTACCGAGCCCCGATTGAACGCAATGACGGGCGTGCCACATGCCATCGCCTCGATCATCACCAGGCCAAATGGCTCGGACCAGTCGATCGGGAACAGCAGCGCGCGGGCGCCCGAGAGGAATCCGGATTTCTCTGTGTCATCGATCTCGCCGACGAATTCGATATGCGGCTGCGACAGCAGCGGCTGGATCACGTCCCGGAAGTACGCTTCGTCGGCCCTGTCCACCTTCGCCGCAATCTTCAGCGGCAGTCCGGCGCGGGCGGCGACCTCGATGGCGAGATCAACACGTTTTTCAGCACAGATCCGGCCGAGGAAAGCCAGATATCGCGGTTGTGCCGAAGACTGTGGCGTCAGCAGCTTTTCCGGCAGACCGTGATAGACGGTGTCGAGCCAGTTCGCGTGCGGCAACGGGACCCGCTGCGAATCTGAAATCGATACGACCGGCGCCTGCGGGAACATGTCGAACACCGGCTGCAGTTCCGGCAGATCGAGACGCCCGTGCAGCGTGGTCACGAACGGCACGACGAGCTGCGAAAACGTCGGGAACGGCAAATAGCTCAGATGGAAATGCAGGACGTCAAACGTATGGGCGACGCGCCGCACCTTCTCGAGCAGCAACAGGTGCGGGGCAAACGTATCGGAGATTCCAGGATCGAGCCGCAGGGCGTGCGGCCAGGCGGCTTCGAGATGCGCGCCTGTCCGTGAGTCACCGCTTGCGAACAGGGTGACGTCGTGCCCCAGCCCGACCAGTTCCTCGGTGAGGTACGACACCACGCGTTCCGTGCCGCCGTAGAGCTTCGGCGGCACCGCTTCATGCAACGGCGCAATCTGCGCGATACGCATCTGGCAACTCCGTTCAGGTACTTCGCGCAGACCGTGCGCGTATAAGGACGCGACAGGAGAAACGGAAACGGGCCAGCGAAACCGTACGTTGGCCCGCGCATCGACAGATCAGAACGCCGTCCTGAGCGCGGTCCTGACCTGTCTGAGGACCCTCTTTTCAGACGGGCTTCCGGGGCGTATCCTTGACGGCTTCCTTGACATCGCCCGCCTTCTTCCGTGCTGCGCCCGCCGCTTGCTGGACATCGCCCTTGACTTCCTGTTTCGTATTGCCCGTTGCGTGTCCAACCGCCTCATTCACCTTGCCCTTGACCTTCTCCGCCGTCCCCTTGACCTGATCCTTGTTCATGGCCGACCTCCAGTGCAAAACTGATCCATGGATGGGTTACCGCCCCTACCGGGCAGGCTCAACAATTTGCGCAAACGGCGTGCCTGGCCGCGCCGTTGCCGCTGCGCCATGTCACCGTCTCCGTCCCCGCCGGACCGATAAAGTGAGTGCATTGGGGAGTACGAAATTACATTGCGTGATACAACCGGCGCGCTCCGCGCATGACGACTGTCGGCTCGCCGCAATGAGGCGCAAACTGAGAGTGGCAGGAGCGCGTGCAGTGAGCAGCATGGCTTTCGCCGCGAACGGCACGATCGCGCCTGGCGGCCCCATTCGCTCCTTCGTTGACTGACACGTAGCGAGGTCGATACGAAGTTCGCGATCGTTACGTGCGCGCTGATGCTCGCCAACGCTTTTGTCACTGACACCCTGCGGGCCCAGGGGACGGTGCAATCGATCAACACGACCCGGGGCGATGTCGTTCAGCTGACGTCCGGATACAGGGCCTCCAGGGTCATCGGCTCGACCGTCTACAACGAGCGCACGGACACGATCGGAACGATCGACGATCTGGTTGTGAGCCCCAAAGATCGCGTGACCTACGCCATTCTGTCCGTCGGTGGTATTCCCGGTCCCGGTACCCACCAGGTCGCGGTGCCCTTTGACAGTCTGCACGTCGTCGATAAACAGATGCGTTTGCCTGGCGCCACCCGGGACTCGCTGAAAGCATTGCCCGAATTCAGATACGCGTCGCCTGGACCGCCAGGACCCAGCGTGTCAGATCCTGAGCCGCGTGACCTTGGTGCCTTCCAGCGACACGCCGGCCATCAGGCCCGCATTGGTCAGCACGAAGGCCTGTATCGGGTCAGTCGCGGTTGACGTATCGATATTGCCGTTCGCCCCGACCTTCACCACGGCGACCGTCGCGTCGGCGCCGACGGCCCAGCCATCGCTGTTGCGGAAGCGGTCGAGCGCATCCTGCGTCATGAACAGGAAAATGATCGCCTTGGACTGCGCGCCGATCTGCAGACCGAACGAGCCGCCCGCCGTGCTGTAGTAGCCGGCCGTCTGGCCACCCACGCGCAGCGCGCCTTCGCCGTACTGCCCGCCGATCCAGAAACCGGCCTGGGTGACCGACGGGAACACCAGCACACCGCGCGCTTTCGCGACGAGTTCGCGCGAACCACTGGCGGCGGTGTACGGTCGCGCGAGCGTTGTATCGACACCGGCATTGATGGACCGGCGCTTATCGGCATTTTCCGACGTGTCCGATCCGGATTTCGGGGGCGTAGTCGTGCAGCCAGCCAGACCGAAGCCGCCCGTTGCGAGCGCCGCGCTCGCGCTCAGAATGAACTGTCTCCTGAGCATCATTGTTCTCCCGAGATATCAACGATCAACGCGAAGTGCGAGCTTCGAGGTTCGAGCAGGCACCTTCGCGTACTGCGTCAGTCCGTCGTGAAATTGACCCTGCGCGCGTGGCGAACTATCCGTGCCCCGTGCACAACCTTCCTTGTTCACTCTGGCTCGAATTCATCGAGCAATGCGGCGCGGGGCCAGCCCAGTGGCGCCAATCGTCTGCTGACCCCCCGCAACGTTGCACCAAATCCCCGGCGAGCCCGGCAGTCCATCCGTGCGCTTGTCACGACACGCGTCGATGCGGTCCACGCGATAGTGGCGCCGGTACCAATCAGCGCCTGGACGAAGGCGACATCTTCGTTAGATTCAAGCAACGGGAATCCGCCCGCTCTAAGGTATGCGGTCGCGGAGACACCGAGATTCGCGCCATGAATATGATGGTGGCCGTCAGCGTCGCAGTATGTCCTGAGAAAGTCTTCCCGCACCGCGTCGCAGTGCCCTGACCAGTCGTGAACGCCGATTATGCCGCATACCGCGTCCGCGCTGCAGCGCAACTGCTGGACAAGCCAGTCTGCAGGAACCACAGAGTCGGCATCCGTGAAGGCGAGCCATCGCGCACCGCTTTCTAGCGCAGCGCGCGCGCCCGTCGCGCGGGCCATGCCGATATTGCGGCCCGCGACCTCGATGATCTGCGCACCCAGTGACGCGGCAATCTGGCCCGTATCGTCCATGCACGAGTCCAGCACCACCGTCACCTGCACGTCCTCGCCGCCGAGCTCCTTGTGGCGCGCCGCCAGCATTGCGGCGCTAACGCACTCCCCGATGCAGCAGCCCTCGTTGTGGGCCGGAATAATAATGCCGATCATTTTGCACTCCGTTTTGTTGTTCTGTCCGTGCGCACACGGACATGACGGACCGATGAAAAAGCACTGCCGCGTTGAGCCGGCTGTACTGATGGCGGATAGAAGGTGGCAGTGCCAAGCATGTGTGCGCTCAGAACGCATCCTCACACGCGCCCTAGCTCGCCCTGTCTTCTCTTCTCTACATGGTCCCACGGACCAGCAATTTCTGGACCGAGCGCGAGATGTGGCCTGTGGTTTTCTGCGGTGGAGTGCGGGCGCATACTGTCCATCGCGATCGGTCGCAACTGTCGGGAGGCGTTCCGTACGTTTTTCAGACCGGCATCGCCCGATTTTCCGGTGGACCGGCGGCACTGCGAGTTGACGGTCTTTACCACTTCGAGCACTGGCATGATCGTTGCGCAGCACCGGTAACGCCTGGTGGAGTTCGCCGCGACTACGTCGAACCTGCGAGCGCCGATTCCCCTCGTCGCGCGAATCGTCAATCGTCGGCAGCGTCGCAGACATGATGGCTGCGACCACATGGCGGCATGTGTCGGATGAGCGCGTTCCGGGAGCGCCCTTCACGTTGCACTGCCTCGCATGGCAGCTGCCATGTGCCGGCCACGGACGCTTCATATTTGACGCCACCGCGCGGCGCGTCGGTGCCGCACGCGGTTTCAACAGGTACCACTTGCCTTCATGCGGATTCACAGGGCGTTAGGTTAGTGCACGAGTCATTCGCCCGCACGTGGAACCGGGTGGCAACCCACGACGTCATGAAGGGCAGTACAACTAACCTGAGACGAACGACCGATTGCTATGGAATGAAGGCGGCCGACGCCGCACTGCACTCTCCGGCGCGCCACAGGACGCCTTCCGCCCACAGAGCAGTATCGGAACAAAAAATGACTCACCATGAAATCAACCGAGAGATTCTGCAGCTGGAAAATCTGTTCGGACATATTTTCGCCGTCGTACTGGCGCAGTCGCCTCGATTCCCTCCATGCGGTAGTGCTGCTTCCAATGCATCGCGCGCGGCAAATGAAGCTCGATGCATCGTTACGCGTCATGGAGCGATCAAGTTAGGGCATGCCCGTGAAAATCCGATCGGGATGGTTCGCTCCCGCTCTCTGAGCGCCCTTGCCCGATTGCAACGAGGTTCGTTCGTAAGCCACGCGGTTCTCTCATGTTGGTACCGGTTGACCCGATTTGTAATCCGTGTCCCACCGCGAGACACAGAAAGGCAGTGTCCATGGCCTGCCATTTCCGGCCCAGTCGGAACCGAATACGTACCAGACCGCCAGACCCGTTCTATGCCGGATAGAACGTGTAATGGCGCGTTATACCCCTCCTGCAAGCTTAGATGACTCCGAATCCGCCACGATGGCCAGCGACAAAGGTGGCGCCTACGGATGCCCCCCATCTCCGAGCGTTGACGTCCCTTGTTACCTCCGTCGTTGTAATTTTCGCCCTGGATCTTGAACGGGTCGTTCTAGTCCCAATCACGCTTGCGGTCCTGCTCAGCTTTCTTGCGGCACCGTTGGTCGATTTGCTTCGGCGTCTGAAACAGGCAAAACTACCTTCTGTTGTAGTTACGGTCCCTTTGGCGTTGACTCTGATCGCAGGTGTAGGAACCCTGCTCGGCGCCCAGATCGCCCAACTCGCGACCGAGGCACCTCAGTACCAGGCCGCCATAGAAAAAAGATCGAGCGTGTGCAAGAGTCGACAGTTGGACGAGCCGACGCGTTTCTCGAGACCGCATCAAACGCGCTCGAGCCCCTCTCGCGTCCCACCAGGGCAAACGGCGGAGGCAGTCCCGTGTCGGCGCGACCGGCTGAAAAAGCACCGATGCCCGTGGAGGTCCACGAGCCGCCTGCGTCGCCCATCTCCCTGGCACAGCAATTCCTATCGCCAGTCGTCAACCCCCTTGAGACCACCGGCATCGTTCTGGCGGTTGCCACCTCTATCGAGAAACTGGAATTCATCGACGTGCTTTTCGGGGATCGCCCACCGCTCACTCCGCCGACCAACTTCTATCAACGGATACTGGCAGACGATCCCCAGGAAGCGCTCCAGCAAGCCGAGACATTGTTGAAGGAAATGCCCCTTGTCGAGTACTACGACTCTGTCGCCCTTGAAGGGCTGAAGCTTGCCCGGAACGCCCAGCCGGCGACTTTGCGGAACAGTCGGGTAAGGAAACGGGTTGTGGGCCAACTGCCACGCGAGTGAGCGAAATATCGCCGGACACGAATTAAGCACAATCTCCCTGACATACCGGGCCCGCGCGCGCCAATAACTTTTGGTGCATTCTATCCAGCAAGCGATGCCTCTGGACCACGTCCACTTTATCTCGAGATCACGCCATGGCCAAAAAGCAAACCGACGAAAAGAAGCGTACCGGCGGTGAGAAACTGCCTGACTTCAAAAGCCGGCAGGCCATCCTGCTTGCCACACGTAACGCAAAAATGGCGCGGTCAGCCCATGCCTATGTCCGTGGGAACACCACGCAGTTTTACGAATGGCTTGATGCAAGTGACAATAAAGCTTTGCCCGAGGGCCCCGCGATATGGATCTGCGGAGATTGTCACACCGGCAACCTGGGTCCTGTTGCGGATGCCCAGGGCCGCGTCGAAGTTCAGATCCGGGATCTCGACCAGACCGTTATCGGAAATCCCGCCCACGATCTGATTCGGCTAGGGCTATCGCTTGCGACCGCCGCGCGTGGTTCGGACCTGCCCGGGCTGACCACGGTCCATATGATGGAGGCGCTCGCCGATGGATATGAATGCGCGTTCGACAAGGCCGCAAAGGGAAAGCATCTCGATCTCGGCGAAAAGCCAGAGACCGTGCGGGTTGTCATGAAGGAAGCGGTCCGCCGATCGTGGAAGCACCTGGCAGTCGAACGCCTTGAAGACACCAGGCCGACGATCCCGCTCGGCAAGCGTTTCTGGCCCCTCACGAAGGATGAAGCTGCACAGATCTCCTCATTGTTCGAAAAGGGTGCCATCAGCCAGCTCGCCACCAGTCTGCGGGGACGCAGTGATAACGGTCAGGTGACCGTGCTAGATGCCGCCTATTGGGTGAAAGGGTGTAGTTCGCTTGGCCGGCTGCGCTATGCCGTGCTACTCGACGTGGACGGCGGTGTGGTTGAGGGAGACGACCTTTGCCTTGTCGATATAAAGGAAGGGATAAAGGCGGCAGCCCCTCGATACTCGGGCGCAAGCATGCCACGCGACAACGCGGAACGCGTCCTTGAAGGGGCGCGCCACCTGTCGCCGTTTCTAGGCGAACGGATGCGCGCAGACCGATTGCAGGACCGGTCAGTGGTCATCCGGGAATTACTTCCGCAGGACATCAAACTCGAGGTTGAACAAATCAGTCAGGCCGAAGCGATGGATGTGGCGCGCTACCTCGCGCAGATCGTCGGTAAAGCACACGCCCGACAGATGGATCACGGCTCCCGCCGGGCCTGGCTGAAAGAGTTGAGGCGCAACCGTTCCAAGACCATTGATGCCCCCCCTTGGCTATGGAACAGCATTGTCGAACTCGTCAGTAGTCACGAAGCTGGATACCTCGAACATTGCCGCCGATATGCACTAGCCGGAATGTAGTCAGATACGGCCGACGTAACGACGTGCACCATGGCCAAGTCGGGACTCTCGCCCGCCGGCACCGCGCTACAGTCGACTCTGAACGCGCGGGCCGCCAGTTCTGGGAGCCTACAGATAGATTGAAATCGACTTTGCCCCGCTCTTGCGTGGGCCGTCCGCTCAGCTCTTTGCCGCAAGGCCTCCGAGCAAATCCGCCATGTCGTCAGCGTGTTCTTCTTCCACTGCGAGAATTCCCTCCATCATGCGCCGCGTCGTCGGGTCTTTTTCGCCGAGGTACTGGATGATGTCGCGATAACTGTCGATGGCGATGCGCTCAGCGACAAGGTCTTCCTTGATCATGTCTACGAGGGATGTGCCTTCCACATATTCAGCGTGGCTCCGGCTCACCAATCCGTCGGGTGCAAAGTTGGGTTCGCCACCCAACTGGACTATGCGTTCTGCGATCTGATCGGCATGACCCTGCTCCTCGTTCGAATGGACCAGAAACTCATCTGCGACGCTTTTGGATGACGGTCCCTTTGCCATGAAGTGATGGCGCCTGTACCTCAGCACACAGACGATTTCTGTGGCCAGCGAGTCGTTGAGTAATTTCAGGACAGTTTCGCGGTCCGCCTCGTAGCCAGCCGTTACCGCACCTTCGTCGATATGCTGACGGGCACGCTTGCGCAAGGTCTGGACGTCCGTCAGGAAGGGTTTCTGGGACATGAGAATCTCCTTGAAATTTCAATAAAAGACATTGATCTACACATCCGCTGAGACCGACCAGAATGACGGCGCAAACGCGGAACGATATGTCGTATTCTCCGCCAGCTCACGGCAGGGAGCCACACAGAGGCATACTTGAACTCGGGTAAAGACTTCAAAGACTGATCGCGGCGCCAGACGGTACAACCTGCCTTCAGTCGACCTGATTGCCGCTGGACGGAACCGCGATCTGGGCCGAGTGGAATCATTTTTATGTCCAACCAGCAGCAAGGCACGTGCCCCCGCAGTGCAGCACGGGTAAGAGTGGCGACCTGGAATGGAATAGACAACGCCCAACGTACCGGGCTGCAATGAAATGAACCGTGAAGAAGCGTTGGCATGCGATCGGCTAGAGTCACGGGCACCGCGCCGAGTAGTTGCGACGGTGCAACCGCGCTTATCCGAGCGCGTCCAACGGCAACGGTTGGATGCACGGACAGACCACACTGCAGAACGTCCTGTCCAGTAATGTCGGGAAGACTTCCATCGTCCACGAACGGACAAATGATATTTCCCGCTTGAGCGATTTACGGCGCGTTTCAGCCAGGTGGGCTCCAGCGTCGGTGTACTGAACACCATAACGATCATGAATGTAGATTCGACCCGTTGCGTCGCGGCAAACGAACGGGATCTGTGGCCTTGACCCTGCGAAGCCAACCCTGCGAAGCCAACCCCGTGACCCATAGCCAGCGGACCGCACTCCCCTCCAGACCCAGCTCCGTCCAGACACGAATCAACCGGTGACGGTTTGCAGTATCGCTGTGCGTTGCCCGCCGTGACGCAGCGCCCCAAAGCTGTCGACGCATTTCTACGCCATGGTCCTGGCACCGAAGCGCCGTTCGAACTGAGCCAGTATTTCCGTTCGCGACCGTTCGTTGAGATGTTGCAACGTACGTATTGCACTCTGAACGTCTTCGCAGATATAACCGATGGCGCCGTGATCGATCACCTTGGGTACAGAGCCACAATTGAATGCGACGAAGTATTCCTGGTCGACCTTACCGGTCTTTCGAGCAGTCAACGCATCAGATCCCAGTTCCTGGTCCAATGCATGATCGATGAAGTCTTCTTCGCAACAAGCACGTCCAGCGTCTGCATAGCGACTGTTACGGCACGATCGCTGGGCGCGCGCAGCCACAGACGGCGGGCTGACGAAAGAAGATACCCAGCGGCGTGTCAAGGCGCCTAATTCCTCGCATCGCGATGCCGATCACACCAGGCCCTCCCATTGCGCGACGGAGCGAGCGCACTTTGACCAGAGTTCGAGTGTGAAATCCGGTTCCACGTGTTCAACCATTCGATGCAGTAATCCGGGCCGATGGAACGCGTTCGATATGTCGTCAACTGTCTGCGCCCATGGTTCGATCGGGTACCGCCAGTGGCAACTCACTACGTAACCATCGTCTGTCAATGACAACAGCACGTGCTCGACGAGTGACGCGAGTTTGCGTGGCGCGAGGTAATACGCCAGTTCGCTGAGCACGATCAGGTCGAATCGTTCATGGGGCCAATGCTCAGGCATCTCAAGCTGCTCGACGCGTGCCCCGGGAATGCCAATGAGGCGATGGCGGGTGAGCTCGACCGCACGCGATGAAAAATCCGAACACAACAGCCGATCGCAGCGCGCGGCAAGTTCCGCTGCAATTGATCCGTTGCCGCAACCCGGCTCAAACCCATGCCTAAAACGCTCGCGTGGTAGTGCGGCCAGCATGAGCGCGCGCTTTCGCCGCTCGTACCAACTGATGTTGCACCGCCAGGGGTCATCGTCGCGTCGGAACTTGTCGTCAAAATACTGTACGCGCGTCGTCATAGCGACCACTCATCGTGATCGCGCGCAACCGACTGGCCGAGCGCAGCGAGGTCATGTTCCGCGTGGCTCTGCCGCACAAATACTGGCAAGTCGGCACTCATCTGCGCAAACCAGCGGTCGCGGCAAAAGGGCGTTGCACCCAACGCACGTCCTGTCGCCTCCAGAACCGTACAGACCGCCGCTTCCGTCACGCTGCGGGCACGAAGCGCGACTATCATTGCATTGCAGTGCGGGTTATCGTCGATCCACGCGGCCGTCTCGCGCAGTACTGAGGCGGCGCCGGTGAGCGCGGCATCGACCGTCCCCAGGTGTGCGCGCCTGTAAGGATCGTCGCGACGCACGACCGCGCGACGCAAGGTGTTCCCAAGCGCAGCTGCGGCGCCATACCAGCAGGCCGCAATACCCGCTGCACCCTGCCAGAATCCCGGGCGGCTCAGATACTCGCCCGATACGCCGACAGGTGTTGCGGGCACGGCGTCAAACTCGACTTCAACACTTTGTGTTGCTGCCATGCCGACCGCATGCCAGCCCCGTTCGGTTACATGGATACCGGGTTGCCGAAGGTGGACTGCAGCAAGCCATTTTTCCCCGAGCGAGTCGCGGCAGGTGACAAGCGCGTCGGTGACGAAGGCCGCTCCTGAGCACCACGCTTTGGTGCCAGTGAGTGTCATTACCGCATCGCAGTCGCGGTCCGCCCGCAAGACTGCGTCAGGAGGCTCGGCCGCCCACACAGCCCAGATGCCCCCGGGCGTGAGCGCCATCGGAGCGCGTGATTCGGCAAGAATCGCGAGCGCGTCCGTGTGCGACTCATAGATTTTTACGAGCGACAGGTCACGGCCGGCGATCGTCGCCAGGACACGCCAGCGCGCCAGCGTGGCGCCGCGGCCAGGCAGCGGCAAGCGGTACCCTGAACCGGTCAGCGCTGCGCTCGCCCCCGCGAGTGCGTTGACGCTTCGGCACGGAAGATCCAGCTTGGCCAGAACGCCATCAAGTACAGAATATTCATTCGGATAATTTGGCATGACATATCAGACAGCATGGCTAGCCGCTTTCCAAGATCTCGGACAATCTGAAGCCCACCACATCGCGTTGGGCATTGACGCACCAGGGGCAGCATCGCTTCCGACGCTGGGTCTTCGCTCGTCGGCACCTGGCGTGCAGTGTATTGGTGCCTCAGTCGGTGACGATGATCCAACTCGGACGCCGACTTGCATCCGTGTGCGCAGGCTGAATCAAGCCCCTCGAGTAGAATCAGGTGGCGAATTCACGTGAGGCGGAGATGTCAGTTCCTCTGACACCGCCGTCTGTTTGCCGTGCAGTTAAAGGTCGCGGGGGTCTCCTTCGACAACATCCCGCGTGGCCATCCAGTATGGCCGGCGGTTGTAGTATTCGTGCACCGAAGAACCCCACTGGGGGTCCACCATCGAAGGCCAATGGTCCTTATCGAATCCGGGCGCGTTTTTGATGCGGTCCGCGGTCATTTCGAACAGGCGGAAGCACTTCTCGTCCGTATCCAACGTGAGCGCGCTCCATGGGATAGCGTGCAGCGTGTCGCCCATTCCGAGAAAGCCTCCGCTCGACAGCACGGCATACGCGATGCGGCCGCCGCGCACATCGAGCATGATGTCCGCGATCTTGCCTACATGTTCACCATCCGACGTGAAGACCTTGTTGCCGTCGAGCGTGGCTGCGGCCATTACGTATGGGCCGGGGCCGTCGCCGCTCGCGATGCCGACGATGTGCGCGCCTGTTCCAGTTGACGGTTGCTGGATGCTTGGGTCTAGTGCGGTCATGATGTACTCCTGCTGGATCGGACCTTATTCCGAGCAATCGGCATGCCGCACCGTAATGCGGTCAACGAATTGCACGGCCCGCCGGTCGTCAACGGCCCGGGCCGTGCCTCCCATTCAGGCGGCGCTCTTCCGAAGATCGCAAACTTACGATCGCAGCGGGTGAACGCGCACAACGGATCTGCAATTGCGTGGACTTCAGGATGTCGACACGACGCTCGCGCTACCGAAACGGAAGAAGATGTGACGTCCAGTCGTGGTCGCTGGCACGCGCAAGCATTGGCGAAAGCGCCATGCGCAAATGAGCCGAGCATCTTTGCTACATACGGCTATAAGATGAAACCGAACGCTGGTGGCCGGGAATGCCCGTTGCGTGAGGGGTCACATGGACGCTTACACCTCGTCAATTGGCGACGGCGATACCCTGTCAAAGAAACTTCTGCTAGCAGATGATGACCACTCCGCGTGTGCTGCGGTCGGGCTATTTTTCGAGTCCGAACAGTTCGAAGTGAAAACGGCGGATGACGGAATCGAAGCGCTACCTCTTTGCACGACCTGGCACGCAAGCGCATGCAGCTTGTACAGCAACGCACCCTGCACATCCTGAGTATCGAAAGCCTGCTGGCCAGACAGTTGAACCTGCGCATCAATGGTGAACACATATAACGTCTCGACGACGCCGCGGTGCAGGCACTCGCGCTGCCGTTTCACGTCGAGCGCGCGCTGATGGCGAACCTGGCGGTCTTGCGCACGCTACGCGGGGAGATTCCCTCCCTCGAAGCCATTCTTCATCAGAAAGTAAAATTGCGCTCGGAGTTTCGCGTCCTCAAGACCACGCCAGGCATCGGCGACTCGCTTGCCGCAACCATCATGCTCGAGACAGGGAGCATCACGCGATTTCCCGGCGTCGGCCACTTCAGCTACTACTGCCGTTGCGTCGAGAGCGAGCGGATCTGCAACGGAAAGAAAAAAGGTGAAGGCAATGCCAACCCGCCCCGTGCTCGCACGACTTGCCGTTTGCAACGGACTGCGCGGCGGCAACGTGGCGTGCAGAAAACGCTGTTTCTTGCTGGGGCCTGCCACCCGGGCACGTCGTTAAGCTTCGCGCGGCATCGTCGATGGTCAATCGTTCCTCCAGTTTGTCCAATACTAGCCAGGTTGGGCGGCTTAACGCCGACAGCGGGAACAGTAGCAGCGCGCGGCATGATTTTTGCATCTGGCACTGTACATGCGCTAGCCGACAGAAGGTGAACACCATGATTCAACGAGTGACCACGCTTGTTTCCGCGGGACTGCTCGCCGCGATTTTCACCACAGGTGCCCTGGCTCAAGGTGTGCCTCAATCCATTACGGAGAAGCGGACCGATGTCGTCCAACTCTCCGCTGGGTACCGAGCCTCCAAGCTCGAAGGCGCAACCGTCTATAACCGCGAAAAGGACAAGATCGGGACAGTGGACGACCTCGTCGTAGCGCCGAATGACAGCAGCACTTACGCGATTCTGTCCGTGGGAGGCTTTCTGGGGATGGGCAAGCATCTGGTGGCGGTGCCCTTCCGCGATCTCCAGATCGACCGGCGGCAGCTCATCCTGCCGGACGCAACGAAGAAGTCCGTGGAGGCGCTGCCCGAATTCAAGTACGCGCCTGAGTAGGCGCGGGGGCTCGCCTTCGGCGACGAGCGGCGAGAAGTCTCGCGACGGCTGCGCCCAATGGCCTGCCCCTCGCAAATTTTTCAAACCACAGGCACTCAAGGCCATCGGCGTCCAGCAGCAATCGCAACTCGTCGGATGCCCCCGGGTAATCGTCGAGTACGAGCACGCGCCCATGCGGCACCGAAGCCGCCATGCGAACGCGGAACGCGGCTTGCTTGGTTATGAGCGTCGAACTTTTGGACAAGAGCCGGCGTAACGCGAAATCGATGTGTACGGCCATTGGCTCGAACAGGAACTGACTACGGTGGGCGCGCGGGTGATTGTCGCGTTGGGCGTCACCGTGCTGAAAGACCGCAATGCGCATCCGCGGGACGCGCTCGGCAACGTGGTCGTACATGGAGAACGGCTCGTGGTGACGACCTATCTCCCGTCGTTCGCGCTGCGCGCACCCGATGCCGCCACGCGTGAGCGCACATACAGCGCCATCGTCTCGGGTCTGCGCCACGCGTGCGAGTTTGTGCACGAGCGCCGCGGGTCCGACAGGTAACTCAGGCGAACTGCCTCGGCCGCTGTGTTCAGTCCACCCGCCATTCCAACAAGGAGCCCTTCATGCCTGTCGACCATCCGCCACCCGCCGTGCCCGTTGCGCCCACTGCGCGCGTTTCGGCGCTCGCGCCGCAGCCATGAGCGTCGATACGCTGCACCGCGCGCGCAGCATTGCACGCCATCCGGGCGCTTTCCTGTTGCAGACGCTGAAGGCCTTTCGCGCCAATCAGGGCATGTTGCTGGCGGGCGCCGTAGCTTACTACGCTCTCCTTTCGATTGTTCCGCTTCTGATCCTGATTGTCATTGTGCTGTCGCACGTGGTGGACCAGCGCCTTCTGCTCAACACGCTTGCACGTTTGCTGCGCTGGCTGGTGCCGGGCCAGGCCGACGCGCTCGTCCATGAACTCGCTAATTTCCTCGCGCACCGCGCGGTGATCAGCTGGGTGCTGCTCGTGACGATGTTCTTCTTCAGCTCGCTTGCTTTCACCGTGTTGGAGAACGCGATGTCGGTGATCTTCGTGCATCGGGTGGCGATCCGCCGGCGGCATTTCATGCTGTCGGCACTGCTGCCGTATTGCTACATCCTCTTTCTCGGCGTCGGCCTGCTGATAGTCACGTTTGTTTCCACTGGCTTGCAGGCGGTCGGCGCGCAAGGTATCGATCTGTTCGGCCGCCATGTTTCGCTGCAGGGATTTTCGCGCGCGCTACTGTATCTGCTGGGGGTGGCAGGAGAAATCTTCGTGCTGACATCGATTTACCTCGTCATGCCGGTTGGCCGCCCCGTGCTTCGGCACGCGTTGTTCGGCGGCGTGACGGCGGCCCTACTGTGGGAAATCACGCGCCATATGCTGGTCTGGTATTTCGCCACGTTGTCAAAAGTCGGCGTAGTTTACGGCTCGTTGACGACTGCCATCGTGATCCTCTTCAGTCTCGAATGGCTTGCCACGCTGCTGCTGTTCGGTGCCCAGGTGATCTCCCAGTATGAGTCTTTTGGCATTGGTGCCGGGCCGCCGCCCGAACAGGGACTCACCACCCGCTGAATTGCGCCTGCGCGGCAGGATATTCCATCCGTGCCGTATCACCGCTTTGCGGAATTGATCGGGAAGCGAAGGCGGTTGTGTCCGCGTATATGGCCCTTGTCGATCAACGCGGAGATTGCGATTGGTTGGCCGCCATCGGGTCGCGCCGTGAAGCGTTCGCGGCGCGCGCCACGGCGGGACGCTTCGGTTTGCGACGGTTCGGCGAGCATCGAAATCAGCGCGCCGCCTTTCGCAACCCCGTTCCACGAGCGCGTCTGCGTTTCGCCGCCGACCAGGTTGAATACCGGATCGACCTCGGGCACGACGTGCCTCGAATCGTGCGCTTACATGCCAGAGCCGCCACGTACGCCGCGTACTATCAGAGGCGTTACTCTTCGGGCACAGCCCGGTCTGCCGCAACGATCTTGCGGCCATACTCCACTGCCGCCTCACGCGCTTCGGCCGGCGTCGCGAAAGGTCCGATCTGCGGCGCGCCGTCGAACGGGAACAGAATCTTCCGGTCAGACTTCCTGATCACCCTGAGGCTGCCCATATATCGACCGTCGCCAGTGCCACTGGTAGCTCGCGTAAATCTCGAAGTCGCCGTCGGAAACATCCGCCTTATGTCGCGCCATTGCTGATTCGTCGTTCATGTTCTTGAGCCGCTCTTCCTGCTCGACGCCGCCGACTATGCGACCGGCACGCGCCGTGCACCGGGTTGCTTCAAGTGCAAGCGTGAACGACTCGAGGAGGCCATGATCTGGCAGGGCAATCCCTATTCCCGAAGTCCGAAAACACTGACGAATCGGTTTGGCATGTGCCTTGCGTGTCCTCTGTCTGACTTGTCCGGCTCGCGGCAGCCGATCGGCAACCACCAGTATGCGAAGCGTCAATCGACCGCCCAGTAGAGAGCCCCACTACCATGCAACCGATGCCGCTCGTCCCCGGCTGGCAAGACTTCGCGATCCGGTTCGCTGTGGCGCTCGTCGCCTGGCACCGCGATCGGCCTGAATCGCGGCGAATCGTGCAAGGCTGCAGGTTTGCGCACGACCCTGCTGGTTTGCCTTGCCGCGCGTATCGCAATGGTTCAGGTGACCGCTTTGCCGCCGCAGACCGGCAATCCGGATCATTCGTTCGCAGTGCTAGATTTAATGCGCCTGCTCTTCGCATCCTGACCGGCGTCGGTTTCACCGGTGCGGGTGCAAATCTGCGCAAGGACGGTCTCATTATGGGTGTGACGACCGCCGCGACACTGTGGTTCGTCACCGTGATCGGACTATGCGCTGGTGGTGGTCGGATCGCGCTGGCGGGGGGCCAATACCGCGCTCGGCCTGAACGTGCTGCAATTGCCAGGTGTGCTCGAACGCCGCCTGCCGCACACCCATCGTGCGTGGCTGACGGTTGAATACGCCGAGGAGTAAGCGAACCCGCGGCGCAACGAACAACGAACAAGAATACGCGATCACACAGCCGGACGATCCACTCGCAGGCAGACGTGTGTCTCGAAAGTTTCAGCTCCGCAGACTGCAGGCAGCGCGAACCCTCAGCGCCGAGCGCTTACGGTCGCGAAGGGTCCGTCTTTCGGATAATACTTATCTCGCCGTTGCGCTCGAGAATCGCACTTTTCACCCTGTCGAGGGCATCGGAGCCGAGTTCCTGGCGAACTGTCTCAAGGACATCGGTTCGGGTTATCAACGCTGCCAGCATCTCATGTTCGTTAAATCGTCCGTCACCGTAGACCTCTCGCTCAACCCCTACCACTAACGATTCCAGCGTCCGAGAGCGAATACACGCCCAGGCGATGGCACGATGGATCAGAACGATGACAAGCGATGCGACAAGGGTCGGGACAGCGGGCGACGCGCCAACAATAGCTCGGCTCAGTGTCGCACCGAGCAGAATGGCAACAACATAATCGAAAGGCGAGCGCTGTCCGAAGGAACGTCGCCCCGATATCCGAATGAAGACCAGAGCGGCAAAAAACGTAGCCGCTGCGCGCATCGCCATCTGTAATGAAGAAAGGTCCGTTCCCTCTCCGAAAAGTGCAGTGAGTATTTGCATATCTGTCTCCTCCTGACCGACACATTCCGGTGGATGATGGGCATGCCCGAGCCCAATGGACGCAGCAGGAAATTGCCCCGTCCTGGAGTGACACTTCGTAGCTTGCAGTTGTCTCAGGAACGTGGCTCGCCGATGTAGCCCGGCAACCCCTCCGCGACTGAACTCTTTGCCAACTTCAACGCCTGTCGTTCTACGGAAGCAAATTCTTCGTCAGTTCCGGGATACGGAAGATAGGTGCGAAACAGGTCCGCCCACCGGAACTCTTCGAGGGGCACCGTCGTCTTTTCGTAGCCGCCAGCGTCCCGAACCGATGCCGCGAGGCTGCGATATTCGTCGTCGGCTAACGCCCAGACGTGGTCCGGTATATCCGCGAAGTTTCTGCGCTGACCTCTGGCGTCGTACGGGTAGGTCCAGCGCTGGTTTTCCATTGACAGCCAGAACTCCCCGTAGGATAGCGACGACAAGTCGGCAACCAGCACTGCCGGCATCGTCTTGATCCCGGCACGCCACAAAGCGGTCGCGACGTGATGATGATCAATCGCAAAAGGCGAACCACCAGGACCCAATACGACAGGAACAGGCTTTTCCGCTATTGCCATCTCAAGGTCATGGCCGGAAAGCGATCGATAAAACTGGGTCTTCTGACGTATTTCGCGCAGACCGTGCGTCAGTTGGGTTGGGCGCAGGTTTTTGATGGTTGCAGTATTCAAAGCTCCTCCCTCTTTGGACGGGGGAATTCCTCGGCCCATCATAGGCGGCACGGTGATGCTGCCCTAAGGCCACGGCTAACGGCTGGTAATGCTTCAGCTCGACGATGCTTTGCTCAACTGCGCTTGCGACGTCAAATCCGCCCATGCCGAGCATACGAACGTCGATAGTTGCAACTCCTCGACGAAGTTCCGACATCAGAAGGATGGCATCCCCGCGAGTTCGACAAGTTCGCGAGTCTGGTCACCTGTTGGGCCGGTTCACCGGTCGCCTTTTGCCTGGCCGTGCTGACCGCAGTCGCATGGGTGGTGACCGGGCCGATGGCCTAACCAGAGCCTGCATCAGTAGAGGGAGAATCCTCGAAGCAGACGGTGTTTGGTCGCAGCGGCGAACGCCAACGTCAGGACGAGCGGGGTCGATGCTCCTAACAAGCTACTCACCAATCGGAAGTATTACACCGGCGGTCGGCGTCATCTCACTATGCCTGAAACCGCAATACGTGCGACCGCCAGACATCGTCAAAGCTGACCTTTCAACTGCCACCCGAACCCGGATTGGCGGCCGAGGCCGGCGTGGCCGCGCTGGACTTCTTGTGCATCTTCTTGTGCGGAGTAGAACCAGCGGGTGCCATGCTATTCGCCCCGGACGCGCCCGACACAGTATCGGTTGAACCACTTGCGTTCGGTTTGCTCATCCCCGTGCCGCCTTGCCCCCCGGCCGCCCCGCCGCCGCCCGCACCTTGTGCGTAGACGGACCCTGATATACCGACAAATAATGC
>CABFVV010000109.1_pt1 | contig 30623 bp, 23 predicted proteins | sample 8864751 | NCBI WGS metagenome assembly CABFVV01 (sample SAMEA5735770, study PRJEB23740) | soil metagenome | biome: forest; feature: forest soil; material: soil | place: USA | collected 2013-10-13 | depth 0.1 m | reverse complement strand
TATTGGCCTACAACCTGAAGCGCGTCATGAATATACTTGGGGTTGCCGGGATGATGAAGGCGATGAGGATGACTGCAAGCTGAAGCCCCAAGGGGCTTCTTGCGCCCGCGGATGTTTGATTAGCGCAAGCGAGACGCATCTAACTTTATCGACCGACCGGCAACCTCGCCCTCAGAGCCAAAACTGAGTTTCCACACAGGCTCGGCCAGTTTGAGACACTGGCAGAGTCGGCGTTGTAGCGGAGAACGGCCGTTCACTCCGCGCTCCCCCTTTCGCAGTTCACCCTACCTATTCAATGATCTAGAAGTGCCTTTCCGGCACGCACATTGGACCAAGGTCCAATGGCGGCCTTTACACCAGACTCATAGCCTATGGGTTGGGGCGTGCAAATCCATGCGGATCCCATGTCCCGTCGCTGCGCAAGCGCCGTGGAACAAGGGCGAGCTGCGCTGGGCGGAAGCAGCGGTGAAGCGGGAGGAAATTTACGCGATCCAGGGCACTGATAAAGCTATTCAGTGAGACCTGCAAGCTCACAAGGGTACGTTTGCTCGTCGTATGCCACGCCACGGGCAAATAGCATTCAGCAGAACCATCTCGGCTGGATCAAGGCAGCGCGCTGGCGCAGGCTGGGATCTTCAAGAATCAATGCGTGGGTAACGGACGGGCACTGTGACCGGCAACGCGATTCGCAAGGCGACCGATGGCATCGCCGATTTCCTTAGACTGGAATCGGCGGGCGGCCTGCTGCTAGTGGCCGCAGCAGCACTCGCGCTGATCTGCAGTAACTCGCCGCTTCGACATGCGTATGACGATCTGCTGAAGATCCCTGTGGAAGTGCGTATTGGATCGTTTGTCGTCGCGAAGCCGTTACTGCTGTGGGTCAACGACGGTTTGATGGCTATCTTCTTCCTCCTCGTCGGGCTGGAGGTCAAGCGTGAGGTGATTGAAGGAGAACTGAGCACTCCCGCACAGGTCGTTTTACCTGTCGCTGCCGGGGTGGGCGGAATGGTAGTGCCCGCACTTATCTATGTCCTGTTTAATCACGGACATGGCGCGACCTTGACTGGCTGGGCCATTCCTACGGCCACTGACATTGCATTTGCGCTCGGCATACTTTCCCTTCTCGGCAACCGGGTACCGGTGTCGCTGAAAATATTTCTAACTGCAGTGGCGATTGCCGACGATCTTGGCGCGATCGTGATCATTGCGCTGTTTTACACCGCAGACCTGTCCATTACGATGTTACTTTTCGCGGCCGTGGCCATTGCGCTGTTGATCGGCTTGAACCTGCTAAAAATCACGCGAATCGCACCTTATGTTTTTGTCGGCGTGATCTTGTGGGTATTTGTTCTGAAGTCCGGTGTTCATGCAACGCTTGCGGGGGTTGCAGTCGCTTTCGCCGTGCCGTTAACGACAGCGGACGCCCAGGGCCACGCGCCCCTGCACGAGCTCGAGCACAACCTTCATCCTTGGGTGGCCTTCGGTATTTTGCCGATTTTCGCTTTCGCAAACGCCGGTGTCTCGTTCGCCGGCGTTACGATGACGGCGCTGGCAGAACCGCTGCCGCTTGGCATCGCCGGAGGTCTTTTCATCGGCAAGCTCGTCGGTGTCTGTGGGGCAAGCGCCGTGCTGGTTCGGCTCGGGCTGGCCAGACTTCCTGAAGGAACCAACTGGCTACAACTGGTTGGCGTCGCCGCATTGTGTGGCGTCGGCTTCACCATGAGTCTGTTCATCGGCTCCCTCGCTTTCGACAGCCCCGAATATTTCACGCCCCTGCGGCTGGGCGTCATCGTGGGCTCGACACTGTCGGGCGTGACGGGTTATCTGTTGCTCAGGTTCGCGTCGGGTGACACCAGCGGAAGTCCGTCAGGCAAGGCTAACTAATCGGTCTACCAACCGGAGAGGAACATCGTGAGCCTCGACACCCTGGAAACGCTGATGGCCGCGTCGCTCGTACTTCTGCTCGGGAGGTGGATCCTCGCCCGGATACCCGTACTGCGGGCTTACAGTATCCCCGAACCGGTAGTCGGCGGACTACTTGTCGCGCTGCTGGTTTTTGCGCTGCGCAGCGCCTTGAAAATCGACGTGCGTTTCGACACTGCGCTTCAAGTGCCGCTGATGCTCACGTTCTTCGCTACCATCGGTCTTAACGCGGATATCGCAGGGCTGAAAGCGGGCGGGCGGGCGCTGATTGTCTTTCTGGGCGCAGTGGTCGGGCTGCTTGTGATGCAGAATGTGCTCGGCATCGGCCTCGCCTGGGCGTTGGGGCAAGAGCGCATTCTCGGCCTGCTCGGGGCGTCCGTCACCCTGTCAGGCGGCCATGGCACCGGTGCCGCATGGGCCAAGGTGTTTGCAGAACGTCACGGGCTCGCATCGGCGACAGAGATCGCGATTGCCTGCGCCACGTTCGGCTTGATACTCGGAGGATTGATTGGCGGTCCGGTCGCGCGCTTCCTCATCACGCACTATGGCCTTGCTCCCAACCCCGAATCGAATTCCGCCGGTACGACCGGCTTCGAGCAGCCCAAAGCGGTGCGCCCGATCACCGCGGATGCAGTCATCGAGACAGTGGCGCTCATCGCCGTTTGCCTCGCGGTCGGCTCGGCGCTCGCGTCCTGGTTGAATGGCACGGCGTTCGAGTTGCCCGCATTCGTGTGTGTATTGTTCGTCGGCGTCGTTCTTCGAAACGGGCTTGCTGTGCGCGGCTGGTATCAGGTCTTCGAGGACGCAACGGCGCTGCTCGGCAATATAAGCCTCGGACTCTTTCTGGCGATCGCACTGATGAGCTTGCGGCTGGGGGACCTGGCCACGCTTGCGCTACCCCTTCTCGCAATCCTGATAGTCCAGGCGATGGCCATGGCCGGCTACGCAATCTTCGTCACCTTTCGGATCATGGGACGGAATTACGATGCGGCGGTCCTGGCAGCGGGGCACTGCGGTTTCGGCCTCGGGGCTACGCCAACTGCAATCGCGAACATGCAAGCCATTACGGGGCGATTCGGCCCCTCTCATCTGGCCTTCCTGATCGTACCGATGGTGGGAGCGTTCTTCATTGACATCGCGAATGCGATCGTGATCAAGTTGTTCCTGCTGTTGCCAATTTACGGGTAGAGATGGCGCCATTGGCCATCCCCGCGAACTATGTGCTGGCAATTCCACCAATCAAACGGTCTGGATTCCCTGCGCCATGTCCATTTTCAGACCAGGAATTCGACGACCCCACCGTTTAGGTGGTACATCGCTCCAACAATTTTTACTTTTCCATCCTTCTCCATCGGGGCCAGCACGTTACTGCCATTTCGTATTGCGTCGATCGTGCGTCGAACATTGGTTTTCGCCACCGCATCGACAAATTCATAATTCTTACTGCTTCTGTCACCAGAGTATTGCGTCTCATCCACAGCCGGTCTGATCTTGGCCAGGAGACCCGTCAGGTTTCCCAGTTCAACGTGATCAATGGCGCCCTTGATTGCCCCGCATCCTGTGTGCCCCATAACCAATATAACTTTAGCGCCGGCCGCCGCACAAGCAAACTCCAGGCTTCCAATGAGATCCTCATTAGCGATATTGCCCGCAATACGCGCGTTAAAAGTATCTCCAATTTTCGTGTCAAGGACGATCTCGGCCGGAGCCCGGGAGTCAATGCAACTCAAGATCACCGCCGCCGGATATTGCCCGCCGGCAGTAGCTCTCTTTTGCGTCAAATAATCGTGAGGCAGCATTTTCCCCAAACGGAAACGTCGATTTCCCTGCTTCAGGTCCTCGATAATCTGGTCCGGTGTCAACTTGTCTCGCTCAGACTTCGATAGCGCCGCCGCGTAAGCCGATTCAACGCCCCCCATGCTTCCCGCCAGCCCAACGGCTGCGACGCTCAGGGCAGTCTTCAGTACGGTACGTCTTCCAACGCTGTTAGAGGACTCCGCCGGACAACAGTCAGTTTTCTGGTGCATTTCATTCTCCGCAAACAACCGCAAAACGATCATTGCCATCGGCATCACGGACGCTGTCGTGCGTCATTGGGCGATTATCTTCGCGGCCGCTCCCTGACGGGCGACAGCAGATCGCCATGCCACCTGCTCCGCAGCGTGTGGAATAGCCCTAAACGGATGGTATTTGCACTGAGGCTCTTAGGCTATTGGACTTTGGTCCCATGGAGGGACGAGCAAAGCTATGGAAACCGACCGTTCCATACACTGCGCAATTGGCCTAAAGTTCAATTGCCGGAAGCAGTAGGTCCGACAATACTTTACTGGATGCGCAATCAGGCAGGGTTTGGCCGTTGTGGGGGTGAGGCGATGTCTGAGAATCGGTATGAGGCGACGCCTGACGGTTCGAAATCGGACGACAGGCTGGGCAACAAGCCATACGGGAAGGAACTGGCCCAGCTTCACGTTGAAATGGTCAAGCTCGAGGAGTAGGTCGTGCACCATCACGATGATCATAAGCTAACCTGATTTCATAAGGGAGATAATGATCATGCAAGACGCACATGTGCTGTTGCCCGACGCGCTGGTAGTGCTCGCGATCGCGATCGCCTCCCGGTTGGGAGACTTCTGCTCCGAAGCAACGAACCGGCGTCTTACTTACCTCGTCGCGCTCCTGTCGTCGACCGCGGCGGGCGTGTGGTTCGCGATCCAGTCATTCGATTCGCACCAGTACTATTTCTTCTCGCGGATGATCGTGATCGATTCATTCGCCAGCGTGATGAAGGCGGTCGTGTCGCTCGGCTTCGCTGTCTCGCTGGTCTATTCGCGTAGATACCTCGAAGATCGCGGCCTGTTCCGCGACGACGTGTTCCTGCTCGGCATGTTCTCGCTGCTCGGCCAGTTGATCATGATCTCGGGCAACCACTTCCTGATGCTGTACCTCGGTCTCGAACTGATGTCGCTATCGCTGTACGCAATGATCGCGTTGCGCCGCGACGTCGCGCAATCGAGCGAAGCGGCGATGAAATACTACGTGCTTGGCGCACTGGCTACGGGTTTCCTGCTGTACGGCATCTCGATGCTCTACGGCGCGACGGGCTCGCTCGAACTGAGCGAGGTACTGAAGGCGGTTGCTTCGGGCCGCATCAACGATGCCGTGCTGCTGTTTGGCGTGGTTTTCATCGTCGCAGGCGTTGCATTCAAGATGGGCGCGGCGCCGTTCCATATGTGGGTGCCGGACGTCTATCAGGGTGCGCCGACCGCAATGACGCTCTTCGTCGGCGGCGGTCCGAAGGTCGCGGCGTTCGCGTGGGGCCTGCGCTTCCTCGTGATGGGTCTGCTGCCGCTTGCCGTTGACTGGCAGGAAATGCTCGTGCTTCTCGCGGCGCTATCGATGATCGTCGGCAACATCACGGGTATCGTCCAGCGCAACATCAAGCGGATGCTGGCTTATTCGGCGATTTCGAACATGGGCTTCGTGCTGCTCGGTCTGCTGGCGGGCGTTGTCGACGGCAAGGCCGGTGGCGCGGCCAGCGCGTACGGTTCGGCGATGTTCTACAGCATCGTGTATCTGGTTACGACAACAGGTACGTTCGGCATGGTTATGCTGCTCGCACGTCGCGATTTCGAAGCCGAGACGCTCGACGACTTCAAGGGTCTCAACCAGCGCAGCCCGGTCTTCGCGTTCGTGATGATGGTGATGATGTTCTCGCTCGCGGGCATTCCGCCGACGGTTGGCTTCTACGCGAAGCTCGCCGTGCTCGAAGCGACGGTGAACGCAGGTCTGACGTGGCTCGCGGTGCTGGCCGTGATGACGTCGCTGGTCGGCGCGTTCTACTACCTGCGCATCGTCAAGCTGATGTACTTCGACGCGCCCCAGGACACGACGCCGATCTCGGCCGGCGCCGGTAACCGCACGCTGCTTGCGCTGAACGGAGTGGCTGTGCTGGTGCTTGGCATCGTTCCGGGTCCGCTGATGACGGCCTGCCTGCAGGCTATCTCGCACACACTGCCGCTGTAATATCCGCAGCAGGCTGGTTTACCCGGACGCTTATGATAGAAATTCACGCGTACCTTGTTCATCCCCCTATCCCGGCCGGGATGTATCCTCTAGACAGGGCGTCGCGGTTGCAGCGAACACGCGAGCATGGAAAGTGCGTTCAGCGATTTCGGGCGCGGCGCCCGGAGTAGTAGCGGTGATGACATGAAGCGTATTTATGCAGTGATTGTCTTGTGCAGTGCGTTGGCAGCATGCATATCGGCGGGTGTCGACGTCAAACCAGAGCAGCTGTCGAGCTTCAAGCAAGGTGTGACTGGCCTTGACGAGGTTGTCGCCGTGCTTGGATCTCCAACGGCACAGACCACGCTAAGCGATGGATCGACCGTGCTGATCTATTCATTCGTCACATCGAGGCCTCGTCCCGAAAGCTTTATCCCGCTCATCGGTCCGCTCTTCGGCGGGGCCGACACGCAATCTTCGACAGTCGTGTTCGAGTTCGACGAATATGGCGTTCTCACGAGTCAGCGCAGGACGACATCGAGCGGTGCACAGGGATTGAGTGCGAAGACGCCCGGCACGCTGCCGCAATCGGATGAGCCTGGTCAAACGAAGTAGCTTGAGCCCGGCCTGTCCGCGAATGCGAGAGATCTGGCGCTCGGCAAGATCAGAAGGCTCGCTATGACAGGTAATCCATTGATTAGCGAGAGGCTGTAGCATCCGCTGCAGTTCCGTCCTCCGTGCGCGGTACCGCGTCGTGCGCCGGCAGCGCCGGGATTGCGGACTTGAGATGCACATCGCGCTGCGGGAACGGAATTTCAACTCCCGCCTGCCGCAACTCACGTTCGATCGCCGTGAGCACATCGTGGGTGGCGGGAATCCGTTGATTCACGCCCTCGACAAAGAAACGCGCCTCAAAATCGAGTGAACTGTCACCGAAAGCGAGGAAGAATACGCTGGGGGCGGGATTCGTCAGGACAGAGGGCACGGAGAGCACGGCTTTCAGGATCGATTCGCACGTAGCCGCGGTGTCGGATCCATAGGCGACGCCGACCTTCAGCACGACCCGCGTAATGTGATCGCTCAGCGTCCAGTTGGTGACTCGCTCCGTGATCACGGTCTTGTTCGGTATCACCACTTCCTTGCGATCGAAGTCGGTCACTGTCGTGGCACGCGCCTGCACACGGGTCACGACGCCGGTCACGTCTGCGACGGTCACGGTATCGCCGACGCGGATCGGCCGCTCGAACAATATGATCAAACCGGAGACGAAATTTGCGAAGATTTCCTGCAGGCCGAAGCCGAGGCCTACGCCCATGGCCGCGACCAGCCATTGAATCCGGGACCAGTTGCCGCCCAGCACACTAAACACCGTCATCACCGCTCCACCCACAATGACGTAGCGGGCCACGGTTCTGATGGCATAGCGGCTGCCGCCCGAGAGCCGTGCCCGATCTGGGAACGCGATATCAAGGAAGCCGCCGATGTTTTTGACCGCAACGACTGCGATAAATCCAATCGTCAGGGCGAGCATCAAGCCCCCGAGGGTGACGGTGCGCTCCACCGTTTGCCCCTCCTCGACATCGGCATAGGTCCAGAGAGAAATCTCGTTTAGCAGGCTCAGACCCGGCAATGCTCCGTGCCAGACCACCAGCACGGCAACCACCAGAAGTATCGCGGACAACGCACGCAACAACCGCGTCGCCTGGGCTCCGATCGAGGCCAGGTCGGGGCGGTCCAGGTTCTTGCGCGCCCCGTCGATGAGGACGTCTGCCTCCCGATCCATGCCCTGTGTCCGCGCGCGCTCAAGCTGGTTGCGCCGGTCGCGCAACCAGCGCGCCGTCAGAGTATGGAACAGCGCGATCGCTGCCGCAGCGAGGCCACTGATCAGCGTGAGCCGACCGAAGACCTGCGCAGCGTTGTAAAAGCCAGCCGCTGACAGTACCGCAAGGGACAGCGGCACCACACAGGCGAACACGTAGGCAGCATATTTCATGACCACATTCCGGTCCTCCGCGCCTGCACCGAAATACCGCGAGAGAACCGGGCCACCCGGCCGAAAGGTCACGCCGATTACTCCTGCGAACACGATGAGCGCCAGCATATGGGTTAGGCGCCCCAGTGAGGCCCGTACGATGAGATCGTCATACTGGGATGCGGCTCGGTTGACGAAGCCTAGCGGCACCACGAGGAACGTGAACACGCGTGACGCGCGGCGCAACGCGCGCACGGATTGCGCCTCGAGTCCGAAATGCAGTTGGGCAATGCCATCAGGACGAAACAGCCTTGAGAAGAACAGCCCTATGAGTACCCCCCACGCCGTTGGGTCGAGCCCCTCGCCGACAGCATTGGCAAATTCTGAAGCCGTCGACGAGGCGACGATCAGGTTGCCGACCGTCCAGATCGCCAGCGGCAGCGGCGCGACGACGAGCAGGGTTGTGCCAAGGGCCTGTACTGTGGCGGTGACGTCGGGGTCGCCCTCTGCTCCCTTGCGCTCAGACAGGTGCCGCAGACGCGCAAGCAGACGCTTGCGCGCCGCCAGGATGGCGAACACGGCGCCAAACAGGACAAGCACCTGCAGCAAGCGTTGCTTCGCCTGGTCCTCGATGGTTTCACCCACCTCGCGCCAGCCCGTTGGCGAGGCTAGCCACAACAGCGTCTGCGGCAAATCGCTGAAGGACCGTTCGGACAGGGGAGCCACAGGCACCCAGAACAGCGCCTTGTCGATCAGGCTGCGATAGTCTTGCGCGATGCTCAGGAGCTGGTCCTCGGCGGCGACGAGTTCATCCAGTGTGTTCAGGTAGGTTCGCTGCGAAGTCGAAAGCCGATCGAGCAGTTCCCTGCGATCCGCGATCAGCACTATCGCTTCGCCGCGCACGGCCGCCAGTTCTGCCGGGCGCGTGCGCGCAGCCTCTTTGCGCATGACGGCGTCGAGCTCCTCGTCCGGGTTCGCGAGGCGACGTTGTTCGCGCTCGACCTGGAACGCAGCCGCAGCGATTGACTCAGCGGCGCGCGCCCGTTCGCCGCGCGCGCGACGGAACTGTTCCGCTTCAGGCAGCGCGGCAGCGCGCTCCGCGAGCACCCGGGCCAGTGATTCCGTGAGCTTGCTGCGCGCGAGGCCGAGGCGCGCGCGCTGAAAATCAACCGCCAGCTGTTCCGCCTCCGCCGTGCGTCGATCGCGAGCCTGCCGCAGCGACTCGATTTCTTTCGCCGTCTCGGCAAGCTGCGCGGAGCTTTGGACATTGGCCGCCGCCAACCGATTCAAGGTGGGACTGCGGTCCACCAACTGTCGTTGACGCTCGGAGGCATCCTCCTCGGCTCGCCGGGCGTCATCAACTCGACGCTGATCGACGAGTGCCACCAGCCGCTTCAGGTCAGCATCGTCGCGCTGCAATTGCGTCCGAATCACTTCCCGCCGCAGTTGCGTCAAACGGGCCAATAGAGGTTGCGCATCGATGCGGCTGCGCAAGGCGTCAGCCTGAGCTTCACGAACCAGCAGCGCAGCCCGCCTGGACTGTATCTCCGTCATTGTGAGCAACGTCTGACGTGATGCACCTGAGGCCGTCTGGATCTCTTCGCGCAACCGCTCCAGACCGGCTTGCGCCTCGCGCTGCGTGTTGCGCAGCTCCGCGGGCTCCGTGTCGACACGTTCGATTTCGAGGTCGAGCATCGCGAGTTCGGCGCGCGCTGCGGCCTGGCGAGTTTCGGCCAGGACCCGCGCCTGCTCCAGTTCGTTGAGTGTGCTGCCGGCACTCGAAGGGCCGGCAATCGCCTGGTCTGATTCAGCGCGCAGTTTTTCCAGTGTCCGCTCCAGGTCACGAATCTGGTCCGGCGCATCGCGCATTAACTGACGATAGGTCTCCGCCTGGGCACGCAGTTCGGGAACACGCTCCATATCCGCGAGCGTTGCGCGGGATAGTTCCGCGATGCGTGCCTTGGTGGGCACATCGATGTCCTTGCGGATCTCTGCTTCCCGGGCCGTGCGCCGCACCTGTTCGACGGTCAGGTCAGTGTTCGAACGAACAACGGGAGGTTCCGCCAGCGCGACTACAACCGTCATGGCTGCTCCGACCAGCAAAGGCCGCGCGATGGTCAGGGGACGAACCAGACGGATTTTGTCCGGACTACTGTCGACGGAAACCACCACCGCCACCCCTTGCGCCGCCCGCGCCGTTGGCCCTCCGGTCGAAACCGCCTCCCGATTGCGCGTAGCGTTGACTCTGGGTCGCACCTCTCTGACGATTCTGCATGTCGTTGTTCAGCTCTCCAAAGGAGGGCTGTGCGCTGGTCCGGTTGATTCCACCCGCAGCATTTTGAGGCTGGGCAGCGGCCCTGCTCGGCGGTGCTGGCGTGCCGCGCTGCTGCTGAAAGTTCTGGGCGCTTTGCTGAGTGATCCGGGGATTCGCCGGCTGGGTTCCCGCGGGGCGTTGCTGCTGATAGCTCTGGGCGCTTCGCTGAGTGGTTCCGGCCTTACCGGACTGAGCCGCTGCGGAGCGCTGCTGCTGATAGTTCTGCGCGTTTTGCTGAGTCGCGCCGGTATTCGTCGCGGGGGGCATGCGCTGGGACTGCGCGGCTTGCGCTTTTTGCGGCGACGACTGCGGGCTGGGTTTGTTCACATTGGACCAGGAACCGTTATCGTACTTCTGCCAGCTCCCACCGGTGTTCTTGTACACATTGCCATCACGCCCGGCGTAAAGGTCGCCATTTGCGGTCTTACCGGCTACGGCACGGCCGTTGGCCGTGCTTCCAGCAACCGCCTTGCCGCCTGCCGAATTCTGATAAGTCCCGACCGTGCCCTTCGCTGTGGTGGTGTGCTGCGTCGCCGCCCACTGGTTCCCCTTCGTCACGACAGAGCTTCCCCACTGGCCGTACGCGTTCGATCCCTGACGGGTAGCGGCATAAGCGCCGGTGTAGGGGTTATAGGCCTGCGCGACACTCGCGCTGCCGTACTTCCCGGAAGCCGTGGCGCCGCGCGCGTATGTACCGGTATAGGGATTGTACGAGGCGCCCCACTGCGCGCTACCCGCCGGGCCGTAGGCACTGCCGCGTACGCCGCGCGCGCCTGTATAGGGGTTGTAGGTCGGATATCCATACGGCGCCGGCCGAGGATAGTAGACCGGATACGGCCCGTAGCCCACGCGGACATAGGGCGGATAGTAGTAGCCGTTGCCTTGTGCAACGATCGCGCCGACGGCGGCGCCTGCGATAAACATGCCGAGATATCCAGCGGTATAACTAGCCTGGATAGACCCGCCCGGTACGACCTGTTGTGTCACGTAAGTGACGTTATAAACGGGCGAGGCCGGCGGGATCGTATAGATCACCTGAGGCACTGAACTGCTGGTCTGCCAGGGTCCGGCCGGCGACGGCGAATCGAACCATACACCCCGCGAACAGAGGTAATAGTGATTCTGCACCTTGATGATCTTGTCGGGCGTGTTGGTTGCGTAGGCGAGTGGGGTGCCTTCGATCGGTGCAAAATTCGGCTCGCCGCTGTATGCGACCTTGATCTCAGCCGCTGCCGCAGCAGGGTTGACTTCAACCGTCGTCGGAATCTGTGCGAGCAGCACCGCGTCCTTGGCCTCCGGCGTGCCCGGCACGGAAGCGAGGACTCGCGAGGCAGGGCTGTCGCGAGGAATGTTGGCGAAATCGGCCGGTAGCTGGTTCGTTGCGAACGTCCATGGCCCACTGGGGTTGGGCGACGAAAACCAGCGGCCTGCCGTCAGATAATAGTAGGTCTTGGTCGGCGTGTAGACGAACACATCGCTATCGGTATTCTTCGCAAACACCAGTCCTGTGCCGGGGATTGCGGTGTAAACCGGTTGGCCGTCGAACACGATCAGCTCGGCCGGCGTACTGCTGAAGAAGACTGCCGGTGGCTTCGCCGGGTTCTTCGCAGACGGCGGAATGAAGGGTTTCAGGTCCGTCCAGGTGGGGTCGGCGGGAATCTTCGTCATCTTGGCTGGGAGCGTCTTCGTTTCCGCCCAGCCGGTTTTCAGGTCGGTCGACGTCATCCACGACTGACCGGTGAACAGGTAGTACTGGTGGGCGGCATTGTCGACGAACAGCGGCCAACTGGCGTTGACGACGAATGAGACATCTGAATTCTGGATCGGCGCGGGCACCGGGTCGCCATCCACAAACAGCAGGACCGCCGGCCCGAAACTGACAAAGATGCTCGGTGGATCGCTCTTGATGGCTACGACGGGTGCTGCCTGTTTTTTGTCGATGCTCGCCACCAGCCGATCCATCGACAAGGTTAACGACGCCTGCGGATTGAGAAATTTTCGCACTGCTTGATCCAGCTTCTGGCTCGTTGCCTGGTCCGCACCGGGGAAAGCGGTACCGGTAATTTGCGGACTGCTTAGAAGTACGTTGCGGCTGTCGATATCCACGTCAGTGTGCATTTGCAACGTGATCACGCCCACCTGTGGTTTGCCGCCGCGCGGGGTGATCATAATCGCCATTCGACCGGTCAGTTCCTTGAAGTCTTTCCAGTCGTCGATCTGTGGCTGGTAATAGGTGAGGGTCGCGTCCTCCTGGACCATTTCACGCGGCCAACCAGGGTCTTGTGTCGCGGCGCGGATCGGCTGCATGGCCGACAACGCGAGTGCCAGCGCCAACATTCGGATGGGCAGTCTGGAAGTCACGATGCTTTGCTCCTGTCCGCCTCACGGCACTTCCGCAGCGCGACCCGTGCCAGGGACGGAAGGCGAATGAGCAGACACGGGGTACGGATGCTGGCGGCCGGGTCGCTGTTGCCGCCAGTGGTGCAGCTAAAAAGATAGGTTCACTACAGCGCGCATGCAATTGGACCTTGGTCCAATTGCATGCAGCCGCGCAGCGAGCAAGATGCGCAACAGTGAGCGTAATACCAGAATCGGAGGATTGCAGGGTGAACCACCTCGCCGTTGCGTTGATTGTGTTCGTATGCGTTGTCGGCAGCGCGCTGCTGGGTTCGTATCTGCGCGTCGTGCTGCCGCAACACCACCTTAGCGATGAATCGATCAGTGTTGTCAAACTGGCGACCGGGCTGGTCGCTACCATGGCCGCGTTAGTGCTTGGCCTGCTGATCTCGTCGGCGAAAGCCTCGTTCGACACGACAAATAGCGAAGTTGTACATAGTGCCGTTGACATCGTGCGCCTTGATCGCGTCCTGGCCCGATATGGACCGGAAACGCAGGAGATTCGCGGCTTGCTTAAACGTATCACTGCCGTGTCGATCCAGGTGCTCGCTTCCGGCGATCCGTCGCAGTTGGCGGGAATGAGCGGGCCCGAGGCAGTGGAAAGGGGAGAGGACTTCCAGCGCAAGGTGGAGGAACTCTCGCCGCACAACGCCGTGCAAAGTCAATTGCAGGCACACGCCCTCCAGATCGTCGATGAAGTGTTTGCCGCGCGCTGGCTGGCGCTACTCCAGCAGAAGGGCTCGATCCCCGTGCCGCTGCTGGTGGTTCTGGTGTCCTGGCTAGCCATTCTCTTCGGCACGTTTGGTTTGTTCGCGCCTCGCAACGGTACGACCATGACAGCGCTAGCCATGTGTGCACTGTCGACTGCCGGCGCGATCTTTATGATTTTGGAAATGAACACGCCTCTCAATGGGATAGTCAGAATCTCGCCTGAGCCCATGCGCGCAGCGCTCGCCATTCTTGGCCAGTAGCCGCTCGATCGCGCGGGCGTTGGCTCTGCTAGTCCCGCACTCAGGCACGATCAGCGATTGAACCAGCGGTATTGGAGCGCGGCCGAGACGGTCTGGAAATTGCCGCCGACGCGTGTTATCAGCCCACGCGACCACGCGAGCTTTGCGGACCACTTTTCGGTAAGCGGCACCGACAGCGTGACGCCGTAGCGCACACTGCGCTGGAGGTCCTGATCCTGGGCGCCGTTCACGCTTGTCCGGCCGCCCGTGAAATACGTCGCGTCCGCGGCGAGCCAAAGCCCGGGGCGCCAGGTGTAGCCGCCATGCAACTGGAATTCGGGTATCGGATCCTGGCTGCGCCTGCGTCCGCCGAAAAAATCGTTGTTGTCTGTGAAGAACCACGCGCCCGCTGCGCCCTCCACGAACCAGTTGCCAATCGGCTGGGACAATCCGATTTCTGGTTTGAACGACCATCGGTTCGACCCCACGTTGATCAGGCGGGACGGCACGTACTGGCCTGTCGGTGCCACGACGCTCACACTGACACCGAGAACAGTGGAGGGTTTGCGCCGCGCGAATTCCTCCGGTGTGAGCGCCGGATCGCCCAGCAGATTCACGGCGACCCTGAACCGCACGTCGCCCAGCCCGGATCGATAGGCATGCTCCGGCATACCTTCGACGTCGCCAGTCACATTCGCGCTGGCGTACGGGACGGACACCGCAACGCTTGCGGTATGACCAGCGACGCCGAAGCTGTGCGAATAGCCGAATGCATACGTGTTGATTTTGGCTTGCACATTGGCAATCGGCAACGAAGGGTCGACCGAGAAGCCGCCGCTCGATCGTGCATAGTCGAACACCACGAAATTCGTGCCGACAGGCGCAGCCGAATAGGCGCGTGGTTCCATTTCCTGGGCACTTGCCAACGCGGACCAGAGCAAAGCAACACCGACACGCGCCGGCCGAAAGCGCCGCGCAGCGCGCGTTGCCGAACGGATCTCAGCCTTGCAACCCGATGTGACTGTGTGATTCGAGTCGATCGATGGTTTCGGCATTGTCGTGACGTTCGTCTCTGATTGGTGTATGAGAAGGCTGGATCATCGCTGCTCGCAATAGGACCAAGGTCCAATGTGCATTCGACCGCATGCGACTAATCTGGAAGATGCGCCAGTCCGATCGCGTCGTTCCTGGGAGAGAGTCATGACAAGTTCTATACGCACATTCGCGGTTCTGCTTACGTTGGCGTGCGCCGTGCTGTCTTCGAGTGCGTTCGCGGAGTGCGCCACTAACGCGCGCGGCGAGACCGCTTGCGGCAACGGACAGACGGCCGGCGGCTATAACCCGAATACGGGTAACGCGTGGAAGGCCCAAAAGAATCAGAACGGCGTCACGACGACCCAGACGAGCAAGGGCGGAGAGGCCAAGACAAAGAACGGGAAGGGCGTGTATAAGAGCCCGAGTGGGAAGACATGCTATCGGAGCGCCAACAGTCAGGGATGCAATTGAATGCATGAAGCTGGTAGCCGTTTGCGCGCGCGGTGCTACTGTGGCTTTCCTCGCGCGCAGCTAATCCAGTCGATAACAGGCCGCCGACAGATCGTAGGCTTTTCGGCGATCCGGACCTTTATTCGGCGAGGTAGTCGTGCACCACGGTGCCAAGGCCAAGTGTGAGGTCTGACAGGATGTGCACGCCGGATATCACTTCAATGACAGGCAGCGACGCAACGGGCGCGAGTGCGTGGTTGAACAGTTCAAGCGCGGCAGGACCTTCCCATGCTCCCTTCACCGTGATGTCCTCGCAGAAATAGCGCACCAGTTCGCAGATGCGTGGCGAGCCATCCACGTGTGGAATGATCTTGAGCAGAAAATTGGGCGCGGACAGCGACGCGAGGATCTGGTCGTGCGGTAGCGCGCGATGCTTGTAACCCATCGTCGCAAGTGCGATCGGCACCGGGCCGTATCTCAGGATGCCGCCAATGGTGTCCTTTTCGACTCGCAACTCAGGTGACGCGAGCTTCTTGGGGAATCCCCATATTTCGCGGCCGCCGGCGATCGGCGGTTCGTCGTCGAGAAACATGGCGTGGACGTAGCTGCCTTGCTGGCCCCGAAAACTGACCGGAATCACCTGGCCGCTTTCCGTGTAGTCGCCAAAGCCCGTTGAATCGGGCATCCGGATGAATTCGAATTTTACGAGCGGCTCGGTCATTTCGAGGGGAGCCGGAATGACCTCGGCCAGGGCGTCAGGATCGGTCCGATAGGTAATGATCAGGAACTCGCGATCGACAAATCGATAAGGGCCGGGCGGATACGCCGGACTGGTGAGCGGCATGGCAAACGCGCGCTCCTTTACGTCGGCTTCGGTCATGTTGCATGCTCCTTATGTCGGCTGCGATAGCCCGACGTGTTACTTGGTCAGGTCGTAGATGCGCACGCCATTACCCAGATCGGTAGCATGGCGCCATTGCGGGTTGGAGATCGCCCTGCGGGCGTCGCTGTACCCAAAGTCCCACAATTCCATCACGGTCGCGCGTGAGAATTCGTAATCCTTAAAGCTTGACGAACGCGTGTTGTGCCGGTTGATGAAATGGACAAGGGCGACGGCGCCTCGCGTGCTGATAGCGTCAAGCTTCTGAACGTCGGGGTCCGTTCGAAGCTCGGGTGGCAGCTTGTCGAGCAGCCGGTGCAGCGAGTTGCGAAGTTCTTCGATTTCGCTGACTCGGTCCGTATTGACGCGTGTCTTGCTCGAGTACTGGATGTCCTTCATGCGCTCCTGCACTTCCCTGATGGATTTCGGCAGTTCGCCTGCGCCGCTGAATACGTCGACCTGCAAGATCAACGCGCTCATCCTGTAGTCCTCGTCCAGCACGTACCAAAGCGGCGAATTGCATGCGATACCGCCGTCCCAATACCATTGTCCGTCTATATGAACAGCGGGAAAACCCGGAGGCAGTGCTCCGCTTGCCATCACATGCTCTGGACCGATCTGTGTCTTGTTATTGTCAAAATAGACCGAGTTGCCGGTGCTGACGTTGACGGCGCCCAGCGAAAGGCGGACCGCCTTCCGGTTGATCAGATCGAAGTCGACCAGTTCTTCAAGAGACGCCTTGAGCGGGCCGGTGTCGTAAAGGCTCAGCGCATCGAAGTTTCCCTGAGGCGAAGCAAAAGGCGCCGGTAGACGCGGCGAAAAAAATCCCGGCACACCAAAAGCGACTGAGGATGCCGCACTCATGAAGTTGAATAGTGGGCGGACTGGATCGAGCGACAGGGGTGGCACAAATGGAGCATGCGCCGATACGCGCTCCCAGAACTGCCGCAGTCGCGCGACACGCTGCTCAGGCGGGTTGCCCGCGATCAGCGCGGCATTGATCGCGCCAATCGACACGCCAGCGATCCAGTCGGGCGAAACCCCCGCTTCGGCGAGGCCGGCATGAACGCCGGCCTGGTATGCCCCCAGGGCGCCACCGCCCTGCAGGACCATGACGGTATGGTCGAACTTGCCCCAGCTTGTGGTCGGATTTGATGGTTCAGCCTGGTGTGCTTTTGCCATGACTACCCCACAAGTGAAGAAATGTTTGCGCAAGCGTTGCCGCTTCGTCGTGCTACGACCACCCCCATGGTATTTTTCTCGCAAGTTCTGTTTCATTCAGGTGTTGCTTTACGGATACATTGAGAATTCCTTAAGAATTGCGTCGGCTGCGAATCCCTGAGCGAGTCGGCTATTACGTCATTAAAACTACATACACTGCCGCGTGCTGGCAATTGGACTTTGGTCCCATCCAGCAGTCATCCACAACACAGGCATTCAGGTCAAAACATAGATGAATGTGCCGTGCGTTATTTACTATTGTCCGACCGCAGACTAGGATTAATTGACCGTTTTGTTCTATCCGACCGCGGAAGTTCTAACTGAACCCTTTTAGGGGCGCGCGGTGCCCGATTCTGCTGCTAGTCAATCACTGAATAAATAGAAGGATGATGCGCTGTCATGGCGACGACCCGGCAGACCGCCCGTGAGGCAGGCCGGGGCCGCCCAGTCACGAGGGAATCATGATTCTGCATGCCCAGGCCACTTCGCAAGATCTGGTTGCGGCAACCGGCTTCCGGATTATGGCGCATTGCATCTCGTCGAAATCCAGAGTGAATTCTTTCAGCACTTCTCCCGGTACCAGCCTTTGAGATGGAGTCTGGCGATGAGCATCGTCATGCCCGTGATTGTCGTGCTGGAAACGACCCTCATTCTGTGGTTGCTGGTGGTGTTGGCGCGACGCTAGGGGGGGGCGGCATCGATTGCCAGTATTAAACCGCCAGGTAGTTCTGCGCACGCAGAGCGCGTTCTGCTGAGCCTGGATGCGATGTTTGCACGCATTGCGAGAACGGTGGTCCAGGCGGGCTCTTTCCGCTCGCTGGCGAAAACAAGTCCGTCAGGCGGCACCGGTGTGGAGGCATCTCGCGGCGCGGGAGTTTCTGGTGTGACGGAAGCCGGCCAACGTGGGCCGCGCGCAGGGCATCCATCTACAGATGAACCTGGCGCGGCTGCTTCCGCGAGGGTGGTTCGCCGGGAAGCTTGTACGAGTGACGGACGATCGACGGACATACCGCATGCCCAGGCAGCCGCTCCGGAACGCAAGAGCGGCGAGATGTGTTTTCGCGAAGCGCTTGTATTATTCCCGTTTGCGATTCTGATGCTGGGTGAGCGTGGCCGCATGGTCATGGTCAATCCGCAGGCTGCGAAGCTGTTTGGATACGAATGCAGCGAAATGATCGACAGACCTGTCGAGCTGCTGGTGCCTGACCTGCGTTTCGAAAGCAACGCACCCTTCTGGACGGACCGGTTCGCGTTACCCGACCTGCGCGGCGCGGCGCCTTTGCAGGAACTGTCCGCACGGCGCAAGGACGGCGTGGTGTTTCCCGTGGAAATCGGGTTGAATGCGTTTCGCTTCGACGACGATTGCGTGACGCTCGCTTTTGTCATCGACAGGACAGATCGCTATGAGCTGCACCGCAACCGTCAGGAGCTCGCGCATCTGACGCGCGTCTCCACCATGGGGCAACTCGCCTCCTCGCTCGCCCACGAGCTGAATCAGCCGCTCACTGCGATTCTGAGCAATGTGCAGGCCGCACAACGCTTCATGACCGCCGACTCCATCGATCTGGCGGAATTGCGGGAAATCCTCAATGACATTGTTCAGGATGACTATCGCGCCAGCGAAGTGATTCGGCGCATCCGCGCGATCGTCAAGAAAGGCGATCTTGAAGTCGCGCCGCTCAATCTCGCGGGGGTGGTCCGCGACGTGGTTCTGCTGGTGCACAGTGACGCGATCGTGCGAGGCACGCGTTTGATGCTCTACATCGACGAGACACTGCCGCCCGTGCGCGGCGACAGGGTGCAATTGCAGCAGGTCATGCTCAATCTTCTGCTCAACGCATTCGACGCGATGAACGATGTGCCGCCCGTTGACCGGATGGTAGTGGTAACGGTCAAGCCTCAGGGTAGTGACATGGTGTGCATTGCGGTTCGCGACAACGGGCAGGGACTGACAGCGGACAAGCTGGATAAGATATTCAAGCCCTTCTTCACATCAAAACCCCAGGGGCTCGGTTTGGGATTGTCGATCAGCCGCTCCATCATCGACATGCACCGCGGGCGACTCTGGGCCGAGAACAACACCGATCGAGGCGCGACGTTTTATGTCACGCTGCCCGCGAATGCTGCGACGCCGCACGACGACTCGCGATAAAGGCCATGACACATTCTGATCTGCTGGTATTCGTCGTCGACGACGATTCAGTGTGCCGCACGTTGGCACGTCTGATCCAGTTCGCTGGCTATCGGGTAGAGACATTCGGTTCGGCCCGCGCATTCCTGGACAGGATCCGCGCCGAAAGGCGTCCTGCGTGTCGGAAGGCTGACACCTCGCGAGCGGCAAGTGATGGCGCTCGTCGTGAGTGGCCGTCTGAACAAGCAGGTCGCCGGCGAACTGGGCACGGTCGAAAAGACGATCAAGGCTCATCGCGCGCGGGTGATGGCGAAAATGGAAGTCTCGTCGCTGGCCGAACTGGTCCGTGTCGCCGAGAAGGCCGGCCTCGGCACTGCCGCCGAACCACACGCGTCGCACTAGGCCACATTCCGGCGCGAACGGCGGACGGTGCGGGCGGATTTTTCGCGCTCTAGCACCTACTCGGGACCAAGGTCCAATAGCGGCAAACCTGCCTGACTCGTAGTCTGTCGTATGGAGGAGTGCACTTGCGCGCGCACTTCCGGACACCGGACTACGTTCAATGGGAAAACTCAAACCATTCGTTGTTGTCGTCGATGACGATGAATCGGTGAGCCGAGCGATCAAGAGACTGTTGCGCTCAATCGGAATCGCCGCCGAAACGTTCGCAAGCGGCGACGCGTTCCTCGAGGTCCTGTCGTCGATGCCGTCATATCACCCTGACTGCGTCATTCTCGACGTGCAGATGCCAGGGTTGAACGGGCTGGAAGTCCAGCGGCGCCTGGCCGGCACTGGCATACCTGTCATTTTCATCACCGCCCACGACGATATCGGCGTGCGCGAGCACGCGCTCGCGGCCGGCGCGGTCGCTTATTTGCGCAAGCCGTTCAACGACGAACTGTTCGTCAAGACGGTACGCGCTGCCCTTGAAGGCGATCAGCCACCGTAGCGCAAGCCCATGCGTTTGCGTATTCAGGCGATATGGGACCAAAGGCCAATTGTTTTAACGGGACGCAAACACCACTATTCACGTTGCCCGCGAAGAATTTGAGGCGGAAACGCATTTCATACCGTGGTGTCAATTTCAGAATGGAGCACGCATCATGATCAAGTACCTTCGACTAATTCTCGCGGCCCCCCTCTTTCTGTTCGCCGTGGCGTGTTCGACGAACCCGACTGTTGCCAATGGTGGGGACCCCGAGATGGACGCGCAAGCACGTGAGGCACTGCAGCAACTATTCGACAGCACTCCGAAGGCGAAGGATCTCCAATACCAGGCTAAAGCCGTCGTCGTGTTTCCGAGCATCGTCAAGGCTGGGTTGTTAGTAGGTGCGCAAGGTGGAAAGGGCGTGATGTTTAGCCCGGATGGCAGGATCCTCGGGTATTACAGAGTGCGCGGGCTCTCATACGGGATGCAAGCAGGCGCACAAACCTTTTCGGAGGCGATGTTTCTCATGACCGACTCGGCAATCACTGAGCTTACGAGTGGCACCGGATTGTCCGTTGGTGTGGGACCGAGCGTCGTGGTGGTGGATGCAGGGATGGCGAGGTCGATGACAACTACGACAATGAAATCAGATGTCTACGCGTTCATTTTTGGCCAGCAGGGTTTGATGGCTGGTCTGGGCGTTCAGGGGCAGAGAATTGTTAAGTTTGAATAGTGAAGTGCGCAATATTCCCGTGCGGTTATGGCCACCGATGCTCTAACCCGAATCACCTCGGTAATGCACGCCGCGCCGGACGCGCAATCGGGAAACCTGCTCGGCAGAGCCGGGAAATCGTTCGCGCGTTGCGCGGACATTGACCGCCGGTAGCCAGTAAGCAGGTCGACCGCAGAACATTGAGGGCCTCACGCCATGCAACGAATGCAGCGATTCGCAATTGGTCTGGTGGTATGGGTGCTGACGTTCGCGGCCGCCGCGCAGCAGCCCATCATCTATCCGGCCAAGGGGCAGAGCGCGCAGAAGCAAGACACGGATACCGCCGAGTGTCAGCTATGGGCGAAGCAGACGACCGGCGTCGATCCGGTCGCGATTGCACAGCAATCCGGACAGCCGGGCGCTGCACCAAAGCAAGGCGGAGCGGTCAAGGGCGCAGCCGGCGGCGCCGCCCTGGGCGCGGCAGTGGGTGCAATCGCCGGTAATGCCGGTAAGGGCGCCGCGATCGGAGCGGTCACCGGAACAGCGGCTGGCGGCATGCGCCAGCGCCGCGCCAACCAGGCGGAGGCCGCGCAGCAGCAGGCGGGACAGCAACAGACGTCACAGCAGATGGCGACCTTCAACCGTGCAGTGGCGGCTTGCATGACCGGCCGCGGCTACACGGTTCAGTAGACATCGATCGGGACGGGAGAGTCAGCCATGAGCAGGAACCGCCTAGGTCTCGCGATTGCCGGGCTCGCCGCGCTTGCGCTGTGCGCCGCCTGCCACAAAGCCGCTACGCTGCCGGCCGCCGGCGCGATCGAGGTCACCGTGATGCCGGTGACGCAGCGCGACACGCCCGTCGATTTCGAATACACCGCACAAACCCAGAGTTCACGCGAAGTCGAGATTCGTGCGCGCGTGGACGGTTTTCTCGACAAGCGTCTCTATACCGAAGGGCAATTGGTTCACGCCGGACAAACCCTCTTCCAGATGGACGCGAAGCCTTTTGACGCGGCGTTGCAAACTGCTAGAGGCCAGCTCGCACAGCAGCAGGCGCGTCTAACCGTCGCAAAGGCGAATCTCGCGCGCGTGATTCCGCTCGCCGCACAAAACGCGTTGAGCCAGAAGGATCTCGACGATGCGACCGGCAATGAAAAGCAGGCGGAAGCTGCGGTGATCGCAGCACAAGGACAGGTCCAAACCGCTCAGTTGAATCTCAGCTACACGACTATCAAGTCGCCGCTCACCGGTTTGTCCAGTTTCGCGAGGCAACAGGACGGCAGCTTTGTCACCGCCTCGGCTTCGGGCTTGCTGACCTATGTCTATCAACTCGATCCGATGTGGGTCAACTTCAGCGTTTCGGAAAACGAGTTGTTGAAGTTCCGCGAAGAGATCACGGCAGGCCGTTTGCGGTTTCCGGCCAATGACGACTTTGAAGTCACGGTGATCATGGCGGACGGCACCGAGTTTCCTAACCACGGTCATATCAGTTTCGCCAATCCCGCCTTCAGCACCGAGACCGGCACGTTCCTCGTGCGGGCGTCTTTCGCAAATGAGAAAGGCCAGTTGCGTCCCGGCCAGTTCGTGCGGGCCCGCGTGTCCGGCGCTTCCCGGCCGAAGGCGATCCTGGTGCCGCAACGTGCGGTCTTGCAGGGAGCGAAAAGCCACTTCGTGTGGGTTGTCGATAACGACTCCAAGGCCCATCAACGTGTCGTGGAAGTGGGCGAATGGCATGGCGACGACTGGTTCATCACCGATGGGTTGCAGCCGGGTGAGCGGGTGGTGGTGGACGGTGCAATCCGTGTGGCCGCCGATGTGCCGCTGAAAATCGTCGCGGCGCCGGCCGCGCATGCGGCGGCCAACGTGCCGGGAGGCGGGGGGAGTAGTTCGACGGGACATCCGTCCGACACGACCGCCGCGCAGTAGGGGACACGCGACATGAACATCTCCCGTTACTGCATCGACCGCCCGATTTTTGCGTCGGTGATTTCGATTGTCATCACGCTCGGCGGCGCGGTGGCGATGTTCAACTTGCCGATCGCGCAGTATCCGGATGTCACCCCACCGCAGATCACGATTTCCGCCAATTATCCCGGCGCGAATGCCGACGTGGTGGCCAACAACGTGGCCGCGCCGATCGAGCAGCAGGTGAACGGCGCGGACAACATGATTTACATGAACTCGTCGAGTTCATCTACCGGCAATCTGACTGTCAACGCGTACTTCCAGATCGGCACCAATCCGGAGCTGGCGCAGGTGGACGTGCAGAACCGCGTGAACCTCGCGTTGCCGCAATTGCCCTCTTCGGTGCAGTCACAGGGCATTCAGGTGCAGAAGAAATCGTCGGCGTTCATGATGGTGATCGCCATCTATTCGCCGGGCGATCGCTACGACGCGACGTATATCGCCAACTACGCGAATATTTACGTGCTCGATGCGCTCAAGCGCATTCCCGGTGCGAATCAGTCGGCCATCTTCGGTACGCCCGATTACGCGATGCGAATCTGGCTAAAGCCCGACCGCATGGCACAACTGGGTATCACGGCGGGCGATGTGCAGCGGGCGGTCGCCAACCAGAACCAGCAGTTCGCCGTGGGCCGTCTCGGCCAATCGCCGACCGGCGCGCCGGTCGAGCAGTCGTTCGCCGTGACCACGACAGGTCGCCTGAGTGAACCCGAGGACTTCGACAACATCATCATCAGGGCAGCCAACGGCGATGCCGCGATTGTGCGTCTCAAGGACATCGGCCGCGCCGCGCTGGGCCAGAAGGATTATTCGATCCGCAGCCGCTTTCAGGGCAAGCCGGCCACCGTCATCGCGGTATATCAGCAACCTGGCGCCAACGCACTCGACGTCTCGAAGCAGGTCCACGCGACACTCCAGGAAATGAAAAAGACCTTTCCTGAAGGCCTCGAATACGACATCGCATTGGACACTACCGACTTCACGCGCGCGTCGATTTCCGATGTCGTGCACACGTTTTTTGAAGCGCTCGTACTCGTGGTGATCGTGGTGTTCGTCTTCCTGCAAAGCCTGCGCGCGACGCTGATTCCGGTTCTGGCCGTACCGGTGTCGATCATGGGCACGTTCATGGGAATGCTCGCGCTCGGCTTCTCGATCAATATGCTGACGCTATTCGGCATGGTGCTGGCCATCGGCATCGTGGTGGACGACGCGATTGTGGTGATCGAGAACGTCGAGCGGAATATGAACGTGCACAAACTCAGTCCGAAGGAGGCCGCGAGGCGCGCGATGGACGAAGTGGCCGGCCCAGTGGTCGCGATCGTGCTCGTGCTGTGTGCGGTGTTTGTGCCGGTGGCCTTTCTCGGCGGCATTACGGGGCAGTTGTACAAGCAGTTCGCCATCACCATTGCGATCTCGGTCATTTTCTCCGGGGTGGTCGCACTGACGCTGTCGCCGGCGCTGGCCGCCTTGCTGCTGAAGCCCGGCCACCATGAGAAGAAAGGCTTCTTCAAGTGGTTCGACAGGAACTTCGCGAAGATGACGCACGGCTACACGTCCGTGGTCAAACTGGTGATCAAACGCTTCGTGGTCGCGCTGTTGCTGTTCGTCGGCATGATCGCGCTGGCGGTGGTGATGATGCGCACCATTCCGACCTCGTTCCTGCCGCCTGAAGATCAGGGCTATCTGCTCGGCGCGGTCATCATGCCGGACGCGGCGAGCCTCGATCGAACCGGCGACGTGTCGCGGCGCGTGACCGATTACTTCATGAAACAGCCTGCGGTAGGCAGCGTGACGATCGTCGACGGCTACAGCCTGCTCGACAGCCAGAACAAGAATAACGCTAGCACGTTCTTCATCGGCTTCAAGAGTTTCGATGAACGCTACAAGTTCGCCAATATCAGGACCCAGAACGCGAAGGCGGTGTTGGTCGACGCCTACGAGAATCTCTCCAAGGTCAAGGAAGGGATCATCCTGCCGGTCAATCCGCCCTCGATTCCGGGGCTCGGCACGACGGGCGGCACCGAGATGTGGATTCAGAGCAAGGGCGATGCGACCACGTCGCAGTTGGCCGGCGTGGTGGACGACTTCGTTGCGAAGGCGAAAAGCCGGCCGGAACTGGCGCGTGTCACGTCCACGTTCAATGCGTCGTCGCAACAGTTGCTGGTGGACGTGGATCGCGACAAGTCGGAAACGCTCGGCGTGCCGATCGAAGAAGTGTATAGCGCGATGCAGACGATGTTCGGCTCCCTCTACGTCTCGCAGTTCAACCGTTCGAGCCGGTTGTGGCAGGTCATCCTGCAGGCCGAACCGCAGTACCGTCTCACGCCGCAGGATCTGAACCAGCTTTACGTACGGAGCAAAACCAACAACATGGTGCCGCTGAAGGCGGTGGTGAACTCGAAGTACGTCACCGGCCCCGATCTGATCACGCGTTTCAACAATTTTCCGGCGGTCAAGATTACGGCGAATGGCGCACCAGGCTACAGCTCCGGGCAAGTCATCAATGCGCTCGAGGAAGTGGCTGACCAGGTGATGCCCGCAGGCTATGGCGTGGGCTGGAGCGGTGAGGCGTACGAAGCGCGGCAATCGGGCGGCACCTCGGGACTCGTGTTCGTGTTCGGTCTCGTGATGGTGTTCCTGATTCTCGCCGCGCAATACGAGAAGTGGAGCCTGCCGTTCGGCGTGCTGCTGGCGGTGCCGTTTGCCTTGTTCGGGGCGCTGCTCGCGATTCTGTTGCGTGGCCTCGAAAACGACGTGTATTTCCAGATCGGCCTGACCATGCTGGTGGCGCTCGCCGCCAAGAACGCGATTCTGATCTTCGAGTTCGCGGTACTCAATCGCGAAGCAGGCGAGTCGGTGTACGACGCCGCAGTGACGGCGGCAACCGAGCGGCTGCGGCCGATCGTGATGACCTCGCTCGCGTTCATTCTCGGTTGCGTGCCGCTGGCCATCGCGCTCGGTGCGTCGGCCAACAGCCGGCATTCGATCGGCACGGGCGTAATCGGCGGCATGCTGGGCGCAACGGTGATCGCGGTGTTCTTCATTCCGATGTTCTTCTACGTGCTCGAAACCATGTCGGAAAAGAGCGGCGGCAAGAAGACGCCGGGTGCGAGCGGCGGGCAGGCGGGTGATGGCGGTTCCGGTCCCGATCCCGTTCCGGTAAAGCCTGCGGGCTCCGGCGGCCCTGCGGTCACGCCTTCCGCGCAACGTGAGGGCGACTGACATGCGAGGCTTTGCGTTCCCGCTGCGTTTGCTCCCCGCCTTGCTGCTGGCAATCGGGCTGGGCGGTTGCCTGCTCGGCCCGGACTACGTCCGCCCGAACGTGCCGACGCCCGCGAACTTCCGGTTCGAAGCGAGTGAAGCCGTCGATGTGGCCAATACGCGGTGGTGGGAGCAGTTTCAGGACCCGGTTCTGAACGATCTGATTCTGGCCGCGCTCGCTGACAATAAGGACGTCAAGATCGCCGCCGCTCGCGTCGACCAGTTTCTCGGCCAGTTCGTGACGACGCGCTCGGCGCTGTTTCCGCAGGTCAACGCCGGTTTCGACGCCTCCCGTCAGCGTGCCTCGCAGCGCGGACCGACGCCGCTGCCGGCGGGCGTGAGTCCCGTCTTCAACGAGTTCCAGGCGCCGCTGACGGTGGGCTGGGAGCTCGACTTCTTCGGGCGGGTGCGGCGGGAGACCGAATCGGCTCGCGCGAGCCTGCTGGCGAGCGAGGAGGGCCGCCGCGCAACGATCCTTTCGCTGGTCGCCTCGGTGGCCACCGCTTACATCAATCTGCGCGACCTTGACCAGCAACTGGCGATCGCGAGAGCGACCACGGACAGCCGCGCCGGATCGGTGAAAGTATTCCAGGCGCGTTTTTCCGGCGGTGATGTCTCGCAGATGGAGCTCGCGCAGAGTCAGTCCGAATATGAAGCATCGCTCGCCACGATTCCGCAGCTCGAGACGCAGATCGCGCAGCAGGAGGACGCCTTATCGGTCCTGCTCGGTCGCAACCCTGGCCCGATCCTGCGCGGACGCGAACTGACCGAACTGGTGCTGCCCGCCGTACCGGCAGGTCTGCCGTCCGATCTGATCGAGCGCCGTCCCGATCTGCTGCAGGCCGAGCAGAACCTGGTCGCCGCCAATGCCCTGATCGGTGCCGCACGTGCGCTGTATTTTCCGCAGATTTCGCTGACGGGCCTGTTCGGCTCCACGAGTATCGAGTTCTCGAAACTGTTCACCGGACCCGCGCGCGTCTGGTCGTACGCCGGCTCGCTGACGGTGCCGATCTTTACGGCGGGCAGCATCAGCGGGCAGGTCAGCCAGGCAGAGGCGCAACAGCAACAGGCGCTGGTCCAGTATCAGCAGGCTATCCAGACCGCGTTCCAGGAAGTCGACGATGCGCTCATCGCGCTGCAGAAGTCGCGCGAGCAACTGGTCGTGCAGGCGCGCCAGGTGGAGGCGTTGCGTACGTATGCGCGGCTCGCGAGGCTGCGTTTCGAAGGCGGCTATACGAGCTATATCGAGGTGCTGGATGCCGAGCGCAGTTTGTTCAACGCGCAGCTTGGCTACACGCAGACCAATGGCCTGATGTTCAACTCGCTGATCGGTCTCTACAAGGCGATGGGCGGCGGCTGGGTTGTGCAGGCCGAGGCGATGACGGGGCGAGTGATGGGGCAGAAGGCGGTGGCACAGGTGGCCAGTCAGGCTGGCGATCAGTCGGGGACTCAATCAACGAATCCGTCGACGACTCCGACAACCACGGCGCCCGGCGCGGAGCAGCCTAAATGACCACCGCAACGACAAACGAGGCAAACGAGGCCGGTCCGATCCCTCTCGTCGCCTGCCACGAATGCGATCTGCTGCAGCGCGAATCCGCGGTGCCGCCCGACGGCACACTGCGCTGCTGCCGCTGCCACGCGGAGCTCTATCGCGCGCATCCCGACAGCACCGACCGGGCACTGGCCTTCACGCTGACCTGCGTCGTGCTGTTCTTCATCAGCAATCTCTATCCGATTGTCGGACTCGCGGTGAACGGCGATCTCGTCGAGACGACGTTGCTCGGTGCGGTTCGCGTGCTCTACAAAGACGGCATGTGGCCGATCGCGGGTCTCGTGCTAGCGACCACTTTCCTGATGCCGTTGATGCAGATGACTGCGATGGCGTATCTGCTGGTGCCGTTGCAACTGAACCGCCGCCCGTATCACGCCGACTTTGTGTTTCGCCTGATGCATCTCGCGCAGCCGTGGGGCATGACCGAGGTGCTGATCCTCGGCATGCTGGTGGCTCTCGTGAAACTCGCGCACATTGCGAGCGTCGTGCCTGGTGTCGCGCTCTGGTCGTTCGGCGCGCTCATGCTGCTGCTGGCGGCGGCCGGCTCCGCCTTCGATCCACATGCACTCTGGCGGCGCATGGGCAGCTTCGACGATGCGGCCTCGAAGACAGAGGCGGACGCTGCCGCGTCAGCCCATACCGCCCTGCGTTGCGGCCTGCTGAGCTGCCATAGCTGTGGCCTGCTGGTGAAGTCGACGGCTCATGTGCACGGCGCCGCGTGTCCGCGCTGCGGCGCCCATCTGCATGCGCGCAAACCCGACAGTATCGCGCGCACCTGGGCCTTCCTGATTGCCGCCATCGTGCTGTATATCCCGGCGAATGCGCTGCCCGTGATGAACACCAGTTCGCTGTTCGGCTCGGAGAAGGACACCATCCTGAGCGGCGTGGTCTATCTCTGGACCTCGGGTTCATGGCCGCTCGCCGCGGTGGTTTTCATCGCCAGCATCGCGGTGCCGATGCTGAAGATACTGGCGCTGATGTACCTCGTAATCTCCACGCAGCGACGCTCGGTCATGCTCCTGCAGCAACGAACCCGCATCTATCGGCTGGTGGAGCTGGTGGGCCGCTGGTCGATGCTCGATATCTACGTCATCACCATTCTGGTCGCGCTCGTGCAGTTCAACGCGCTGGCCACGATTCAGGCCGGGCCGGCCGCGGTCGCGTTCGGTTCGGTAGTCGTGCTGACAATGTTCGCGGCCATGTCGTTCGACCCGCGCCTGATCTGGGACGCGATGGAGGATCATCATGTCTAGACCTCCCGTGCCACCAGAGCTTCCCGAAGCGGTAGCAACGCCGCGCTCGCGCTGGCGCATGCAGATCGTCTGGCTGGTGCCGATCATTGCGGTGCTGATCGGCGGCTGGCTCGCGGTTAAGGCGGTCCTCGAACAGGGGCCGACGGTCACCATCAGCTTCACGACCGGCGAAGGTCTCGAAGCGGGCAAGACCAAAATCAAGTTCAAGAACGTGGATGTCGGTGTGGTCAAGAGCGTGACTTTGTCGAGAGACCACCGCAGCGTTGTCGCGACCGCCGAACTGGTAAAGGACGCGTCAAACATGCTGGTCGACGATACGCGCTTCTGGGTCGTACGCCCGCGGATTTCCGGGGGCACCGTGTCAGGCATCGGTACGCTGCTGTCCGGTTCCTTTATTGGCATGGATCTGGGTGCCTCAACGAAGTCGCGGCGCGACTATGTCGGTCTCGAGACGCCGCCGGTTTTCGCCAGCGGCGTGCCCGGGCGGGAGTTCGTGCTGAAGAGCGAGGATATGGGCTCGCTCGATATCGGCTCCCCGGTCTTCTTCAGACGCCTGCAGGTGGGACAGATCACCTCGTATTCACTCGACGCGGACGGCAAGGGTGTCACGCTGCGGGTCTTCGTCAACGCGCCCTATGACAAGTACGTGAAGAACGATACGCGGTTCTGGCACGCAAGCGGCGTCGACGTGTCCCTGGGTACCGATGGCGTCAAGGTCAACACGCAATCTGTGGTCGCGATCCTGATCGGCGGCCTTGCGTTCCAGACGCCGGATGAGACGACCGGTCAGTCCGAGGCTGCCGTTCGTACCGAATTTATGCTGTTCCACGATCGCGCGGAGGCGATGAAGCGCCATGACCGCATCATCGAGAGCTATGTCTTCAATTTCAACGACTCGGTGCGCGGGTTGACGGTCGGTGCGCCGGTCGATTTCCGCGGCATCGTGGTGGGCGAGGTGGCCGCGATCTATACGCGTTTCGATCAAGCCAAGAAGCAGTTCAGCATTCCGGTCGAGGTGCGCCTTTATCCGGAGCGGTTCACATCGCGTTACCAGTCTGGCGGGTCCGGAGGCCGGCTCTCATCGGATCCCCACCGGATGGCGGAATGGCTGGTCTCGCAGGGCCTGCGAGCGCAGTTGCGAACCGGCAACCTGTTGACCGGACAGTTGTATGTTGCGCTCGATTTCTTCCCCGCTGCGCCCAAAGCCGAGGTGAACTGGAGCGCGAACCCGCCGGAACTGCCGACCGTGCCTGGCGGACTGCAGTCACTGCAGGATTCGGTCACCAGTCTGGTGGCCAAGCTGAACAAGATCCCGTTCGAAGGGATCGGCAAGGACGCGCAAAAGACGCTGGCGGATGCGGATTCACTTCTCAAACAGCTGCGCACCGAGGTGATGCCGCAGGCTCGGGACACGCTCGCCGCCGCGCAGACGGCGCTGGACTCGGCGAACGGTGCGTTGCAGCCGAACTCGCAGTTGCAGCAGGGCACCACCGATGCAATGCGTGAACTCGCGCGCACTGCGGCGGCCTTCCGTACCCTCGCGGACTATCTCGAACGCCATCCAGAGGCGCTGATCCGCGGCAAGCTGGAGGATAAGAAATGATGCGCCGATCCTTACCCATTTCCATGGCGGTGGCGCTCGCCGCGCTGTGCGGGTGGGCGTCGTCGCCGATG
>CABFVV010000108.1_pt1 | contig 30699 bp, 27 predicted proteins | sample 8864751 | NCBI WGS metagenome assembly CABFVV01 (sample SAMEA5735770, study PRJEB23740) | soil metagenome | biome: forest; feature: forest soil; material: soil | place: USA | collected 2013-10-13 | depth 0.1 m | reverse complement strand
CGAGTGCAGATCGATTCCACTAAACTTGTTCATGCCGGCCTCCTGTGCGTCACGTCGCTGTTCGCACCTCGACTCTACGCCAGCCGTTCGACCCGAACGGAGGGGAGGCCGGCTATATGATTATCAGAACCGATTAACCTCGCGGTCAATCTTCCGACGATTTGTATTTCATCGTATTCGGAATGCGGATGGGATCTCGCAGTATCCGGTCGCCGTCTCTATTGTTGTCGTTTTGAAAACTGTGAATTCACCGTGGCTGCGTTGATGCCCAGCGCATAGTGCATAGAATGGATTGTGTGGACAAACCGCTCACGCGCATCAGAGTGCTAACAGAATCGCATGATTCAACGATGTGGAGCATCAGATGGACATCCTTGACCTGGCTCGGAAATCGGGAATGACGGTGGTTCTTGACGCGAAGATTGGGCGTCAGGAGTACCGCACAGTGCACGGCTCAGTCGCAGCGCTTGAGCGATTCGCCGAGCTTCTTGCCGTGTCGATGCACGATGAGCTGGTGGAGCAGGATTGATACGCGTTGACAGCAATCTCAAACAGGAACCGCAATGAACTACGACTCATCGAAATCCAGAAACATCGGCCGCGCTGAGTGCACGAACGACAAGTATGACGGAGGTTCACCCTCCGAAGAGGTCGCACAGGCGGTCGGCAAGAAACGTGAGACAGCAAGGAACTGGGCGTGGGCGCACAGCAACGAATCGTACGACTGGATGGACTCGCATAGTCTCTTCAACACCCGGGACTCGATTCATTGAACGATTTACAAGGGGCGACGGTTTTGCGCCACCGCAGCCTTGAACTGTATCGATCTTTGAAGTTGGCTTAACCCATCTCGGGCAGCGGACTGTCCGCGTTAGTCTCGATCCGCCTGAGCAGATGGGCTAGCAGCGAACCTGACTGTGTACGGTGCCCCTTGGGGCACAACGCGACGGTCTCTCACTCAGAACGCTGGCGTTCGAATTCCTCCCTTCAGACAGACCCGCTTGCCGGTGTGCAAACCGCATCGACCGGAATCATCGCAACGTCAAATCGCGGGTGGACGTCATGCTCGGCTTCAAACGCTTCAGGGACTCCACTGTTACGATCTCCGGGATCGAACTGATGCATCGCATTCGCTGAGGCCAACTCGGTCTGACCGACGTGCGGCTCACAGAGACTACCGCGCCTGTCGTCTGGATAGCCAAGCTTTCAGTTTGTTGAGTAGACGCGCAAGCTGGCGGCTTCTCGCTCGCTTTCGCTATTGGCACCACAACCGACGGGAGCAACGCCGTCAGCGTTTGGGTCACCAGAACGGCTCGTTGGCTGACGACAAGCCCGGCGTGAGTACCCCCTCGCTTATAATCCCCGCATTGATAGTGATTTCACCGGCGGAGAGCCCACTTTATGAATCAGCCACATGGGCGACATCCGGGATCTCGAGACAAAGGCCCGCGTCAATCGCGCCAACCATCGACTTCTCATCGACAGAACAAGCCATACGTAAAAACGCCACCTGCCCGGGATCCAACCCAGACGGCATCCATTTTCAAAACGCGTTCGTTTAAATGGCTGGTCGATGCGGTGGGCGCAGAGAATATTGCACTGGGACTCGATTCCAACCTGACGCGCGTGGCCGAATTAATAAACGGCGAGAGATTCACACCCGAGACGGCCTTCCACATTGAAACGACGCTCGGGCTACCCGATGGGTTTTTCGATCAACCCAACCCTGCCCTCACATCCGAGACCATCAGTCGTTTGAAGGCGCCGCTTGACTTTATTCGCGCTAACGCTGAACCGGAATCGGCGGACGAGCAGGCATTGGAACCGGCTCCGGCAATACCAGCGAACCGCCACCCTACCCCCACCGACCGTTTGCCGAGGGAACCAGAAATGTCAAAGAGAACCGATGGCGGCTCGCCACAGGCCGTCGCGAAGAGCAAGTCCACAGCGGCAAGGACTGCCACGGTTACTTCGTCGAAACCGGCATCAGCGAAAGCTAAAGCGTCCGTGAAGTCGGGGGCCCAGCAATCCTTGCCGTTGAACGACCTGGCGGCTCTGCAAAACATTCGTCGCGCCAACCTGCACGTACTCACCTCCCGTAAGGGATCGAAGGTGCGACTCAGCGCGGTAATGAGTATCAGCGCCTCCAACCTGGACAATCGTCTGTATGGGCAGAAGCGCATGGACGACGCCGAAGCCAGCCGCTTCACTGAACGCCTCGGGTTGCCAACTGGCTGGCTGGACATTCCGCGTTCAGTCACGGACATTCCTGATTCGGTGTCGGCTCTGCTTGATCCACAGTCGGGTCGACCTGCATCTGACCAACGGGAGCTATCAGCTGTGATAAGGCCGGAAGCGGCGGTGGCAAGAAAGTCCGCGGGTAAGAAGGCGAAAACCGCGAGCGATCGACACGCCCAACCGTCCGAGGCGGATCACGCCAGCGATGCCGCCGTGACGAAGGCAGTCGTGGAGCAACTAGATCCAGTACTCCCGCCTGCCTCCGATCTGGCGATCCGGCAAACTGTTGACAACGATGTCCCACCGCCCGCCTCTCACCAGCAGCCGGCGCCGGCCTCCGTCACAGAGGTTATTGCGGAGCCGCGCCGTTCTGCTCCCGTGACGAGCCTGGACGATCTGATAGGCATTGAACCAATAGCAGAAGCGCTGATCAAGACGCTCGCAGGGAAAGCACGGACTGGGCGGCTGGATGAGATGAAAGCGCTGGAACTATTGCGACAGATCGTTTCGCTCTGACCTGAATCGACAGTTCAGCAGAACTCCGTGGCAGCGGGGGCTGCCCGCGAAACGGCGCGCCCTTTCAGCAGACGCCACGTACCCGGTCGTTGAGAAGAGAGACCTGCCTCTTCTCATCGCAGCCTTGATTGCTTGCGCCGGCTGGAGCCGAGCTCTGGAAGCTACGGGCAACTCCCGTGGCGTCGTTTCTTCGTCTGCTGCACTCGTCGGCTCGCGAAGTGATTCGGCCAGGACGAAAACCTCACTATCGTTACGTGAGCTGGGGTAATTGTACCTTTCGTGCGAAATATGGCGGTACCCACCTGGGGTAATCGTCCTTTTCGTGCAATTTCGGGCGGCTAGTCACGTCAAAAGTTGATCATTTCTTTTATGTAAAATGTAGTATTCCTAATTGCACCAGCATGCTATTGGTTTGCGTAAAACTGTTTCCGCGTCTTGCAGAAACATTTCCCCGTACCCAAGACCGTGACGATCGGCGATTGCTTGCGCAGCCAAACTTCCCGTCTAAGTGTAGGGGTCTCCTGGCCGGATCGGACACGAACAAATCTATGCAAACCGTCGACTGCATGTCCAGCCGACGGGTTTTGCCTCTGGAATTTCCTCGTGCAATAAGGTAGCTAATAGATAACAAAAGGCTACCAATTAGCTACCAAATTCGGCCGGACACTCATTCCGCTACTTCCGCGCCTCGATGTTCGTCGGCGCGATTCCGGTGGCGCCCTCTTTTCATCGCGCAACGCTGATAAGTGGGGTTGAACGGGCTAGACCGGCGCAAAAAAAAACGGCCCGCACGTCGCGGACCCGGTCATGGCGAAGCAAAGACGGGCGGCCAGTCCTGCCGCCAGCCCCACCTTTGCCCCGTTTGTAGTCGTGTCGCTAGGACGGACCACGTATACATTAGAGTCACTGCACCGGCGCGCGCCGGACTTCTCAGCCGCGCTGCACTGCTACGGGCTTCGACGGCCGCCGGCCGCTTCGTGACGCCAGAATCTGCCGGATGGTGGCCAGTGATTGCTCGGCGGTGGAACTCGGCGCAGGCCGGCGCGCCCCGCTGAACCGCGGCGCCGTCACGCCAAGCGTCCGGCACACGGCCGACAGGTAAGGTTTCAACGGGCCGCCGCAGCGCTGCGCCGCTGCCACGATCGCCGCGTCGCCGACTTGCCCGCGCAGCCACGCGAGCGTGCGGCGGTCCCGTTCATTCTGCACACGCACCAGATGTTCCATGCCATCCTCCGCAACTGTATATACAAACATACTGTATATATATACAGGCATCAGGGGATTTTCAAGTTAGTGCGTAAATCCCTGGCCGATGGACGGGCGCTGAAGTCGGGACTTGCGCACCGAACAGCGCCGGCAGCGAGTACGTGGTGCGAAAATAAAGAATCTTGCGAAAAATGAGAAAACACCTATAATCGGTCCATCTGCTTTCGGGAAATAGCCGCCGTGATGACCTTCAACCCGCCCATTGAGAAACCAAAGAGCAACGCACGCACGACCGAGGCTATATTCGCCTTCGGGCCGCAGCCTGGCGACTATGCGTTGCGGGATGCCCCCGAAGGGCGCGTGACGTTTGACGAATGCTTCGGCCGCGTCGATCCGGACTACGACGGCGAGTTCGGCTCCGAGATTGAAGCGACCGCGTTGAGCCAACTCGGGAATGTCTACGAGTTCTGGTTCAAGCTGTTCAGATCAAAGGCCGACAACCGCGCGATGTCGCCGGTCGCGCGCGCTATCGAAAAGCTGTTCGGCTCGCGACTACGCTACGCGGCTGACTATCTCAACGAAACCGAGATCGCCCTCTCAAGCCGCTGGCTTGCACGCGAGTATTGGCTCGAGCAGTTGCACTTGCTCGTTACCGACGCCCGTCGGCTGGCACAACGGCTCGGGGTTGTCCGGTTATCCCTTCTGCGGCGCCTCGTTAATCCGACGGCCGAGACAGGCAGTTCCGCTGCCCTCGCGAAGCGCTTGAACCCGCTCGGCGCCCCGCCGCAAATTGCCTGAAGGAGGCTTTCATGACACAGGTGACGAAAGAACGAAACGAAGCGTCGGCTCTCAAGATCCGTGCTGCGCTTACCGGCAATTACGCGGGCGATGCGCGTCAGCTGGTTCGGGATGTCGCCGAGTCGTTTGCTTCTGATATCGAAGGGACGTTGCGGGTGAAAGTCCCGGAGCTCGCGGACAGTTCGATCCGTGACTTGCTGCGACATGTCCTGGAAGAGCGCTTCGCGACGATTCTGGCGTCCGGTGACGCCGACGGATCTGAAGCCCGCTCCTCCTCGTTGCCTGTTGTCAACCTGAAGCCTTCGGAGGTGATCGAGCAGCGCAAGGTGCGCATGTCGCTCGCGAGCCTGTATCGCTATGTCGAAGCGAACAAGTTCTATTGCGTCGTGCCGTCAGGCCAGAGTAACGGTCGTGAATTTCCCGCGTGGCAATTCGCTGGACCGGTGCCTGAACTGTTGCCGCCTGTGCTTCTCGCCCTTCGGGGGGCGTTGAGAACTGAGGTCCATGCTTTCCTGGTTACGGCGCAGGACGCGCTGAACGAACTGGCGCCAGCAGAGCTATTGGCTGGTGTCCCGTTCGAAACACGCGCGTCCCTGCATCCGAGTCAGCAAAGACTCTTGCAACTGCCCGCGAACGAGCGTCAGCGCAAGGTTCTTGCGTTGATCAACGGGCCGGGAGCAAGCATTGCCGCTTGCAAGGCCACCACTTGGCTACCAGGCGCGCTAGGATGAATGAGGTTGTCAATAGGTCCGCTTTTAGAATGCTCGCCGGGCCATACTCGACCACGTCAGCCCCATGACATGGCGTCCGAGAAGGACCGAGGCCGTGCGAAAACTCAAAAGTACTCGGTTTTCGGGTGTCGGTTTACCCTTCCCGAGTTGCTTCCAAGCCAATACGGTGCGATATGAGCGGTCGATTTTTTGAACGCCGCATTCAGCATGGTTTTTCACACGGCCTCGGTCGGATAGAGACATTCCCCAGTGGCATCGATATACACATGCGACCGCCGCTGGGCCGCTGCTGAACTGCCCATCGCGTAAGCACGATGAAGCCTGGCACCAGTCCGAAGCCTCAACATTAGCATCCACGTAATTCATGACGGTGCCACTCGTCACTCGCCTGGACGGGTCACCTAGGTGCAGTCGTTAGCGTCGGCCGCAGGTCGGCCTGATTCATGACCAGTCTCAAGAAGCCGCTGGCGCGATCTGGGGAGGCCACACGTCCGACCTGCGCGTGGTGACGTCACCTCCTCGAGACGACGAATGCGCAATCGACGAAAGTATGCGCACGACGCTGACCGTAGGCGACAGCCTCCTCGGGACACGCAAATTCAAGCGACTCTGCATAACTTGCAACCACGCTTTCCGGAAGGAAGCGAGCTTCCTTATGCACATACCAGGTGACGGTATAGCGTGGCTCGACACCGTTGAAGGAAAGCGCGGTGTTCTCGTCGACGCGCACGTGTATTCCGAGTTCTCGGTATGGTTGGCAGGTATGGTCGCGCATATCTCCTCCTCGATGCCATGGACAGCGGATGAACGCCTCTTTGCAACGGCTGTTCCTGACCGTGCATTGGGCTCCTGTCGGCGCGCCGCTGCATCAATCCATAGGGCTACGGCCTGCGTTGCTTTAGAAAGAAGTGTCTATCGAACTACACGCTCGACGCACCCTCAAATCATACGTAGTACGAACAGATCAAGAGGGTGATCAACGGTGGTCGGGGTGGCGACTGTCAACGACTCGCACTTTGCAAACGCTGTAATTTGAAGCCCGGGGCCATAAAGAGTGGCGTCACCGGCTTGGAATCGGGACGCCGCTGAAAACACACCCGCGTGACTGGGAAGACCGCACGAGTGACTTGAAGGTATCGTTCGTCGGTCCTCGCCTCAAGACGAAAAATCTTCGTTTGTAACAGCGACCAAGGTATTTTTTGCACCATTAAGTCTGAGGATTTTGGATGCGCAACAGGCCACGGTGCTCCACTGGGATCAGCGAGCGCCGGTCGCGTTTGTGGATTTACAAATTCGGCAATTTTCTTACAAAACTGCTCATTGATTGAATCCGGCCGGCGCTACCATGGGCAACCTCCACTATCTCGGACACCCCGTTGATGTTCACGGCCCTTGGCAACGGGATGTATCGAGACGCCCCTCCGATGTCACAGAAATCTTCGGCGAATGCAATGTGCGGGAATGTCGCGAGCAGTGCGACCGCAAACAAAGCGAATAGCCTCATCGTCATTCTCCCGGCCGCGATCGGAATCAGGGTTAGGCCAAGCTGAGCGCGAATTTCTATCATAAGCCTAATAGTTATAGTGCCATTCGGGGTGCTCTAGCATTTAAATTCGCAATCCGTATCAAATTTCTTCACATCCCGTTACAAGACTCTGTCTTGACCCTGCGGTCCGGTTTCCACTATGCTGCATTGCAAGCAATTGGCCAGCCCGGCTGTCGGCAGCGAAAGTTACGTGCGAGGTTAGTCGACTGATGACCGGGTGGCATGCTGCACACACCGTTGGTGCCGTGATTGTGGCGGTGCCTGTCTTCCCGAGAGCGACCGAGGGCGTCAGATGTTGCACACCTTCTTCTTCGATTCTGCCGCGAGCCAGCCGCACGGCCCGGCGTTATGGGCCACTGAACGTCTTTACAGCTACGGTGAAATCGAAACCAGGGTACGTCGCGTGTCCGCGGGACTGGCAGCGGTTGCACGGACCGGCGACGCACGCAGGTGTTTGCTGTTTGGGCATCGCAGCGCGGCCGCCTACGTTGGCGTGCTGGGAATTCTCGATACCGGTATGGCCTATGTGCCGCTCAGCCCGAAGATGCCAGCGATGCGGATCGCGGCCATCATCGAGCAGTCCGGCGCGCCGTTGATGCTGGTCGATCGTCGTTGCGCCGGGATGCTCGATGAAGTGCTGTCCCTGCTTGACGAACGCCCACGGATCTTCCAGCTCGACGAAGATGTGGATGATCCCCATCTGCCCTCCGTTGTCACCCATCTGCCGCCGCTGCCCGCTGCGCCGTATGTGCAACGCCAGGGCTCCATGCGCGACGTCGCTTACATACTTTTTACCTCCGGCTCGACGGGGGTGCCGAAGGGCGTACCGATCACGCATGCGAACGCCGATGCTTATGTGAAAGTCCAGTTGCAACTGGACGACAACGTGCGCGATGCACGCTATATCCAGTTCTGCGAACTAGGCTTTGATCCGTCTGTGCACGACATGTTCGTCTGCTGGGCGAACGGCGGCTGCCTGTACGTGCCTGACACCGTCGATCCTGTCTATAACTCAGACTTCGTCAAGCGTCACGAGATTACACACTGGAATAGCGTACCTTCCGTGGCCGGCTTCATGCAGCAGATGCGCAAGCTGACGCCGGGTGCATTCCCGAGTCTTCGAGTCTCGATGTTCGGCGGCGAGCCACTATCTCGCTCGCTGGCGTTAGCGTGGGCGCGCGCCGCGCCGAACAGCCGGATCTTGCATATGTACGGGCCGACCGAAGCGACCATCGCCTGCACATGCTTCGAGGTCAGCGCCGGATTCCTCGAGGATCCGCAGCACAGCGTCATGCCGCTCGGCTGGGCGCTCCCGAGCGTGGAGCTGATGATTGTCGATGCCGAACTCGAACCTGTCGCCGCGGAGCAGACGGGCGAGTTGCTGATCGCAGGTCCGCAGCTAGCCGGCGGCTATCTGTCGCCTGACGAAGCCGGCAATAGCAGGTTCATCGCGAAGACCTATCACGGCCGGCGCGAGCGACGCTGGTATCGAACCCGCGACGCCGCGCGCGCCACCACGCAACACGGAATCGTGTTTCAGGGACGTCTCGATACGCAGGTCAAGATTCGCGGCAACCGGATCGAGCTGGAAGAGGTCGAACATGTCGTGCAAGCGTGCAGCCAAGCTGCGCTGTGCGCGGTGATCCCATGGCCGCTCGATGAAGCCGGGCAAGCCATCGGCCTCGTCGCCTTCGTGACGAACGCCCGGGTCGAGACCGCGCTGGTTCTGCGGGCGTGCCGGCAGCGCTTGCCCGTCCATGCGGTGCCGCAACGGATCGTTGTCATCGACGCGTTTCCGCTTAACGTAAACGGCAAAATCGACAGAATGGCGCTCGCAAGACAGTGCGCACACGGCATGGTTGCCGCCTGAGGTTTGTGCCAGATCCAAGCAACGAATAGCCAGCCATCGCCGCGCATGAGTGCGTTGATGGCATGCCTGAAAAGCAGGCGTTATAGGGGAGCAAATGAAAGTCGCTTTGCGCCGCATTCTTGCGGAAACCGCATGCCTCGAGGTGCCGGTCGAAACCTTGAGCGATACCGACAACCTTTACGCCGCTGGTCTGTCCTCGCTCGGCACGTTTCGTGTGATGCTGGCCGTTGAAGACGCGTTGGGCATAGAGATACCGGGAGAGTTGATTACGTTTGACCTGTTTCGAAGTATCGATTCGCTCGCGAGCGCGCTCGCACCGCTCGTAAGGGACGACTGGACGACGCACCGGCCGTGTGCGACTGCGCGGCGACAGGCATGACAGCGAAGGCTGCAATGAGGCCAGTCACCTTTGGTGGCTGTTACGGGTCGCTGCACCTGCCGGCGGGCGACGGGGCCACGACGGGCATGGTGCTGTGCAGCCCGTTCGGCTACGACGCGCTATGCGTGCACCGCGGCTGGCGCGACTTTGCAGAAGGGTTGACGGTGGCCGGCGGTATCCCCGTTCTGCGCTTCGACTATCCGGGAGCGGGGGATTCGGAGGGCAACGAGGAAGATCCGCAGCGCTTTCGCGCATGGATCGACAGCATCAAGGCTGCGACACAGTATCTGCGGACGGCTACCGGTGTGACGCGCGTGATCCTGTGTGGCTTACGTCTGGGAGCAACGTTGGCAGTCATGGCGGCCGAAGAACTGGGCGACACCGATAGCCTGATTTTGATGGCGCCCGTCATAGCTGGCAAGCGTTATATCCGGGAGCTGAACATGCAGCATCAGAGCTGGCTCAAGACCCCAAGCGGCCGCGCAGCGGTGCAAGCGGATGACGACGGGCGAGCCGTGGGCGCATTCGGATTCCAGCTGTATGCCGACACGCTCGAGCAACTCGCTGCCGTTGACCTCGTACAGCGCGAGCGGCCCGCCGCGCGCCGTGTGCTGCTGCATGATGCCTGCGACAGCGCTCCCATGCGCCAGTTGATAGAGCGTTATCGTGGTCATGGTGCGAGCGCAGACGTGCAGATCTTTCCCGAGTACGACAAGTTCCTGGTCGACCCACGGTTTAGCGTGCCGCCGCAACGGGCCTTCGACAGCGTGCTCGAGTGGCTCGGCTTTCGGTCCGGCACGCCGACGACGCCTGCGGTGGAGATACTTCCGCCAGCCGCCGATGCGCGGATCGATTTTGCGGCAGGTCACGAGACGCCTGTCGTGTTCGGCGGCGGGCGCTATGTCGGCGTGCTCTGCCAGCCGCGCTGCGCGCAAGAGCGGACCCCCGCTGTGCTGCTCGTCAACACGGCCGGCGCTCATCGCGTCGGCGACGGACGGCTTGCCGTACTGATGGCGCGACGGCTTGCGGGGCAAGGCATCGCCTCGTTACGCATGGACCTTGGCGGCCTTGGCGATAGTCTGCATCACGAAGATTCGCCGACGCTCGAAGCCGTGTACGCGCGTCATTCGGTCACAGACGCGACGGCGGGAGTGGAATGGCTGATTGCGGCCGGACACCCGGGGGTTGTCACGTTCGGCGTCTGCACGGGCGCATACGTCAGCATTCATACGGCGTTAGCGCATCCTCGCGTGGTGGGCTGCATGTCGGTCAACTTGCCGTTTTTCTTTTGGGGCGGCCCGCAAACGAAGCCGGGCGCTCACCATATCGAATCCAGTCAGGTGTACTGGCGTTCGATCCGCAACCCCCATAAGTGGCTCCGGCTGCTGAGCGGCCGGGCGAATGGGCGAGCGATCGCCGTGGAGCTGGGACGCCGCTGGTACATGCGCTTGACTTCGCTCGCCGGCAGTCCGTTCGAAGGCAGGTTGGGCGTCAACACGTCGACGGGTGCTATCCGCCAACTCTTGATGGACCTCGAGCGCAAGGGCGTGCGAACGTCGCTGGTGTACGGCTCGCTCGATGCGGGGCTCGATGAACTGGCGATCCGTTTTCGACCGAACGGTAGCGAACTTGAAAAGCTGACGAACGTTACGGCAAAGATACTGGAGAAAGTGGATCACTCGTTGTTCTCGCGCACAGCGCGTGAAATTGTGATGGCGCAATTCGAGGAATTTTTGCACGAGAAGACTTTCGATACCGGGTGCGCCGACGTCCTGGACGGTACAGTTTTACACATGAGTTCGCTGCGGCGGATGTGGATCCAGACCGGCCCGCGCAAAGCTGTCCGATGACGGCGCAGTTCCGCCCCTGCGTCGAAGACGCGCAGCAATAAGTGACACGCGCCGGGCGACACGCAAGACTGGACGCCCATTGCCGTCGTCACGCTCAATCCGGAGCGCGATTCCGTCGTCAGCGGCGTCGCAAAATGCAAACAAACAGCCCCTGGCTGCGTGACTGAGGCGACAAGCGTCTTGACACACGCCGCGTGCACATCGTGCATTGCTTCTTTTCAACGAATCGACGGCTTAGATCATGGCGACTGATATTGAAGAATGCGGACCTCTCCTTTCGATGTTTGATTTGGAAATCAAGAAAATAGAGCGGTCGGCATGCTTGTCGACAGACATCGAATCCGTGCCCGACGAATTCACCCGGAGGGTATTTGAATCGGGCCTCGACTGGCTTGCGGGCTTTATCATGAGGCCTCATGCTGAACTGGGCCGTCGTGGCGCCGTCTGCCCTTTTGCCAAGCCAGTTCATGACGAAGGATCATTGGTTTTCTGTGCCTGGGATGTAAAAGAACTACCATTCGAAATTTTCCTCCCGGTATTGAACAGGCTGCCTGCTCTTTATCATCGGCTGTCTTCCGGCACGCCCGGAAAATCGCGGCTCTTTTCGATATGCATATTCTTGAATGGCCTGAAAGAAGAGCTATATTCGAAATATATAGACGAGGCACATTCGATGTCGAAGCCCGTTTTTATGAAGGCAGGATTGATGATCGGTGAATTTCACCCTTTAAGCATGACGAAAGGGGTTCATTCACAAACATTCCGGCCGATGCGTAGTAGCCGGCCAGTTTTTGTTGTGCGAGCTATAACGCCTCATGATGCGATGTTTATTGATCGAGACGATAGTCCAACCGAAGTACGTCTTCGCGAACTATTGGACTATAGGTTATGGGTTGGAGAAGTTCTGCCCGAAGACGACATCCTGAGAATTGAGAAACGGATCGGGGAACTGAGATTAGCGATAGCAAGGCGAAGTTGGTCACGGTAGCTGGATGCGCCGCTAGCAGGCCCAATGCGTTCCCGAAGCCGGCGTCGCCCGCAGGTATTCAAGCAGATGAACCGCCTATCTGCTTTGATCGCGCAATGGCATGACCCTTGGGTCCATCGACTTAAGTCGAAGGCCCCGCTCGAAGCAATGGGATGGGCGCTCCCGTCTGTGAAGTGGTTGACACGTAACTCCACCTTGGCACGCTGATGCCGTTTCGGGTGGGGGCAAGACGGGCACGACTCAGGACAACACGGATAGCTGGTTCATCCTGATGCATCCGCAACTGGTCGCGGGCGCGTGGGTGGGTTTCGACGATGGGCGTGTGACACTTGGCGACGACTATTGGGGCGAGGGTGCGCACAGCGCCTTACCGATGGTGGGCGCGTTCTACGACATGGCGCTGCGCGCGAGGGTCATTGATCCGGATGCGCGGTTCGGACCCGAGACCTGGCCACCCCGCACGGTCCATGCGCGACGGCATCGACACTTCCTCTTCTGGAGCTTCTGATGTCGTCGCTGGCGGACGCGACATTCGCATTCGCCGGTGCCGCCGACGCAGCATCTCAATCCGAGGCGGCCGGTAGTAGCCCGCTGACCGATTTCTCGAACCGGATCGCTCGACAGAGGCATCATCACGCTCAGCCAGGCCTACTGGCTTATTGGAATGCTGGTGAAATAGGCGTTTTTGCTAATCAGATAATGAACCTGCTTCAGGTCGGGTAGCCAGTTTGGCGCTATGGCCGGGAAGAACAGCCGTAGCAGCGGGGGCGTCGGTGACGCCAGGTCGTTTGCTCGGAAGCGGCCATTGCGGAAAGGCGGCCTCCTGGTCGCCAGCCTTTGCCGTCTGCAGCAGACTCGACCGCGAAGGCACAAAGCCGCTAGTCGTGTTGACGATGTCATGTCAAAAATTGATCAATATAATTATGTAAAATGAGCAGGAATCCGAAGTTTATCGAGAACCGAATCAAGAATGCAACTACCCCTGCGGCAAGTGCTCCGACCGAATAGTAATCTGTTAAAGCTTGCCGATACGTCGATTACGGGATCGGCGAATGGTCCGTTCCCGTCAGAAAAACCCTCAGCTGCCGCTCCGCTTCGAATACTTCGTGAAGAGGAGCCCTTGCGAGCTGGGCGTCATACAGCGTCAGCAGCGCTTCAAAGTCGCAGATTACCTCCGACGCGAGCCGCCACTCTCCCGTCTCATGAGCGTGCGCCAGGGTGATCTCGGCCGCGGATTCGGCGATCTTGAACTGCTCCACCGGTTGGTTGCCATAACCAGCGCGCTGCAGATACCAGCTCAGGTACACCGCGCGTATAAGTTCATTGACCAGATGGCTGTTGCAATGTCCGTCGCGGCATGCGACCAGCGCAAGATGACAGGACAGCGACCGTTCACTGGCGGAGGCGAGATCCATCGGCAATAGAAGTGCTTTCGTCAGCGGCCTGCGGGCTCGGCTGGGGGACCTGTTTCGCTTGGAAGGCATTTTTTCGACATTGCGACGCCGGGAATCGATTGATTATAGCGAAGCCATATCAGAGATACGGCCGCGACGACAATCAAGGGCCGAGCTCGACCCGCTACAGCCGATCGAACCGTTCGAACCGCTGATCGCTTTCGAGTAACGAACAGTCCTTCTTCGAGCTTTGGGTTGGCCGGATCGCATCTAAAAGCCACTCGGCGGACATCAATATTTCAGACCGACTCCGATGAATTGCCCTACGTAATGATTTCCTAACAGACACAGCACGTCCTTTCGGGGGACAGCTAACGTGCACACCAGATTACACATCACGAGAGTTCGACCATAGGAAGCTTTTCAGCTCATAAACTTCCTTGCGAGGCAACGCCGGCCCTTAAAAGGCCGGCGCACTTCATAGGATCAATTCGAACCGGCGTACTTCAGAGTCCAGCTGAACGTACGATCACTTCCCGCGTTGAGTGCGAAGGGGCGCGTCGTACAGGCAAAGTTCGAATGCAGCTGCCCGATCGGAGTGGTCGACAACGGATTGGTTACCCCGGCCGCCATTTCGAAGTTAGACAGGACGCAACCGTCAAAACCCGTCGTGCCATAGCTGGTCGCATTACTATTGGCGTACTTAACCGAGAAACCATCGCTATTCATGGTGTTCTGGAAATCCGCAAAGGACGTGAAGTCCGTCTCGACCGCGATGGCGCCGGTCAACGTCCCAGAACTCAGCGTATCGGTTCGCGTCAGTGTGCCTTGACCAAACGTTAGAACCGTGTGGACTTGCAAGTCGATATCCGTGGCATAGGTTGCATTCTTAACGGCCTGCCGGAACTTGGTCGTGTCGAAAGAGACGACCACCTGCCCGTTGTTTTCCTGAACACTCAGGTTCTTATAATACGTGACCGGAATGTAGGTTTTCCCATTATAGGAAACTTGCGGAATCAGCAACGCATAGCCCAGATCCGTTGTGCCATAAATCAGGTTGTCGGAGAACGGCGTCGGGTAATAGGGCGTGTACGAATTGTAGTCGGGTGCCTGGCTCAGATTCAGATTGATGACCCGCTTGCCGTCGCGCACGGTGATGAGCGCGGCGCTATATGGATGCGCGGTATCGGTGGGCAAGTTGTACCAGGTGAGCGTGTAATGCGGCTTTGTATTCAGCCACGCTTGCAGGTCGGAATCGGACATCGGCGCTTTGCCGTTGAAACCGAGCTTGTCCCACCACGCGTTCACATACATGTACTGGTGCAGCAGGCTGAAGTTCTCGCCCATCACGCGGGGCTTGCCGCGATACGCGTCGGTGCCGCGGCCCTTGACCCACATGTTCACTGACGGAGTCGGCAAGGTCGGGTCGTACCAGAACGTGTCGAAACGATAGGCCGCCTTGTAGATGAACGAATAGGCCACCTCCATCTCCTGAGCGGACAGTACGCCAGCATTTGCCGCAGCAGTCAGGATTTCCATAAAGGCTGAGTCTCCGTACGGCCCGATGGACCTGCCATAGTTGAAACCCTGGCCGTCTGCGTTGAGCTGCGGAAGAATGAGATCGACTGACTTGCGCAGATAGGATTTCAATTCGGGCGTGAGATTGGCCTCATTGCCCATTTCGAACGTTCGCTCAACGACTTCGCCAATTAGCAACGTGCTGTACCGATCGAAGCGCGCCTGATCATAATAGGTCGTATGGGTGCTCGAGGCCTCGTCGGAAAAGCCGCCGGACGAGTCCTTTCTAATGTGATTCGTGAGCGTGTACAGCAGCGCGTCGCGCGCGCCCATCGATGCCACAGCCGGGTCGGTGGCGGAGAAGAAAGTCGGATTGCTCCATCCGAGTTTCTGTCTCAGCCCTGCGATACCGTAAGAGACGGCATAGTAATTCTGCGCCGTATTGAGCGATGCAACGTCGACCGGCACACCTGTGGCGGGGCACGTGTTCTTCGTGCCGCTCGCATCCGCGCCGAACATGTCGCAGAAGGTCAGGCGATTTTGCAGCGTAGCCAGCATTGCGTCACTGAAGACTTCGTTGAGCATGCCGTGCGCTTTGAAATTATTGAGCGCAACGAGGTAGTAGTACTCGCCCCAGGATGTATTTGCGTACGTGTAGTTGGCGCCGCTCGTCTGCGCCATCATGGCGGTCGTTATTTTCTGATACGTCGCGAGGTAATCCGCGTATTTCGGATCCCCTTTCGCTTTCATATCGATCAGTATGTACGACAGGCCGAGCGCCAGTTTGCCAGGCAGAAATTTATCGCCCGTATTGGTATCGAGCACATGGACCGGGCTGCCGTCGCCCAGATCCATCACCACTTGTGTGAAATCAGGCGCTTTCTTGATGAGATCAAAGAGCGCTCTCATCTGCCCCATCATGGTTGTGGACACGCCTGCTCCTGACGGGACGCTCGTATCCGTCGCTCCATAAACTATTCCGTGAAGAGACACGGTGGACGCAGAAGAAACTGGATTTTTCGGACCATCATCCAAGCCGCCTCCGCAGGCACTGACGAGAAGGAACGTCAGTGTACTGGCCGCAAAAATAACGGATGATTTTCTTGACGAATGCATTTTTGTCTCCTGATTGTAAGTGGATCGATGCTGAAACTAGCAACTTCACAAGCGTGTCCGGCTGTTCGTTAGGCACGGCTCGACGGAAGCCAGTAAAAACCCTACGAAAAATCCGCTCGCCGTCGTTTCAATCTGTTCGCGCCGACACGACCGACCCGTGCCCCGCCAGTCCGCCTGATCTCCGCGCCGTCTCGATCTGCCGAGGCCGCTGCGCATGGGAACGAAAACGATTAACCAGACTTCGTGGCTAGATGGTCCCACCACCGGATCACAGTGCGCAAGACTAGGTAAACTAAGGACTAGACAGGGAGTAACAAAACTTCTATTCTAGAAAAACGTTTTCCTAACTGGGCGCGCTCGTGACGTAACACACCTGCTGCGGCGCGCGTAGCGACCCTCGGCGCTCCCCGCCCTCAATGACACATAGCGCGACGCGACGAGCGCCGCCGCGCAACGGAGACTCACATGCAAACCGCCGTCATCAGACCCGCCCGCACCGCCGCCAGCCGTTACCGCTGGACGGTCTGCGCGCTGCTTTTCTTCGCCACCGTAATCAACTACATGGACCGTCAGATTCTCGGTCTGCTCGCGCCAGTGCTGCAGCACGACATTGGCTGGACCCAGGTGCAGTACGGCCGCATCGTGATCGCCTTCTCGGCGTTCTACGCGGTCGGCCTTCTGTGCTTCGGCCGGATCGTCGACTGGCTGGGCACGCGCATTTCATACGCGCTTGCAATGCTGATCTGGAGCGCGGCTGCGGTGTTGCATGCGGCGGTCGGCTCGGTGGCCGGCTTTGCCATAGTGCGTGCGCTGCTCGGCATCGGCGAGGGCGGTAACTTCCCGGCCGCCATCAAGACGACGGCAGAATGGTTCCCGCGGCGCGAGCGTGCGCTTGCGACCGGCATCTTCAACTCTGGCGCGAATATCGGCGCAGTGTTCGCGCCCGCAATCATCCCGCCGCTTGCGCTGGCGTTCGGCTGGCGTGCGGCGTTCGTGATCATCGGGGCGGTGGGCCTCGTCTGGCTGGCCGTATGGCTCGCTCTCTACCGGTCCGCAGACACGAGTTCGGTGGAGGGCGGACAGGACGAGGTCGAGGCGCTCGATGCCGTCAACGTGAACGCCCGCGCGCCGGGCTGGGGCGCGTTGATCAGAAAGCGCGAGACGTGGGCGTTCCTGATCGGCAAGTTCCTGACTGACCCGGTGTGGTGGTTCTATCTGTTCTGGCTACCGAAGTGGCTTAACGAGTCGCGCGGCATGGACATGCAGCACATCGGCCTGCCGCTCGTCTGCATCTATGCGATGACGACCGTCGGCAGCATCGGCGGCGGCTGGCTCTCTTCGGCGCTCTTGCGTTCCGGATGGAGCGTGAACGCCGCGCGCAAGACAGCGATGCTGATCTGCGCGTGCTGCGTGCTGCCGATCGCGTTCGTCTCACAAGTCGATAATCTTTGGGGTGCCGTCGCGATCGTCGGACTGGCCGCAGCCGCACATCAAGGCTGGTCCGCGAATCTTTTCACCACGGCGTCCGATCTCTTTCCGAAGCGCGCGCTGGGCGCGGTTGTGGGGATCGGCGGGATGGCGGGCTCGATCGGCGCGGTGCTGTTCTCGGAAGTGATCGGACAGGTCCTGCAACGCACGGGCCACTACTGGGTACTGTTCGCGATCGGCGCGCTCGCCTATCTCGTCGCGCTTGCCGTCATGCAGATGCTGACGCCGCGCATGACGCCCGCGAAGCTCGACGCGTGAAAGCACGAGGCGCGTCAGCCGCGGGCCGCTGTCGACTCACGGACGATGAGCCTCGGCTCGAACGTCGAATGCCCAGCCTCCGCATGGCCCGCGAGCGCGTCGATGAGCTTTTGCATCGCGAGCTCGCCCATCTTCTCGCTCTGAATATCGACGGTCGTGAGCGCAGGCGCTGCGTACTCGCCATACGGGACGTTGTCGACGCCAGTCACCGAGAGCTCCTGCGGCACCCTGATGCCGAGCGACGCCGCCTCTTTCATGAAGCCGAGCGCGATCAGGTCGTTGTAGCAGATCACCGCCTGCGGCCTGCGCGGACCGAGCATCACGCGCGAGCACGCGTCCTCGCCTGCATGCGCCGTCGGCGCGTGAGCGTCGTACACGTCGAGCGTGAGGCCGGCTTCCTCCAGACACTCGCGCGCGCCGCGAATGCGCTCGTCGTTGATGCGTGCCTTCCCAAAACCGAGGTAGGCGATGTGACGATGCCCGAGGTTGAGCAGATGCCGCGCGAGCATGTAGGTTGCGAGCCGGTTGTCGATGCCGACGCTCGGGATCTGCAGCACATCGCTACGTCTCAACAGCACGACTGGCTTGCCGAGATCAAGCAACCACTGCGCGTCATTGTCGGGCATCCGCGAACTGACGATCAGGCCGTCGACCCGCTGCGCGAGCGCTTCGATCAGCGGGCGCTCACGCGCCTGGTTTTCGTCGGTGTCGACGAGCAGCAGCGTGTAGTCGTGCCGCAGCGCGACGCGGTTGGCGCCTTTCACGACGTTCGTGAAGTGCGGATTGCTGATGTCAAGAATGGTCAGCCCAATGGTGCGGGAGCGGCCGGTGATCATCGATCGCGCAAGCGGATTCGAGCGGTAGCCGAGTTCCTCGATCGCAGCCTTCAGGCGCGCCTCGACCGGTGCGGAGAAGCGCTGCGCACCGTTCATGTACTTCGACACCGTGGCGACCGACACGCCGGCAGCTGCAGCGACGTCGCGAATAGTTGGGGAAAGTTTTTTCATGCAAAAGGTAACGTTTTCTCTTCTGTTTACCGATTGTCGCAGAAAGCGCGGTCAGGCGGGCGAATGCCATTTGGCGTAATCGCCGTCTGATAGCCGCGTACCCGGCAATTGATGCTGAATCTCCTCCGTCGCGCTCGTTTAGAAAACGTTTTCCACCAGTCATTTTCCAGGAGTTTTTTATGAACCAAACAGTCGTACCGTCGTTCAAGCCGTTCCGGCGCCTGCTTCTTACCGGCGCCGCCGGCAACCTGGGCCGCCAGCTGCGCGGCGCGCTCGCCAATTGGGCCGATGTCGTGCGCGTGAGCGACATCGCGAAGCTCGGCGAACCTGCGCCGCACGAGGAAACGAGCGTCGTCGATCTGGCGGACCGGCCGGCGGTGATGCAACTTGTCGAGGGCGTCGACGCGATCGTGCATCTCGGCGGTATCTCCGTCGACGCCCCGTTCGAGGATCTGCTCGGAGCGAACATTGCCGGCACATACAACGTGTATGAGGCAGCGCGCAAGCACGGCGTGAAGCGCGTCGTGTTCGCGAGCTCCAATCATGCGATCGGTTTTCATCCGGTCACCCAAGTGCTCGACGCCGACGCGCCGCAGCGCCCGGACAGTCTCTACGGCGTGACGAAGTGCTTCGGCGAGGCGCTTTCGCGCTATTACTACGATCGTTTCGGCATCGAGACGGTGTGCCTGCGAATCGGCTCGTCGTTCGAAGAGCCGAAGAACCCGCGCATGCTCGTCACGTATCTGAGCTATCGCGACTTTATTGAACTGGTGCGCTGCTCGTTGTTCACGCATTGCGTCGGGCACGTGGTCGTGTACGGCGCGTCGAACAATCCGGTCAAGTGGTGGGACAACACGAAAGCCAGCTTCCTCGGGTTCAACCCGCGCGACAGCGCTGCGCAGTTCGCGGAACGTTTCCCCGCGACCGCACCGAGCGACTCGCGCGACGATCCCGCACAACGCTTCCAGGGCGGCCCATTCGTGCTTGGCCAGCCAATGGAGCCGAAGCAGTGAAGCAGCGCTCGCCCGTACTTGACGAGCTTGATACAGAAATCAGGTTACCGCGCGTAAAGGGAGCCAGTATGGATTCATCCGATCGGTCGCGGCGACGACGCGGGTACAAGGACGCATCGGCCGCAAGGTGCGGATGAAGCTCGGGGATTGAAGCGAGTCGGAAACCGCAATGGCTGCTTTAGCACCTGTGAACCGACGTTCGACAATTCGATACGAATGTCGCTTCATGGCCGAGAAGGGGCGCTCGACTACCTTGGTAGCGGACGTTCGCCAAGGCACTGATTCGTGGTTCTGCCAACGACCGCTTCGGCCGAACAATAGCTACGAGTCACCGATCCTCACGCATTTCCCTCGCGCGTCAGGCGCTACGGGGCAAAGCGGATCGTGATGGGGCCGCGACAACGCGAGCCGTCGAGCATGCAGGCGTCGCTCGCGTCACAACTCGCGCATGCGCTGGACAGCGGGCACGCGTGTCTCGCGAAATGCGGCGATCACGGCAATCACAACCGACAGCGCCGCCACGCCGACCAGGAAAGCCAGAAAGAACCAGGGCACGCTGAGCCGTTCGGGCGGAGGATCGAACACACCGGTCAGCAGCTTGACCAGCATCCACGCCAGCGCAAACCCCGTCAGCGTTCCGATGGTCGCCCCGCCGTATAGGAGCACGAGCGCCTCGCTCCACAAAAACGCACCAAGCTGACGCGGCCTGGCACCGAGCGCGGACAGGATCGCGAACGTGCGCCGCCGGTCGGCGAAACCCAGTGCAATGATGAGTCCCGTTGCGCCCGCGACCATGAGCGCTGCCGCACCCAGTTCGAGTTGCGTCAGGCCGCGCAAATCGACGGCCGTCAGGCTTGAAGTGATCACGTGCTCGGCCTGCCCGATGTCGCTGACCTTGGCTGCGCCGAGCGGCGCAACTGCCGCGCGCGCTGCTGCTGCAACCTGCCCCGGCGGCACGGTTGTCTTCAGCAAAACGATTTCCGCCGCGCTCGTGCCGGTTTGCTGCGCGATGTAGCTGGCGTTCGCGACGAGGAACGAGTCACGCGGCGCAGTTGGGAATTCGCGCACGACGCCAACAAAACGAAACGGCACCACGTGATATTGATGGTCGCTTGCGTTCTGAAGGCGAAGGTTGATCTCGTCGCCTGGGTGCAATTGATAGTCGTTCGCGGTCTCCTCGGACACGAGGATGCCGTTCGGATGTTGCGCCAGCGCGTCGAGCGATCTTTGTGCATTGCCGCCTTCAAAATAAGCGTCGGCCATGCGCGTCGCTTGTCCGATGTGGCGGGCGTCGACGCCATACAGGTCTTGCAGGTCCGTGCCGACGTAAGCGAAACGGTGTTGCATCGGCTGGGCCGCGCTGACTCCACGCAACGCAGCAAGGTCCTTGAATCTCGCTGACGCGGGCGCCTGGGAAGTCCCAGTCACCGTCACGTCCGCGCCATTCGTGAGTTCCGCGTCCACGCGCGCCTGCGCGTTGTAGGTTGCGTCGAACACAGCCGTGGAGGTCGCAAACGCAAACGCCAAGGCGACGAGCGCGATGCCCTGCGTCATTCGATAGCGTTGCCGGCTCATCGCTGCAGCGGCCACGCCGGCTAGCGAATTCGTCAGCGGACGAAGGCAACGGGTAAGCGCGTCGCGGCCGCGCAGCAATCCCGCGAGGCACAGCCTGATGGTCAGCAGGCCACATCCTGCCCAGGCCAGTACGGGCGCCAGAAAGGCGACGTAATCGATTGACGATGACGGCGTGCCCTCGGGAGCCAACACAACCTGATACCCTGTGCTCCATGTCCGCCAGAAGATGATGGCCGACAGTGCGAGAAGAACGAGATCGAAGTAGACCCTCTGCCAGAGGCGCGGACGTGCGGAACTCGTCATCCGGCGCGCGCTCGCGACGGACGTCGTACCTGCATCTATCCAGGCTGTCACGAGAATCACCGCATTCGCCAGCACGACACCCGATATGGCCGCGCAGGCGATCCAGCCCATCGACGAAGCCCCGAAATAGCCGGCACCGAGAAACAAACGCGACAACAAGGCGGCAAGGACCAACCCAGCAAGCGCCCCCCCGACGCCAACGCACATCGCCTCGACTGCCACCAGCTTCATGATCTGGGCGCGCGACGCGCCACGGATTCGCAGCAGCGCCTGATCTCGCCGCCGCCGTCCCGAACCTGATGCAACGACGGCAATCGTCAGGAATGCGCCGAGGAGCGCGCCGGGTGTGCCCAGAAACAGAAGCAGGACCTTTGCGTACAGCGCGTCGCTGCGCACGCCGTCGAGCCGCGCAGCAAGATTGTCCGCCACGAGCGCACTGCCCGCCACGCGCGTCTCGAGGTTTTTCGCAGCGCCCTGCACCTGTGCAAAGGCGGCTTCAGGATCGCTCGGAAGACCGTCATGCGCGAGTCCGACGTGAAGCTGAGTGTGCGCCGAAGCCTGTCTCGCCGCGGCCTCTCCGTCGAACAGGCGGTGCCACGCGTCCATCGGAAGCAGAAGCACATTGTCAGGAGGCGCTTGCGGCGCTGCGCGAGGCGCGACGCCGATCGCCTGAAACATCGCATCGGCATTCGGCAGATCGACGATGCCGGCGATCCGCACATCGGCCGCAGCCATGCCTGGATGACGGATGCTCACCGTATCGCCGATGGTCACATGCAGATTCGCAGCCGTCTGCTGCGCAATCAGAACGCCATCCAGCGTACCCAGCAGCAGCCGGAACTGCCCCGGAAAGTCCCGAAAGTACGAGCGATCAAGACCGAGCACCTGGCCTTTTCCGGTCGTTTGTACGGTTTCTCCTGTTGTAGCTTCGAAGCCATCGACGTCGGCATAACCGACAGCTTGCTGTCTTGTGACGCGCGCAGCCTTTTCGACGGCTGCTGCGGCCTGCGGGACCGAAAGCGCGCCAGTCGTCGCGGGCCCCAGTTGCACCTGCCAGTCGACCGGCAGACTCGCGGTGGCGCGCTGTGTCATCGAAGCGGTACTCTGCGCGATGAAAGCGCCGAGCGATGCGACTAGCGCGACCGTCAACGCGACACCAGCCGCCATGCCCGCGAGCCGGCCCCGGCGTTCGCTGATGAGTCCCGCGAACCATAGGCCGATCATGTTCGTCTCGCTGCCGTTTCGGCATCCGCGAGCATGCCACGCTCGATGCGCCAGACCGCATCCATCCGCATTGCAACGGCCGAATCATGCGTGGCGATGACGAGCGCCGTTGGCGTGCCTGCGAGATGCGCGATGAGCGCGTCGAGCAACGCCTGAGCGGCGGCCTGATCGAGCTGGCCCGTAGGCTCGTCGGCGAGAATGACGAGCGGTCGTCCGACTACCGCGCGCGCCATCGCAACGCGCTGCATCTGCCCGCCCGAAAGCTCCTCCGGCAATTTCTGCGCAAGCGCCTCGAGACCGAATGTGGCAAGCGCAGCGGCCACGGCTCGTTCGACACTGCCGGCACCATCGCCGGAATCTGCCGCGTCGGCCATCAGGAGCGGCAATGCCACGTTTTCGTTCACCGTCAACGGCTCAAGAAGGCTTGGCGTCTGGAACACAAGCGAGATTTTTGCGGGTAAGAGCGTATCCGGGGAGCCAAGCGCGGGCCAATCGATCACGCCACTCGTCGGCTTATCGAGCGCTGCCATCAGGTGCAGCAAGGTTGTCTTGCCGCTCCCCGAACGGCCCACCAGCGCGATGCGATCGCCGCGATTGAGGACGAAGCTGGCCGAGACGAGCGCCACAATCTCGGACTCGCCGTGCCGGTAGATACGGCTGAGCGATTGGGCTTCGATGAGTGCGTCACGCATGGACGAGCCTTCCATCGCGAATCACGAGGACGCGGTCAGCGCGCGCGGCCAAAGCGTCGCTGTGTGTCGCGATCAGCGCCATGGTTCTGTTGCCGTGACATCGCTCGATCAGATGACTCAGGATCACGGTTTCAGTGGCCGCATCGACTTCGGCGGTCGGCTCGTCCGCAAGGAGCACCATAGGCTCGGCCGAGAGCGCCACGGCCAGCCCGGCGCGCGCCGCTTCGCCGCCGGATAGCTGCGACGGATACGCGCGGCGCCGCCCGGCCAGGCCTGTCACCCCAAGCAGCGTGTCAAGTTTGTCTCGATCCTTCCTGCCAGCCAGCGACATCTGCAAGCGCATGTTGCCCTCGACGGTGAGGTGCTCGAACAGGTTTCCCGACTGCATCAGCATGCCGATGTGCCGCGCCCGCAAGGCCGCACGCACCGTTTCGGGTCTGCGCGAGAGGCGCTGACCCATCACATCGACATGGCCGCCGTCCGGTTCCTCGAGTCCCGCAAGACACGCGAGGAGCGTAGATTTGCCGCTGCCAGAGGGCCCGAGCAACGCGACCAGTTCGCCGGCGCACAGTTGCAGTGAGACGCCCCTGAGCGCGGCGGTCTCGTCGTCACCGCGGTGGTAGAAGCGGTAGAGTTCGAACGCTTCGAATCGAGGCAAATCAGCGCCATTGGAACGAATTAGACATGAGGTTCCATTGATCGGCATTGTCGGCTCCAAGCGGCGCGGAGAGGTCGAGCGTGGCCAGCCTGCCACCGCTATAGATCAAATAGCGGTGGTTCTCAAGATGAAGTCGTTTGTTCGTGACCGGGTTCGGTTCCGAATTCGAAGTGTAGGTAATCAGCACGGCCGGCCCGCTGCGCAGCGATACGTTTGTGATTGCACCGATCTTATGACCGGTCCTGGCGAGTTCGGCGGATTCGTGCGCGGTAACCGACGATACTGTGGGCGCGGTCAAGGCGGGCGCCACGCTGATCTCGACGATGTTGTACTTATCGGCAAACCTCGCGCCGTCGCGGCGCTCCTTGCGCGCCCAGCCTTCGGGAACCTGGAGCGAAAAACCTGCTGGGGATCGGTAGGTGACAAAGACCTGGGTGTCCGGAATGTCGCCCGGCGGGTTCTTTTCGGGCGTGGCAGCCTGCTCGGTTGCAGCTAACACACTCTGGGCGGCTTGCAGCGCGCAGGGCAAGGCGGCGAAAGCCAGCGCAATGGCCGAATTCCGCAGTAAACGCTGGCAGCTCGGATTCAATGTCAAGGTCTCCCTCCTTCACATTCGCGCGGCGTCAGGGGCGTTGGCCATGCGCGATGCGCTGGAATGTGGCTCGCGGCGCGCTGCGGGCCGTTGGCGCACGGCTCCTGTCGAATTATTCCGATCGGGCAATCGCTGTCTTTGAGTCATGCTCAAGTAAGGCACCCAATCAAGGATCAATACGAGGCAAACCCGCGAGGTACCCATCCTGCGCCCGTCAACCTCCGTTGGACATCCGATGCGATAGCAGGTCGCATGGCTGACGCGCCGAGCGACCGGGTAAGCACATATCTAATTCAGAATGCACGGATCGCATTGGAACAGGCAACGGCGACCGGCGCTTAGCGCCCCAGAGATTTAGAAGAGATGGCCATAGGCCTGTTCCTGTAAGAAACGCTGGTTCGCAAGGATTGAAAGCTCAAACGATAGTCCGCGAACCTTAGGAAACGCTTAGCGCCTTGCTTCTGTGACATGCGCCCCCAGCCCGTCCGGGTTCGGAAGTTCGTCGTGGGGCCGAATGCGGCCAGTGGACTAAACCGCTCGCGCTGGCGCGCGGTCATTGAATCGGCTGATTGGCATTCAAATGCGGTCGGACCTTTTGTAATAAAGGCAAGGCGTGTCCCGGAGGATCGGGCGGCGACCTCCAGTCGCCGCCCGTTGTGCTTACGGCAACGCGATCTGGCGGGTGTATTCGGCCGTAACGTTGGGAGCGGTGGCTATGCCGAATAGCGGGTACACGGTCTTGAGTCCGCTAGCAGCCAAGCCCATGTAATCGCCGAGGAAATGGCCACGTGCCACCGGAGCGTTCAGTATGTTGAACGAGGCTGTGGTCAGTCGCTGCTCATTGCCCCAGTTGCCAGGGCTCGTGCACCCGGAAGTGCAGAAGACCGCGAAATAGTCGGTGCCCTCGCCGCCGGCGGGTGTGTTCGTGTCGTTACGAAAGTCGTAGTAGGTCACCACGACGGTCTTGCCGTCCCCCGACGCGACCACCGCCGGGATGAAAGCCTGCTGTCGGCACGCGTTCGTGGCATTGGCCGGGGTCTTGTTGATCATCACTGGCAATGACCAGGTTTTCCCGAAGTCATCCGACTCGCTGAAAGCGATCCCGTCGATCGGGATTGTTCCAGTGGGCGTAGTGCACATGGCTGTCACAAAGCGATCGTCCTGCCAGGCGAGATAGATCGCCCCCGTGACCGGGTTCACAGCGACACTGTAGAGAATGGCCGCGTCGCGTAACGGCTGGCCGGTGTCCGGGGAGACTACTCCGACCACCTGAATGTCGCTGGCGAATACGGGCCCCGACCAGCTCCCGCCCTTATCCGGGGACTTGATATAGCCGATGTTGAGACTCCCCGGCTTCACGACATTGATCGCGGTGAAGAAATCGACCAGGGTTCCATCGGGCAAGACCCGCACGTTGTTGTCGATCGTCTGTTTGTTCGTGCCCGGCTGGTAGATCGGGGTGGCCGTGCTCCAGGTCATGCCGTTGTCGAGGGATCGCGAGAAAAAGCTTGGGCCGGTAAAGTTGAACTTGAAGAACGGCGCACCGCCCTTGCACGGCGGCTTCGTGAAGGGCTCACACACCGAAGATGCGCCCGCAGTCGAATTAAGCAATTTGCGCGCGATTTCGACACCTTCGTTTTCCGCGAGCAACTGGGCGCCGTCCTTGGTTGGCGGGAAAACGCTCAGCTGGTCCCACACCGCATAGACGTTACCGTTCGCGGTCGGATCGGCAGTGAGCGAGTTCTTGTCATTGAGCACGTGCGGCGAAGTGTTACGGATCAGCGTAACCGGAGCTTGCCACGTTGTGCCGTGGTCGACGGAGCGGCTGACCAGCATCCCGCTATTGCGTGCGCCAAACGCAGTCGTCGGCTGCATGGGGTCCACCACCAGCGACATGAAGAAGGCCGTTCCATCTTGCGCAAAGTCTACCCATGGATCAGAGGCGCGACGGAACTTGCCCCCCGTGCAGTCGGTAACGCCGGACGGGATTGAATTGGTCCAGCTGCCGCCCCCATCCGTGGAGACGACGCCGACGAGCCCGCGCGAGCCACCGTCGTCCCAGCGGTCCTGCTGGTGCCCGACGAGCAGGCGAGCCGTGCTGATGTTGGTCGTGGTCGGATCGGCCGCCAACCATGGCTCGATCGACGTGGATGGAAAAAGGATGCTCCCGAATGCGGACTCCTGGGCGTGCACCTGGTCGGCAGTGCATCCGATGAATGGATCGCCCGCGGCCACCTGGACGAGCGAACCAAGCGTTTGCGCCTGGGCGCCTGGGCCGATCGCGCAAGCGAGCGCGATGACGCCGCTGCCTGCGAGACTCTGGGAAATAGAACGGGATAGGCGTCTGGAAATGGATTTCATTCTTGTTCCTCGCGAAAAGAATAAAACGCCCTGGTACAGCCGGCCGTACATCACCGGCACCATGACTCTCGCACTGTGATCGGTCGATCCATGTGCGAAAACGACTGGCCCCACCATAAAACCACCAGTCCGTGGCGCCCGCCGAGAGATACGTCTACAGAAACACACTAGGTCGCGACAGCCGCATTTGTGTGAAAGATTCGTTACAGATGCCGGTTCATCACGCGGCATCCGCCCCTCTATTGCCGTGGTATAGGGCTTGCAGGAGTGCGACCAGACCATGTATGCGCTTGCAGAAACACGGTGCCCATGCAAGGGCAATGCCGCTCAATATGAAGGATTCCTTTATATGTGGATCAACAGGCGTGTCGGACACGCTGTCGGACGCATGGCGGCTCTTGCGTTATTGGGATTCACTTGCCACGCTGCGCAGGCAGGCGGAATCGATCATGACCCGGCCGTTTCAAGGCGACTTCGCAGAGTGATTACGCAGTTCGCTGCGTCATACCGTACTTTTCTACCGCGAGTGGCCGCTGGACTTCTTGGTCAGAAAATCGGTGGGAGAAAATGAGTTCGCACAAGCGGGGATTATTGTGAGCTACTGACAGTTTTCGACCCAGACGAACAACACCGGGAAATGTGAGACCGTACACCGCGCCCGCGGCCGCGTACTGCAGGAAAGCGCGCGAGAGCGCCGCAGCAGGCGTCAACGAGGGGCCTGTTGCGTCACGACCCAAGTCATCGCACAGCCGGTGGTTCCGCGTCGGTGGGGACGCCGGCCAGGTACCGGAACAGTGCCAGCGCCCGGTTCGCCGTAGAGGCCTCGTGCCCGCTCGCAATGAAACTGCTGGCTTGCCGGTCGATGCGCGCGAGAATATACAGGCCCCATACGTCGTTCGTCTGGCGCTGTGCGAACACCACCGTCTGCAGCGCAGCCGGCTGAAACAGTGTCAGTCCGAAAGCACGGACCGGCGACACATTTTCCTCGGCCAGCGCCATCCGCTGCGGGCTGTGCTCCAGCACCCGCATCCGGTACACCAGGGGGCCGGAGCGGCTGTCGCGCACCCAGAAGTACAAGGTTCGACCGGCTTGCAGTTCAGACGGACGGAAATCACCCCGCCGGTCCCCGCCCTCGGCGGGTCCGGACAGCGCGGCGGCATCCAGGAACAAGGGACGCCACGTCTTGTCGGTTGTGGACCAGTAGCGCATGCTGCGCAGGGTGGAGACCGCCCCGGCACGTGCCAACAGCGTCTCGGGACCGCCAGCGACGTGGACCAGCCCTGCGACCGCGACGACAACCCGGGAGCGGGACGCGGCAGGCCATCCGGTACACGAGGACGGCCGCCACACACTCGCATCGAGCTCCTCGGCGCCCAGGATCGCCATTGCTGGTTGCACGCCCAGCGACGCGTAGGCCGGCACCGGCGGTGTCCCGCACGGCGGCGTTGGCAACGGGGTTGCCACGGCGAAGCCGGCGGCAGCCGCCAGCGGCGCGCAGCGGGCGGCTGCCTTCAGGCAATACGAACCGCGAGGACGCGCAACGTTCATCTGGGCTTGCCTCCCAGCAGCGGCTCGGTCAGGAACTTGACGAATCGATGCGGCTCCGATGTTGAAATACCTCAGCGCGACGTAGCGGCGCATCAAGGGGCGAAAGATCCCAAAGCCTACATCCGAGATCGCCCCGGCAAGTCGTTCGTTCGCCGGCATCCCTTTGACGTTCAGGTCCTCGATAACCACCGCTGGGTTCTCGCGGCAGAGCCGAGTCGTGAGCTTGTGCATGAAATCCGCTCTGACGTGCGCGACGCGTGGGCAGCCTTGCCAAGGATACAGCTGTCTTCATCTATTGACGACGGCGAAAACGATTCCTCGCTCGCCTGTCTGCAGTGGTCGAACGTGACGCCTCGTTGCGGGTCGACAGGCCTTGTAAAGCGGACAGGAAGCTATAGTGCCTTCTCCCGCCCACAAGATAAAGTTGAAGTTTCTTATCGTGTGCATTAGCGATCGCGCATGGATCGGTGTGAAAGCAGCAGCATTGCCTTGTCACCCTTGATGGACAGATCGTTCCCAAGTGCATTTACTATGCTATGCCAAGTATCGTCAACGTGATGTAATCGATAATCAAAAAGTACGTTCTGGAAATACCATCCTTGCACTAATCGCTCAACGCCTTTAACCACGCGGGTTTCGACGCCCGATCATCACTGCGGATTCGCTACAACCCGGCTCCCCTCTCCATCCCGTACGCGGTATCGGCTAGAGTTCCACCTGTGAAGCAGGTCCTATTGGAGAAGACATGCGCGACAACCTGATTCCCGTCATCGTGGGCCGGAAATGGCAAATTGCTAAGGGGTACCATGCCGTTGAACTTCGAACAATGTCCAAATCGGCGCTTCCGCCGTTTAACGATGGGTCGTGGGTCACTCTCTTTCTGAATAGCGCTGGCGACAAGCAAAGAATTTATCCTTTGCTCGGTGTTTCGTCCCTGTCCGATGGTTACGTGGTAGGCATGAGACAAGACGGTGATGGCAGAACGGATAGTCTGCTAACCAGGTTTCCGTTGAATGAACGAGACGAAGTGTATGTCGGCACCCCCAAAAGCCCGCCGACAATTTTGGACGATCGTGCGCGATCTATCCTTTTTGCTGGCGGAATAGGCGCAGCATCGATCGCGGGAATCGCGAAGCGGCTTGCATCGGCGGGTCAAAGGTTCGAGGTGCACAACTTCGCCCGATCGGCCGACCGCGCAGTTCTTCGAGAAGAATTTGACGCGCTTCGAAGTCACGGTGAGGTCTATCACCATTTCGGCCTGTCCGATGATCTATTCGCGCAGAAGAGTTCCCACGCAATGAGTCCAACTCATGCCAACACACAGATTTACTGCAGCGGCCCCCCTGCTTTCATGGATCTCATAGAGCGCCAAGCCCGCGAATGGGTGTATGCGGCGAACGTTCATAAAATCGCCCTTGGCGACCAAAAGGCATGGTCGGCGGGAGTGTGACGGCACGGCAACTGAGGCGCGCTTTCCGCAGTTGATGCACAATCGCTCGTCGGTCCCGCCCGCTCACGCCTATCTGGGGCTGTGGAATACTCGTGAGCCACTTGGACAGTTCTAGAACCGTGGGTTGACGTCATGCGCATCTGACCGGTGGCGACCTTGGATTCAACCGGTCGACGCAATACATTGATAAAACCGTTCGGCCGGTGTCTGGAAGTTTAGTGTTTTTCTTGGTCGCTCGTTGAGTCGCCTGGCGACCGCATTAAGTTTCGACTGCGAATACGTCGAAATATCCATTCCCTTTGGAAAGTACTGTCTTAGCAGCCCATTGGTGTTTTCGTTCGATCCGCGCTGCCATGGCGCATGAGGATCGCAAAAATAGA
>CABFVV010000107.1_pt1 | contig 30799 bp, 30 predicted proteins | sample 8864751 | NCBI WGS metagenome assembly CABFVV01 (sample SAMEA5735770, study PRJEB23740) | soil metagenome | biome: forest; feature: forest soil; material: soil | place: USA | collected 2013-10-13 | depth 0.1 m | reverse complement strand
GACCGGCACCGTCACGGCCGCCAGAATACACGCGACGAGAAACCCGAGAAGACGGGTGACCGGCATTGTTCCCAAGAAATTCGCTGCCCTCATATGACCTCACTCATGCGGATGACGCGCAACGTTGGGCATTGGTGCATGGAGGCGAGGCTGGGCGCAATGCGTCGCTTTCCCCATGAACTATGCGCGAACATTACAGCGGACGGACTTCGGGCGTGCGGCGGCCAGCATGCGGTTGAGGACCGCCACGCCGATCGCCGCTTCGGTCTGCCGAGTATCGAGGTCGCGTGCCCGTAAGCGCGGAACGATCAACGCCTTATCGCGGCCCATCGTGGTTTCGACCAGGGTTCGCCGGCCATAACCACTCGCCTTCTGCCAACCCAGCCGCCCATGGGCAGTGATCGCTTCGCGATGGCAATCGCGCTGCGTGGACGGCCCGGTCTCGGCCGGGATCTGATCCAGCAGCGGTGTGACCTGCGACGGATCCTCCCCATCCTGACCGGTGAGCATGCGCGCCACGATCTGCGCCGTGCCGGCATCAACCGCCAGATGAAGCTTGCGCCAGCTACGGCGTGACTTCACGCCGTGCTTCTCCTGTAACCATTGACCCACGCCGTCAAGCTGCAGCCCGGTGCTGTCGACCAGCACCTCCAGCGGACCGTCGGGCAACGCCACGTGGCTGACAGCCAGTCGCTGCTTCGCACGCCGGCTCCGAGTCATGTGATCGGGGATCGGCAGTGTCAGCCCCATTAGCTGGAGCACCGAACCCAGCAGGCCTTCGGCGTGGCGCAAACGCATCCGCAACGCACTGCCCAACATCAGGGCGGTTCCGATCGCCAGATCGGCCGCAGCTGACCGCCTGGCCCGGAACGCCGAGGGGCCTGCCACTGCGTGAGCACCTCGGGCGTAATCCACAACGTCAGGTTCCCCGGCTGCGCAGGCTCGCTTCGTACCCGTGCCAGTTCGTCATTCGGTGCGCCATCTTTGGGATGTGATGTCGGCGATCGGCGTTGTGCTTGTGCGGCATGCGTCAGCTCTAATGATATGGCCCTCACTCTATTGCCCTGATCTTTCAACAAACTATTCATGCACCAATACCCCTGCATGTGGCACTCAGTCGCTGTTTCGCCACACAATATAGTTATAACTATCGTATGTCAACGATGAAAAATTGCACGCTGGCATCCGATCGGCAGTGGCTCTTTCGGGTAGCTGGACGCGGTTACCCGCGTCCAGCTCCATCAGGTAGGGTCAGCAACAACAGGAATTCTGATAATGGACCGCTCTGCTCAACAACCGTCATTCGCTTTCATCGCCGCGTCGTGGGGTGCACTACTCGCCGGGTTCTGTGCCTACCTGGTCGGCCTGTGGAACGCGGGCATGCAGCTCAATGAGAAGGGCTACTACTTCACAGTGCTCGTCTATGGCCTTTACGCCGCAATTTCACTGCAAAAGAGCGTGCGCGACCGTGCCGAGGGCATTCCTGTTACCGGCATTTACTATGGCCTCAGCTGGACTTCGCTGGTTCTTGCCATCACGCTGCTCGCCGTGGGTCCGTTCAACGCGACTCTCGCATTGAGCGAAAAGGGTTCTTACGCGATGCCCTTTCTACTTGCGCTGTTTGGTGCTGTCTCTGTCCAGAAAACACACGTGACATCAGCGCTGTTCGGCCGAACCTCGCCGAAAGCGAAAATACGCACGGCGCACAGGAATAGATCGACAGCGTTTCACGAACGAGCCGGACCGCCCCTCCAAAAAGGCCATACACGGTATCGGGAGGCGCGCAGCAAGTGTTGGTGCCGAACTGTAGCCAGTGGATCAATCGGAATTATGTGCGTGCCATAGAAGTGAACTTGTTAGGGGAGGTTCGCAATGGACGACAAGCAGAAGATCAGATCTGGTTTGCTAAAATTTCAGGCTGAGGATCGCGCGCCCCTTCAGCTGCCTGAGCATCCCGGCCATGCGCTCGTAGTGCTCGAAGCCGAACGGCACACCGTAGCCCTCCGTTTGCCAGTACGGCGGATCAAAATAGAAAAACGTGTGTGGTCGGTCGTAGCGCGTGACGCACCCGTGCCAGTCGAGGCGTCGGGTAAGGACGCGACGTTGCCGTCGCATTCTCCCCTAAGAACGAAACGTGCGACTTTCGCCGCATTTCGTTCAAGCCTTTCTAAGCCCATTTCACGTGAGCCGGTTTCACCATCGAGCGTCCGAGAGCACGCGCGGTCCGATGACATTCCGGATGCAGCATGACCAAGTTTCGGTTCGAGTCATTGCCGGCATCGAACGTTCGTTCCACGTGGTACAAACGCCAGCCATTGGACTTCGTGGTCAACTGCTGACAGACCGGACACGACCGTCGCTGATCAAGCCACAAGCGGATCGGCCGCACCCGACCTTTGAGCGAGTCCAGCATCGCGAATCCCAGCCGCTCCTCGAAATACCTTTCCCACTGAACATCGAACGGGTTTGCCGCTGCCTTGAGTTTCCGGTTTCGCCGGATCGGCGTGCCTGCAACGTCATAGAGCGTCAGGAGTTCAGGCTTTCCTGTGCTGAGCGTCTTGCCAGTCTCCGTGCCAAAGACCCAATGCCGTGCACCAACGGTACAGAAGTACTTCCGATGGACCCAGCGTCTGCCTTTGTTCGGATGCCGACGCCTTGCCCAGCACCATAGACACTGCCAGATCGCAGAACTGATTTTGCCAAAGATTTGCTTCGCCACGACATGCCGATAGTAGTTGGCCCATCCTCGGAGCAACGGGTTGACCTTACGTATCAGTTGACCATGCCGCGTCGTCGCGTTGCCTTTCACGATTTCCCGCAGCTTGCGCAGAAAGCGCTGAACGTTTGCTCTGGCTGGCTTGATCAACAGCTTGCCGCCATACTTGCGCACGTTGATGCCGAGGAAATCGAACCCGTTGTCGATATGCGCGACCTTGGTCTTCTCCGGCGACAGCGACAATCGTGCCGTGCACTGATGGAAAGGCGCTCATACGCGTTCTCATCGCCTTATCAACCTGCCGGGCTAGCTCAGCGAGGCGGCGTCCGCCCTCTCTTTCCAGGAAGAACCGTCAGCGCACGCATTCGCGAGCGGCGGCGCAGTCAGCCTTGCTAGCTGGCGCCTCGTCGATGATATGCGTCATGCAAGCTGGGTAACGCCGTCGCCAGCGAAGTTCCAACCATCGAGACTTCACGCATTTTTCGATGCTCGATATGTATGAATGGCCCAATCCTGTCCCGTGCGGCCTGACGCGTTGCTCGAATGCTTTCTCGATCCACGGCCGCGCGAACCGCAAAGAGTCCGCGCTGAACCGCATCCCCTTTCCCGTTACCAATGGGTCGAAGACGGCTACGCGTTCAGGAAGCGCCAGCTTCAGTGGCCGTTCTATGCCGCGGAGAATCCACTATGGTCCACTTCAACACCACATTCACGCACACCCATCCGGTTGGACAAGAAAGCGCACACGCCGCCGATGCAGGAAGTCGTTCGTCCACCTCTTCGCGCATGCAATTCGGCGCCGCCGCCAGCGCCGCACGCGCAACGGCTCACGCGGTCAAAACGACTGCGAGCCGCGTCGCCGACGCGTTTCATTCCATCGACCCGACCCGCATCGCGACACTGTTCGCGCGTCTGGGCAACGACAGCCACGAGCTGAAGGCAAAGCTCGCGCAGATGGGAAAGAAAGCGGCCGTGGCGGCGCAAGGCATAGAACAGCGATTGAGGCAACGGCTCGGCGAAGCGTTGGGCCGGCATTTGCCTGCGGGCGCTTCGCTAAAGGACGCCTTTGCCCGCCTCGGCGAGCTTGGCCAGCACGTCGCGGGACGGGCGGGGCAAGCCTGGTCCGAGCTGCGCAAACAGTTGAGCCCCGAGAAAATCGCGACGATGGGTGGCGAACAGTGGGCGAAGTTGGTCAATTCGTTCAAGGCCCCGGAGCACGGGGTGGTTCACTCGAACATGCAATCGCTGATGCAGCATGTGGGCATTCACGAATTTTCGCGTTTGAAGGAACACGACTGGCAAACGGTTCTGGGACACCTCGCCAAGGGCTCGAAGTTCGAATCCGCGCTGCAGCAGGCAGGCAAGCAAACCTATTACGCAGCCAACTGGGAGACGTTCAGCAACAAGCTCTCGCAGGCCGGCGTGAATGTCGAAGACTACGTGGCGCGCCACCCGGAAAAACTGCTCGCCGCCTTCGTTCCGCGGACCGGTGCCGGGCGCTCGGGACGCAGCGACGGCGGCGCATCGACCGAAGAGGCGTACAGCCGGTACGGTTCGAACCGCACGCAAACGCCAGACGAGTCCTCACAGCGTCCGGGATTCAACCACCCGGATCCTGGCGCAAGCACAGCGAGGCCGCAGTCGCAATCTCGGGCTCAGTCGACAGAGCAGCCACATGCTGGCGCCGGTGCTTCTGACGGCGGCCCGAAGTTCAGTCGCCCGGCGCCGGACGCCCGGCACTCGACGTCCGGCCAGTACCAGGGAAATGCGGGCCGCGCCGGGTTTAACCGCTCGAATTCGGGCGCATCGGAATCCACATCAGGCCGCTACGAGCGTGCCCAGGCGGGACGCACGGAAAGGCCGACTACCTCCAATGCACCACGAATCAAGCCTTTGTCCCTGACAAACACGCCCAAGGCGCAGATGATCGACGAACTGATCAAGCGCGGGTTCCCGAAAGAGGATCTGCAGGCATTGCGCGACACCCTCGCGGTTTATCTCGGGAATGACCGGAGCGGTAAAAGAGATCAAAGACAACAGGTCGAGGGCGACGAATTTCGAGCCAAATTCGGCAAGTACTTCGCTGAGGACATAGAGTCGTCTGAGGATCGCAAGGGCTTTGGCGTGCTGTACCTCACACTACGCAAGCATGTGGCCGCCGAGATGAACAAGAATCGGGGAGCCGCATGATTAGCGACGATCGCACGCCGCACGCCTACGCCGACCCGACCCCGCTCTTTGAGCCACCAACGGCGCCCGGCTTCGATACGCCCTTCCACGCCGGCACTGCGGTCAGCGCCGCCAGTGCGCCGCCTGGGGACAACGAGTTGGACGCGATCGCGGCAGAAGCGCTCGCCGAGTTCGAAGCGCTGGTCGACGAGATCGTCGCCGAGCTGGCCGCTCACTGGGACGGCTGCGCCAAAGCCGCTCCGGACAGCCTGCAGTTCGGCGCCGGCGAAGCGGACAACAACTCGCGCGACGAAGAGATCCGGCAGTATGCGCGCGAACTGGTTGCCGCCGCGTACGTGAACCAAGACAACTCGGTGTGGGATCCTGCGGACGCGCAAAGCTACGCTAGCGGCACGCAGGCAGACGCGCTGCTGCCTACGCTGCTCTCGTTGACCGACGAGCCGGGCGAAGCGTCGCCATCCGAAGATGCGGGAGGCGCGGACAGCGCCTATCCGTCGTCCGAGCCCACGGTCGCGGCGCAGGACGAACCAGCCGCGGACGGAAATTCCGTGCTCTCCTTCGTGGCCGTGGCCCGATGCTGATCACCGGCGCCTCGTCGCGGAACGACGTAGCGGCCGCCTCGAACGCAGCAACGAACCACTTCGCGCATGCCGTTACCAAAACGGTATATCTACAGGAAACCGGAGCACCGCCTCATGGACATGCCATTGCTTACAGCCCACCCCGGCAATGTGTCGGATGCCGCCGCGATCGGCCACCATGCGCTGGTTCCCTTTACACCGCAGCGGTCGTCCGGCGCTGGCCGCACGACGACCTTTCTCAGCGCCGGTCCAACGCATTCCGCGCCCGGCCTGCCCGCGCCGCTCGGCGCGAGCGATTTTCACGACGTCGACCCGGTGCGACTAGCCGCTCGCCTGACGGAAATGTTCGCGCGCGGCGGGCCCGATGTCCATGCGGGAATTCGCGCGGCAGCGCACAACGCGACGCGCGACGCACGTGAGCTCGACGAACATCTGGGCGCCGAACATGGTGCTCTGCTTGCGTTGCCTGCACCCCGGTGTGACGGGCATGAAGGCAGCACAGAGCAAGCGGTTGTCAACGACTATGACGGCGACCTCGAGCAGGCACATCATGGCGATGGTGACGAAATGTTCGATCACGCAGACGCGTTCGATCACGTCGCTCAAGGCGATCACGCAGGCCTGCCGGAACACGCGCACCACGTCAGCCACATGCACACCCCGCATGCGTCGGTACAAGTTGACGCTGCTAACGGCCACGACGAAGTCAATGCGCCGCCCCGGCACGCGGAACAGCAGACGACTTCGTCGCCGGGTGAGCCTGCAGTTGCGTCCCCCACCGAAGATGCGTTGAGCCAGCAAGCCAAATCGATGCAACAGATGATCGAGTATCAGACTCGTGCAAGCGAGCTGAATATGAACTTCAAGATTCAGAGCGACTTGCTGCAGAGCATGCAGAAGATGAACAGCGACTCCGCCGATGCGGCGAAGTATCAGTAATCGCGATCGTTCGGGGCGATGCCCAAGGGAAAACCATGACAGAAAGGGACAACGACACTGCGCAACGCGACACGCGGGACGTGCGTGTCGACATCGCCGTGAACGACGTGCGCGAGCGCTTCGGCGAACTGGTCAAGACAGTTCGCAAGACGCTCGCCGATCTGCAAGAGGCCACCAACAGCGGCGGTAGTGCAGCGCACGCGCTGCGATGGTTTGCACAGTCGGACGACGTGGACCCGGACCTCGATACGCTCGCCGTCGAGCTCGCGATTGCCGCCTACAACAATCGCGAGAACGCAATCTGGGATCCACTCGACCCGCGAACCTATCGTGGCGAAGCCGACGAAAATTCGTTTCTTTTCCAACTGCTGTCGAAAGCGCCCGTGTCTGGCGAAAAGGCGGACCATGACGGCCGCGATGTGGCATCCGACGCGGCCGCCCGTGCGGGTCACACGCTACACACACCGGCCACTACGACGGCGCCCACGGCGCGGGGTACAACTCAATCGGGAAAGGGCTCGTCCGGCACAACGGGTGCGAAGGGCACCGCTGGCACCACGGGTACACCGGACACCCCGCGCACGACAGGTAGACCGGGCGCAGGCGGCACGACGGGCAATTTCGACCGGTAAGCGCTTGTGTCGAGCTACGGCTGGTGCGCGCAGAACGGCGGCGGCACTGGCGGCTTGGCGGCGGACAATGCACACGCTTACACGGTCACCGATCGCGACCAACTGATCGCGGCACTCGGCGGTAACAATACGCCCAAGATCATCTGCATCGAGGGCACGATCGACATGAACGCTGATTCGAACGGCAACCAGATGACGAAAGCGCATATCGGCAACTAGCACGCGCATCTGCAGCACAACATGGCCAACGTCGGCTCGAACACCACGATCATCGGCGCGGGTTCGAACGCGAAGATCATCAACGGCGGCTTCAATCTGAGCAACTCGCACAACGACATCGTGCGCAACCTCAACTTCCAGTCACCGAACCACTTCTTCCCCGGCAAGGACGCCGAAGGCGATCCGCACGGCCGCGCGTACAGCATCGAGGCCAAAGGCACGACCAATCTGTGAGTCGACCACAACACCCTCTCCGACGGCCGCAAGACGCCCGAGGGCTCGATCACCGGCGACCAGTTGGACTTCACCGACGGCGCCGACTATGCGACCGTCTCCGGCAACCAGTTCCTCAACCACAACAAGTCGATGCCGGCCTCCCGCGCTCAAGCAACCTCGCGCGGTTGCCCTCCGGCGTCTTAGCGATCGGTCGCAACCGGCCAGACTGCGCTGCGCAGCCGCTCGAGAGACAGCACCTCGCCGGTCGATGGGGCGCCCGGCCCGGCAAGCGACAGCGATGCCGCTTCGAACAGCACTTGCCGAACAAACTCACTCTTACAGTTGTTCTTCGCCAGCGTCCTAATCCGATCGAAAAACTTCGTGTGCTCCATTTCGGACTGTATCGGGTTCTTCGGAAAAATCGGGAAAAAGGCGTCGCGCAGTTTCTCCCGAAGCGTGTTTGCGTCGGGAGACTGTAACGCGTACTCGATCGCGCGCTCGAGCAGGGTGGCGCATTGCGACGCGTCGCGCGGGGCATTGCCCTTGACCGACTGCGCAACAATTTCCGGCGCACCGGACAGCAACGCCACACTCAGCGTGCCGGCTTTATCCGCCGCGCCGTGGGCCTGAGTGAGCCGGGCAATCGCTTCCCAGGCTTGCTGCGATTCCAGTTGCGACGCTTCCGGATGTGCACCGGGAATCAATGTCGCCAGCGACTTCACCGGCACACCCATGACCATTTCGAAATGCATACGCGCCGCAGTCCAGACGTCGCCGCCGTGCCGTTCGATGTCGATGTGCTTCAGCGGGTCATGCTCCGCGTCCGCCGTCACGCCGGCCTTGGCGGCAAGGATCGCGGCACCGAGTCCGATTGCCCATCCGTGACGCTCGTTCTCGCGGCCGTATCGATGGTCGTATACGTCCTCGGCCGGCTGCTTGTCGCCTTCCGTCATGACGACATTGTAGTAGCGAAGGCCTGCGGATTCCGCCACAACTCCAGGTTTCGCGGCGTCGCCTCGACTCGCGAACAATGGCTTGTTGCGCACTGTCCGGTCAACGTGGAATTGCCGGACGTGCTCGACTTCGTGCAGTACCGTGTTGAGCACGAAGGCTGCGCCCTTGTTGAAGATGTCGTTCGTCAGCGTCAACCTTGAGGTCGGTCCCATCACGGTCACGGCTGCTGCGAGCGCATGCTCGGCCGACCGCGCGCTTTGGAACGATGCGTAGATCGGCTCGCGCAAACCCATTGCCAGGGCGGCGTGCTTGACGAGCTTTTCTGTCAATTCATCTTTCGCTGCGTCCGACAGCCGCGCTACACCATTCGCCGGCGACAGCAGCGCCCTGGCGCTTCTGTCGCCGGCTACCGCATCAATGTACTTTCGACCGATGCTGGCATGTTCCTTCGCCACGGCGCGATCGATCACGCCCCTTGCCTGGAACGCGTAGGTCTGAACCGGCAACTCCAACTTCGGATGGCGAATCAGCGCAATCAGGCGGCCGCGCTCGCCCGTGTCCAATGCGTCAAGTCGCGGCGTGCTTGCAATGTGCCGCAAGGCCGATGTCAGAAGCGGCCGCATTTCCTTCACGGCCTGCTCCGGAAGATAAGGTAATACGCTGTCCCCACGGGTGGATTCGGCAATTTCCCGCAGCAGAATTTCCGCAAAGGCATGAGATTGATCCGGCGCGGTACGCGTGAACTGCTGCGCGACCTGCAGATTGTTCCAGAAGTGTTTCGGATTGGCAGAACGCATGTAGTTCCAGACAGAGTCTTCGGCCGGCGCGCGAGCACTCGGCCCAGCATGACTCGACGATGCCTCGGCGCGAGCGGCAATGGCCACTCTCGCGCGCTGCGCCGCCGTACCGGTCCCGCGAGCGGCGCGCACGTCGACTGTCGGCTGTTCATCTCCCGCGTCATGAATGTCTGGAACGGCGTCACTCGTCTGGATACCTGAATAGCGTCGCGGCGTCCCGGCCTTGCCGCGCAATGCGGCCGACAGGCTCTTCAACGCATCGCGTGTGCTCCCGCCAAGGCCGCCCGCGTACGAGGGGCGGCTGCCGCCGCCCTGCCCGACCGCACGTATCGCCGTAGCGGCGGATGCCGACACGGTCGACTTCGCTGAAGGGGTATCGCGGGAGGTCGTTTCCTCGCACCGCGATTGCCCCGGCGTCAGACACGCGCCGAAGCGCTTCAGCGTCGACAATGCAATACGACGCGGGCTCGAGGCCTGACGGAACTGTACGGCCGGCTGCCGCGGCACCTCGCCCGTATTGGGTCTGCAGGGCGCCTGCGCTTCGCTCGCCACTTCAACCAGGTTCGTAAAGCCGATTCTCATTGCCTACCTCATCTATCTACGAATTCTGCTGTCTCGCCCCGGCGCAAATGGAGCGTCGTACAAGGTGGTTCATATCCGGTGTGCGCGCACGTCAGATCCGCACCGGCTCGATTTTCCAGTGCACGCTTACGCCGCAACGATCGATTCGACGCCGCCCGTACGATCGGCCGCAACTGCGGGTGACAGGATCGTGGCACGCCACGTCTCACTGCGGCTCGCGCGCTACAGATCGCGCCGTGCCGCCTCATCGGCAGACGCCAGCGGCTCCCGCGTATCCAGAGCAGTGATGTACGGCACCGCGAGCCCCCGAATTTCGCGTGCCCACCAGTGAGCACTTCCGCAAGCCTCGAGGGTATCTCGCCCTGCCGGGCGTCGGGCTAAAAATGCGATCAGATCGTCGCGGCCGAACCGACGACTCGCAATCTCACCGGGTTGTGCGTCGACCCAGTACATCTGGAACACCCGCTTTGCAACATCCAGTCCATATGTCGTAGCATTCATTGAGGGCCTCCGCTCCTCAAGTGGTTGTGTCGCAATTCCACTTCGGCACATTGATGCCGTTCGGTTCTGGAGGCCCTCAATCATGCCCCCCGAAGGGAGGGCAGGTGTCCATTCCATCTCGGTTGAGTGCGGTCAGACGGCCAGTCGGCGAACGTCGCGGGCAACGTTTTCGGTGCCGGCGACACCGGCCGCCTCGGGATCATTCAGGCCGTCGAGCAGCTCCGTCACCGTATCGAGCAGATCATTCGCCGTGTGACTGCCGTCTAGTGGAAAGCTGAACGAGTATTGCAACCGCTCGGCCTGCGGGTCGAGGCTCAGCGCGCCGTTGCCGGCGGGCGCCGAATGAAAGTTGACCTCCAGCGCGTACCGGTAGACGGTTTCGCGGTCGTCCTTAGGCACCTCGCCGAGATCGACGTGCACCAGCGCGCGAAACGGGTCGATCGACGCGTCGTAGCGGATCGACACCGCGTGCCCGGAGATGTCCAGTTGACCGCCGTCGATCAGCCGCGCGACATCGTCGACGCCGACCAGCCCACAAATGTCGTTTAGCAGCTTCGTGTAGTCTGCGTAATCCACGCTCATGCCCTCCTTCGATTGGCAGTTTTCAGGGTTCAGACGGTCAATCGCGCGCCGACCTCACTGGACAGGTCCCAGTTGCCGTCGGCACTGTCGAGGAAATAGCCGGATCGCCAGTTCTCCGCCTGCTCCACGCACAGTTGCAGGCTATTCGCGAGCGTCTCGGCGTCGGCCTGCTCGAGCGGCGTCCGGAAGCTGAACAGCACGTGCGCGCTTTCGGGATTCAGCGTGAAGGCTGCGGGCAAGGTGCCGCTGGACAGGAACACGTTGATCTCCAGCAACCGCCGGCACACGTCGTTCTCGCGGTCTTGCGGCAACGGACCGAAATCGCAGTAGACGAGCAGCTCCTGGTGGTCGATCGTGCCGACCAGCACCAGTGAGAAGCTGATACCGTTCACCGCCACGCTGCCCTGTTCGAGCACGGTGTCGGCGTCCTCGATCTTGACGAGTTCGCAAAACCCCTTGATCAGCCTGACGTAGTTCTCGCTTGCCATGATGTACTCTCGCGCTTGCCTCTGTCGTTTGCGCCGCTTGCGTTGCGTTCGCTGAGTTTGCTGCTTGCGCCGCGTGCGTGACTGGCGTTGTGCGCCTCACCGCGAAGTGCACCTGGGGCGACGTTCGTGTCGCCGCACCGCCGGTCGTCGAATCATGAGTAACGCCTGCGCCCACCCCGGTTCAATCGCTGCACGCTTCGCGCCGCCGCCCTTCGCTCACAGGAACACAGGATTCGTACTCGATGCCATGCCCAGACCGGCTCCGCGAAACCATTCCATCGCACGTCCGTCGCGCATCACGAAGCCGCCCATGCTGCCCGTGCCGTCGAGCAGGCGCACGACGCGCGGAAGCAGACGGTCGTAGCGCGTATTCGAGCGCCGCAGCAGGATCCGCAGGTTCGGATCGAACAGATCTTCGCCGCCCGTTGCCTGCAGCGGCGCGCGGGCAACGCCTGCCAGGCCGGCAGCACCGAATGCTGGATGCGCGGCCGGACGCGGTGAGCGCGCCTGTCGCGTGGCCGGCCGCCGGCCGACGGCGCCCGGCTTGTGGGTCCGGGCGGCCAGTGCCGGGCCGCTACTGACCGGTGCGGCGGCGGCTGGGTCCGTATCGTTCGCCGCAAAGCGCAGCTGCGACGCCCGCGGGTCGAGCAGCGCAAGAAACCGCTGTGCGTGCTCGAGCAAGCCCTGCGCGACCGTGTTGGCCGCACCGCCGGCGCCGTCCGGCTTGCGCCCGGCGAGCAGGCCCGTCGCCATAATGGCGTCGCGATGGATGTTATGGGCGAGCGCGACGACTTCGGCGTGCGCGAGCGACGGCAACCCTGTTTCGCCGACCGCATACGGATCCGCCGCGTGCGCGTCGTCCGCTTCGAGCCGCCGCTGCACGCCGGTGATCGTGAGATCGCCCTCCTCCAGCGACGTATGCGTATCCGCGCGCGAAGCATGATGACGGTCCGCGACGCGCTCGACATGCTGACCGCCGTGCGCGTGAGTGGGAAGCGCGTGCGCGCGTGCGGCAACGCCGTCTTCTTCCTCTTCGCCATGCAGCAACGCCTCGGCCGGATCGTGCATGCTCTCCGTGCCGTGGCCGGCGCCACCGGGCTTTGCCCGCCGCTTCGGCTGCTGCGGCTTGGGCTGCTGGCGAACCGCCGCGGCGAATTGCGCGCCGTGATGGTGGAATACTTCGCCCCAATGCTCATGATGAGTCGACGGCCGAAGCGGCGCCGCATCCGGATTGGTGCGGAACGCGAGCTGACGCCCGCCGGCGGCATCGCCAGACGCCGCGCCGGCCGCCACCTCCAGCACCTGTGCGCTGAAAGGGTTGGCGTTTAACTGCACGTCGCGGATCATGCTGCGCTCCTCCGGATGGACGACCGCGCACCGGCGAACGACGGTACGCACCACGACGCCGCCAGCTCCGCCGCTGTCTGCCGGCGAAAAAGTGTGGTCGCGGTACCACATCAGTAACCGCGTGCCGCGTGCGGTTCCCAGCGGGGACAATTTTTCCATCGTTACACGAAGATGTAATATGCACCGCGAATGACTTGGGTACACTGGGTCCCTTCCAATGTCCAAACTCCCCTTGTGCCGTTAGCGAACACGAACGGCACGGCAAACGATGAACCATCCTGCCGAACGCGCCGGGAGCGGCGATCTTCCCGAAAGCATCCGGGTGCTCGTCGTCGAGGACGACCGCGACTATCGCCGCAGCCTGGTCACCGCGCTCGGTCTCGGCGGCTATGAAGCGGTCGCGGCGGAGTCGTTGACCGACGCGCAGCGCCTGCTCAAGCAGATGCGGCCGCACGCGGTGCTGACCGACCTGTTTCTCGGCGACGTCGACGGCTTCGCGGTGCTCGAAGCCGTTCATGCGGCCGACCCCACCATCCCGGTGCTGCTGATGTCCGGGCACGGCGACGTGCCGACCGCGATACGCGCGATGCAGGCCGGCGCGCACGACTTCCTCGAGAAGCCGTTCGCGCGCGATCAGCTCTATGCGGCGCTGCGTGTCGCGGTTCAGCACCGTTTGATGAAGCTCGAACACGACGCGCTCGAGGACCGGCTGCAGACGCTCGCCGAACTGGAGCAGATGCTGCTTGGCAAGAGTCCGCAGATGGCCGCGCTGCGCCGGCTGATTGCGCAGATTGCCCCTACCACCGCCGAAGTCACGATCATCGGCGAAACCGGCACCGGCAAGGATGTGGTGGCGCGCGCGCTGCACCGCTTCAGCGGCCGGCCGGGCCCGTTTGTCACGGTCGATTGCGCGTCCATTCCGCCCACGCTGTTCGAAAGCGAGCTGTTCGGCTACGAGGCGGGCCTCTTCACCGGCGCGGTCAAACAGCGCGTCGGCCGGATCGAAGCCGCCCACGGCGGCACGGTCTTCTTCGACGAGATCGACGCGATGCCGCTCGACCTGCAGGCGAAGATCCTGCGCGTGCTGCAGGAAAAACAGGTGGAGCGGCTGGGCTCGACGCATCCGGTGACCGTCGACATCCGCGTGATCGCCGCCTCGAAGGTGGCTCTGCCGGCGCATGCCGACGCCGGGCTATTCCGGCCCGACCTCGTGTTCCGGCTCAATACGGTGACGCTGCGTGTGCCCGCGTTGCGCGAGCGGCGCGAGGACATCGCGTTGCTGCTGCAGCACTTCCTGCAGACAATCGGCGGACGCGAGGGCGACGAGGACGACGACGACGCCGCGCGCACGGTCGCGCAGTTGCACACGTCGCTGCTCGCGCACGACTGGCCGGGCAACGTGCGGGAGCTGCACAACGTCGCCGAACAACTGCATTTCGGCGTGCCCGTGGCGCTGCCCGGCGCGCCGCCGCATGACCGTCCGCAGACGCTGGCCGACACGCTGCAAGCAGTCGAGAAGGCCGTCATCGAGGACGCGCTGCGCCGTCACGACGGCAACACGGCGGCGGTATGCAACGAGCTGCGGCTCGGGCTGACTACGCTTTATCGCAAGCTCAAGCAGTTTGGTCTGGAGCCGCCGGGGCAACTGCGCACGGCGAACCGGCGCGCTGCCGGCGACGACCCGCCGCGAGGCTAACCGCCGAGATCCTCACCGCCTCGGCAGCCATGGATACAGATGCGTGATGCGCACCGCGCCGCTGTTGCCCGCCTCCGCCCAGTCGAGCGTGTAGCTGCTGGTCACCGCGTTCGGATGATCGACGTGGCCACCCGAGCGGCGCACGCCATGCCCGACGACGCCCGCATGCTGGCACAGCCATTCGAAGCGCGCGTTCCGATAACCTAGCCCTTCGACCTCGGCCGGCGTCGACGCCGCGAGCAGCTGCGGATTGCGGCGCGACGCATCGTCGATGGCATCGGCGAGCGCCTGCAGCATGTCGGAACGGTGCTTGTAAGTCGCGGTGATTTCGACCTGCAGCATTCCCCCTGGCGCCGGCCTTTCGGAATTCTGCAGTTTGGCCCGCTGGACCAGATGCTCGATCATCTGGTCCGTGGACTGCTGAAGATGGCGTCCGATCGCGCGGTCGAGCGCTTCCGGCGTGATCGCGCGGGCGATGGCCTGCTGCGATTGTACCGCTTCCCATGCATCGTCGAGCGCGGCATGCGCGGCGGCGAGCTCGCCGAACTGGCGCTGGCGCTCCTGTGCATGCTCCTGCTTCGCCTCGTGCCACGCGTCGTGCATCGCGGCGCGCTGCCCGGCGACCACCTCGATCTCCGCGTCGAGTTGGTCGCGTCGCGACAGCTTGTCGGCATATTGGCCGGTCAATTTCATGTATCGCGCAACCGTGCTCTGCTGCGCGCGCCCGTCTTCCTGCAACTGCGCACGAACACGCGCGACCGCCCGTTCGGCCGCCTCGATGCGCGGCGTGCGTTCGGCCGACGCGCTGGCAAGCCGCGCGGCGCGCGCATCGGCCGCGGCGGAGAATTCGGTGCGCGCCGCTCCGAGCGCGTCGCGCGCCTCGACCTGCCGCTCCTCGGTGGCAGCAATGCGCGGTTCGATCAGCGACACATACTCGTCAGCCCATAACGCAGCCCGTTCAACGCCGTCCACCTTCAACATCGCGCTGAACGACTGCGCGTTGGCAAGCAGGACACCCGCAAGCCAGCCGCGGTTCTTCGCCAACGCCTTATGCAGGAGCTTGGCGCCCGTGGCGATCACCTCGGTATCGGGAGGTCCGGAGCGAGCCGGACGTGCCGCCCGGCGCGCAGGCGCAGCAGCCGCGTCGGTCGGTGCTGCATTCTGCGCGTCCACGTGCGCCTTGGCCTGTTTGTCGCTGCCCTCGGCCACCTTGGCGACGATCAGGGTAGCGGCCATCGCGTGCGGCTCCATACCAAGCCAGCGCACGACGCGCGCGGCGAGAGAATCGCCCGGCACCTGCAGCCTCCCCTGCACCGCTTCGCGCTGGTCCATCCCCGCCTCGGTGGCTGCGAGTCTCGCCTGGATGCCTTCAAGCTTGCCGTACTCTTCCTCGGGCAACAGCGTGGCACACAGCTTGAACAAACGTTCCAGGGCGGCTGCGGGGTCCTGTGCGCGCGGGCGAACTTCGCCCGTGTTCGAGGTTGCGAACAGGCGGTCGAAATCGGTCTTGATGCGTTGTGCCAGCGTTGCGCGGCGACCGCCCTGGTGCGCCTGCACCGGTTCCCCGACTAATGCATGCACCCAGTTCCGCGCGGCCTCGATGGTGTGGTCGGCCATCATCACCGGCAACACCCCGTCACGGATCGTCTGGCGCCGCTGCGCCGCCGCGGACGCATCGCGCGCGAGCCGAAGCGCCTCGTTCTCCTTGCCGAGCTGTTGGTCGAGATGCTGAACGTGCTGCTGCGCCGCCTTCAACCTGTCCTCGAACGCCGAGACATTCTCGACGTCGACGGCGGCCGGCGCGTCAGCTAGCAGCCGCCTGTGCTCATCGGAGCGCTGCGTGAGCTTGAGCTGATTTTCCCTGTTCCGGTTTTCGATCGATTCGACGTCCTGACGCAACGAATCGAGCTTGCCGAGCAGCTCGGCCGCCTGTTCGTCAGTCTGCTTGCGCTTACCCTTGAGTTCGGCCAGCCTCACAGCCAGCTCGACCTGCGTCGGGACAGCGAGGTCCGCGCCGGCCGCGTGAACAGCCGGAGCCGCGGGGCTTGCGCCGGCCGGCGCGCGGCTCGCAATGCGGGCGTGCTCGCGCTCCAGTTGGCGCAGATCGGTCGCCGCTCCACGCAACGCCTGCGCGGCCTCGTGCCACTCCCGCAGCATTTCCGGAGCGTCGGTACTGGCGCGGGCGCCGGCAAACCTCAGCGGTTCGGCTACTGCATGCGCCGTTGCGCTTTCAAGTTCCACTTCGTGGGGATGCCACGATTGGACGTCGCCTGCTCTCATCGTCACTCTCCTCGTTGCGCGTCGAGCGCCTTTGTGGCCCATCGCACGTCATCCCGACCGCGCGGCGAAGGCCGCGCCGGCGCGCCTGGCAATCCGATAGGCCAGCGCCGGCGCATCTTTCGTCTCTTCAGTAACCCGCACGCCTGCCCGGCTCCATTGGCCCGCGCCTGGACATACCGAGGCGTTCGCCGACCCGCGCGAAGCGTTCGCCGCCCCTCTAGTTGCTGCCGCTGAACTGCGCGTAGGCACGCATGACCGACACCACGTAGGCCTGGGTCTCGGCAAATGGCGGAATCCGGCCGCCGAAGCGCATCACGGCGCCCTCGCCCGCGTTGTAGGCCGCGATCACGCGCTCGAGCTCATTGGGGAACAGGCTTTTCAGATAACCGAGGTAACGCGCGCCCAGCCTCAGGTTCACCTGCGGATCGAACAGCGCCCCGGCTTCGCCCTGCAGACCGAAGCGGCGCGCCGTGGCCGGCATCAGTTGCATCAGTCCGACCGCGCCCTTCGGCGACACGGCCGAAGGGTTGAATCCCGACTCCACGCTGACGATAGCCATCAGCAAGCCCGGATCTTCGCGATACTCGCTCGCGACCTGGCGAATCAGCGGCGCGACGTTGGAGAGCAACGCGGCGCGCGGCGCGCCCACTTTCGCGAGGCCGAACGGTGAGCGCAGCGCGGCCGGCAGCGCCGGGAAGCCGTTGGCTGCGAGCGGATCGTCGGCGGAAACCGGGAACACAATCGACACCGGCCGGGCAAAGCGGTTGGGAAGCGCCGCCGGCTGCGCGTCTGGCTGCGCACCGCCGTCGAGCGGCGCGCAGGTCATGTCGATCAGCGACAGTGCAACTGTCTGATGCATCCTGAATTCGTGACCCTCGCCGTCGCGACACAAATAGAGCGCTGCGTGAGCGCCGACCGGGACGCCGACCCACAGCGCGATCGAGACGGCGAAGGCCACAGTGCGAGGCGCCGTGCGCAACGGCACGGGCGATCCGGCATGCGATCCGATGCGAACAATTCCGTCCATTTGCATTCCTGTCGAGGTTGTCCGCATGCGATCAATGGATCGGCACGACGATTCGGCGATCCTCTTTCGTCACGATCACCCCTTGCGGGGTCACGTCGGCGAGTTCGAATCCGCCCGGCAAAATCGAGCCGACGTAGAAGCGCTGGCCAGTCTCCGTTTCGATGTACGCGTCGTCCCCAGCGCTCGCCGAGCGGATGCGCAAGTCCACAGCAGGTGGACGACGGAGGACCTCGGCCGGCTTCGGCTCGAGCATCGTCACGTCCTCGCCGCTCGACACGACCCGATAGCCGGTCTTCGCAAGACCGGTATCGAACTGCTGCACGGTGGCGCGCACGGCGACGTGCAGCACGGCATCGCAGCGGCGCGCCGCAAGCGCGCTTCGCAGCCGGTCGAGGTCCGACTGCGACGGCAGATAACCCGAGACGGCAGGTTCGCCCCGCTCGCTGGTTTCGACCTCCAGATTCGTGTACCCGAGCAACTGCAGAACCGCTTCGAGCTGCTGCGTCTGGCGATCGTCGGGACCGAGCGTTTGCGCGACCGCCAGCGCGCCGCCGACCGCGAACAGCACGACGAACACGGTTGCCAATCCACCGAAAAGATTGCCGCGCCAGCGCGACGGAGCCGACGCGACCAGCAGGGCGGTCGAGGTTGCCGTCTCCTGCTGCGGGTCCGCGTGCGCTGCACGGGCATCGGCATCGGTTTGTGGAGAAGCGGCGGCCGCATCGGCTTGTGGAAAAGCGGCGGTCGGATCGCGTTGTGCCGACGGCTTGCGGACCATGCCAAGCACCACGACATGCGCCGCGCCGATCGTCACCGCGACGTTGTCGTCGAGCGACGTGCGCGCCGAAGGGCTAGACTCGTCGCCGCTTTCGCACGGCGTGCCGTCGAGCCACTCGATGAACACGTCGCCGTCGGCGGTTACTGTGAGTCTTCCGTGCTGCGGGCGCACGCCGTCGTCGAGCAGCACGACGTCGCATGACGACTCGTCGCTGCCAATCAGATATGAACGCGCCTGCAGCGCAAGCTCAGCGCCCGCGTGCAGTCCTCGCGCTACTTTCAGCATCAGCATGTCAACTCTCCATTGGGGATTAGCCGTCGATCAGACGGGGTGTAATCAGAAAGAGCCGTTCGAGGCGCACCTTGTTGTCGTTCTTCTGGTGGAACAGCGCGCCGATCAAGGGGATCTTCGACATGAATGGAATGCCCGAATTGACGGACGAGTCCTGCTCGTAGACGAGCCCGCCGATCAGCAGGCTGCTGCCTTCGTCGATCATTGCCTCGGTGTCGATGTTGCGGTTGTCGATCACGGGAATCTGGTCGACCGTCGCCGATGTCAGCTCGCCGTCTTCGACGTGAATGCTGAGCTTCACCTTGCGCTGCCCGTTCTGGTCGACGATCGACAGCGGCGTCACGCGCAGTGTCGTGCCGGCTGTCACGCTGTACAGGTCGCTGCTGAAGCTGCCCGCCACGCGAACATAGAAGGTCTGGTTGTCCGAAAGCGTGGCCTGCACGTTGTCCTGCGTCAGCACCTTCGGCTGCGAAACGACGCGCGCGTTGCCGTCCTGCGCGAGTGCATTGACGCTCGTAAGCAGCGAGTGCGCCGCGCCGCCGATGATCGTGGTCGCCAACGCACCGGGCACGGCGCCGTCCACCAGTTGGTTCCCCGACGCGATGCCAAGCGCCGTGCTGCCCGACGACGATCCGCTGGTCGTGGAAGTCGAGCTCTGTGGGTGGCCGCTGAAGCTCAGGTTGACGTGGGAGCTGTTGAACTGCCAGTCGACGCCGAGCGCCTGCAGCGACTCGACGCGTACGTCGATGATCTTCGCTTCGATCTCGATCTGGCCCGGCTTCACGTCGAGCGCTTCGATCAGCTTGCCGTAGCTGTCCATGCGCCACGCGTAGTCGCGCACGATCACCGCGTTGATCTGACTGTCGCTCTGGAAGCGCGGCAGTCCGCCATCGTTCGAAGCACTCGAAGCGCCCGATCCGTCCGCGTTACCGTGCTTCGCCTGGTCGTAGGCGGCGAACGCATCGCCCATATCCGGCGGCACATTCATCTTGCCGAACACCGGCGAATTTACCGTGCGCCCCTGCGCGATCGCCTTGATCTGCTGCGGGGTCGTGCCCGCGCGCCCGCTCGCCCTGCTGTCGCCGCCCTGCTGGCCAAACACGCCCTTGAGCACCGTGACCACACCCGCAATCGGCTCGCCGTTCGACAAGGTCCGGTCCTGCGCCCACGCATAGCGCAGCGGAAACACCCGCACTTCCGCATTCGACACGGAGTTCTGCCGCTGATCCACAAGCTGAGCGACCTGATCCACGAGCTCGACATAGCGGCCGGGCCCGGTCGCAATCACGGTGCCTTCCTTCTCGTCGACGGTCAGCGGAAAGCGCCGGTCCTCAATGCCGAGGGCATGAAGGCTTGCAACGAGCCGCGAAGGCGGCGCACTCGTCAGCTTGATGATCTTCGTGCTGACCGAGCCGGCCGGATAAAAGTAAATGAAGCGGCCGTCGTAGTACCAGACGAGCCCGAAGCTGCGGCTGATGGTCTCCAGCATTCGCGCGGGCGGCATGTTGAAATTGCCGCTAACCACGCCGTCGGTGTCCTTGTCGACAATCGCAACGAGCCCTTGCGACGCCGCGAATTCCCGCAGAAAGTCCGGCAGCTTCTTGCCTTCCGCCAGATATGAAAACGGCGCGGCTTGCCAATGTATTTCGGCCGCATGCAGCCGTGCCGGAGAGCACAGCGTCAGCACCGCTGCCGCCAGTATCGAACCACCCCAACGCATTGCACCCATCGCGTGGTCTCCCTTTACGCGCCTTGAGCGACGACAGCGCGGCTCTCGAGCCGCTCGCGCAGCATCACGCGAGAGCGCGACACGCGGCTGCGCACGGTGCCGACCGGAATCGCGAGTTCGACGGCCACGTCTTCGTAGCTTCGATCCTCGATCGTGACCATCAGCAACGTCTTGCGCAGATCGTCGGGCAGCCCGTCGAGACCGTGCTGCATATGCGTGGCCTTCTGTTTCGTACTGACGTGGTCAAACGGATCGCCTTGCGGCGACTCCATCAGCTCGATCGTTTCATCGCCGCAAAAGTCGTAGCGGCGGCTCGGCGAACGATTGACGTGGTTGCGAATCAGATTCACCGCGATGCCATACAGCCACGTGGCGCACTCCGATTCCCCGCGGAACGTGCCAAACCCGTGACAGGCCTCGACAAAGGCCTGCTGCGTCAGCTCGGTCGCCTCGTAGACATCGCGTACCCGCTTGAAGATGAATTGAAACAAACGTCGTTGGTGCTCTCTGAACAGCTTCGCCAATACCCGGTCCCGCTCAGCGAGATCCGTTGCGGTGAGCGCTCCGATCGAGGTGCTAATCATGTCGCGTCCTTCTTGGTGGATGGTCTGCTGGATAACAGTGGCTACAGCGCCTGGTGGGTTTGCATCGCGCTCCTGAATGCACGCGACATCCGACGCCCGGGCCCACTAGAGCACCATCCATGCCATCACGATGAACGGCCTATGCCGTTGTTTTATAAGGCGTTTCTTGACTCGAAACTGATCTCTGGAAAGCCGCTCTATCAGGTGTGAAAAAAGCCCGCTTCGAGCATTTCCATTTCTGAGAAACGGGTAGAGAAGTTGGGATTGCGCGCAACAGGAACGCCTTCTTCATCAGACAAAATTGTCATCTTCTGGTCACATGAATGCGATACGGAACGGCAGGCGTTCGTGGGACTCGAACGGGCACGCGTGCGCATCGCGTTCAATCGATACGCGGTCCTGATCAATTAATGGAGCGATACGACCGGTCGGCACACGCGCCGACACGGGCTGTCAGTCAATGCGACTGTTGGTAGTCGGGCGAAATGCGATGAATCAGCGCGCGCACCTGGGATTCAGGCGAGAAGAGGTCCATCGCGCTCGAGAAGAACATGTTGAGCAGCACCATCAACATGATTGTCGACGCGAGCTGCTTGAGCGCCATCGACTGAAAGTGAACGTCGAGCGAGTGCATGTAGCGCGCCACGAGGCCGAGCGCCAGTTCGATCAGCACGAGCAGCAGCACGATCGGTGCGCTCAGCTTGAGCAGCAGATCGGTCAGGCTGTCCCACTGCAGCGTGAGAAACTGGTCGAAGCCGCGCGCGAGAATCGGTACGGTCGAAAATACCGGCCACACGAGGTACGAGTCGAATACCGCGCGCAGCAGCGTGAGAAAGCCGCCGGACGTCAACAGCAGCGTGCTGAACAGTTGCAGCAGGAAACCACCGGTGGGGCCCTGCGGATGGCCGGACATTGGCTCGACGACGGCCGACGAGTTAGCCCCTGTCTGTAGGTCGACAAAACTGCCCATTCCCTCCACTGCCCATAGCAGCAGTCCCCCGCAGTAACCCAGCAGCACGCCGATCATCGTTTCTTTCGCGACCACGAAGATGATCTGCGCGGCATCCATCGTGTGCGGCATCTGCGCCCAGGTGAGCGGCAGGACCAGGCAGGCGAGACTCACCGCGAGGCCCGCGCGAACCATGTTGCCGACCGCCTTTTGTTGTAGGATCGGAAACACGATGAACATCGACATCAGCCGGGTCGACGCGAACAGCAGCGCCTCCATCGGTTCGATGAACGACACCGGGTTAGCCATGAGCACGCACGCCGACGCTGGCAATCGCGTCGAACAGCGTGTTCGCGTAATTGAGGATCGCACTGGCCGACCAATGCGCCGTCAGCATGACGGTAATGAACACGGAGATGATCTTTGCGCCGCCTGCGATGCTCTGGTCCTGGATCGAGGTGATGGTCTCCACCAGTGCGATAAAAAAGCCCACCGCGGAAGACACCACCACCGCGGGCAACGACAGCACAATCACGAGCTGCAGCCCGCGAAAACACAGGTCGGTTACGGTCTGAACGTCCATTGCGTGTCCCCTGTTCGTTAGACTTCCACCTGGCCGAGCGGATTGAGCTTCACCGACGCGTTCAGCTCCTCGAATGAAAACACCGCAATGTCCGGCAGATACGGTTCGAGCATCTTCTTCACATAGCGCCGCACGTCCATGTGCGTCACCATGACCGCGCCCCTCGCCGACTGCGCCCCGAGGGCCGACGCCTGGCCGGCCATATGTCTTGCGCGTTCGGGCGCCACCGGAATGTACGTGCCGCCGCCGCCCTGCTGCACCGACTGGCGAATCAGCTGCTCCGTTTTCGGCGCCAGCAGCACGACGTCCAGACCGCTGTCGCCGGCCGTCACCCTGTGCGTGATGTAGCGGCCGAGCGCCACGCGCACATGTTCGGTGAGCAGCACCGTATCCTTTTCGCGGGGCGCCCAGATCGCCAGCGCCTCGAGAATCGCCCGCACGTTGCGCACCGGCACGCCCTCTTCGACGAGACGCCGGAACACTTCGGTCATGCGTTGCAGCGTCATGGCCTTGGCCGCTTCGCTGGCGACATCGGGATAATCCTTCTCTGCGCGCACGACGATCGTGCGCACTTCCTGCATGCCCAGATAGAGCGATGCGTTCTCGCGCAGCAGCCCCTTCACGTGGCCAGCGATCCACTGTTCGAGCGTCGCGGGCGCGACACCCGAACTGGCAAGCGCGGCGGCACTGCGCTTTGCCACCCATGCCGTTCCCGCATACGCGCACGGCAACCCGTCCTCGAAGACGATGCCCAGATCTCTTAGCTGCCGCTGCTTTGCGATGGACACCACGAGCGGTATCGCGTCGTCGTGCCACTGACCTTCGCCGAACGGCACGTCGAACGCGAACATCGTGTAGCACGCGCCCTCCAGCTTCTCGTCGATATACATCCGCATGCCCGGGAACGGCACGCCGAGATCTTCGTGCACCTCGGCGCGCGCCGCCTCGACCGCCTCGTTGAGCGCGTCGCGCTGCAGCCGGCGCGCCAGTTCCGGCGACGGCCGGATCAGCACCGGGGCGGCCGTCATCGGCGCGGCCTGCTCGAGCATTGGCGGCAGGTCTTTCGCGCCTTCGCGCGCAAACGCGGCCATCTCGACATGCTCGGCCGCACTGGCCGCGGCTTTGCTCTTCTTCATCAGCGACCAGCCGATACCGCCTACCGCTAGCGCGAGCAGCCCGAATTGCGGCTTAGGGAAGCCCGGCAACAGCGCACAGATCGTCAGGATGATCGCGGTGATCATTAGCGCCTTGGGCTGTGCCAGCAGCTGCTTGCCAATATCCGCGCCCAGGTTCGACTCTTCGGCGCTCGCGCCGGTCACCCGCGTGATCAGCACACCGGCCGCGATCGAGATGAACAGCGACGGGATCTGCGATACCATGCCGTCGCCGACCGTGAGAATCGCGTAGCGCGCCGCTGCATCGCCCACCGACATGCCCATCATCATCGAGCCGACGCAGATGCCGGCAACGATGTTGACCACCGAAATGATGAGCCCCGCGATCGCGTCGCCCTTCACGAACTTCATCGCACCGTCCATCCCGCCGTGCATCTGGCTCTCGAGTTCGAGGTGCTTGCGGCGCTTGCGCGCGTCGTCCGCGGTGATGATGTTGTTGCGCAGGTCCGCGTCGATACTCATCTGCTTGCCGGGCATGCCGTCGAGCGTGAAGCGCGCGCCCACCTCGGCGACCCGTTCCGAGCCCTTCGCGATCACGACGAACTGCACGATCGTGATGATCAGGAACACCACGCCGCCCACCACGTAGTTGCCGCCGACCACCATGCGGCCGAACGTTTCGATCACTTCGCCCGCGTGCGCATGCAGCAGGATCAGCTTGACCGAGGCGATGTTCAGGCCGAGCCGCAACAACGTCGTGAACAGCAGCAGCGACGGAAAGGTCGACATCGCCAGCGCCTCCGGCACATAGATGGCCGACATGAGCAGCGTCAAGCTGATCGCGATGTTGAAAGCGATCAATCCGTCGAGCACGGGGAACGGCAATGGAAAGATCATCAGCGCGATCACCGCAATGATCAGCGCGACGAGCACCACGTCCTGATTCTTCGCGATGAATTTCTGCACGCGCGCGAGCGGGTTGGCGCCCGCTTCGCGGGACGGCGCGGAACTGCTGGTAGACGGAGTCGACATGGCGGCGCGAAGCAGGAAGGCGTTGCGTTAGCGGTAGGTGAGCACGAGGCCGTGAACAAGCTTACCCCAGCCGTCGAGCGACACGAACAGCAGCAGCTTGAACGGGATCGACACCGTGGTCGGTGAGATCATCGACATGCCGAGCGACAGCAGCACCGCTGCGACGACGAAGTCGACGACCACGAACGCGAGATACAGAATGAGCCCGATCTGGAACGCGGCCGTCAGCTCCGACACGGTGAACGACGGAATCAACACCATTAGATCGTCGTCCTTCACCAGATCGGCCTGCGCCTTCGGCCACAGCGACTGCGCGGTCTTCACGAAGAACTTGCGCTCGCGCGGATCGGCATGCCGCTTCAGAAAATCCGTGAACGGCGCCTTGGCGCCTTCGACGACGTGCTGCACGACGTCGAATGAAATCTGATGCCCGTTCGACAGATACGGCAGCGCGACATCGTAGGCCGCGCTACCGACCGGCGCCATGATGTACGCCGACAGGATCACGGCAAGCCCGTTGAGCACGGTGGTCGGCGGCATCTGCTGCACGCCGAGCGCCTGGCGCGCGAGGCCCAGCACGACGACGATCTTGGTGAACGACGTCACGACGAACGCGATAAACGGCAGCGTGCCGAGCAGCGCGAGAATCGCAAACGCGGTGAGCGGATCGGGCAGGAAGCTGGATTGCATCAGCCTGGCTCCCTATGCCTGCAGGAGCCGCGTGACGCGCACCCCGAGTACATCGCCGAGCGAGACCAGTTGCCCGTTCCCCACCACGCGGCCGTTCACGCGAATGCCGATCTGCGTGTCGGCGACCGGCTGGGCGAGCCGGAATACATAGCCCGGTCCGATTGCCCCGAGCTCGCCGAGCGTGAGCGTCTGCTCGCCGAGTTCGAAGCTCAAGCCAAGTTCGAGCTCGCCGAAAGGGTTCGCGTCCGGATGCGGGGATCCGTTCGCGGCTACAGCTTCTCCCGCTTCGCCGCGGGCGTGAAGCGCGTGTTCGGGCCCGGCGTCCGTGAGCGGCGACAAACCGATCGGGTCCGCAAATTCGTCTTCAAAACCGGCATCGTCCATGATCTGCACCCCGTCGCCATTTGCCTGTGCGCGCATCCGGATGCGCGAGCTGCCCGCCATGGCCACTGCAACACCCAGGCCATCCGCGGATTCGACTGCACGCTTGATGAGTAACAGATCGCCTTCACTGGTTCCCTTCAATTCGGCACAGGTGAGCCGCGCGTGGCCGATCACGAACCGGCAGCGCACCGGCAGCCGCTCCAGGGCCGGCTCGGCGCGCGGCCAGTACGCGCACATTTGCGCTGCGAGCTCGATGGCGTGGCCCGACACGCAGCCGCGCATGCGCCGGCCCGACACTGGATCTTCGAGCGTGAACGCGAACCCTTCAGCACCCGCGCCCTGGCTCGGCAGAACGTCGACGGCCTCGATCAGCAGCGTCTCGCCGCTCATCCGCTCAATCGCTTCGACGGCCTGTTCGCATGCCTGCGCGGCCAGCACTCGCAGCGCGATGTCGGGCAGCGTGTCGAGCGGCGGCAGCGCGTCGCCGAACACGAGTTTGACCGATTCCAGATGGACCTGAAACCGGGTATTGCCGAGCCGCGCGCGCAGCGTCACGGCGGGACGCCAGCCGGTTGGCGCGCCGATGTCCCAGCGGAAATCGACTTCGGCCATGCCGATCGCACACGCGCGCGGCGCAAAGCGGCCCAACAGGCGGTTCGTGTGCTGCGCGACGCGCCAGTCCACCTGGTCGAGCAAACCGGCAAGGTCCGGGGTCACCGGCTCTCCCGGCGATTCACCGCCCGGCGCACCTGCCTGTTCGAAGTCTGTTGCGCCGATAACCTCGACGTCCGCAATGCCGGCCATATCGTCGCGTGCGCTCATGCGTATTCGGTGCGTTCGTCGCCGCCGCCTTCGCACACGTCGACCATGACGAGGCAATCCGGCGCCGCGCCCACGAGCCGCCGGCGCAGTGCCTGCGCGTGGCCCGCGAGGCGGCACCGTAAGTCGCCGGTTGCCGCGCGAATCCGCACGGTCAGCTGGTTGCCCTCGCGCGTGAGCACGGCGTCGGCCCCGCTCAACGGGCCGTCGCCAAGCGGTACCCGCACGGTCAATTTCGTGGCACCCATGCTGACCCGCACCGCCTCCAGCAAGCGGCCGCACACGTGGTGCACGAGCGGATCGGCGATCGCGGCACCCGCGGCTGCGCCCATTGCCGCGTCGTCGCGTTCGTTCCACACACCGTCCACGCCAGCGTTGTCGTCCGTGCGCAGCGGTCGTGCCTGTTCCACCCATGCGCTGGCAGCGGCCTCGCCGTTGCCACCATCCTCGCCGCCCGAGTCGTTAGCACCGCCATCGCGGCCGCTGTCGGAAAACGTATCGAACGCGTTCGCCCATGCCGGTTCGCCAGCGGGTTCGGCATTGCGTTGCCGCTGAGCATCCGCGAACAGCACGCCGCCGCGTTGCCGCACCGTCGCGAGGCACGACGCGAACGCCTTCTGCCGCGCCCGCATCTCCGCGGAATCGTGATCCGCACGCGGGGCGGCGTCGGGACGCGCCGCCGCGAGCGTCGGATGACTTTCGACAACCTGCTTTCGCTGCATCGCTCTTCTCCGTCTCAGTTGCGGCCCTTCGGCGGCAAGGTCTCGACAAATTCGTCCGCTTCGGCCTCGGCCAGCAATTCGGCCAGCAGCGCATCGGCCTCGCGTTCGCGCTTGTACTGCTCTTCGATATTGCGCAGCGAGCGGTTCGCATCCTTCACGTCGTCCGCTGCGCGCGCGACTTTTGCTTCCGCTTTCTCGAGCGCCACCACGTATTGCGGCACCATCTGCTGCTCGGCCTGCAAGCGGGCCTGCAGCGTTTCCCGCCACACCAGCGCCGCCTGGAACGCCTGGTAATCGAGGCCGTCGCCGAGTCCTTTCATCAGCGCGCTCCAGTACGCGGCAAGCCCCTGCTCCTGGTCGCGGATGCGTCGCTCGGCTTTGCACAATTCCTTTTGCTGCGCGTCGCGCGCGTCGCGCATCTCGGCAAGCACGCGTTGCAGTGACTGCTCGCGGCGCCGGCGAACCTCTACGATGCGTTTGAACTGTCCGGCCATGATTGCCCCTGTGCCGCGTGAGGACCGGCGCGCCTAACGCGCCAGCTGGGCCAGGTACGACAGCGCGTCGTCGAACGACGTGTAGTCGTCCGAGCGCTGCGCCAGAAAGCTCGTGATCGCGTCGGCCTTCCTGATCGCTTCGTCGCCGAGCTTGTCGGTGCCGCTCTTGTATTCGCCGATCTGCACGAGCAGCTCGAGCTCTTCGTGCTTCGCGATCAGCTTGCGCACCTTGCCGGCGGCATCCGCGTGCTCGCGCGGCACGATCTGCGACATCACGCGGCTCACGCTCCCAAGCACGTCGACCGCCGGATAACGGTTCTTCGCCGCGATCTTGCGCGACAGGATGATGTGCCCATCGAGAATCGAGCGCGCTTCCTCGGCAACCGGATCGGCGGTCTGCTCGTCTTCGACGAGTACGGTGTAGAGCGCCGTGATCGACCCCGTGTCGCTCTGGCCGGTGCGCTCGAGCAGCTTCGGCAGCTCGGAGAACATCGACGGCGGATAGCCGCGCCGCGTCGGCGGCTCGCCGCTGGCCAGCCCGATTTCGCGCTGCCCGCGCGCGAAGCGCGTGAGCGAATCCATCATCAGCAAGACGCGCGCGCCGCGCGCGCGGAAGTCTTCTGCGATTGCGGTCGCGACATAGGCCGCGCGCGTGCGCTCGATCGCGCTCTTGTCGGAGGTGGCGACCACGCACACCGAGCGCGCCATGCCCTCCTCGCCCAGCGAATGCTCGATGAACTCGCGCACCTCGCGGCCGCGCTCGCCGATCAGCGCGATCACGTTGACGTCCGCCTCGGCGGTGCGCGCCAGCATCCCCATCAGCGAGCTCTTACCCGCGCCCGCCGGCGCGAAAATGCCGACCCGCTGGCCTTCGCCAAGCGTGAGGAACGCGTCGATCACGCGCACGCCAGTCGGCATCGGCACGTCGATGATGCGCCGCTTCATCGGATCGGGCGGCGCCGCATGCACGCCCGCGCGCGCGAGCCCCGGCCCGGCGAGCTCGCCAAGACCGTCGATCGGGTTGCCGAAGCCGTCGAGCACGCGCCCGAGCAGCGCATCGCCCACCGTCACTTCGTGCGGGCGGCCGCACGCGATCACCTCGGTCTCGGGCGACAGGCCCGGCAACCCGGCATACGGCATCAGCAGCACGCCGTCCTTCGAGAAGCCCACCACTTCGGCAAGCGCGCGCTCCCCGCCCGCCGACACGAGCTCGCAGATCTCGCCGATCTTCACGCGCACACCGGCCGCCTTCACCAGAATGCCGACGGCTTCGATCACGCGTCCGCGCAACGCGATCGGCGGCGCGGTGCCTAGCGCGCGGCCAAGCGCCGTCGACAAGCGCTGCATGTCGACCGGCTTCGGCTTCGCATGGGTGCGCCAGCCGGGCCGAACCTCGGTCGTAGCAGTAGCCGCAGTGAGGCCCGGTGCGCCCGTCTCGCCGCGGCATGCAGCCAGTGCTGCGCTGTCGAGCACGTTATTCGCTGAGGTCACTAGCGGCTCCTCGTCGGAAAACGCCGGGGTCTGCGCGCAGGCTGTCGGGTTCGCCAAAGCCCCCGGTGGCTCGATCGGCCTGGTTCGCGTCCGCGCTTTCGTCGTCCACGATGCTGGCGGCGACCTGGGCCGCTTCCCGCTCGAGCGCGGCGCGCAGGCCTTCGAGCTGCAGGTCGAGGCTCGCGTCGACGGTGCCGGACTCCGAACTCATCACGGCCGAAAGCGGCGCGAGTGTCGCGTCCACCTGAATGTCTACGAGACCCGCAAATACGCCTTGCGCGTGCAGCGCGTCGATCTGCGTGCGCGCTGCCGCTTCGTCCTGCGGCGCGACGCGCAGCGTGAGGAAACGCTGGTCGCGCACAAAACGGGCTATCTTGCGCAGCACGGCGTCGTAAAACACCGTGGCCGGCGCCTCGTCCAGCACGCCGCGCAGCGCGGTCATCACGGCCTCGGCCAGCAGCGGTTCGATTCGCGCGAGCGTTCGCGCAGCGCCTGCACCGATGGCCGCGAGCGTCGTGGCCGCCTCGCGGCGAGCGTCGTCGGCGCCTTCCCGAAAACCGCGCCGGCGCTCTTCCTGCGCTTCGTCGAGCGCGCGTTGCGCGGATGCGCGCGCCGACTCGCGGGCGGCGTCCAGCAAACCCTGTGCGTCAGCCAGCGCGGTGTACTCGGCGGCCTTCAGCACGCGACGGCCCGGCGCAACGCGCAGGCCCTCGCCGACTAGCAAAAAAGGGGCGTCCATGACGGCAGCATCCTCGGCACGAGTTGATCGACGATCCATGCTTTGGCCCGTGCGGCATCGTCAGCGCAACAGAAGCGCGGCGCGCACACCTCTACGGCCGGCGCGAATCTGAGCTGTATACGGCCGATGACCGCACGGGGGGAGGTTCCTAACAGATGCATCAGCAGTAACACGCCGTCGCGCTGAAGTTGCGCGCCGACGTCGCCCGTCGGCACGCCGGTCATCCCTCCCGGCACGTCCAGCCTGAACGATTCGACGCTCGACGCCACGAAGCCGATTTCCTTCATGCCCACCGCAGAACGGATCGACGCGAGGGCGGCGCCGTCGATCACTCGACGTAGTAGTTCGCGGCGCAGCAGCACGCCGAGCAGCGTCGCGAGCCGCGCGAGCGCCGCTTCATCGACGAGCACCGTGCGCGTGAGGCGGTCAGCGAATGTGAATTCGAAATCGCCGGCAAGCGAGCGCGTTTGCAGCAGCCACGGCGACAAATAACGGTGGCACGGGTTGTCGGTCGCGCGGCGATCGCGCAGCGTCGTGTCGTCGATGCCGGACGGCAGCCACCCGGCGTGACACCACGCCGACGGCAACAGGTTGAACGCCCAGATCAGCGGGCCGAACTGGCGGGTCACGGCGCGAGACCTTGGGGCGGGGG
>CABFVV010000104.1_pt1 | contig 32595 bp, 33 predicted proteins | sample 8864751 | NCBI WGS metagenome assembly CABFVV01 (sample SAMEA5735770, study PRJEB23740) | soil metagenome | biome: forest; feature: forest soil; material: soil | place: USA | collected 2013-10-13 | depth 0.1 m | reverse complement strand
ATTCCGCCCATGCTGAGTGCCGCACCTAATTTAACCAATCCTTTCCGGCCGTTCATAACCATCTCCAAGAGCAGGCTTCGATGCAGGAACGAACAGGTCTCGGCTATCGTTCCTGAGTGTCGCCTCGCGTTCGTTCACGAGGTAGGACGCAGGTTGCCGACACCAAAAACAGGTTGGAATTTGATTGTTCGAAAGCGGGGATTAGGTGCAGCCTAAAGATGCGGAATACCGCGTTGCATGCACGGCAAAACGCACAATTCAGCGGTTTGACCAGAGACATGACCGAGTAAACGACTAGTCGGCAAACTATGCGTACTTATCGCCGACAGTGCTGCGGATAGGATAAGTGTCGTACACAATTATCATGCGCTCGACCAGACCGTTGGCGTCGAACTCGAACACATCGACGCACTCGAACCTGGCCGTGGAACCGTCTTTGAGCACCCAATCGTAGATGAAGTAACCTGTCGCACGCCGAGCGCCCGTTGTGCTCACACAGATGTCGATAGACGTGATCGTGCTGTCTCCCGATGCTTCGCTGACTTTGGCAAAGAACGGTGCCGCTTGCATCCAACCGAGAAACGGCGAGAAAATCTGTGCGTCCGGTGCAAACAGGGCGCAGATCGCGGCGACGTCGCCGCGCTCCAACTCTTTGAGGTAGGTGCGAACTTGCTGCGTATAGAGTAATTCCGGCGATGACACCACAGTAACCTCCGATAATTCGTTAAAGATGCGGCCCGGTCAAACGAGCACGCCCCTGGTTGAAACACGATAGCGACGCGCCGATGACCGAACAATCGAAAAATCCGCAAGCGGGGTATGCGCCCGGAACATACCCGCTGGCAGATCTGACCCGCCCGCTGCCGTCGCTAGCCGGAATTCAGGCGTTCGTCGCTACGGCGTCTCTCGGCAGCGTGAGTAAGGCCGCAGAGCATCTGTGCCGCACGCAGGGAGCGGTCAGTCGGCAGATCCAGCAACTGGAAGCGCACTATCAATGTGCACTGTTCGTGCGTCACGCGTCAGGGCTGGCATTGACAGCAGAGGGAGACACGCTGCTTACGGTGGCAGTCAAAGTGCTGACGCAACTCGTTCAACATGCTGCAATTCAGCATGGCGCGGCGTCGGTGATCACGGTTCGGTTACCGTCCACGTTTGCGATTCGCTGGTTGCTCCCGCGGCTGGCAGAAATCAACATTGCGCTGGGCGGCATTGAGCTGCGGATCTCGACATCCGCTGACGACATGCCGGATTTCACCGCGCCGGATGTCGACGCCATTGTCGTGCGTGGCACCGGACAGTGGGTGGGCGTAGAAGCGGTACCGCTGTTTGCCGAGACGCTCGCGCCAATGTGCACACCCGCATTGGCTGCGTCTCTCAGATCGGTCGCTGATCTTGCGGACGTGACGTTGCTACATCCTGGACCTGGTTACGCGGAATGGCGTGGTTGGCTTGATAGTGTCGGGGCGACGTACATCAATGCTCGACAGGGGCTTGTATTCGACACACTTGAATTGACGCTCACTGCCGCAGCAGAAGGTCATGGGGTTGCAATCGGCGACCCACGCATGGCGCAAGACAAGCTTGAAGCGGGCTCCCTGACGACACCGTTTCGCGAGGCATTGCGAAACGGTGCGTCGTACTTCCTGGTATATCCATCTCAACGTGCGGCCCAGCCGAAGATTCGTGCACTTGCCGACATCCTCGTGCGATTGGCGCAAGAAGAGTGACTGACGCGGGTACGCCAAACAGAAGGCGATCGCCACATGCGTTCGCAGATCCATCAGTCGCGTCATTGGAGTTGGAGCCGCTTGCGTCGCTCGATAATATGGAATCTGACAATACAATCCCCTTTATGGCACATATACCCGACTCCCTATTCGCTGAACGCATTCGCGCCAGCTTCATGCGCCAGAATGCGATGACGTTGATCCAGGCGACTATGCCCGTGGTTGAACATGGCCACACCGAAATTCACCTACCGGTTTGGAATGGTGTCGAGCAGCAGCATGGTTTCGTACATGGCGGCGTCGTGGGAATGATTGCCGACTCTGCTGGCGGATATGCCGCTATGACATTGGTACCGGCCAGCGCTTCAGTCTTGACCGTCGAATACAAGCTGAATCTGGTTGCCGCGGCCGACGCCAACAGCCTGATTGCCCGTGGCCGGGCAGTCCGTCCCGGCCGTACGCTTATCGTCACTCAGGCAGAAGTATTCGCCGTCAAAGGAGGCAATGAAACGCTATGTGCGTTGATGCAACAAACCATCATGGTGATGCACGGCAAGGTAGAGAAGTAGATCGAGGTTGAGCGCGGCCGGCGCAGCATGACGACTTCGCGTGCGGTTGCACCCAGCCCGACTGCGGAAGCCGGAAACCTTGGCCAACCCCAGAGATGCGCACAAAGTGTTGCTCCGCATCGGGCGAGTGGACCCGGTCCTTTATCATGGCGCTCCGTGCGTGCGCCGGATGCTTTTGCGAGTTGCACTCAGTCAAAACGTGAAATGAGTGCCTCTTCCCCGTTCAAAGCTTGGAAAGCAAGCGAGCGCCCCCTTTTTAACAACCAGTAGAAAATATGGCTGGATATCTTCAGGAAGGCGAGAGCGCCGTAAGCCGCAAAGCGGTCACCGTGTCTTCGCTATTGAACATGAAAAATGCAGGCCAAAATATTGCAATGCTGACCTGTTACGACGCCAGCTTCGCATCGTTGATGGACCGCTGTGGCGTGGATATGGTGCTAGTGGGCGACTCGCTCGGCAACGTACTGCAGGGCCACAGCACGACATTGCCGGTCAATCTGGCGGATATCGCCTATCACACAGCGTCGGTCACTCGAGGAAACCGATCTGCATTTGTGGCCGCTGACATGCCATTCGGTACCTATGCAACTCCGCAATCTGCATTCGACAATGCTGTGAAACTGATGCAAGCGGGTGCGCAGATGGTCAAACTTGAAGGGGGCGCCTGGCTGGTCGATACCGTCAAATTTCTCACTGAGCGTGGCGTACCGGTTTTCGCTCATCTTGGCCTCACGCCGCAGTCCGTGCATCGACTCGGTGGGTTTAAGGTGCAAGGGAAAAAAGCAGAAGACGTGGAGCAATTGAAAGCCGACGCCATTGCACTGCAGGCAGCAGGCGCATCGCTTCTCCTTCTTGAGGCCATTCCGACTTCCGTCGGCAGGGAGGTGACGGAGTTGCTGGATATCCCGACAATCGGTATCGGGGCTGGTCCGGACTGTTCGGGGCAAGTGCTTGTGATGCACGACATGTTGGGCGTCTTTCCCGGCAAGACCGCTCGCTTTGTACGCAACTTCATGGATGGTCAGTCGAGCATCGAGGGAGCTATCCGCGCGTATGTCAAGGCAGTGAAGGAGAATCTCTTCCCCGCGTCGGAACACTGCTTTTAAGCACGGCAAGGACAAAAGGCTTTCCTCATTTCCATGTAGGACCGCGCACGGCTTGTGCACCAACGACAGTCGAGCGGTGCTCCACTGCCAGAGCGGAGTCGACGCTCGAACGGCTATGCGGGAGCGCGAGCGGTTTAGGTCCAGTGGCCGGGGAATGCCTCAAGTGATGAGCATTGCAGTGCGTGCGCCGAGCTCTGCGAGAGACGGTACGCGACCCTAAGCGCACCTTGAGTTCTTCGGGCTAGGCGTTTGCTGTCACAGCGCTACCGGACGGTCGCCTCTGCCGTCGCGCTCGACGCCGCATATCCTTCAGTTAATTCGGTCGGATCTCGTCGGCGCCATCAGCCAATCCGAAATACAGCAAACCATGCCGATCGAGTATCTGACGAAACGATGTCGCGACAAGCCGCTCTCTGTCGATTGTTAGGTCCCTTTAGCTTAGCGATTAGCCTTAGCGACTTTGAACGCGACCATCTGCTTGCTGGTCCAGAACGGGATGAGCATTACGAAGAGCTTCGGCTATTCGTTCGTCATTTACCTTGCGCAAGTGCCTGGCCTGTTCTCGGCGGCCTATCTTAACGAGAAGATAGGCCGCAAGGCGACGATTGTGTCGTACATGGCAGTAGGCGCGGTTTCTGCGCTGGCGCTGTCGGCTGTGCACACCAACGAGGCCGTCATGATCGCAGGCGCCTGCCTGTCTTTCGCGATGAACGGGACATACGCGGGCGTCTACGCTTACACCGCAGAAATTTTTCCGACTGCAATTCGCACGACCGGTGCGGGATTCGCATCAGCCGTCGGCCGCGTCGGTGCTATCGCGTCACCAATCATCGTCGGCTATCTGTTCCCGATAGTTGGATTTGGAAGCGTCTTCGGCCTGACGACCGCCGTACTGGGAGCCGGCGCACTCGCCGTCATGATTCTAGGGCCGAGGACGAAAGGGCTTTCACTCGAAGCCATCGTTGCAGAGGAATTCCAATGATAAACGCAAATCTGCTTCCGGAACTTGACTCGATCGCAGCTGCCTGCAGCAACGCGCGGCAACCTGCGGACGTCTTCCGCGCACTCGACTTGGCCTTGCAACGAATTGTGTCGCACAAGCTTATGACGATCCTCACCTATGACGAAGCGCTGACCCGATCCACTCGGTTGTACTCCAGCCACCCCGATGCGTATCCGGCGGGGACGAGCACCACGATAGCGTCGAAATCCTGGGCGCAGTCCGTGATTCGGGACGGCATACCCTATGTGGGACATCGGGTGCAGGATCTCGAATCCGTATTCGATCATCATCGAAAAATGGCTTCGCTGGGCCTCGGGAGCGTCATCAACATGCCGATACGCTGGTGCGGGAGGACCGCAGGCACGTTGAACATGCTTCACGAAGAAGGTCGTTATATTGGCGTCGATCTCCGTATCGTGAAGCTGTTTGCCCAGTACGCGTTGCCGCCGCTTCTCGCTTCGATCGCTTGTGCGCCTGTCGCAACGTGAGAGTGAGGCGAGCGGTCCGCGAGCAGGCCGCAGCGAATATCCTGACAGCGGTCCGGGTCAATCACGCCTATAAAAAATCAGCAAGCGCGTGGTGACACGGCTACAGTGAATCAGCGTGGCCGACATAGCTCGTCCTGCGCGAATCGGGCGATGATCTCCATGGGAGCAAACGCTGCCGTACTGTCCGTACTACGCCACATAGCGGTCAGCTGACTAGCGTGTCCATTTGGCGGTTCATGGGCCGGCAAGCGACATCGCTTGGCGTGCGAAAAGACCCGAATCTTGGGGACACCCCGTACCGGCGGGAGCACATTAACCGGCTCGGGGACTATCTGCTGGATCTTCAACGCCCCGTTCCACCGCTCGATCCGACCATCGATTTTTTATTTAAATCAGCCACTTAGACCGAGATGTGGCGGATTTTTTACGAATCCCGGCCAGGCCTGTATAACGTACGCTTCGCAAAGCCGCCGAAGAGCGATTTCGACGCGCACCGGCCGCTGCGCGGTGATGAGAATCTCGACCTGCTGATGACGTGGCGCGAGACGCGACGGGTGACGAAATCGCTGACCATCCAGTACGACCGCGTGATGTACCTGCTGGGTAACACGGCGGAGAACCGGAAACTGATCCACCGTTACATCGACGTGTGGGAGTACCCGGACGGACGCATCGAGATTCGCGCCGATGGCCGTGTGTTGCCGTACAGGCAGTACGACCGGCTGGCCGAGATCGATCAGGGCGCGGTCGTTGAACACAAACGCCTGAGTCACGTACTGCAGGTCGCGCAGGCGATCCAGGCGCAACGCGACAACCGGCGCATCTCCGGCTCCCCTGCGCGCACGAATCAGGGACAACCGGCTCGGGAAACGGAACGCGTGCAGGGCACAAAGAAGCAGCGTGAATTCACACAGGATGACATCAACGATGTGATCACGGAATTGTCACAATGCAGGCAGCCGAAGCAAACACGCAAACCTGGCCGTCGGTCTGCAGGATCTGCCTGAACGGACTGACACGCCCTGCCCGTTCACACGCTGTCCTTCAACGCTGTGTGAGATTCAAACCGTTAAAGACAGGCGCAAACCTGACGTCAAACCCAACCCCGGATACGACATTTCTTATATGGTCGCCTCCCATTTGCAAGGCGATTGTGCGTGGCGAGGAGGGTGGTTGCGGACTTATATCCGGACTCGATCGCGGGACGTGCCCGCCGGCCCCGATGGATTTCACCGCAAAGGTCCTAATCTAAATGAGCGGACTCAAGGTCCGAGAAATGTCTCAGGCTTGCCTTTGCGCGGTCCAACCTGTCTTGCCATCGTTCAATACACCTGTGCAACCGTGGATGAGATTAAATGCCTTGATGCATGCTTACTGCACTGGCGTTGCCTGATACGTTCGCCCATAAGCCAGCAATGCCCAGATCGTTCGCGCCATCTTGTTGGCCAGTGCGACAGCGACCACGTTCGTCGGACGTCGCGTCAACAGGAGGCGCAATCGCTCGGGCAGGTGCTTCGAACTTGAGATGACAGCCCGGGCACCGTGTATCAGTAGCGTCCGTAGATACACGTCGCCACGTTTGCTGATGCCGCCGAGTCTGATCTTGCCGCCTGAGCTGTTCTGACCTGGCACCAGGCCGAGGTAAGCCGCAAATTCACGCCCAGAACGGAAGTTCTTCGCCTGACCGATGACAGACACTGCGGCGGTGGCCGTAAGCAGACCGACGCCAGGAATCTCTGAGATACGTCGACAGGCTTCGTCACTGCGTCGCCATTCGACAATGCGCTGCTCGATGCGCCTGATCTGGTCGTCGAGCACGAGCATTCGTGAGAGCTGGTCCTGGAGGCTTTCCGTGAGCATCGTCGGCAAATGGTCTGCCAGCGTTGCGAGTGCCGCTCTGGCGGCCTCGATCGAGGCACGGCGACCCTGCGGCAGGACCACGCCGAACTCGTACAGCAGACCGCGCATCTGATTGACCTGCATGACGCGGAACCGTACGAGTTGCTGCCGCATCCGGTGAAGCGCGAGCATGGCCTGCTGGTCTTCCGTCTTGACGGTCACGAAGCGCATGCCCGGACGCTGCGCAGCTTCCCAGATTGCCGCCGCGTCCGCTGCATCGTTCTTGTTCGACTTGACGAAGGGCCGCACGAACTGCGCTGCAATGAGCCGCACATCGTGGCCAAGCCGAGCCAGTTGCCGTGCCCAGTGATGAGCGCTACCACAGGCTTCCATCACTACACGCGACACAGACCGGTTGGCAAAGAACGGTAGCAGCTGCGCGCGTTTGAGAACCTTGCTGTGGATTGCGCCGGTGTCAGAATCGACGAAATGGATCTGGAAGACGCGCGTGGCCAGATCGATGGCAATGATCGTGGGTTCCATCTGATTCTCCTTGGCGGCAGGACTGCCGAACCCGCAATGTCGCACGTTCCGGAAGCGAGACCGCGGCGCCGGACAGACCGTTAAGGCGGGAGGCGACCATTCCATCTATTTGGCTGCCACTACGACATTTCAGAATGGCCTCGACATGAGCGGTCGTACTTTTATGTTCGGATTTGCTGATGGACGATTGTGATCGCGGCCGGCTACGAGTTTGGAACTTCGCGATGCGCGGGTTGAGGTCTACCTAACGCTTTGCGCTGAAATCATGACTGTTGAGTCGAACGGGCTGGCCGGGCCGCGCCCGCATTTTTCTTTCAGCGACTGCGACAATTCGATTTCGACCATCAGCGAACGTCCTGAGCATGCGACTGGCATCCGCGCCCACTGGTAGCCAGAAATGCACTTCAAGTGCCTCGCGCGTAATCGCACACTCGGCGTCGCCAATCCGGCCGGACAACCGGAACGCAATTGCGCTTCCGTCTGACGACACGCCTGCGGCGAAATCAACAACGTCCATCACACACCTCGTGGATTCACTTGCGAACTTTTGCTGTTCCTCGCTCTAAATTTACCAGAGCGCGGATGGTCACAGACTACGGCTGCTACAGACTGCGGATTTGGCCGCGCGCATGCGGACGGCAGGCCATCGCCCCGGCCCTCTGCAGACCGGGCTTGACGTTTGTGGGTTACGGTTTCGTGCAAGACGGTTAGTTGCATTGATGGAATTGAGAAAGACGTGGAACGGTGAGCTCTTCCGGGAGGCACTCACTGGTTGATGTTCGTTTGCATGGCTCAAGGAACTGGCGAATAAGGACGGAAAGACACGTTCGCGGTGTGGCAGAATTCCCTCCACCGTGCGGCAGCCGCAGCACGCCCGCTCCGGCCGGCAGCCGACAGTGAACTGATGGATGACCGAACCGACCGTCGACACACCGATCCGCGATGCCATTTTCGAGCACGAGATGTTCGGAGCAGGAAACACCGACTCCGGGTATCTGCTTGAAGGTATCCGCCACGTAGAAGCGACCTGGGTCTTCGATACTCTCGGCGTAGCTTTGGCATGAGTTGCGGCAACACTCTATCAAGATGCAAGTTCATCGCATTCTTCCGGCAGACGCCTATGACTAAGATCACCGTTGACAAAGTTGAAGCGGCTACGCGGCAACTCGACGAAGCAATCGAGCTGTTGTTTTCGGATCACGACCCACTTGCGATCCGCACGCTCGCGGCCGCCGCACATGGCCTGTTCGCAGATCTCGTTGGGTTAGCAGCCCCGGAGAGTCATGGCGTACGAGGCTTATTGAGGAATCTGGTCTTTCCAAAAAGGACGCGTTGGCAAGTCTGAATAGCGCCCAAAACTTTCTCAAGCACGCAGACCGCGACCCGAGTGCTCAACTTTCGTTTGAGGAGGAGGAAAACGACCACGTAGTTTTCATTGCAACAATCGAATGTGGCCAACTAGGCCAGGGGCTTTCGTTCAACATGCAAGTATTTCAAATCTGGTACCTCGCATCCTATCCCGAAAAACTTGGAAGCGAAGTCGCCATGGTAATGAAGGCTCGCGCGGCCTTCCCAAGACTTCACACACATCCACGTGAAATGAAGCTCACGCTCGGTCTGGATTTCCTTCAAAGGCTACGTGTGCAATACCGCGGCGACAATCGATTTCTGCTTGTATAACGCAAGCCCGAAAGCTGGCGCGACGAAAATGAAATGGCCTTGAACGTCGATTCAGCCCGCACGAGATCGTGGGCGCCAAGACGAGATAAGCGCAATTGAACGAGATCTTTGTGCCTCGACTGCGTCTCTCTGAGGCTCCGCCGTGTCGACGCAACCCCTCCCCGTCACGAAATATAAAAAACTGCGGCATGACGAGGTTCCACTTTTCAAACCGCTTGTTTTAGGTTGGCACCGCCGAGCAAAGCAATCAGGCTACCGTTCCTTGGCCCAAACTTCAACAGAAAGTGCCAGCGTCAAACTCGAGATTCGAGACGTGAGCACGCTGCCGGAACGGGCAGCGTGCTGCAGAGATCAAAGCGGCGGGTGCAATCCGCCGCTCGAGTAGGCTGTTATGTACCAATCGCGCCGCGGCGATGATATGAAACGTCAGTCGCCGCATGCTGTTGCCGTTATGGCTTAACGCTTCCGCTCTTCAAAATAAAAGTGAGTGCCGCACGCGAACGCCGGATCGACTGCAATCAGTTCGCCCGCGGCGCGGTAAGCGATACCGTTCTGATCGAACACCGCCTTCGTCTTCTGCAGATCGTCGACCAGCAACGTGGCCGCTGCAATGTACGCATCGCCCCGAGCAGGGTGAGCGTCACCACGTTTTTCTGCCTCGGCCGGCGAAATCAACTCGATATCGGCGCCCTCTTTCAGATCGATATGGATCTTTTCGCCGTCGAAATGCACGGCCTCGGCACCCAGCAGGCGCACATAGGTGTCTCGCGCGCTTTCCATATCGCTGACCACGCCGACGATACGCCCAAACGAATACACGCCGTTCGGATGATTCAGCCACTCGGGCTTACGCAGGGTATCGGCGGTCAGATGCTCGCACAAGTTTGCGTGGGTGAGACCTGGGTACAGATCCGGTGCCAGCATGACGGTCTCGAAGTGCAAATCCAGCGTTTCGTTTTCGAGTACGAGTAGACGATTCAGATGCTTTGGCTGGCGAATGCCCAGACCCGATGCAATCCCCGACTCGTAGCTTTCCTTAGCGGATTTTGCGTTGAATGCAACACCACTTAGTCCCTCACCATGCACCAGAAACTTGTCCAGGCCGGCCAGAAACTTGTTCGGATCGCCGACGCCGCGGATTTCGATGTAATCCTCCGGGAACATGATGCACACGTTCTCCGTGCCCCATTCCTGGTGTTTGCCACTCGGCGGCACAAGAAAACCCAGCTTTTCGAAAACCTGGCGGCTTGCCTGAAGATCGTGAACGGCAACGACCGGGTGGTCGACTCTTCCTACTTTGGCTGTCATATGAGCTTCCGTGATATGTAATGGCGTACTTGCCGATGTGAGATCCCCGACTACAGTCGCACTCGTCACAACGACTTCGTCGCTCGGCGGCTTCGACACGTTGACCGGGCCTCGACATCAGGCAAGTACATTTGATCGGCTAAGATCCAAAAAATTGGTCTCATGCCTGCGGTAAATGAAATTCACGCAACTGTGCCGCTTATCCGAGGCGGTCTTGCATCCGCTTGTATTGCGTCGCCGCCGCCACGCCTAGTGCGCGGAAGCGATGGAATGCCACGTTGCGCAAACTAGTGACTGGAATCGACAGGTCGGACGCCTGCGCGCCCGCGACACGATTGGCCAACTCGATGCCCATCGACGTCGATATCGCAATGCCTCGTCCATTGCAGCCGACGGCGATATGCAGCCCCGATCGAGGCTCATGAACGTGCGGGAGATGATCGGTCGTGACGGCAAAATAACCGCTCCACGCGTAGCTCCATTCGATCTTTCCCAAGTGGCTAAACAGTTCCTGCCCCGCGCGATGAAGGTACGGCACGATGCGCGAATGGTCGAGGCCGGCAGTCGCACCCGATCCTCCCATCACTAACCGGCCGTCCGGAGACAGACGGAACGAGGTGAGGAGTTGTCGCGTATCCGACGCGACATTGCCTTTCGGAAGAATGGCCGAGCGCACGTCGAGCGGGAGAACCTGAGTCGCAACCTGTGCCGTTCTCACTGGAACGAAGGAGGTTCGCAGTCCAGGCACAAGGTTTTCGGCATAGGCGCCGGTCGCCACGATCACACTCTTCGTGAAAACGCTGCCTGATGCTGTTTTCAGAACGAAGTTGCCCGCGCTGCCGGTGATCGACTGAACGCTGGTGCGGTTGTGAATGCGCACACCGAGCCGCAATGCGGTATGCGCGAGACCGCGCGCATAGCTGAGCGGCTGAATCGATCCGCCCCGCGGGTCGATCCAACCGATGTGGTACTTTCGCGTGCCCAGCAGATCGAACAGTTTCTGACCTTCGAGCAGGCGCGCGTCAATGCCTCTGGCTCTCCACGCCTCGCATCGATGCCGCACGGCGGCGTCGCCCGAACGCGTGTACGCTGGTTGAATCCAACCGCGGTTGATCCCGGCGCAATTAATCGAGTGTTTTTGAATGAGGTCGAACACTTTGCCCGGCGCCTGGCTCCCAAACCGAACTAGCTTTTCGCCCATTGCGCCCGGCCAGATTTTTTCGACCACGTCGGGGTCCTGTTTCAACCCCGCGATCACCTGCCCGTTATTGCGGCCCGATGCACCCCAACCCGGCTCGGCAGCATCCACCACTACGCAGTCGAGTCCCAACTCCGCGAGGTGAATTGCAGTAGACAGGCCCGTGAATCCGGAACCCACGATTGCTACGTCGCAGGACACATTTCCGCTCAAGGCCTTGAGCGACGGCGCCTTGATTGCCGTGTCCGCCCATAGCGACTGCGGCATCTGCAGTCGCTCTCCAACCAACGTCATCTGATTATGGGTGCTGCTCACTGTTCATTCCTTCGCAACATCAAGATAGGTGCTGCGAGCAGGAACTGACGCGCGTGATGGTTTTCACGCATCGCCAGGATGCTCGCCGGCGCGTCGTTACAGCCAAGATCAAGTGCCCGGATCCACTCTCATCGATCGATATATAGTATACGAAATATCCTTCACGTATCTTTTTTGATCTCTCTCCACCACCGTTCGCATGCGGGCGGTGATACTTCTTAAAGCTTCTGCGCCGTCTTGGAGCTGCTCGCGACGACTACGCCCGAGATCACCAGAACCATCGCAATCGCGCTGGTAAGCGTGAAGCGCTCTCCGCCCACGACAACGCCATAAATCGCCGCGGCGACGGGAACCATTGCGGTAAAGACGCCCGCAACGCTGCCGGAAATACGCTTGATTCCCTGCATCCATAGCCAGAACGAAAACACGCTGGCCGACAGCGCGTACCACATCACGAGAAGCCACATGTCGGATGGCACATCTGCGTAATGGAAGTTAAAAACGGCGCTTCCTCCGATTGGAAGTATCAGCAGAAGACCAATGCTGTGGGTGTAGACGCAAACATCGATCGGCGCAATCGTTGCCGTGACGCGCCGCGAGAAGATCACGTACAGTGCCTCGCAACACACCGCGCCGAACACGAACAGATTCCCCGCCAATGATTGATGCGTCGTGCCGCCCGCGTCATTTGCGTGCGATACGTTCACGAGCAAGACACCGGCTGTCGCCAGCAAGATCGACAGAATGGTTCGTGGCGCGGGTCGTTCGCCCAGCAGAATCCACGCGAAAATCGCAACCACAGCCGGGATCACGCTGGTAATGACGCCTGCGTCGAGCGCATCGGTGCGCTGAACGCCGTTGAGCATCAACAACGTGAAGAGGAAGGTGCCAAACAGCGCTTGCAGAAACAGATTGCCCCAATCCGCAAGGGCGACGCGCCTGAGTTTCGACAGCCTGATCAGCGGCCCCAGAACGACCACTGCAATCACGAAGCGAAGCGTGGCAAAAATCGGCACCGGCAAAAATTCCACCAGCGTCTTGCCGATCCCGACATTGCAACCCACAAGCAGCATCGCAGACAGTAAAAAAGCAGCGGCGCGGTTTTGATTGAACACGAAGTATTGATACAGCTGAGGTTAGAACAGTTGCCTCTGAAGGCGACGTACGCAAAAGTGAAGTTCTCGGAAAACTTGAGCACTCGGCTGCCCGTTGATTCGCGAAGCCGAGAAATTGCACCCCTGCTTCGCGGTAACAGGCTCCAGACATTCGCGCACATGGCCGGCCGCAGGTACATCGATATGCAGCCGGCTACGCGACGTAACGACCTGATTGCTTAAGGCGTGTACGGAACCGGAGTGCCGCTGCGAATCACATAGACCGTGGTCGGCGCGCCCTTCAATTCGCCGTTGTCGGCAAACGAGTAAGTGCCGGCGATGCCCTTGTAGTCCGTCTTCGCGAGTTGTGCGATCACCTTCGATTTGTCCGTGGCACTGCCCGCCTTAACGATCGCGTTGGCCAGCAGTTTCACGCCGTCGTAGTAATTGACGCCATACACCTGACGATCCGTGTGGAACGTGTCGCGGTATTTCTTCACGTATTCGCGGCCTTCGGCGGTGCTCTCGGGCGCCACGCCACCTTGCGCGCAATAGACAATCGATGCAGCCTCCCCAGCAACCTTGCCCATCTCCGCCGTACAGATGCTGTCGCCGCCGAGCAGCTTCGCGCGCAACCCGAGTGCCCGCATCTGCTTGGCCATCGGCGCGCCTTGCGCGTCGTAGCCGCCGTAGAAGATGGCGTCGGGATTCTTGCTCTTGATCGAGGTCAGGATCGAACGGAAATCGGTAGCCTGCGAGTTGGTGAACTCCTTGCCGACGATCTGGATTCCGCGCGCTTTGGCAACCTTTTCGAACTCATCGGCGACACCTTGCCCGTAGGCCGTACGGTCGTCGATGACCACCGCAGTCTTGATCTTCAACTTCTGTGCCGCGAAATCGGCCATCGTGCCGCCGAGCGACGAGTCGCTGGCACCGATCCGGAAAATGTTCCTGAAGCCCTGAGTCGTCAGTGCGGGGTTCGACGCGGTCGGCAGCAACGGCACGTTCGCACCGTTGTAAATGCGCGAGGCAGGAATCGCGACGCCCGAGTTGTACGGCCCCACGACCGCGACGACACCACGATCGACGAGACTTTGCGCGACCTGCACGCCGATTTTCGGATCGGCCTGATCGTCAACGGATGCCAGCTTGAACGTCACAGGCTTGCTGCCGATCTGCAGGTTCTGCCTGTTCAAATCGTCGATCGCGAGTTGAGCGCCATTCTCCGCATCCTTGCCGGCGGCAGCCTGCGGCCCCGTCAACGGCGCAGACAGACCGATCGTCACGACTTCCTGCGCGCATACACCAACCGAGGCCAGCAAGCCGACTCCCGCGGCGGTGGCGTACATTCCCGAATGCTTCTTCATTGTCATCTCCAACGTTCCCGCGCTCTAACGCGTAAAGACCTGCACCAGACCAAATGTCCAACATCTAGGGGCGTGTGCTGCCACGCCCTCGTGCCCTGCTCCTTGCACACAATTCCGACCTGACATGCCCGTGGCGCGACTGAACACGTGTGACCGAACCGATGCGCGACCACGTCGTTTCAGTGCTGCTCCGGCGAGATGAAACAGTCGGACCCCAACACCCGTCCCAGCTACGACCGGCTCCTCCGCCGTCAAATCGTATACCTTTAGTGACATATAGTATCTCTATTCGACATGAGCGACACCATTTCGGGGTTGCCGTACTTTCCGTGCAAAATCTGGCGGTACCCGCGCGCACAGCCAATTGCAGCAAAGCTCGGCCGTTCCGTAGCTTTCGCGCAATCAGCGATTGCGCAAGCTCTTGATCAATATGGGTTTTCAGGATCAAAGCGCCCGATTTTGCACGGAAAGTACGATAACCCCAATCAGGAGGCCGCCGAAACAGAATCCTCTTTCCGTAGGCACGGCCCAGTTATCCCTATGGCGAATGCTGGTGAAGGGGCCCCCGTCCCACGACGGCAATCACCACCTCTAAAGCCCGTGGCTGCGCGTCGCCGGCATTCGTGTGGAGCGCCGCGAGGGTGCGCCGATCCAGCCACCCTGCTGAACAATTGGTTCATCAGTTTACGCTGGACAAACGTTGACCACCCGTCGACAGTCATTGAGTCATACACTGTCAAGATCGAAGTCGGGACGACACTTCCCGTCCGGCCTAATCACATCGATGGTGGACCGCTCGCCTACGCCGCGACGCTGGCGGCAGTAACATGTTCGGAACAGGGAAGATCATAGGCCCAGCGCTCGAGCGAGGTCATCGGGACACGGATGGACTTCTGTTCTCAACGCCCTGGAGGGCGAGAAGGATGGCCTACAGCAGTTCAGGAGCCGGGTCAACGAATTGCCACGCAGGAAATTCGCGGCTGCTGCTCGGACCTAGCGGCACAACGCACTAAAACTTGTACGCTACGGATCGATACAGGCTCGCAAGCGATATGCGTACTTTCCCCTTCGCTATCGTCTCGGAAGGCTTCACGTATGTCGCCGGCAACGACGCGGAGATCGGATCCGACGGCGAATATTCAGGCGCAAACACTGAGAAGAGCGGCTTTCAAGCAGGCCCCAAACAGAAGAACGAATCTCGCGTGTCGCAAGCCCGGGGCGCTTGTCCGCGCAACATCCAACGTGGTTCCGGTGAACCAGCGCCACGTGCTTGAGCAGCGCCTCGTCGGTGTGACGACCCCGTGCGCGCAGCGTGTTGACCGAGCACACCAGATAAACGATGTTCCACATCGGTCAGCACGACACTCCAACCCATTCGTTGGTCGCTATTTGCACCACAGCCAACCCGAGATTCATGCTGCAGCAACGGGCTTTTCCACAACGTCATATTCGCCAAATTCGCCACGCACGAACACCAGATAGATCAGCGCTGAGCCGAGCGCGAGGAACGCACTGACCAGAAACGCATTGACGAACGAACCCGTGTGGTCGACGATCAACCCTGTAATCACAGGTGCGAACGAGCCGCCGATATAGCCACCGAAGTTCTGAATACTTCCCATCGAGGCGACAAGCCTGCGCGGCACAATTACGCTGACGAGCGACCACGCGGCGCCCGACGCGAGATTCAGGCACACCATGGCCGACGAAATGAATGCGATTGCGAGGGGCAAATTCGGTGTGTAAGCCGCCGGCACGGTGAAGAGCGCGGCACCGACCATGCCGACGCAGATTGGCCACTTGCGGCTGGTGATCGCGGAGGCGCCGCGCCGGAGCAGGCCATCGCACACGAAGCCACTGCCCACCATGCCGACAGTGCCGAACAAATAAGGAATCGCCACGACCCACCCCGTGTTCGCGATGCTCAGGTGCCGCTCATGTTCGAGATACGCGGGCAGCCACGTCAGGAAAAGCCAGATCATATAAATGACCCCACTATAGCCGAAGATCATGCCCCACGTGATCGGATAGGCGAAAACACGGCGCCATTCAGCGAACGTCAGCTTGCTCTCCTGCTCCGCCGTCACATCGCCCTCTTCCAGATGCGCCACCTCATCGCGCGTGAGCGAGATTTCGGCGCGATTGCGATAGATGCCATACCACGCGAGCGCAACTGCGATGCCGAGCCCGCCCATGATGGCGAACATGCTGCGCCATCCGAATGCCAGCATCAGCATAGTCAGAATCGGCGGCGCGAGACCGGGGCCGATCGTCGAAGACGCGATGAAGATACCGGTTGGACGTCCGCGCTCGCGAAGCGCGAACCATTCGCTTACCACCTTTGCGCCAGCCGGAAATTGCGGTGCTTCGCCCACGCCAAGACAGACGCGCGCGACCAAGAACTGCTGCAAGGTATTAACGAAACCGCCGGCGAATTGCGCGAGCGACCAAAGGAACATCCCAAGCCCGAGCATGATCCGCGCGCCGAAACGGTCCAGCAACACACCCGTGGGTAACTGAACGAGTGCGTAGGCAAACGAAAACGCCGAGAGCAACATGCCCATTTGCGCGGCGTTCAATCCCAACTCATGAGAAACCGAATGATTGGCAATCGAGAGTGTGCTGCGATCGAGGTAATTGACGACTCCTGCCAACATCAGGAACGTGATGGCGATCCATTGGATGCGCCGCAGGCGGGCGGATTTCTGTTGCATCGTGTCTCCTTCATGTTTTAATCGTACTGGTATTCGCCCGTTGAAAGCAGCAACATCAGGCAGTGAAGTGCGTGCTGCGAACCGCGCTTGCGTTGATCTTAAAATAGATGGAAATTTATTGTCGAATGACTTAAACAGATCAAGGCATGTCGGTTTAGCATCTTCATTCACGAGCGCTGACACCACTAGGAGAAGCATGGATTTCCGCCAGATTCGCACCTTTCTCGCCGTCGCCGACACGCGAAGCACAACCCGCGCAGCGGAGCTGCTGCATATTGTGCAATCGGCCGTGTCGCGGCAATTGAAGCTGCTAGAAGGAGAAATTGGGGTGCCGTTGTTCGACCGCGACCGCACTGGGATGCAATTAACTGACGCGGGGCGCATCTTTCTCGAACACGCGCGGCGCGCGCTGCAGGAAATCAATCAGGCGCAAAGCGAAATTCGCCCTGTCCCGGGCCAGGTGGCGGGCGCTATATGTATCGGGTTGCTGCCTAGTAGTTGCGAGATCATCGTGTCGGAATTCCTGCGGCTGTTGCACGCGCACTATCCCGCGGTCCGTGCGACGTTTTCGGTCGGCTACACGGACCATCTGACGCGTTGGCTAGAGACGGGCGAAATAGATGTCGCGCTGCTTTATCAGCCCGACCCGACACCCGGCATCGATATCAAGAATCTCGTCATCGAGCCATTGAGCCTCGTGGCGAGCGGCGCAGGCGACCTGCGCGAAGATGCGCCCGTGCCGCTTCGGGAACTCGGACGTACGCCCTTGATCTTGCCAGGATACCCGCATCGTCTGCGACTGCTGGTCGAGAGGCGTTGCAAGGCGGCGGGCGTGACGATCGCCACCGCAGACGAAGCCAACACCATGGCCGTGCAGAAGGTTCTAATCGCCGAGGGATATGGGCGGGGCATCATGCCGCGCGTTGCCGCGCGCCAGGAACTCACTACAGGCGCGTTCTGCGCGGCACCGATCGACGACCCGGCGTTCGCGCGCCGCATCGTGCTGGCGCGCCCCACGACACGCGGCGCGACGCCCGCCGTACGGAATGCCACGGACCTCCTCGTAGCAAGTGTGCGCGTATGTGCGGCGACCGACGACTGGCGCGAAGCGACGTGGATAGGCGACTAGGTTGCGGGCGCGGGGCCGAAGCGAACCAAGCGGTGTCCAGGCTCCGCCGATTCGTTTCCAGGTTGGATTTTATCGGGAAACCTGCGATCAAATCGGTAGCCGCCCACTCGATGTACCATTGCTGCTACCTTCGATTCCCCGAACAAAGTCGGGCTTCAGCCAACAACGGCAGTCCGTTCCGTTGGCTGAAGCCGGCGCCATAGGTTACCGAAGCCGATGGATTCTGACCTGTAGAGAGGTGAAAGGATCGAGCCGCAATCTAGGTAGTGGTTTCTGCCGAACCTTGACAACGCGCGTGTGGGAGCTGCTCGTGAAAGGTACGTTGCCTCTTTTCAAGGCTGAAGACGATATCGCTGTGTTTAGCCTCCAAATCGACGACAGTTGTGGAAACAATACACATCGTATTCATTCTTAATATCTCTATCGGTTGGTTGATTGAAATTCGGCTTTGGCTTTTTGCTTCTGACTCAACGCTGAGGTATGTCGCGCGTCGCGCATGAGCAGAGAGATGGAAATAACGGAAATCAGGCCACCCACGCACATATAGGTGGATACCAGCCAAGGCTTTCCGTTTTGTACTTGGACGAGATATGCCGCAATGAAGGGAGTCGGGCCTGCAACGAAAATTGAATTGAATTCTCGTGTCACAGCAATGCCGGTGAAGCGAAGCTCAGTAGGGAACAGGTTCGATAGAAAGGCGCCTTGACCTGCGATGATCGGTCCATAGACAAAGAAGGCACAAAGTGCCATCGCCGAAGTGATGATAAGCAGATTGGCACTTTGCATCGCGATAAGAAGCGGAAATCCTGCCACCACTAGCATGAATGCACCGATGCGGTACGAATTGCCAGGCCCGATATGGTCAGCGATATTGCCCATGATCGGAGCTGACGCAAATCCAACCAATGTCGTTACGGCCATGGCAACCAAAGAGTCCGATCTTGAAATTCCCAAGCGTGTTGTCATGTAAGACATGGAGAAGGCCACCAGAACGTAGAAGACAACATTGAGGGCTGTTCCAGAAAGCATGCCTAGTACTATAGTCCGCGGCTTGGACTTCACCAGCTCAAATAACGGCACTCGACTCTTTGCGTTTCTCTCTATTGCAGCCTGATGTGCACGCGCAAACTCAGGAGATTCTTCGATTCGATGCCTGATGAACAGTGCTACCAAAAATAATATGGCCGAAAGTAAGAATGGGACTCGCCAGCCCCACGAAAGCAGAGTCTGTTCTGGCATAGAAGCCACAGCAAGGAATGCTAGAGTAGACAGAAGTGCACCACCAGACGCCGCACCGTTTGGAATGGCTGTGACAAATGCGCGACGGCTTGGTGGCGCGTATTCAGCAACCAATGTCATCGCACCGGCCAACTCCGCACCAGCGCCAGCGCCTTGTAGCATTCGAAGGATTACTAATAGTACAATTGCCCAATGACCAGCCCGCTCGAATGTGGGCAACAATCCCATCAACGTTGTTGCCAAACCCATGAGTATGAGCGTCGCGACTAGGACTGGCTTACGCCCGTAACGATCCCCAAAGTTCGCAATCAGAAGTCCACCTACCGGTCGAGCAAAGAAGCCGACTGCAAAGGTGGCGAATGCGGCCAGTGTTGCCGTTTCCGGATCACTGCTCGGGAAAAACAGCTTCGGCAATATCAACGCCGACGCAGCACCGTACAAACCGTAGTCGTACCACTCAATCAACGTGCCGACGATACCTGCTCCCAGCGCTCGACGTGCCATTGGGCTGAGTTTTTCCCTCTTATCTGCTCGGGTGCTCATGCCGCATCTCCCTTCGCATCCATAGGAAGCACGCGCGAACTGATGTGGACGTGGATGCCTCGAGTGAGGCTCTGGGCGCAATCGAGCGGCCGCAGTCTGTTCGGTGCAGTCATGTGCTGTCTCCATTTTTTGGGCACTGAAGGTGCTCTAATAAAAAGAATCGTGGGGACTTCTAACCCGCATCGCACTCTCAACCTATTCGCTATTTGACTAGAGTTCTGTCTATCTGTACACACGAAACGCTGGCGCAAAATGGGATGCGTTCATCTATACGGATTTTGGACGCTCATTCAGCCAACTCTTGTCACCGCCGAAGCCACGCCCCACGCCGGGCTCGATAAGCCGGACGAAGGCTCGGCGATGACTCGTGCTGACCGGCGTTCTGTTCGAGCTGTAGTCCGACATTCCCTGAGAGATGCATCCTCGCAGGACATGCGTTGCGGTTCGGGCGTGAGTTGCTGGCCAGACCCTTCCCCTCAATCAGGCAATCTCGTACATTCGCGGCGAGCGTCGATGGCCGCTGTCGCAGCTCGTTGACGTGCAGGCTGGTCACGGCTACGACCACGACAAATATCGCAGGCCGCTGCATGCTGGCACCAGCATCACGCAGGTCGCCCGTCCGGGTGAGTCACACGGCGAGGCCGCGGCAGAATCCGGCGGGCTTTCAAGCGTACCTTTGTTCGGCTGCACAACTTTAGGCGCTTGCGTGTCCGGTTCGAACGCCTCGCGGCCATACACGAGGCGCTCATGAAAACCGCCGCTTGCGTTAACTGCTTGCGGCAAATTCAAAATTCGTTGTGCCAGTACTTCTTAGTCGATTTTCCAACCCTCCGGAACCCGGGCTCTAGGGATCTTTGCCAGATCGCAGATGGCATCGGCGATACCAGTGAAGTCGATGCGACCATACTCGCTGGCACGCGCCAGACTGAATGATTCGAAGACCGCGGCCGCCAGGGGCATCGGCACCTTCAAGGCGTGCGCGGCACCAAGAACCAGTGACATGTCCTTGTGCGCCAGGTCGATGGTGAAACCCGGCGTCGTATCATTCACCAACACCTTGTTCGGAAAGTTCATGCGCAGTTGCCCGTTACTCGCGGAGGTGCCGAAGAGTACTTGCAGTGTCTTCGCGATGTCCAGGCCGAAGCGCTGGGACAGCGCCAGCGCCTCACCGTTCATCTGACACAGTGCAACCACCATATAGTTGTTAACCAGCTTTGTGCGGCCGCCGGCCCCGACCCCACCGCAGTGGTAGACGGTCGTTCCCATCGCGTACAGCAGCGGTTCGATGCGTTTGAAATCCTCATCGCTCGCCCCAACCATAAACAGCGACTCGCCGCGGTCAGCGTGCTGGGCGAGCCGGCCGACCGGCGCGTCCACGACAGACAGGCCACGTTGTTGTGCCGCCACGTGGAGGCGTTCAGTCGCAAGCGGATCGATGGTGCTCATGTCCAGAAGAATCCCGCCCGGCCTTGCGTTGGGAAAGATTCCCTCTGGACTCAGCGCCACCTGCTCAACCTCCACGGAACTCGGTAGCATGGTGATGACGATCCCGCATTCCTTCGCGATCTCGGCCAAGTTGACCGCCTTTCGTGCGCCCAGTGACACCAGCTCGTCGACGGCAGCGGCGTTCACGTCATGCACCACCAGCTCGTACCCTTTCTTGCTCAGATTAGAGGCCATGGGCTTGCCCATGCGACCCAAGCCGATGAATCCGATCTTGTCCATTTGAGTATGTCTCCTTTGATTGACGATTACTGACCGACGTAGGCAGTCTTTACGCGAGTGTAGAAGTCGGCAGCATAGCTACCTTGCTCGCACGGCCCGTAGCCCGAAGACTTGGCGCCACTCAACGGAACGTGATAGTCAAGCCCAGCCGTCGGGAGGTTGACCATTGCCAGCCCACTTTTGATATTCATGCGGAAATGCGTGGCGTACTTGTGCGACGTCGTGCAGATGCCCGCCGACAGTCCGAACGCCGTGTCGTTTGCGGTATGCAGCGCCTCGTCGTAGTCCTTGACACGAATTACCGCTGCAAATGGGCCGAAGACCTCCTCGCGGTTGATCTGCATGTCGTTGCGGGTTGCCGTGAACAATGCGGGCTGCATGTAGAAACCAGGCGTCTCGCGTTCGATCAACTGCCCGCCTTCCACCAACTCCGCGCCTTCGCGCTTTCCGGCTTCGATGTAGCGTTGCACCATATCAAGTTGGCGCTGGTTGATCAGGGGCCCGATTTGCGTGTCGTGATTCATGGCATGGCCAATCTTCAAGGACCGCATGCGCGCCCGTAGCGCCTCGACGAACCGGTCGTGCACGCCCTCCGCGATGATGAGCCGGCTGGACGCGGTGCAACGCTGCCCAGCGGAGAAGTAGGCGCCGTTCAATGCGCACTCTACGGCCGCGGGGAGATCCGCGTCGTCAAGCACCACGAGCGGGTTCTTACCACCCAATTCCAGTTGAACGCGAACCATATTCTCCACGGCGGCACGCGCGAGCAGGTGTCCTGTCGGCACGCTTCCCGTAAAGCTCAGCGCGTCAATGCCATCCATCAGGGCGGCTCCAGTGACAGGACCGGCACCGTTGACCAGATTCGCTACGCCGGCCGGCAGCCCGTTTCGCTCCATTACGCGGAACAGCTCAGCGGCAATGCCGGGAGTTTCCTCCGACGGCTTCAGCACCACCGTGTTGCCGAATGCCAGCGCCGGCGCGATCTTCCAGGCGGCGATGGCGATCGGAAAGTTCCATGGAGTGATCAATCCGATGACGCCAACCGGTTCCCGGCTGGTCTGGACCCCGATATCCGGGCGCGTGGATGGCAAGTTCTCGCCACCATAGCGCAGCGCCTCGCCAGCGAAGAAGTGGAAAACATGGCTCGCACGCATTACCTCGCCGATGCCGTCAGCGCGCGTCTTGCCGCCCTCGCGGGAGACCAGTTCACCGATCTCTTCCCGTCGCGTTGCCAGCTCGATCCCTACTCTCTGCAGAAGATCGCTGCGGGTCTGAATCGTCTGCGCCGCCCAGCCTGGTTGCGCGGCACGCGCTGCCGCGATGGCCTGCCGCACCTGTCCGGCGTCGGCTTGTGCGAAAGTCCCAACGCAATCGCGAACGTCCGACGGATTCAGGCTATTGAAGGTCGCATCGCCGCCGACCCATTCGCCCCCAATCAAATTTCCTTGAACAGCCATGTTCCATGTCTCCTGTAGGCGTAACCAAATCCCGGGTTGGCGCCCTGTGCGCCACGGGTTTCGATAAGTCATTCTAAATATGCGTGGGTCTGACGGTCGAATGACATTTTCCGATCTGTCTATCACGGAATAGCATGAGGACGCGGTTGAGGGATCGGATGAAAGCATCCGCTCACGCAGCGACAGGGAGGCTCGCTTCTCACGTTCGACAAGCCAATTCTCTCGGTGGCCGTACCCCTACGCGAAGCCGGCTCCCTCCGCCCAGCCCGCCGCGTGTGGATCACTTTGATTCTTTGGCTGTTGCTGCTCAGCAAGTACTCGTCCATCACCAGAACCTGTCACAACTGCGGGTCGGCACGGCACCTCAAGCGTTGAGATGCCAGATTCAGGTCGTGGAAAATCTCTAGATGGTCTGCAGCCCTCAGAGCGAGGTCCTGTATTCGCAAATAGCCGAGCGAGGCCAGAATTGATCTGGTCTAGGGCGAGAAAAGCCTCGGCATATCACAAGACCGGGCCAGTTACTAGGGATTTGTCGTCAACAAGAAACTAGATGCAGTGATGCGTCGCCACCTTACCTTGACCTCGCTGGTGATGCTGTCAAAATTCACCGCGTGGATCGATCGCCATCGTATGCGCTGACAGTAAATTCTCCGCGCTCTCGACCATTCGCCGCGAGGTAGAAAGTTGGCGGGGAAAGCGTCAGCCACGTTTGGCGCCGGAGTTCACCACGCTGACTGCAATCTGGCCTGTGTTGCCAACTTACTCGTCCTAGGCTCAACGAGATTGCCGTTATCCCGGCCGCCGAGCCCGCGGCCTCACAATTCACGGCCTCCTACGTCGTGGCAGGAATCCGATCCCGCAAGCAGACTTATGCCGTCAAGTACGTTCTCTCCAGCGCGACAAACCCAGGAGATCAAGGGTCGTGCGGCCTTGGCGCAGTTCGTCCATGATCCGCGCTTCCTTGTCGAAGCGAGCCTGGCCTAGGGCCAGTGTCGCCTCGACATGCGTGGTGGGAATGACGACTACGCCATCATCGTCGGCCACTACCAGGTCGCCAGGGACAATGGGCGTGCCGGTGAAACTCAGTGATTGCCCCACCGACGGAACGCTGGCCTTGATAGTTCCTCGCACGGAGATCCCGCGCGAGAACACCGGGAAATGGCGCGAGGTCAGCGCCGCGATGTCGCGCACACCGCCATCGATTACCAGGGCAGCAATGCCCGCCGCCTCGGCGGCGACCGTGAGCACTTCGCCCCAATAGCCAGCAACGAAGCCGTGGGTGGACACTACCAGGATGCTTCCGCGCGGCGCCTTCTCCATAGCGATGTGGATGGCCAGGTTATCGCCCGGAGCACATTCCACGGGGTAGGCGGGGCCCGCCACGGAGGCGCCCGGCCAGATGGTACGAACGAGGGGATCGACAGCGCTGGTCGGCAGGCCTGAAGCCTCGTAGAGCGTGGACGAGCCCAATTTGCGAGCGAGTTCAAGGGTGGCGACGCTGAAGGTGTGGAGTGCGCACATTATGCTTTCCTTTGCAATGTGTGGTAGCCCAGCGCCTTGCGCGCCTGCCCCAGGGTCTTACCTTGCGCAATCTGCGCACGGATCTCGGCTTCCACTCCTTCGATTTGCTGCGCCACGTCTGCCACTTCGCGGGCGCGATCTCGCGGTACCACCACGACGCCGTTGGCGTCCGCCACAACGATGTCGCGCGCGGTCACACGGGCCGTGCCGATGGAGACCGGCACGCCCACGGCCTCGACCTGTACGCGATCCTTGCCGGTACGCATAAAGCGGCCCTTGGTAAATAGCGGATATCCATCACCCAGCGCCTTGGAGACATCGCGGCACACCCCATCTATGACGGTCGCACGGATGCCGCGCAAGCACGCGTACTGGGTCATGATGTCGCCCCATACCGTGCAGTCAGTTCGGCCGTCGTTGTCGATCACGATGACGTCGCCCTCGGCCACGTCGTCGATAAAGTCACCCACGGAACCGGCCGGTGTGGTGGCCGAGACGTATTTAACGGTGAATGCGGTACCAACGATCGTGCCCTTGTAGTTGTCGAGCGGAGCGATGCCCATGCATTGGCCGGGCAGACCCAACTTGTCCATAGCATCGGATACTCCGGGCGTATCCAGCCCCTCGAACAGGGCGACCAGTTCCTGGTCTTCTGCGCTAATAGCGGATGTGTTCACTTCGCGTCTCCTTGATTGATCGCTTCGAACTCCTTGTCGTGCATGACTTCGGCGACCGAGCGACCTGCGCGCACGGCGGCGACCATGCCGTCCTGGCGGCGTGCGATGCGTTCGCCGAGTTCGAGCACCTCCTCGATACGTGCAGCTGCCACGAACACTGCGCCGCAGCGGTCGGCGATCACATAGTCGTCCTGGTGCACCGTCGCGCCCCTGACCTGCACCGGTTCGCCCGAGCCAGTCTGGATCACGCGATTGCGCGCACTGATCATGGTGACACCGCGTCCATAGACGGGATAGTCGATCGACTCGCTGCCCTCGATGTCGCGGCTGTACCCGTCTATAACGGAACCTCTGATCTTCTTGGCGCATGCTGCATTAGCCAGAATGTCCCCCCAGCACGAGATGCCATCTACGCCGCCAGCGATCACCAGCACCCGGTCGTCGCTGGTGACGGCATCGATCACCGGCGAAATGAGATGCACCGTGGGCTTCGCATCGGTTTTGGGACCGAGCTGGATGGTGCTGGCGCGGCCCACAATCTTCGGGCAGTCCCATAGCGGCCGCAGGCCATGCGTGGCGCCCGGGAGGCCGAGGAAATCAAGTGCGTCTGAGACGGTGTTGGTGTCGAGCGCGGCAAGGCGCCCAAGCAAAGAAGGCTGGCCATTCACGTTAATCTCCTAACAAATTCGACAAACTCTCGTTTCCCGTTAATGATTTGCAAATTTCTAATTGCTTATCTCGCTTTTCAACTTAGCCATCTGCGGCCGCTTCATTGCCAGAGCTTGATCACTGCGAGCCGATCGCCTGGCAGCGCGCGCTTGCTTTTCTCCTCGAGCGTCATATCCACGCACCGGTAAAAGCTTATCTGCCAGTTCGCTCTCGTTCGTCGACGAATGCCAATACCTCCACCAAGGACGAAATCACCGCCAGGATCTGCCCGCGTATCAGATCGAGACTGGCGAGATTTCTCGAAAATCAATCGCTCGCATGGAATACGAAGCTCACTGGCGAGCGGGCGGCGCGAGCAACGTGAAAGACGCGACGTCGGATCACCGCCAACGGATCTGCAGTTGCTATACAGCCGGAACAGGAAGTACGGCTTCTTGCAGCGGCTGTTTAGGGGTCACCAAAACGATGCCCGCATCCGCATCCATCTCGATAAAATCGCCGCTGGAAATTGCAAGCGTCGGATCCTGGTCCAGGCCAGCGATGACCGGGATATTTCCGATAATCGCTCCGATCGTGGTGATGGGCTCTGGATGCGCCTGGATAAAGGCCGCTGGGGCGGTCCCGCGCGATACCATGTCGTAAATCTTGTACGATCCACCCGTAGACCCTTTCCCGGTGAGGAACACCAGGACTTTCCCGGCAATATTGACACCCTCCAGTTCGTGCCCGGGCTCGGTGACGAACCCGGTGAAATTATCGACGCCCCCATTAAAACTAATGGCTTCCTTGGTAACGACGGCCTCGCCGCTGGCCTTACCCGTGACGATTTTTCGCCCCTTCAGGACAAGTTGATTTGCCGTCATGTTGATCAGCTCCAGACACCATTGATTGCTGCTTTCATCACTCGATCCAGATTCCCATAGTGGGTAGGGAGTCCAAATTGACCAGGAGCATAAAATGCCATCTTCGCCGAGTTGGTGGTCAGCGTTCTATATCCCTTCTTTGGAGCGATGACCCGGCTGCGGGCCAAGAACGGACAGGTCTCTCGCACGACAATGCCACCAGCGTCCTCAATGGTCCGGATATAGCCCATGCGCTCAGCCATGGCATACATCGCGCCGGCCGTCGTGACCCATAGGGAGACGTCCCGATGGACCTTCCTGCCCTGCAAGGCGTCGGCGACTTCGCGGATCTCCTGCACCGAAGCATTCGGGCAGCCGACAAGAATCCAGTCCACATGGCTGGAGGACTCCTTGTTCAGCGCAGCCTCTGCCTGTTCCTTCTCTGACTGACCGAAAAGGAGAATCTTCTCCGGCTCGCGTCCACCAAACGCCTCGCCTAGCGTAGGAGCCTCGGGCGTCACCCCAACAGCATGGAACATACTCACAGCGCCGGAAGCCGCCAAGGCAGCGCTCAGGGCTTTCAGTTGTTCTAAGGTCGGATCCGTAGGAATGCCTGTAAATACCGGCGTATCCTGTCCCGCGATCTTGCCGGCGAAATATCCGAGCGTTCCATAGTCAGTCATGTCATTGAGAGGCGTCTCCACCTTGATCAGGAATTTGCCGTAGCGGTTTTCCTTCAGATGGAAACCATACTCAGGGGTGCGGCCGGTGAGGGCCGAGGCAAGTCCGCTAGGCCCCCCCTCTCGATTGGTCCTGGCGCCGCAAACAGAGTTGGCAAACACGACGGCTGACGACTCCCCCCAAGCCATGTGCTCGCCAAACCGCGGGGTGTTTCCCACCAAGTAAGGGATGCAGGTATTGCACGTGTTAGCCCCCATCCCCGCATAGGCGTCGGTCAGCCGGGTCTGCAGGACGCTGTCCGATTCGGGAATGCCGATGTCCTGCCACTGAGTGGGATCGACAGCGGTCGGATTGGTAGTGACTCGGGTGACGAACGTGCCGCCTTGCTTTCGGATATCTTCAACGAACTTCGTGCCGGCTTCCTCGGCGACCACCACCGAAGAACCCGCCATATGGACGTTGTTGACCGGAACAAGCCTTGCGGCACTGAAGCTCTCGCCCAATGCCACCAGAATCTCCATGGCTTTTTTCACTGCAGGACCCCTGTCCCCGACCAACATCCGGGATTCTTCTTCAGTCAGCAACATACATAAATCTCCATGAAAGAGGCCCGAGCAGCCTTGCGGCTATACCGGGCAGGGAAGGCTGGAGCTCCCGGGAGTGAGTCAACAAAGTGCCGCCCCAGGCGCCACCGCAACAGATCAACGAAAACTCGGCGGCAGCGGGTGATAAGCGAGAAGCTGTGCGGCAGCACTTATCGCGTTCTATGTCGCCGTCGGGAGTCGACGGTGAATTGCAGCTATTCTGGTACTCGACCTTGATCAAAAAAAGCGACAAAATACGATCGATATACATTCCGTGACGCGATACATGAGGGTTCGGAGGGATTGGCCGTGATGACGTTCAAGCAACTGGAGACAATCTTTTGGGTCGTGCAACTAGGCGGGTTCGCGCACGCCGCGAACAAGATGCATACCACGCAGTCGGCGGTATCCAAGCGGGTGCAAGAGCTGGAAGCGCTGTTCGAGACGCCCTTGTTCGATCGCTCGTTACGCTCAGCGCGGTTGACGGAAAAGGGCGAGGAGATGTTCTTGCTCGCCAAGCGGCTGCTCGAGCAGCGGGATGCAGCGGTCGAACAGTTCCAGCGCCCGGAGGTCATGGAGCGTCACGTCAGGATTGGGGTCACCGAACTCACGGCCATGACCTGGCTACCGCGTCTGGTAGGCGCGATCCAGGCCAAATATCCCCGGGTGATTATTGAGCCGTACGTCGAAGTCAGCGTCATGCTTCGCGACAAGCTCCTTGCCGACGAGATTGACCTCATGATCGTTCCCGATGTGTTCAACGAACAGCGGTTCTTGTCGAAACGCGTTGGCGTGGTCGAGAATGTCTGGATGTGCAAACCCGGCCTTGTCGGCCAGCCACATCGGCTTCGCATGCACGAGCTTGCAGCGCACCGGTTGCTGACTCAGGATGGCCGCTCGGGAACAGGTCAGCTCTATAACCGTTGGTTCCGCTCAATCGGCGTGAACCATGAGAACACCCTGTTCAGCAACAGCGTGGTTGCCATCATCGGACTCACGGTCTCGGGCATGGGAATCAGCTATTTGCCCAAGAAGTGCCTCGCACCAATGGTCGATTCTGGGGCGCTGCAGGAACTCACGGTGATCCCTGCCCTGCCACTGGCAACGTATGCCGCCATCTGGAAAAGCGACCGAAAAAGCACACTAATATCGTCCATTGCTACGCTGGCCCAGGAGAAGTGTGACTTCAGGCGGATGTTTCAGACTGGGTGAACAATCGTCGAAGCACGACAAAGACGGCTCCGTCACATTATATTAGGTATCCTTGATTTTTATCAAACTTCGATTTCGTACCTGAGAATACCGGATTGCACTTAGAAAATAACAATTTCGGCATCAGTCCAGACGACGATAGACCGAAGCGTCATGGCGACGCTCCGGGTGCAAGTCGAAGTGTCGTTAATTCGCTCGCCTGTAGAGGCGCACTATTCGCTTCTGACCTTCCAGTGATCGAATTGACCTCACCGTCATTCACACAATGCGATTGTGCTCAAAGAAGCGAGTGATCCGAGATAACCCCTCGCTCAGTTTAACTCCTGATACGGCATGGCACCATCTTAGCCAGCCTCTCCCTTCCGGCCCAAACGCCGCCCCGGGCGCCAACCCCAGCCCCGAAACATCGATCAAATTCCTCGCCAACGCCGTTGTATCCGATATCCCCGCAATCTTGAAAAATGTATACATGCCCCCGCCTGCCCCCGGCACTTCTACGCCCGGCAATTCGCACAATCCGTCGACGAGGACCTTTCGATTCGAGCGTAAATCGGCACGTAACGACTGAACAGTATCTTCTCCACGCAACAGTGCAGAATGTGCGGCTCTTTGGCTCGCCTCAAGGATACAGCAGGTGTTGTATTCAATAATCTTAGTTAGCGCCTTTACAATCGACGGTGGAGCGACGACCCATCCAACCCGAAAACCCGTCATCAACCAAGACTTGGAGAAGCTATTTACCGAGATTATTCGATCTCCATCTTGATATCGATCCAAAAATGATGGGGCACAGAATACTGCTTGATCGTATGCTAGGCGCTGATATACGTCATCCGAAACAATCCAAATACCATGTTTCCGACAATGCACCAAAATCTCGTCGACATCGCGCTCCGTCATCATCCATCCGGTTGGGTTGTTTGGCGAATTTATAAAAAGCACCTTCGTTCCGGCAGTAAGTTCCGAAATCAATTTGTTGACATCGAGCGCCCATGCACCGTTAACGACTGACAGCGGAACTCTCGTGACGTTCGCGCCTAGGATTCTAGGTATCTCGGCTATATTCGGCCAAAGTGGAGTGATAGCCACTACTCTGTCACCGGGCTCTATGATGGTCTGTGCTGTAAGCATCAACCCGGAAATACCGCCGCTTACGACAGCGAGTCGATCTGAATCGATCGTGCACCCATGAAGTTGCGTAAGGTATAACGATAGTGCAGATCGAAGATAGGGCCTACCAAGATTCTGTGGATAGAAGGTCTCGCCGGAGCGCAATGATTCGATAGCAGCATCCCGAATGAAGTCAGGCGTCACCTGATCGGATTCGCCGAACCAAAATGGCAGAATGTCCGAACGATTCATGGCCCCATCCGCCACCTCTCTAATTAGCGAGGTTGGCAGAGAGGAGACGGTATCTCGCGGTTGAATCGGAAAGATATCCTGAAAATTGCTCTTTGATTCCAACGTGTTCATATAACCAACCTTTCCTATTTATGTTCGATCGCAGCAAATCCACAAACAGCTGAAAATTTGTTGCGCATCTATCACTACCTGTCACGCTACTTAGCCTCTGCAAAGGCGCGGAATTGGACTCGTTTTCGCAATGCATGGCGATCACCAAGAGAATACTGAAACGGTCCGGCATTGCTTGCTGTTCTTAGTACCCAAATATTGGCTGGCGTGCAACAAATCTGCTCGTACGACCGGAACAGCGAAACGAATCGTTCAATGCCGACGCTGGATGAGATCGACCAGCAAGTGCTGGCAGCGTTCGAAGGTGATACAAGGCTGTCGACTGCCGAGCTTTTCGCGGGAAGGTAAAAGTCGGGCCATCCCCCTGCTGGCCCCTAATCAAGCATCTTGAATGATCACGAACCGCCGATCTGCGGTAACTCCCCATGTTCGAAGCGGTCGGAGCACCATGCCGCTCGATCGCCCTGGTCGGAGGCGAACGGTATGTTACCTATGCCGGAATCTAGTTGACTGCATGACCCGGCTGGCGCGTAGCCTGTGCATCCCAGAACGTCCTCCCGCCCCCTCCCGGTGTGACACAGCCATTACATCGGCATGTACCGCCCCTGCCCTGTCCGGTGCTGCATCTGGTTCAGGCTGCATTGGTTGGTACGCTACCCGGAATAAGTTGGTATTGCTTGCGGAAATTGGCTCCGCAATAATGCCCGACACGCGACAAATCATTTCACATCCATGGAGTTACGAAATGCATCGTCCAGTACCAACATTGGATCGATTAGACAAGCAAATTCTTGCCGCTTTGCAGGCGGATGCGAGGCTCTCCAGTGCTGAACTATCGGAAAAAATCAACCTCAGCACATCTCCGTGCTGGCGCCGGGTAAAGCGGCTGGAGTCGCTCGGCGTAATCACCGGATATCACGCACGTGTCGATCTGAAGCAACTTGGCTATGAGGTGACTGCACTGGTTCTGGTCACATTGGTTCAGAGGAGCATGGAACACATGAGAGCGTTCGAGGCCGCAGTCGGCCCGCTCTCCGAAGTATTAGCCTGCTATAACATCTCGGGACAGTATGACTATCAACTGACAATTGTGACCGAGACGCTGTCTTCATTTGGCGAGTTTGCGCGCCAACACATTAACGGCTGCTCTAGCGTCAAGGAAATGTACACGTCATTCGTCGTGAATGAAGTCAAAGCACCTGTGTGCCCTCCCGCTTAGGAGTTCTTGAAAAAGAACAACTGATTGTGTATCGGCACACGGTGAGGATGGCAGTGAACGGCAGAATCAGTGAGAGGTTGTATAGCGTGACTCGATATTGGTACTACCATTAGCGTCCAGCCGGACTCTATGGTGACAGCACCGCCGCGCAGAAGATATCCGGAGCACGGAATCGACCAAAGGTTACGAGATCGAAATCATCTGAAGAACGGTCAGATCAGTGCTTACTCTCCGAGATAAGCCGCCCGCACCTTCGGATCATCCAGCATCTGCTTCGCGTCGCCGGACATCGTCACCAGACCCGAGTCCATCACGTAGCCACGATTCGCCGCCTGCAACGCGAGACGCGCGTTCTGCTCGACCAGCAGCACCGTCATGCCTTCAGCGGAAATCGCCCGCACCACCTCGAAGATCTTCTCCACCATGATCGGCGACAGACCCATCGACGGCTCATCCAGCAACAACAGCTTCGGTTTGCTGATGATCGCACGTGCCATCGCCAGCATCTGCTGTTCGCCGCCCGAAAGCGTGCCCGCGTATTGCGTGGCCCGTTCCTTCAGGCGCGGGAAAAAGCCGAACATGCGATCGACGTCTGCCTTGATGGCGTCGGTATCGTTGCGCAGATACGCACCCATCTGCATGTTCTCGACGATCGACATGCGCGAGAAAATTC
>CABFVV010000103.1_pt1 | contig 32622 bp, 31 predicted proteins | sample 8864751 | NCBI WGS metagenome assembly CABFVV01 (sample SAMEA5735770, study PRJEB23740) | soil metagenome | biome: forest; feature: forest soil; material: soil | place: USA | collected 2013-10-13 | depth 0.1 m | reverse complement strand
GAGCATGGCGTCCGCCGCGAGCAGCCGGGTCTGCTCGAAACGGCGACTCTCGATGCGTGTCGACAACGGCAGCGTCAGCATGTTCAACAAGCCGAGCGTGAACGTACGGCTGATGCTCAGATCGTTGCCGCCGTGCGTGCGGCTGAATGTGAAGCCGGGATTCGGCAGCCGTCCCGCCTGCACCAGGTCCGCCTCGGCAATGCCGAGTTCGCTATACGAGGCCTGCAATCCGCGGTTATTCAACAGCGCGATCTGGATCGCGTCGTCCATGCCGAGTGGTCGGGATAGCAGTTCCTGTGTGCGTTTGGCGACAGCGTTTCGATCTTCGTCCGTCCTGACTAGCACGGCGTCTTTGCCGAGCCGCTGCGATGCTGTTGTTGAAACGGTGTCGAAGCCGCCGTCCTTCGAAAAGGTCGTGCAGCCGGCGAGGAACGCCAATGCGGTAGTGGCGGCAATGAGTCGGCCAGTGAGAAAGAGATGCTGCTTCATTCTGCCGGCCCCTCTTGATGGGAACCGTGGCTGCTGTGACTAGAGCCTTGGTTGGAGCCGGCGTTGGAGCCGTGGCCGGAGCTGTGGTTGGCATCGGCATCGCCTGAATGCATTTGACCCTGGTCCATCTCGGGCTTGCCCGATCGACTCGCCACCGCACGATTGAGCGCTTGCCAGGTGGGCGCTTTCTGTTCCAGGTATGGCCGATAGTCCGCGAAGGCGGACGGCACATTGACCGCCGGAACTGATGCCGCGGCATCCGCCGGATCAGGAAGTGGTGATATGGCGTGCACGAGCGCCGGCAATACTGCCGTCGCGCCTAGCAGCGCCGCAATAAACGTTCGCATTGATTTTCTCGTCGTATGCCACCCGGACAGCCGACGTGCAACGTGCGGCCATCAAGGCGAAATTGAACATCGCAGCATCACGCTGCGAAGGAACTAGACGAGAGAGATTCGGGGAGGTCGTTCGATGCCGTCAGTCAGAAATGACGCGACACGGACAGAGGGAGCAAGAGGCACAGCGAAGTGGACGGCGTCGGCGGATATCGCCGCAACCGGAGCGACCGGCAAGCCGCCGCCAAAACAGCACGACGCGCAGGTCGAGCAGGCGTGCGCATGATGCGCGCCGCCAGGGTGACTGTCGTTCTGCGAATGGGCACCGGCGATGTCATTGGCGCTATCGGCCATCATCGCAGCATGGTCATGTTGGTGAGTCGCCTCGCCAGCATTCTCATGGAGCATGGACACCCCTTCTCCACCAACATGCGACGACTCGCATTTCATGGAGACGGCCGCGAACGACTGAACCGGAAGGCTCAGCGCGAGCAGCACGACGAGGAAGAGTTTGCGCCAGTAAGACATGGGAACGGAGTCTAGCACGCTGTTTAAGAAGCCAAGAAGATAAGAGGATAGGAAGGCGGTAAGGCTCGGACCGCAACAGTCCGCGGCGGCTTTTTGCGTCGACAGGGCTACGGTTGGCGGCAGTATCAACAACATGGACGTATATGCTTGACCTTCCCCCCATGGGAAGGTCCAAGCTTAAGTTGTGATTTCTCATCGGAGGCAAGAAATGGAATTCCAAATCCCGGACATGTCATGCGGCGGATGCGCCAATGCCATTACTCGTGCAGTGACTGGCCTCGACCCGGAGGCGAAGCTCGACGTCGATGTCGCCATTAAAATCGTGAAGGTCGCATCGACATTGCCGCCGGAACGCGTCATCGAGGCAATCGAAGCGGCAGGGTTTCATCCTTCGCTCAAGCGTTAAAGAGATCGCATCAAGCTGTGTCTATCGATTAAGCTGAGCACCCTGGTCGCGGCATCATGGTCGCCTGATATCACTTTTTCCCAACGGAACATCCAATATGAAAAACCTTCGCGCACTCCGTGCCCTTTGCCTTTTCAGCAGCGTTGCGTTTGCTGTCGCCGCGGCGCCCGTCTACGCCCAGCAGGGTGCGTCGATGCCCGGCATGAACATGTCCGGTTCAGCGGACGCCGGGTCGAGCGCATCGACGCAAGCGTTCAAGGACGCTGACGAGAAAATGATGCAGGCCATGGATGCGCCTGCCTACACGGGCGATGCCGACAAGGACTTCGTCGCCCACATGATTCCGCATCATCAAGGCGCGGTCGAAATGGCACAGGTGGAACTGAAATACGGCAAAGATCCCGAGTTGAAGCGCCTCGCCCGAAACATCATCAAGGCGCAACACGATGAGATCGCGTTCATGCAGCGCTGGCAGGCAAAGCACGGCGTGAAGTGACAACGGGCAACATCACCGCTTTAACGCTTTAACGCTTTAACGCTTTAACACCGCTTGACTTCGCGGTGGCGCCTGCGTCGCCATCAACGCCGGAATCCAGCCGCGAATGACTGGTGTTTACCCGCCAAACCCACTCTGACACTTGCCACTTCGTCGGAATGTGGCTCAAAATGTAAGCGCTATCATTTTAAATGAACAGCTTTAACCGGCTGAAATGACCGCCTGACACACGGTCAACACGCCAACATGTAAGCGCTAACATAGCGCGAAGAATTGCAATTGGAGAACCCCGATCTCCCGGCGACCTGACATCGCATCAGCGCGCCCCGCCCCAAACAAACACATGAACCGGAGACAACCAGCATGAGCGCCACCCCGAATCTCGAGCAGGCCCCACCGAAAATCCGCCGCGCCCAGATCGTGGCGCTCACGCTGCTGATGGTGAGCGGCATCGTCAACTATCTGGACCGCGGAACGCTCGCGGTCGCCAATCCGCTGATCCGTCATGACCTGGGCCTCTCACTCGGTCAGATGGGCCTGCTGCTGTCCGCGTTCTCCTGGAGCTACGCGTTGTTCCAGTTGCCGGTGGGCGGCCTCGTCGACCGGATCGGACCGCGCAAGCTGCTCGGCATCGGCCTGATCGTCTGGTCAATCGCGCAGGCCGCCGGCGGATTCGTCTCGACTTTCGGCTGGTTCGTCCTTGCGCGAATCGTGCTGGGCATCGGCGAGGCGCCGCAGTTTCCGTCGGCAGCGCGTGTCGTCAGCAACTGGTTTCCGTTGCGTGCGCGTGGCAAGCCGACCGGCATCTTCAATTCGGCGTCCCCGCTCGGCACGGCGCTCGCACCACTTTGCCTGTCGATCATCGTGGTTCAGTTTCACTGGCGCTGGGCCTTCATCGTGACGGGCGTGCTGGGTCTGGTCGTCGCTGTCGTATGGCTCGCGGTGTATCGCGATCCGGCCAAAGCCACGATGAGCGAAGCGGAGCGGCACTATCTCGAAGGCGACGAAGCGGACCGCAAGCCGGCCCCCGCAGTCACGTTCGCCGACTGGCGTTCGCTGTTTTCTCACGGAACCACGTGGGGCATGCTGATCGGCTTCTTCGGCTCGGTCTACCTGAACTGGGTGTACCTCACGTGGCTGCCTGGCTACCTGACGATGGAGCGGCACATGAGCCTGATGCATACAGGCATCGCGGCGTCGGTGCCGTTCTTCTGCGGTTTTCTGGGCTCGCTCACAGCCGGCTGGTTCTCCGATCTCATCACGAGCGGCAGCACGAACCCGGTCACCAGCCGCCGCAATGCGGTGGTGATTGCGATGCTCGGCATGGTCGCGTTCACCATTCCGGCGGCGCTCGTCGAGAGCAACACGATCGCGATCGTGTGCATCTCGGTGGTGATCTTTCTGGCTAATGCCGCCTCCGCCAGTTCGTGGGCGCTTGCCACCGCCGCCGCGCCGCCGAATCGCGTCGGCTCGCTCGGCGCAATCCAGAACTTCGGCGGCTTTCTGGGCGGCGCCCTCGCACCGATCCTGACCGGCTACATCGCGCAGACCTGGTCGTTCGTCCCTGCTTTGCTGACGGCCGCCGGCATCGCGTTTGCCGGCGCCATGAGCTACCTCCTGCTGGTGCGCAAACCGATCGACGACCAGCCCGTCTCCACCGAAACCCTGCGAGCGCCCGCCTGAACGCGGCCGCCGCGCCCTCTCATCGAATTCTTCCCCGGAGATCAACAACATGACCACCGCCAAGCACGCCACGACTTCAGTCGAAGGCATCGTCCCCGTGATGCTCACGCCGTTCGACAATTCCGGCGCCATCGACTACGCCGGACTCGAACGCCTGATCGAGTGGTACATCGCGCACGGGTCCGACGCGCTGTTCGCCGTCGCCCAGTCGAGTGAAATGCAGTTTCTGACGCTCGCCGAGCGTGGCGCGCTAGGACGCTTCGTCGTCGAGAAGGTCGCGGGCCGCATTCCCGTCGTGGTCTCGGGCCACATCAGCGACGACGCCGATGCCCAGGCCGAAGAGCTGAACGTCGCGGCGGCCACGGGCGCGCAAGGCGTCGTGCTCGTGACGAACCGGCTCGATCCGAATCGTCAGGGAACGGAGGCCTTCGCGGCGAATCTCAAGCGGCTCCTCACGCGACTTCCGTCGGACATGCCGCTCGGTTTGTACGAATGCCCGGCGCCCTACCGCCGGCTGCTGTCCGACGATGAACTGAAGCTCTGCATCGATACCGGCCGCTTCATCATGCTGAAGGACGTGAGTTGCGATCTCGCGACCGTCAAGCGGCGCGTCGCGCTCGCACAAGGCTCGCCGCTGAAGATCCTGAACGCCAACGCGGCCATCGCGTGGGACGCCATGAAGGCCGGCTCCGCAGGCTTTAACGGCGTATTCACGAACTTCCACCCGGATCTGTACAACTGGCTGCGCAATGACGCGGCACAGGACCCGGCTCTCGCGGAGGAGCTTGCGACGTTTCTCGTGCTCGCTGCCGTATCCGAAGCGCTCGGTTACCCCGCGCTTGCGAAGATCTATCACCAGCGCATCGGCACATTCGGTTCGATTCGCTGCCGCGCGATCGACTACGACGTGCGCGAACGCTTCTGGGCGCTCGACGCGGTGCTCGACAAGATCGTCGCCGGCACCGAGCATTTCCGTTCGCGCATCGCCGCGCTTGGTCAACGCGGCTAGGTTCATAGGCATCAGCCTTCAGGGACGCCCGGTGACCGGAACGCGAACCCCCGCCGCCATGCCTGCTCGCGCTTCGCGCGCACGCGGCGGTAAGATGTCGGGCGTTCTCCGATTCACTCTTCGTTTTCTGATCCGATGCCTGACTCCCCCGACTCTTCGGCCACCGTCCGAACTCCGACGAACCGTGCCCGCCGCAACACGGGCCGCACCGTGCTGTCCGATGTCGCCAAGCTTGCGGGCGTATCGACAGCGACCGTATCGCGGGTCTACAACGAGCCAGACAAGGTCTCGGCGAATGTGCGCGAGCGTGTCGAACACGCCGCGCTCACGCTCAACTGGTTTCCCAACGCAGCGGGCCGCGCGCTTGCGTCCACGCGCAGTCACATTGCCGGCATCATCATTCCAACGCTGGACGACCAGGTGTTCGCTTCGCAGGTGAGCGCCATGCAGGCCGCGTTCGCGGCACGCGGCATCACACTCGTGCTCGGTTGCTCGAACTACGATCCGGCGCAGGCGCTCGTGCAGGTGCGCGCCATGCTCGCACGCGGTGTCGAGGCAATGGCCGTGGTGGGCGAGGCTCATCCCCCCGAACTATTCGAGGCGTTGCGGAGTTATCGCGTGCCTTATGCGGTCACGTATGCGTATCGCAAGGACAGTCCACATATCTGCGTCGGCTTCGACAATCACGCGGCCTACACGGAGATCACCGAACATCTGATCGGCCTCGGGCATCGCTCGTTCGCGGTCTGCATCCAGCCGACGCGCGACAACGATCGCGTGCAGGCACGCGTGGCGGGCATCCGCTCGACACTCGAACGCCACGGCCTCGCGGTGCGGCCCGAGCACATGCTCGAAGGCAAATCAACGATCGAATTCGGCCGACGCTGCCTGCGCTCGATCTGGCAAGCGCCGTGCGAGCGCCCGACCGCGATCATCTGCGGCAACGATCACATCGCGCTGGGTGTCCTGCGCGAGGCGGAGGAACTGGGTATCGCGATTCCCACTGAATTATCGGTGACGGGCTTCGACGATCTCGAGATCGCGAAAGAGCTACGCCCCGCGCTGACGACGATGCGAGTCGACACGTACGAGATCGGGCGCCTTACCGCGCAGTACCTGCTCGATGTGCTCGACGGCAAGCGCCCGCAGCACGGACACGAAGTGCGTGCGCTATTTCAGCTCAGGCAATCGACCGGGCCGAGCGCACGATAGCTGCGCGGCGCTTTTCTCTGAATGAACAGGGTTGCGTATGGTTGGCTTGTCACACCGAGTCAATCGGATCGCTCACCGCGCCTCGCTGCACCGCATGCCCCAACTGCTCGCCGAACTGCAAGGCGGCAAGCTGGGCATAGAGCGGTGAACTCAGAAGAAGCTCTGCGTGACGGCCCTGCGCGACGATGCGGCCTTGTTCCAGTACGACAATGCGATCGGCCTGTTGTACGGTCGCAAGACGGTGCGCGATAACCAGTGTGGTGCGGTTCTGCGCGGCGTTGTCCAACGCCTTTTGCACCAGCCGTTCGCTGGCGGCATCGAGCGCGCTGGTTGCTTCGTCCAGCAGCAGAATGGGCGGATTCTTCAGGATCGCGCGAGCGATCGCAATGCGCTGGCGCTGTCCGCCAGACAGACGCACGCCACGCTCGCCGAGAAAGGTGTCGTAGCCCTGCGGCAGTTCGTCGATAAAGCCGGCCGCGGCCGCCATCTCGGCAGCCCGTTGTACTTGAGCGAGCGTGGCATCCGGTGCGCCGTAGCGAATGTTGTCGAGCACGCTGCCAGAAAAGATCACCGATTCCTGCAGCACCACGCCGATTTCCTTGCGCAATTCGACGAGCGGCACATCACGCGTCGGGACGCCATTGATCAGAATGCTGCCGGACTGCGGATCGTAAAAGCGCAGCAGCAATTGGAACAGCGTGGTCTTGCCCGCGCCGGACGGCCCGACCAAGGCGACATGTTCGCCCGGACGGACATCGAGCGAAAGTGCGGAAAGCGCCGCAATGCCAGGGCGCGACGGATACGAGAAGCCGACGTTGTCGAAGCGGATGCCCTCGCCTCGCGCAGGCAACGCGACCGTGGTTTCAGCCTGCACCACCGGCGAGCGCGCCGCCAACAGTTGCAGCAAACGTTCGGTGGCGCCAGCAGCGCGCTGCAGATCGCCCCACACTTCAGCAACTGCTCCCACGGCACCCGCCGTGAACACCGCGTAGAGAATGAACTGGGACAACTGGCCCGCTGTCATCCGCCCGGCCAGCACCGCCTGCGCGCCGAGCCACAGCACGAACACAATGGCGCTGAACACCAGCACGATCACCACGGCGGTCAGCCAGGCGCGTGCACGAATGCGCGTGAGCGCTGTATCAAAGGCTGCCTCCACCGCGCCAGCAAAGCGCCGCACCTCGAAGGGTTCCTGCGTATACGACTGCACGGTCGGCATGGCATTGAGCACCTCGCCGGCCAACGCGCTCGTGTTCGCGATCTTGTCCTGACTCGCACGTGAGAGCCGCCGCACGCGCCGGCCGAAGATCACGATAGGCGCGACCACCACGACCAGCGTCGCGATGATGTATCCGGACAGCACCGGACTCGTCACCGCCAGCATCGCCACGCCACCGGTCAACAGGAAGAAGTTGCGCAATCCCAGCGACAGGCTGGTGCCCACCACCGTCTGGATCAAGGTGGTGTCGGCGGTGAGTCGTGACAGCACCTCGCCGGTCTGCGTGGTCTCGAAGAACTGCGGACTCATCCCCAGCACGTGGTCGTAGACGGCCCGCCGCAAGTCGGCCGTGACCCGCTCGCCCAGCCACGACACGAGGTAGAAGCGCAGCGCCGTGGCGGCGGCCAGTACTAGCGAAACGACGAATAGCGCGAAGAAATAGCGATCGATGTGCGCCCGATCGCCCCCCGCGAAGCCACGATCGATCAGGTATTTGAACGCCACCGGCAACACCAGCGTGGCGCCTGCCGACGTCACCAACGCGAGGAACGCGAGCGCCCAGCGGCCCGCATAGGGGCGCAGGAAGGGAAACAGGGCAAACAAAGGGCCGATACGTCGTGAAGGTGATGCAGGCGGCGAAGACGGGTCAGCGTCTGGCATGGAGATTCCCTGATGAATCGAAGGTCACCCCGATTGTGCCAGTCCTGCGGATTCGAAGGCGGGTCACGTAAAAGCCTCTTTCACGTGCTTGCCGCGACTGTCCATCTGTATCAAGATCAAGCCGACTCATCCGGACCAGGCTATTCCAATGAAAGACGACTCTGACTCCGACTCCGATCCCGACAAACTGAAAGGCCCCGGTGGTTTGACGCTGCGCCAGATCCACGATCAGGTGCAGAAGAGCGTCGAGCGCGACCGCGAAGAGCTGGCATCGCGCAACGCTATCGCTCCGCAACGCAGCAGGTGGCAACGTTGGGTACGTTACGTGTGGGGCCGCAGCGGGCGTCGCTAGGCGGCGAAGATAACCGCGCAAACCCAATGCGCGGCTATACCCTAGACGATGGAAACCGGCTCCGCGCTCTGCTTCGCCTCAGAAAGCAGCCAGGCCCGGAAACCTGCATTGCAAAAGTAGTGCGCGAGGACCACAGCGCGCCAGTGCGCGCCGCGGCCCTCAACCGGCTTACTGCTTCGTCACTTGACCGTAGCCGATCACCGAGTTATCGGCTGCCTTGATCAGATAGACGACCGTCCGCTTGTACAACGTCGTGCTGCCGGAAACAGGCAGGAACGTGATTGCTGCGTTACCGGAGTAGGTCACGCCCGAACGCAGCGTGCAGGTGCTCGTCGTGCCGCTCAAGGTCATCGTGTAAAGGTTCTTGCTCGAGCCCGGCGTGGTCAACGCCAGCGTGCCCGATACACCGCAGCCGAGAATCGAACCGGTGAAGCCGCCCGCATCGTCGACCGTCAGCGTCGTCGAACTTTGCGCCCACGTACCTGCGACGCTCGACTGGGTGACCGCGAGCGCATTCGCCGGGTCATACTTCAGCGTCAGATTCACGGTGTTGCCGTTGGCCACGTAGCTGCCATTCAAGACCTGGTTCGCGGTGAAGGTCCCGCTTCCCGATGTTGCCGTGTAGCGAATGCCGCCCAAAGAAGTCTCGAAGCCGGTGGTCAAGGTCCAGTTCGGCGCAGCGGGGGCGATCGTCCCGAAGAACGTCGACGTGACGACCGAGAACAGGCCATTAATGTAAGAGAGGTTGCCGGTCGGGTCTACGAAGGCCGTCATGTTGGTCGTGCCCGATTGCGTCCAGATGCCTTCGGAACCGTTGCCTGCGGCAGCCGTCGAACCAGCCTGCGGGGCGGTCAGGCTCGGCAGTGCCTCACCCGTCAAGGCCGGCGCCGACGCAGCCGCGGGTGCGCTTGCCGGTGTGCTGGCCGATTGGGCGGTCGGCGTGCTGCTGCCGCCACCTCCACCCCCGCCACACGCAGCGAGCACAAGTGAACCCAACATTGAAACGAGTAGAGTTGATTTTGTTTTCATTTTCATTTTATTAGTTCTGGGTGCGGACTCTCAATGCCGCACAGTGATTGATTAGATCTCGATATACCCTGCGCAAAATCGCGCAACCCTGTAAACGGCAGTAAGAGAAAAGTCTTTAACGTTTACTGGATAATCGTCCTTCCTTTGCTGGGGCTTGACAGACGGCATTTTTGACGATTAAGAGAAACAGATACGATGCCGAATATGCGCATCGCATGGCATACTCATCTTCAAATCAAAATGTCCGTATCGACATCGACGATCCGGAATAGATGAACGCGTGCGATAGCAGAAAACATCGAAACGAAACTGCGGCGCTGGTAAAGTGCCGGTGATTTCGTTGCTTCCACCATGGATTCACTCACTTCGCGACGCCGCAATGCCGTTCAAGCCAAATCAAAGAAGCGCCTGCGACCCGATCGTGCTCCGCACGCGGCACCTTCCGGTCGCCGCTGCCCTGAGCCTGTCCTTGCAGGGGTGCACGCTGCGCGGTGCGCCGTCGTATGAAATCTTCGGCGCCTACTTCCCGCTCTGGCTGTTGAGCGCGGTAGTCGGACTCATCGGCGCGCTCGTCGCCCATCGGATCTTCGTGTCCACGGGGTGGGCGCAGATCGTTCCGTTTCAGCTCTCCGTCTGCGTGGCGATCGGTTTGACGGTCGGCGTGCTCTGCTGGCTTTCGGGAACAGGACAGCTCTTATGAAAATCGCCGGCAAGCGCCAAGCCTCCATCAAGGGCCGCGTGATCGCGGGCGTAATCGTCGTACTCGGCCTCGCGGCGGCCTGGTACGGCTATGACCGGACCACCCGGTTTCCATCAACGGACGACGCGACGATCGATGCCGACGTCGTCCACGTCGCGTCGCCGGTCGGCGGCCGGATCATCAGGCTGCCGGTGGAAGAAAACCAGCGGGTCGCGAAGGGCGACGTGCTCTTCGAGATCGATCCTGTGCCTTACCGGCTCGCGGTCGCGCAAGCCGAGGCCGACCTCGAACTGGCCCGCGCGACGCTCGACACGCGACGCAGGACGATTGTCGGCGAGCGCGCCACGGCGGTTATCGCCGGCGATCAGACGGGCAAAGCGGCACACAACTACGAACTGGCATCCCGCACCGTGGAGCGGCTTACGCCGCTCGTGGCGAAGGGCTATGTCCCGGTTCAGCAACTGGATCAGGCGCAGGTCGCCCAGCATGACGCGGCGTTATCGCTGAAGCAGGCGCAGGAGCAGAAGCAGGCCACTGCGCAGACGATCGGTGACGAAGCGGGCGCCGTCGCCTCGGTGCATGCGCGCGAGGCCGCCCTCGCGCTTGCGCAGCGCGGCCTCGACGACACCGTCGTGCGTGCGCCGCAGAATGGCTTCGTCACGGGGCTATCGGTACTGGCGGGCGAGACGATCGCGCCGCATCAATCGATCTTCACGCTCGTCCACGCGGACGAATGGTTCGCCGTCGCCAACTTCCGGGAAGGCGCGCTCGCGCGGATCGAGCCAGGCGATTGTGCGACCGTCTATTCGATGATCGACCGCAGCCAGGCGATCCACGGCAAAGTGGTCGGTATCGGCGCGGGCGTGGCCGATTCCGACCGTATCAACCTGCCGCGCACCTTGCCGATCGTGCAGCAGTCCGTCAACTGGGTGCGGGTCGCCCAGCGTTTCCCCGTGCGGGTGCGGCTGGAAGAGCCGGCCGCCCGGCTGGTGCGAATCGGTGCGAGCGCGATAGTCGAGGTCCGGCATGGCGCAGCCTGCCGGTGATCTTGCCCGACCGGGCCCCGCCGACATCCTGAAGCTGCTGGCGCCCTATCCCGGGCGCGCGGCGATGGCGGCGCGCATCGCGCTGATCTGCGCGCTGACGGCGTTCGTGACGAGCGCGTACGGCACGCCGGAAGCCGCGATCTCCGCCTATGTCGTGTTCTTCCTGAGCCGGCCCGACCGGGTGCTGAGCGTGATGCTGAGCTCGGCGCTGCTGGTGCTGGTCACGTTGATGATCGGATTGGTCACGGTGGTGGCCATGTTCGCGCTCGACGATCCCATGTGGCGGGTTGCGTGCATCACGGGGTTATCGTTCGGTCTGCTGTTCGTGACCTCGGCGAGCAAGCTGCGGCCGGTGGGCGCGATCCTCGCGATGATCGTCGGCTTTGCGCTCGACGAACTCGGCAGCGTACCGTTCGGCGAAGTGGCGACGCGCGCCCTGCTCTACGTCTGGCTGATGGTCGCGATTCCGGTCGGCATCTCGATCGGCGTCAACCTGTTGATCGCGCCGTCGCCGCGGAAGCTGGCCGGCCGCGCGCTGGCGAAGCGTCTGCGACTCGCAGCGCAGAGCCTGGTCGAACCCGAGGCGACGGCCGACGAACTCAGCGCATGCCTGCGCGAGGGCGACGCGGAAATCGGCACGTGGCTCAAGCTCTCGGTCGTCGACGGCTCGTCGGTGCGTGACGATGTCGGGCCGCTGCGGCAGGCCGTGTCGTCGACTCTGACGATTCTGGTCGCGGCCGATCTCGCGGTGCGCGAACCGTCGGGACGGCTGCCGGCATCGTTCGCTGCGCCTATCGCCGAGACGCTGGAGAACATGGCGCGGATGCTTGAGGCAGGCGGCTATCCAGTCGACATCGAACTCAAGCTGCCCAGCGGGGCCGAACTGACGCCGCTCGCGCGGCTTGTCGTCGAGGATCTGCACGAGGCGATCACCCGCTTCGCTGTGGTCGAGGCGCAAGCTGTTGTCGCAGGCGCAGGCAAAACCGAAACCGATGGGCGGACCGATGCGCGGGCCGAAGCGCAAACTAGTGTCGAAAGCGCGGGCAAAATCGAAACCGAAGCCCAACCCCAAGCGCAAGTCAAAGCCGACCCCGCGCCACCCGCCGGCAAGCGCGGCGGTTTCTTTCTTCCGGATGCATTCACCAACCCCGAACACGTCCGCTACGCGCTGAAAACCACCGTGGCGGCGATGTTCTGCTATCTGCTCTATTCGCAGATCAACTGGCCCGGTATCCACACCTGCTTCATCACGGTCTACATGGTGTCGCTCGGCACCACCGCTGAGACTGTCGAGAAGATGACGCTGCGGATCGCCGGATGTCTGGTGGGCGCGCTCCTCGGTATCGCGGCGATCGTGTTCGTCACACCCGTGCTGACATCCGTCGCCGGGTTGATGACGCTCGTGCTGGTCGGTGCATGGCTGTCGGCGTGGATCGCTTTCGGTTCGCCACGGATGGCGTATGCCGGCTTCCAGATCGCCCTGGTGTTTTTCATGTGCGTGTTGCAGGGCGCGGCGCCTGGCTACGATCTGACGGTCGCGCGGGATCGCACGATCGGGATTCTGATCGGCAACGTGGTCGTCTATCTGGTTTTCACCCGCGTGTGGCCGGTCACTGTGGCCGCGCGCATCGACGCCGGCCTCGTCGCGCTGAGGCAGCAATGGGAACGACTGGCGGCGCTGCCAGATGCCGTCACGCGCCGGGCGCAGGCTGCGAGCGCCATGGCTCAGTGCGGCGCGCTGGAACAGGACATCGCGCTGATGCATTACGAGCCGTCGTGGGTTCGTCCCGAAGCGCAGTGGATCGCCGAGCGCCGCAGCGCGCTGGCGAAGCTCGATGCGCTGGAAGGGCCGATGTTCCTGCTCGCCGATCACCGACCGGGCGATGCCGCGATTGAAGGCTGGCTTAAGCGGGCCATGGACGGGCTTCCGGTGCCGTCGGATGAAACCGGCGCTGCGGCTGCTACGTCTGCTGCGGTCGCGAGAGCCCCGGCTTTGCCTTCCGCGCGGAAACCAGCTTCGCCGGTCGCCCCAAATGCAGCTTTACCGGAAGCAGCAGCCAACGACGACACACGCACCGCTTTGCTACGCCTCGGCGATGCACGCCTCACTCAACTCGAACACGCTGCGTCGGACGACGCAGCGAAGGGACTCGCGACCCATGCGCCGGCTTAACCCTTCATTCGCACTGGCGATCCTGGCCGCAGCGGGTTTGACCGGATGCGCCACGTCATCGCTGGACATGGCGCCGGACAGTCCCGACCGTCCGTGGCAACCGCAGACGGACGCGACGGGCGCCATCGTGCCTGGGCCGGCGTCGGCTGCTTCCACTGCTTCCGCTAACTCGGCTGCATTAGCTAACTCAGCAGCCTCGACCACCTCCGCACGGAGCTACCAACTCCCCGTCAATCCCGCACTCGCCGCCGTGCCACCTCCACCGGCACTCGAGCAGGCGCATGCATACGACCTACCCGAACTGATCGATCTGGCGGAGTCAGCGAACCCGCTGACGCGCATCGCCTGGAACGACGCCCGCAACGTAGCACTAGCGGCCGGCATCGCGAAGAGCGCGTACCTTCCGCAACTGTCGATCGCGGCGATGGGGCAATACGCCGGCCTTCATAATTCGGAGACGTCCGTGCTCGGCGATTCATCGTCGACTGCAACGGGGCACGGCATGACTTCGGTAGTCGCGCTGCAATGGCTGCTGTTCGATTTCGGCGGACGCGCCGCGCGCGTCGAGGCCGCGTCGCAGGCCTCGGTGATGGCGAACATCGCCTTCACTGCCGTTCACCAACAGGTGATCTTCGACGTCAGCGTCGCGTTCTACGCGTACCAGGCCGCGCGCGCCCGCATCGTCACGACGCAACAAGGCCTCGACAACGCCGACGCGATCCTGGCTGCCGCGCAGTCGCGCTACAAACATGGCATCGGCACCGTCATCGAAGTCGCGCAGGCCAATCAGAATCGCGCGCAAGCCAGGCTCGCACTCGTCCAGGCGCAGGGTGCCGAAAGCAACAGCTATCTCGCGCTGATCGCCGCGATGGGGATTTCTCCGCTGTCGAAGCCGAGGATCGCGGAGATGCCGGCGCACACGCTCCCGGCGATCACGAACGATTCGATCGACCGGATCGTGTCGTCCGCCATCGCTCGCCGCCCGGACGTGTTGAGCGCCTATGCAGCCGAGCGGGTCAATCTGGCGAAAGTGAAGGCGGCCGAGTCGGACTTCATGCCGAAGGTGTTCCTTTCGGCAAACGGCGCGTACAACACTGGCAGTTCGTCGATTTCGGCGGTGCCGGCCATCGGCCAGCAACTGCCGACGGTGAACCTGAGCGGCGGTCGTTACGGCGGCAGCGTGATCGTCGGCGTGACGATTCCGCTGTATGACGGCGGCCTGAGATCGGCCGTGCTCGCGCAGGCACGCAACGATGCCGACAGCGCGTCGACCCGTCTCACTCGAAGCCGCGAAGAAGCGGTTCGGCAAATCGTTGCCGCGCAGAATACGCTGCAGACGAGTCTCGCCGCACAGGCTGCGTCGAAAGAGTTGCTTGCTGCCGCGCAAACGACTTATGGCGCCGCGTTCGATGCGTATCGACACGACGTCGGCTCGGTCACCGACGCGCTGCTTGCGCAGAATCAATTGCTGGCAGCGAAGAACGCGGACGCGGATAGCTACAGCAGTTCGTTATCCGCAGCGGCGGCGCTTGCGCTGGCGACTGGCTCGGTTGACTCGATTCCGATGCGGGACAATTGGTGAGCGCGTAGTTGTGGACGCGAGTGCTGATTGAACGCGCGGCGTCACCCATTCGTTTGCGCTTCGCGTGTCTCGCGAACTAGCGTCTCAACCAGTTCCGCCGCCGGCATCGCCCGCGTAAGCCGCACGGCCTGCCCTGCCCATTGAGCCGCATACTCAGCGCTTCCCTGCGCCTTCGCGGCCGCATGCAACGCCTTGCCGGCATCATAGGCAATCGGATAGTCAGGCAGCGCGGGTCGCGCTGGATCATCGCCCAACTCACTGAACCGGTTTTTGATGCCGCGCGCCGCCCTTCCGGAAATCGCGCTAATGAAAGTCGTGCGGCTTTCGGGACTCAGCAGTGCGGCACGATACGCAGCATCCGCAGCAGATTCGGGCGATGCCACGAATGCAGTACCCAGTTGCGCGGCCTGTGCGCCCAGCGCCAACGCAGCGGCGATGCCCGCGCCGTCCATGATGCCGCCGGCCGCAATCACCGGCAGCGGAATCTCGCGAGCAATCAGTCGCACGAGCGCCATCGTGCCGAGCAGTTCGTCCGGTGCCGACGGGTCGAAATTGCCCCGATGACCGCCTGCCTCGGCGCCCTGCGCGACGATGCCGTCCAGGCCGGCCGCCTGGATCTGAGCGGCTTCATCGAGGCTGGTGGCACTCGCCACCAGCACGATCCCGGCTTCGCGCAACGCCGCGATTTTCGTGGCCGACGGCAAGCCGAAGTGAAAGCTGACCATCGCCGGACGCTCGTCGAGCAACATCTCGAACATCGCGTCGTCTTCGACAAAACTCGTGTAGATCTCGCGCAGCGCCGTGGGCGGCTTCGCACCGAAGCGCCCGAAGTGCGGCGCCAGATACTCGAGCCAACGCGCCTCCCGAACGGGATCGGCAACGGCCGGCGCGTGGGTAAACACATTGACGTTAAACGGCTTGCTGCTCAACGCACGAATTTCGTGGATCGCCGCCCGCGCGCTCTGCGCGTTCATCGCGCCGACACCGAGCGAGCCCAGTGCGCCCGCATTCGATACCGCCGCCACTAGCGCCGGCGTGCCCACGCCCGCCATTGGCGCCTGGATGATCGGCAAGGCGACGCCCAAGCGGGCGAGCAGATTCGGAGAGTCCTTCATGTCCTCGGCTCCTTGAAATCGCGACGCGCTCAGCGTTGCCGTGCGCGTATGTCTGTGATCGATTCGCCGCCCCAGCCCCAATTGTCCGTATCGATTTCCTCGATCACGACAAAAGTGGCTGCGGGGTCCTTGTGCAACACGCGCACCATAAGATCGGTGGCGCCCTTGATCAATTCGGCCTTCTGCTCGCGCGTGACACCTTCGCGCGTCACCTCAATTTTGATGTACGGCATGATGCACTCCTTTCAGTTGCCCCAGGTTCGACGGCGTGTACTACCAGCGGCAGACAGTCGTTCCGCCATCCACACGTACCGCAGGGCGTCCCGATGTCTGTCCGGCTCCCATGTAACTCACTATACTTATGCCACTCGCGTCGATAAATACGCTCATGTCAAATTCATTTGATACGCCAAGTAATGAATAGCCCGCGGATCATCGAACGAACCAGTAAGCGCCAATTCGACGACTTGATGCTCGGCAGCATCGAGTTGTTCTGTCTCGCGGCGGAACTGGAGAGCTTTACGGACGCCGCCACCGCCGCCGGCGTCACGCCTGCGGCGGTGAGCCGCTCGGTGTCGCGGCTCGAGGAGCGCCTGGAGGTGCGGCTCTTCGTCAGAACCACGCGCCGTATCCGGCTGACCGACGCGGGCAGGACGTACTACGAGCGTTGCCGCGAGGCGCTCGGACAACTCCTCGACGCCGAGCGCGAAGCGACCGGCCAGCAGTCTGCCGCCGCCGGCATGTTGCGCATCAGCATGCCGACCCCCTATGCGCACTATCGCGTGCTGCCCATCCTGCCGGCGTTCCGCGAGCAACATCCACAGGTGCGGGTCGACGTGCACATCAGCAATCGCAATATCGACTTCGCCGAAGAAGGCTTCGATCTGGCGATTCGCGGCAGCGCGCCGGGCGAATCGAATCTGATTGCCCGCAAGCTCGAAGACGCGGAACTGGTCGTGGTGGCCAGTCCCGCTTATCTGTCGCGAGCCGGAATGCCCACGTCGGTCGACGACCTCGCGCGCCACGATTGCATCCAGTTCGACCTGCCAAGCAGTGGCCGCAAGATTCCCTGGCTCTTCAAAAGCGGAGAACAGGTGCAGGAGCATTTCACCGACGGCGGTTATTCGAGCGCGGGCGACGTACTCGGTGGCGTGACGTTGGCGCGCTGCGGCGCGGGACTGTTCCAGACGTATCGTTTCGTGATTGAGCGGGACCTGGCGACCGGCGGTCTGGTGGAAGTGTTGCCGGCGTTCGGCGGCGCCTCGCGGCCGTTCGTGCTGCTCTACCCTCACAAGCGCCATGTGTCCTTGCGGGTGCGACGCTTCGTCGATTTTCTCGTCGAGACGCTCGGCTCCGCCCGGCGCGACGACACCACCTCGCCCCTCCCCTGAAGGCTGACCGGCGATGGATCGAATCGATGCGATGAAGGTATTCGTCTGCGCCCTCGACGAGGGCAGCCTTGCCGCGGCGGGCCGGCGCCTCGGCCGTTCGCCCGCCGCCGTGAGCCGGGCCATTGCGTTTCTCGAAGCGCACGTCGGCATGGCGCTACTGCATCGCACCACGCGCACGATCAAGCTGAGCGAAGCCGGCGAGCGTTACGCCGCCTCGTGCCGGCGAATCCTGACCGACCTCGAAGAAGCCGATCTGATGATTGCCGGCGAAGGCGCGGCGCCGCGCGGCACGCTGACGCTGACCGCGCCCGTGGCCGCCGGTCAGGACTTTCTGCGTCCGTTGCTCGACGAGTTTGTGGACCAGTATCCGGAAGTCACCGCGCGCCTTTACCTGCTCGACCGCCCCGCCAACCTGATCGACGAAGGGATCGACGTCGCGCTGCGCATTGCTCACCTGGCCGATTCGACGCTAATCGCGATGCCGGTTGGCGAAGTACGCCGCGTGGTGGTTGCCGCACCGCGCTATCTCGCCAAACACCCGCGCCTCAAGGAACCTGGCGATCTCGCCCAGCACCGGATTATTTCGATGACGCATTTCGGCGTCGATTCGTGGAGCTTTCCGTCGTCGAACAATTCCGCCGCGCCGCAAACGGTGCACTTCACGCCACGGCTGATCGTCAACAGCGTGCAGGGCGCGGTGGCCTCCGCCGTCGACGGGCACGGCGTCACGCGGCTTTTTTCGTATCACGTCGCCGAACAGGTCCGCGGAGCGTCGTTGAAGATCGTGCTGACCGGCTACGAGCAGGCGCCGCTCCCTGTTCATCTGATCACGCCGCAAGGCCGTCTCGCGGTGCCGAAAGTCCGGGCCTTCGTCGACTTCGCGGTACCGCGTCTGCGCGCCCATTTCAGCGCGCTCAAAGCGATCACCGACGCGGATTGAACCGCCGCGCGGAAGAATAGCTGCCGCGCGGCGGCGATTCTCTCGTCGCGTGTTTGTTCGTAAACTGCTCGCCATGGGTAACAGCTACGGCCAAACCTGGCTGCAACGCCAAACGCATGGAGCAGGCAATGGACTCGGAACAGAACGTGGTGCTCATCGCCGGTGCGCAATTGCGCGCCGGATCACGGGGGGCGTTATGAATCGGCCAGCCAATGTGGCGGCCCTTGGGGCCGGGCCGGCGAACGCCGTCAGCTACGCCGCACGAAACACACTCTACTGGCGTCGCAACCTGTTCATTTGCGTGTTCGGCTCGTTTACCACGCTCGTCAGTTTGAGCATGCTGCTGCCGTTTCTGCCGCTCTACGTGCAGCAACTCGGCGTGACGTCGCAGGCCGCGATTGTGCAGTGGTCGGGCGTGGCGTTCGGCGCGACCTTTCTCGGCACGGCCGTCACGGCGCCGCTCTGGGGACGCCTCGCCGATCGCTACGGACGCAAGCCGATGCTCGTGAGGGCGGCAGTCGGCATGGCGATTGTGATGTCCCTGATCGGCATGGCGCACAACGTGACTGAACTGGTGGTGCTGCGACTGCTGGCCGGATTGATTGGTGGCTATGCCTCGGCGTCGATTGTGATGATCGGCACCCAAGCGCCGCGCGAACGTGCGGGATGGGCACTCGGCATCCTGTCGACCGGCTCGCTGGCCGGCAGTCTCGTGGGTCCGCTGGTCGGTGGTGTGCTGCCCTCGTTGATCAGCATTCGCAGTACGTTCTTTGCCGGCGGCGCGATGATCGCCGTTGCCGCCCTGCTGACGATCCTGTTCGTACGCGAAGATTTTCACCCGGACTCCGACGCCAAAGCACGCGCCTCAACCCACGCCACGGCGCCGAAGCTGGCCAACCGTACCGTGATGGTCACGCTGCTGCTTACCGCGATGATGGTGCTGCTCGCCAACATGTCGATCGAGCCGATCATCACCGTCTATATCGCGCACCTCAATGTGCCGACCGACCATCTGGCCCGCACCGCCGGTATTGTGATGGCGTGCTCGGCGTTCGGCAGCATGCTGACCGCGGCGCGGCTTGGCGCACTGGCGGATCGGATCGGCAGTTGGAACGTGATTATCGGTTGCCTCGTGTTGACCGGGCTCGTGATGGTGCCGCAAGCATTCGTCACGCACTGGTGGCAACTGGCGGCCCTGCGCGGGTTGATGGGCATGACGCTGGCCGGTCTGCTGCCGTCGATCGCGAAACTGGTCCGGCACACGGCCACCGAAAGTCAGTCGGGAACGATGCTCGGGTATCTGCAGTCGGCGCAATTCGCCGGTCAGGTTGTCGGACCGCTGATCGGTGGAGTAATCGGCGTCCACCTCGGTCTGCACGCTGTGTTCTTTGTCACGGGGTCGTTGTTGATTGCCTGCGCCGCGCTCGGTCAAGCCGTGCGCAATCGGCCGACGCACGCATGACGGCCTCCTGCGTGTTTTTCCGCGTCGAAACAATGCCGCCGCAGGGTACGCGCGCTACCGGACTACAACGCCGGCGGTCTCGACGACTGGGACGGATGCTGTATTGCTTGGGGCGATTGTTTCAGGCGTCGAACGGGGACGCCTTAGGGCTTTTGAACGCCTTGGGTATGCGACTTCGTAGCGCAGCGGTATTCGTCGCTTATTGCCCGATATCAACTGCCTCTGAAAAGGGCTCTCTGCCGCGAAGCCGGCGTGAGGGCTCCGTTGTGTGCAGATGCACGGCGTAGGTGTCCCAAGGCAATTTAATGCCCTGCTCCGATCCGTTGGAAACCTGAACCAGAATTCGCCCTACCTCACCACGGTGATAACCGCCATGGGTCACGACGTGGGTCAGCATCTCTTCACGCGTCATATACCCGTTGTCCCCATCGGTGAACGCGAAGGGTACAGATTCGGACAGCATGGTCGGCGTGACCCTCCCTACATAGTCGAGGTACCAGTGATCCGTAGCCGTGAGGCCTGCGCGCAGTTCCGGGAGCGCTGGGATGTCTGGTGTATTGTCCGACGCGAAGTAATGACTTTCGCCAATGAGATGCGCCGCGAAGATCCTGTTCACTACCAGACAATGATTCATGAGCCGGGTAGCAAGATGAAGTTCCGCCGGATGATGCTCGGCGCTCAATCCATTCATTGCGTCCAGTCAAAGGGGCATCGACGCGCAGCCACGCTTGGCAGCAACGCGTCAATGGTCTCTTCAACGCGTCTATGCGACTTGCCGTCGCTCCTGGCGTATCAGTTCGGCGCGACAACCGGTTGCTGGGCGGCTTTTGCTCTTGCGCTTGTCGTGTCTTTGGCGGGCTTTTGTTTGCGCTGGCTGACCTTCGTTATCGTAGGCTGGGCTTTGGCTTGAGCTTCGGCTGCGATCTGTGCGGACTCTTCAAGAAGACGCGTCGCACGGTTTGCGGTGATGCGGCTTTGAGCGACACCCTTCGCATCCAGCGCGATCACCTGGAACAACTCGCGGTCGCAAGTGAGATCCTGCTGATACTGCTCGCCAGTGTGGACGAGTAATTCAAGCAATGTGTGCTAGCGTCGGCGTTCCTCGATCGTGATGGCAGGATTCCTACATATTGTGGCCGCAAAAGTGACAAGCGTTTCCAGTTGACTCAATTGCCGGCTGCAGAGATTGAATGCCTGCAAAGCAAGCTTTTCGTACGGGAGTGCGTCGACAGGTGGACGTGAAGCGGGTTGGGACCGAAGCGGACGTTCATTCTGCAGCGCTGACCGGCGTCGAGATCGCGTGGTTTTGCCGCTCGCGTTGCCACGGCGTGGCCGGTCGCAGATATTCGATGGGCAGCGACGACAACGGAACTCAGCCTGTGCGCACGATAGTCGCACAGGCTGGTTGTCTATCAAGTGGGAGTAGAATCCCCGCCAGGAAACATCATTCGCTAGTCGATTGACTATTAAAGCCCTGTTTTTTTACAGGGCTTTGTATTTTGTCTTGAGCACCATTTTTGGAATTTCCCCATGGAAATTAAAGTCAACTTTCTCGATAAGCTACGCCTTGAAGCCAAGTTTGATGACTTCACGGTAGTGGCCGACCAGCCTATCCGTTATAAGGGCGATGGCTCGGCGCCTGGTCCCTTCGATTATTTTCTGGCCTCATCGGCCCTGTGTGCAGCTTACTTTGTGAAGTTGTACTGCGTGACTCGCAATATTCCTACCGAAAATATCCGCCTGTCGCAGAATAATATTGTTGATCCGGAAAACCGGTACCAACAGATTTTCAAGATTCAGGTTGAGTTGCCGGCGGACATCTCCGACAAAGACCGCCAGGGTATTTTGCGTTCCATCGACCGTTGTACGGTCAAAAAAGTGGTGCAAGCCGGACCCGAGTTTGTAATTGAAGAGGTAGAGAACCTGGATGCCGATGCTCAGTCCTTGCTGACGTTGAAGCCGGCTTCTGACGCCAGCACCTATATTACGGGCAAGGATCTGCCGTTGGAGCAAACCATCGCCAATATGTCGGGCATTTTGGCGGGCTTGGGCATGAAGATTGAAATCGCTTCGTGGCGCAATATCGTTCCCAATGTGTGGTCGCTGCATATCCGCGATGCACACTCGCCGATGTGCTTTACCAATGGCAAGGGAGCGACCAAAGAAAGCGCGTTGGCGTCCGCGTTGGGAGAGTTTATTGAGCGCCTGAATTGCAACCATTTCTATGGCGGTGCGTTTTGGGGCGAAGACATCGCCAACTCGGAGTTCGTACATTACCCGAACGAGCGCTGGTTCAAGCCCGGCCGTAAGGATGCGCTGCCGGCTGAGATTCTGGATGCGTACTGCCTGGAGATTTACAACCCGGATGGGGAGTTGCGTGGCTCGCATCTGATCGACACTAACTCCGGCAATGTGGAGCGCGGTATCTGTTCGCTGCCGTTCGTGCGGCAGTCGGACGGCGAAGTGGTGTACTTTCCGTCCAACCTGATCGAAAACCTATTCCTCAGCAATGGCATGAGTGCCGGTAATACGCTGGCCGAAGCGCAGGTGCAATGTCTGTCCGAAATTTTCGAACGGGCGGTAAAGCGCGAAATTCTGGAAGGTGAAATCGCATTGCCTGATGTGCCGCACGAAGTGCTGGCGAAATACCCTGCCATTCTGGCCGGGATTCAGGGATTGGAAGAGCAGGGTTTTCCGGTGCTGGTGAAGGATGCGTCGCTGGGTGGGACTTACCCGGTGATGTGCGTCACCTTGATGAACCCGCGAACAGGCGGTGTCTTTGCCTCGTTCGGCGCGCACCCAAGCTTCGAGGTAGCGCTGGAACGCAGTCTCACGGAATTGCTGCAGGGGCGTAGTTTTGAAGGCCTGAACGATTTACCTCAACCCACCTTTGTCAGTAACGCTGTGACGGAACCAAATAACTTTGTTGAGCACTTCATCGATTCCAGCGGTGTGGTGTCGTGGCGCTTTTTCAGCGCCAAAGCGAATTTCGAGTTTGTTGAATGGGATTTTTCCGGCCAGGGTGAAAACTCCAATGCCGAGGAAGTGGCAACCTTGTTCGGCATTCTCGAAGACATGGGCAAAGAGGCGTACATGGCGGTGTATGACCAGCTGGGTGCTGTTGCCTGCCGGATTCTGGTGCCCGATTATTCGGAAGTTTACCCGGTAGAGGATTTGATCTGGGATAACACAAACAAGGCGCTGTTGTTCCGCGCCGATATTTTGAACGTGCATCGCCTGGACGATGCCGGCCTGGCTGCTCTGCTTGAGCGGTTGGAGAACAGTGAGTTGGACGAGCACTCCGATATTGCCACTTTGATCGGCATCGAATTTGACGAGAATACGGACTGGGGGCAGCTAACAGTTCTCGAGTTGAAGCTGCTGATTCATCTCGCCTTGCGGCAATTCGAGGCTGCGCAAGAGTTGGTGGGAGCGTTCCTGCAGTACAACGACAACACGGTCGAGCGCGGATTGTTTTACCAGGCCTTGAATGTGGTGCTGGAGGTGCTGCTCGATGACGATCTGGAACTGGACGACTACGCCCTCAACTTCCGTCGGATGTTTGGCAATGCCCGGATGGACGCGGTAATGGGGTCGGTGGACGGCAGCGTGCGCTTCTTCGGGTTATCGCCAACGAGTATGAAACTGGAGGGGCTCGATAGGCACCAACGCCTGATCGACAGCTACAAAAAATTGCATAAGGCGCGGGCCAATGTGGCGGCTACCGCCAGTTAGGGTTACGAGTCATGGCTGGATGCGATGATGCCTTTCATCTCCCGTAGCGCTTTGCTCAATGCATCACGATGTAAATGGGGAGTCTTTTGACGGGCTGGGGACGGAAAGACGTAGCGCCCCTTACCGGTAATTGACTGCGATTCGTTCAGCACAGCGATCGCCTGCTTTGGCAATGGCACGATGTGATCGTGCCATATTTTCATCCGTTCGGCTGCACGCTTGTGCGCGATGGCGCGGCGAGCGTTGCGCGCCTCTGACACGGGGCTTCAACAACGCATTGCCGGATTCTTCAAGATTTTTGGAGGCACCAATTCTTCTAATAAGGCCAATGTCCGCAGACAGAACTCGTTGCCCGCGGCGCGTTCCGCATCCGAAAAGCGGGCGATCGCAGGCGCGATCGACGACTCTTCCGCAAGCGTGACAATCGCCTTTTCAACGATGTCGAGGCCCTTCCTGGTCAAATGGACGATGAAACCGCCGTTGTGACTCGGGTCTGCCTGACGTCCTACCATGCCGAGTTTCACGAGACGGTCGATCTTTTTGGTCACTGCGCCGGAGGTGACGAGTAGTGCGCGATACAAGTCGGTCGGGCGCTTTGCGTACGGGTGACCGCCGCGACGTAGTGCCAGCAGCACACGCATGTCGGACCCGCTAATATCGCCCAGGCCCTGGCACATTTTGTCGAACGCCTGTTCCACGAGTGTGCCGAGCCGCATGAAATAGATCGCGAGCAGGAAGTTGGAAAGATTAAGTTCGCTGTGCTCACTTTGCCATTGCCGCGTAATGAACTCAACGTGGCTGTTACGAGGGACATTCGATGGCCCGGAAGCGTTCGAGTGCTCCGCTACTGCCTGCTTGCGGGATGGGGGAGGCGCGGGTCGCTTTGCGGCGGCGATGCTCATCTCGATGACTTCCCTGGCTAAAGGGCGCAGGCTAAAAGGATCCGATTACGAACTGAAGGGCGCAGCGCCTGCACACAGTGACGTGCTCGAGGCGCCGCGCTTGCATGGCTATGCCGCTTGTACCGCGTGGCGCAACGCGTCGGCTATCTGGCGCTGAGCCAGGGTCGCCGCGTCGACTTGACCGCGCATACTGTAGAACGTATGTAGCATGCCGAGGTAGCGCACGCACGTCGTCGGAACACCCGCTTCGGCCAATTTCCGTGCGTAAGCTTCGCCATCGTCGCGCAAGCCGTCACACTCGGCGGTGATAACGATGGCCGGCGGCAGCCCCGCATGATCGTCGGCGAGGAACGGCGAGAGCTTCCAGGTTGTCGGTGTCACACCATGATCCAGAGCGTACGTGCGAAATGCGTGCTCGACGTCGACCTTGCGCTGCACGAAGCCTTCGGCGTAGGTGGATAGCGAGGTCCCCTGCTGCCGGGCATCTGTCGCCGGATAGACGAGTGCCTGGGCGAGAATGCGAGGTTTGGCATGCTCCCGCGCCAGCAGGCATACCGCTGCTGCGAGATTGCCGCCGGCCGACTCGCCGAACACGGTCAAACGCTCGGACGGAAGCCCCAGCTTGTGCCCGTATTCGGCGACCCAGCAGGTCGCGGCCCATACATCGTCCAACGCCGCAGGAAACGGATGCTCTGGCGCGAGGCGATAGTCGACGCTGACCACCGCCAGTCCGGAGTCGTTGGCCAGATGGCGGCATACCGCGTCGAAACTGTCGCGATTGCCCATCAGCCATCCGCCGCCGTGAAAGGCCATCGTGACCCCTGTGGCGTCTTTCGGATGGTAGATGCGTACAGGGATGCCGGCGTCGAGACCCGGAACTATGAAATCGACAACCTTGTCGATATGAGGGCCGGGCTCACGTGCTGCGGTGCGTGCGGCCATGCCCGCGCGCGCCTCTTCGGGGCTCACCTCCGCCATACCAGGTTTCGCTGCGGCGTTTGCAGCGATAGCCCGAAGCGACGGGTGGATGTGGTTTTGAGGAGAAGAAGACATCGCTGGTTTTCAGGGAGTCGGGGTTGATGAGGGAGCGAACGTAATGGAGGGAATGGCGGCAACGACGCCAAGGCCGCCATCGACAGCGATGATTTCACCGGCCATATGAGCGCTCAGGTCGGACGCAAGGAACAACAGGTGACCTGCGATTTCTGCCGGCGTGGCAGCCCGTCCAAGCGGAATCGCGTTACCGACTCTCGTCCAGGTCGCTTCGTCCAGACGCTGATTCAGTCTCGGCGTACGGACGAAGCCCGGAGACACTGCATTGATGCGCACATTGTGGGGGGCATACTCGGCACCCGCGCAGCGTACGAGGTGATGCAATGCCGCCTTCGCGGATGCGTAGGCAACCTCGTTCGGCACCGCGAGTTCGCCGGCGAGCGAGCCAACGAACGCAAAGGTGCCGCCACCATCGGCCTTCATCATTTCGCCGCCAATCTGAATCGCGAGATAGGCATGGCGGACGACGATATCGAATTGCTGGTCCCACGACGCATCGTCGACGGCAGCGAGCGGTTTGAGCCCCGCCACGCCGATGATATCGACGACGCCATGCACGCGGCCGAAGTGCTGGCGCGCCGTGTCGAACACCCGTTGCATGTCTTCGCGAGATGTTGCATCCGCCGTGCACGGTATGCCGTCCACGGTCTCTGCAATTTTCCGTGCCAGCGTCTCGTCACGGTCGACGCAGAGTACGCGAGCACCGGCCTGCGCCAGTGCATGAACGGTTTGTTCGCCGATACCCTGCCCCGCGCCAAGCACCACAAAACCGCGACCGTCAAGTCGCAGCAGGGACAGGTAGTCCGGAACATCTTGATGGGTATTGTCGGTCACGTGAGTATCCTTATTCGGCTGTCACGATGTTGCGATGCGACGGAATCAGCTCTTGCCAGGCTGTACCCTCCACGAGTTCCCGATCGCAGGCGCTCACGCCACGGAGGTCGAGTCCGAGCGCGGGTGGTTGCTGGTTCTCCGCCACACGCTTGACGGCATCGAGAAGCACACGGCGTACGCGCACGACGGCCTGGTCGGCGGGCACCAGATGTTCGCGCGAGCGATCGTAGAGGGGGCCCTGAGACAGCCCGATCGCTGCATCTTCTACCTCGACGCCGCGCAAGCCTGTCCAGTTTTCCTTCATCAGTTCGCGGTTCTGGCCGAACATATCCGCCACGCTTGCCGTGAACTGGCAACTCTTGCGGTCATAGTACCGAGGGTCATTCAGTCCGAGCAGCTCGATGATCTTCTCTTCAGTCACCGGTGCGTCGCCGTGCACGATGATGTAGGTGCTCGTGTGCGTGTCGTCTTGAGGGACCTCGAGGACGGTGAACTGAAACGCGGGAGCAGGAATGATGCGGCCGTAGGGGACAATGAATGGCACCACGCGTGCGTTCCGGACTTTCGGATCATTTGTCTTGCGCAACGCAACGTAGTGGAAACCGAAGGTTGTCTCTTCGATCTTGAGAGCCGGTTCCAGATCATTGGACGCAAGCGCAGCGGGATTGACTACGTCGGAGTTCGGCGTGAACTCGTCGTCCTTCCAGCCGGGGCGCGCCATATTGGTATGCAGAACGCCGACGTGCGAGCTGTCCTCTCCACCTTCCACCAGTTGCAGATAGTTGCAGTGGACGTTGACGCGCAGCACGACGCGGTGTTTCGGGTCCGCATCCATGAACGCGTAGCGAGAAAACGCCGGCTGCAACTCGCGCGGGCCGACATATGCCCAGACGACGCCGCCTTCCTCGCGCACTGGAAAGGCGGGTGCCTTCATCCGTGTCGCGTACTTCGGATCGGCGTGGTTCGGCGTTTCCAGTACGGCACCAGAGACGCTGAACTTCCAGCCGTGATAGAGGCAGCGGATACCGCCTTCTTCCACGCGGCCAAGCGCGAGCGACGCGCCGCGATGCATGCACAGCTCTTCCAGAAAACCTACCTTGCCCTCGGTGTCGCGGAAGGCGACATAATCCTCGCCGAGCAGGCGGACTCGCAGCGGCGCGCAGTCCGGATGTGGCAGTTGGACCGAGGCGCACACGGGGTGCCAGTAGCGTCGCATCAAGGCGCCGCCCGGCGTGCCCGGGCCGACACGGCAGAGAGTCTCGTTGTCTTTGTGGCTCAACATATAAAGCTCCTTAATTGACTTTCGTTATTGGCTGCGCTCTGCGCGCGCGCCATGAGACGAAACGATCCGATGGTGGGGAACAAGAGTGCGCCAGTCTTCGCCAGCACCGATTTCACCGGACACGCCAATTGCACTGCCCGCGTCCGCTCGTAGCGCGGGTATTTCCTGCTTGTCACGGGCCGCCCGGGCGTAGGACAGCAAGCAGCGCTGAAGACGGCTGATCGCGAGGTCGGCGGTGGAGAGCATCTCCTGCGACCGGTCGCGAATCGCACCGCTCGACACGCTGCACGCGGCGTCTTCCTGCGTGATGCCGTCAAACCCCGTGAAGTGGCCGTTGCGCTGCTGCGCGCGGTCCTGGCGGTAGCCATTGGCAACCGACATGGCGGTCGGAGAGTCGCAGGTGTCGATCGTCATGCCGTATTTGCGCAGCGTCGGGTCGTCCAGGCCCACGAACGTGAGTTGCTCATTGCGCAACGGTTCTTCGCCAATGCGTTTTTCGGCATCCCACCACACGTGGTACAGGAAACAGCGCTCGTCGCTGATCGGAACGATCGCAAGCCAGACATCTCCGTTCGCGTTGGCGATGAAGCAAGGCGCGATGAACGAGGTGACGCGTGCGATACGCTGACCCTGGCCTTCGCGGATGGCTACGTAGTGGAAGCCGAAGTCCGTCTCGTCTGCCTCGATTTTGGGAGCCGCGTCGAACTGCATATGCGAAGTCTTCTTCGCGTAGTCGAGATCGGAGTCGTTAGTCCTCGCCAGTGCGGAACTATGCAGAACGGTCAGATGCGACGAATCGACGAGACCTTCCATCACCTGCACATAATTGGCGTTGATGACCGCGCGGGCGTTGATGCGGTGCACGTCCGGCTGATCCATGAAGGCCCAATGCGGGAACGGCGGCTCTTCATCCTTCGGACCCAGATAGCCCCAGACAATGCCGCCCACTTCGCGCACCGGGTAGGTTCGGCCCTTGATCCGTTGCTTGAATTTCGGGTCCTCGACATTAGGCGTTTCAAGGACAGTTCCATCCACCGCGAATTTCCAGCCATGGTAGATGCAGCGCAGGCCGTCGCCATCCGCGCGGGCCAATTGCATCGATGCGCCGCGGTGCAGACAACCCTCTGCAAAGAGGCCGGGCTGGCCTTGCTGGTCGCGCCACACGACAAACCGCTCACCCAGCAGTTCAATGGTCTGCGGATCGCCATTCGCCTCCGGCATATCCGACGACTGGATCACGGGCAACCAGAAGCGGCGCATCGCATCACCCATGGCGGTACCGGCGCCAACACGGCACATCAATTCGTTATCTTGCTTGTTCAACATGTCGATCCCTCGCTACGATGTTTGGCAGTGGGTGACTGATGGCCTCAAAGATCGAGCACCAGCCGGGAAGTCTTCGCGCGCGAGCAGCACGGCATGAAGGTGTCGTTGCGTGCCCGTTCGTCGTCCGTCAAATAAAGGTCCCGGTGGTCAGGTTCACCGGCCAGCACCTTGGTCATGCAGGTGCCGCAGACACCTTGCTCGCAGGACAGCGGCAGGTTGAAGCCGGCGTCGAGCAGAGCTTGTGCGGCACTTTGATCCGCGTGAACCTCGATGACCTGGCCACTGCTGCCAATCTCGATCTCGAACCGCTCGTCGCCCGACGAATCGATGGGTGCCGCAGCGAAATATTCGCGGTGCAGATGTGCCTCGTCCCAACCGAGTTCGCGCGCGGTCTGCAGAATGTGATCCATGAAGCCGGTGGGCCCACACACATACAGGTGCTTGTCCGATGAAGGCGCGCCTATCGCGGTGCGGGCATCGAGCTGCTGATCAGGGGCACCGTCGTCGACGTGCATGTGTACCTGCGACTCCTCGTCGAATTGCGCCTGCTGCAGGCGTTCGATAAGGGCCATGCGCGATAGCGTGCGACCGCAGTAGTGCATTTCGAATGGGCGGTGTTCGCGCGCCAGTTGCTGCGCCATGCAAAAGATCGGCGTGATGCCGATACCACCCGCGAACAGGATCGACCGGTCTTTTTGATCGTCGTGCAAAGCAAAGTGGTTGCGCGGGGCGCTGATCGTGAGCGTATCGCCGGCTTGCACGTTATCGAGAAGCTTGACGGAACCACCGCGGGATTGGGGATCACGCAGCACACCGATCCGGTAGCGCGGCGATTCACCCGGCAAGTCATACAAGGAGTACTGACGCACGGGGCCGCCAGGCACATGCAGATCGATGTGCGCGCCGGCTTCGAAGGCCGGCAGGTCGCCGTCCGACAATGGCGAGAGATCAAAGCCGGAAATGTCGTCGGCCAGCCATGTCCTGGCGATGACTTTGACCTGCAGCAACGTGTCCAAAGGGGATGATTGGTTGTTCATGACAGATACTTGAGTAAAGTGAGGACAGCGTGTCAGGCGGCAACCTGAAGTCGACGCCGGATGACTATTGGCGAGGCGCCCAGCCGTCGCTGAATCAGCCAGCGCGCCAAACCCTGGTCCATCACACGCACGTGCTCCGGAAACCAGTCCACCAGCGCGCGGGCAAAGGAACGCACAACGTCGGTACGTCCCTCGGCCAACATAGCCCGTACCTTGTCGAGCGAGTGCAGCACGTTAGCGTGCTCATCGATATGACAGCCCGCTGAGCCGTAGGCCGTCTCGCGCATCGAGGCGTCCTCTTCGTCAAAGTGGCGACGCGCATGGTCGGCAAATGCTTCGAGTGCGCTCCCGAGATTTTCGTCTTCCGTTGTCAGCAGCGTATGTACGCACACCACAAACTCGTGGTGAGTCTCGTCCATCGTCTGATGGCCGAGCGCGTAGTCGTCGTTCCAGGCAAAGCGAGGACGGGCACGGTCCTCTTCGCGGACATGTTCCGTTGCCCCGGTCATTGTTGAGCCAGCCGTGGGGCTCGGTGATGGCGCGACACCATGATCGAGAGTTGTCTGCCGGTCTTCCAAATCGTTCATTTTTCAACGTACTCCTGCGAAGTTGATCGCACTGATCAATTACATCTTCCATGGAAGATGATGTTTTACTCATCAAATGTCGAGATAGGGAAAACGCCAATGAGACAAAATATCCTATAAAAATCAGACATTTTGTGACGAAATAAACTTGTCATATGCGATCAAGATGGGCCTGGTTCGATGGGGTGCGGGTATCTCCCAACGTCAAATAATTTGACAAGGAAGACGATAAAAAATTATCTTCCGTGGAAGCAATTAACCAGGGGGAGACAGATGATGAGTTCAGGGTTGAAGCGGGTGGGACGTGGTTTTTCGCGGCATCAGGTGGCTTGCTGGGGACTCTCGTTTCTTGCTGTATGCGCGCCGGCGGTAACCCAGGCGCAGAGTTCTGTCACCTTGTATGGGATTATCGATACCGGCATTGAGTATGTGACAAATGTCGGTCCCCAAAAGTCCAGTGTGGTACGTATGCCGACGCTCACGGGATCGATACCCTCGAGATGGGGTCTCCGCGGTAAAGAGGATCTGGGTGGCGGCCTTAGCGCGGTTTTTGTCCTGGAGTCGGGCTTCGCCCCGTCGACTGGCGCACTGAATCAAGGTGGCCGCCTGTTCGGCCGGCAGGCATATGTCGGGCTTTCTGGGCGTTGGGGGACGTTAACCGCGGGCCGGCAATACTCCCAGATCTATTGGGCCATGCCGGGTGACACGATGGGGCCGAATGTCTATGCAGCCGGAGATCTGGACCCATACCTGGCTCAACCGCGACTCGACAACGCTGTCGCCTATACCTTCACAAGATCAGGGCTGACCGTGGGCGCCACGTATTCGTTCGGGCGTGACGCGGTAGATCCCGTGCCGGCCGGCGGATGCGCTGGGCAATCGCCGACGGACTGGCGGGCCTGCAAGTCGATGTCTGCCATGGTGAAATATGAAGCGGCGACTTGGGGTGTGGCGACGGCCTTTGACCGCAACTACGGTGGTGGCGGGGTCGGCTCGCCCCTGCCCAAGACTGCGCAAACCGATACACGTGCGGTTATCGACGGGTACGTGAAATTTGGTACCTCGACTATCGGTGCGGGATTCCTGCATCGAATCAATCACGGGGTGCAGACGCCGACCCTTTCCGATGCGGTCAGCAACTACTGGTGGCTTGGCGGGACCTATTTCCCCCTTCCGCAAGTTGCTCTGGATGCCCAGTTCGGACACATATCAGTGAACGGTGGCAGTTCCGCGGGAGCCTCCGTGATCGCAGCGCGTGCGACGTACCTGTTGTCCAAGCGCTCTTCTGTCTATGTTACTGCGGGTCGCGTGTTCAATCAGCGCAACGGAGCGTACACGATTGATGGCGGTGTGATCCCACCGGCATCTAACCCATTGCCCGGTGTAAATCAAACGGGTGCGATGGTGGGTATTCGCCACCAGTTCTAAAAGGCAGCCCTTTCAAGGTCTTGATCAAGATGTCCCGCCTTTGGCGCGTTTAAGCAGGCGGGCGGTACTGTGATGGGCTCGGGCTACCGCGCCTTCGACATAGGGTGCGGGTTTGCGGGTCTTGGGGCCACGCCTGCGCGTGCGTACCTGGGCCGGATCGACGCAGTGGGCCAGCTCGAGCAGTTTGCCGGCAATCACATCGGGCGTAGCATCGCTCCAGTGCGACCATTCGTTCGGCGGCAGCGCGATGAGCATGCCCTCATACTGGCTGCGAATCTGCAAGGCAAGGTAATACGTCGAGACCTCGGGTGGCGCTGCACCGGTTTCATCGGCTGCAGCATGGGCAGTTTCAATACTGCGCTTGAGCGTGGCCAGCACGTTGTACGCCAGCACCGCGACGGTAAAACCCAGCAGCGCGGCCCGCGGATGACCCAGGGTGCGGATCTCGCTTTGCAGCACCGACTCGCGTCGCTGGAACATGCCTTGGCGGGTAAGGAACTGGCGCGGTGCGCGGCAAACCCGGTCCGTTTCCAGCCCCTCCCCATAAGAACTGATCGTGAGGTTTTCCCTCAAGCAGCTCACCCAGTGGGATTCATCGCAAGGGTTATGGG
>CABFVV010000102.1_pt1 | contig 32858 bp, 27 predicted proteins | sample 8864751 | NCBI WGS metagenome assembly CABFVV01 (sample SAMEA5735770, study PRJEB23740) | soil metagenome | biome: forest; feature: forest soil; material: soil | place: USA | collected 2013-10-13 | depth 0.1 m | reverse complement strand
GGTTTGAGCTGCTTTCTCTTGCCTACTTCTCTTTGCAGCCGGCAAAGAGAAGTAGGTGCCGCCCCGCACAGGGGCAACGCTAATAGACCACTAACAATTCAAGGAAAGGCCAAAGCCCTAAGAACACGGACAATAAGCGCCGCGAAGGCAAAAACCCTAACTATTTCCTAGCAGCCAGATCCACGTCCAATCCCCCATCCTCCCCCATCCTCACAATCCCCTTGGAAACATCCCTTCGATATCCATAAAGATCAAACTTCATGACCCCAGGATTAGAACTATCCCGAATAAAAGTCCTCGCATTCGTGACCAACGAATTAAACATCTTCACATCACCCGACTCGATCCAGACAAAACTCTTCGCCGCCCCAGCAGGCGGCCTCGCAGCAGCAACGGATGCATCACGCTTGAACTTCAACACCAACCCCTCATCAGTCACCGTCGCACTAGCCAGCCGCCCCTGCAAAACCGGCGGCGGAAACACGGTGTACTGATCGAACACCAGTTCGCTACCCTTCAACGCAACACCCTTGCGTGTAAACGGCGTCAACGACGCCAACGGAATATCCAGCGCCCGCAACAACCCCGCCTGCGGCACCCCCAGCACCTTCACCGAGGTCGGCTCATAGACAAGATGCCGCTCATCCTTAGCCACGATCGTGCCGCTCATCGTCGTCGGCAGCCACACGCCAGGAAAGTGATTCCACAACTTGATCCCGCCCGATACTTCCAACTTGCCATCCACCGGCTTCAACTGCAAATCGTTCAGCGAACGCGGCTCATAGTCGAGCAGATAATCGTTGAACAACGCCGCCATGGCAGGCCACGGCTCGACCACTTCGCCGCCAATGATCCGAATGTCGTACTGGTCCGGATCGTCGAGGTCGACCGGTTGACCCGGATTCTTCGGCACCATCTGCGCATCCAGCGAACGCACATGAAAGCCGATTCGACCCGATACGTAGAAGTCGACATTCTCGACGTGAATCAAGGGTGCAGGTCCGGACGAGTGCCGCTCGTCGCTAATCGCAGAGCCGGGCGTCGCCATGCTCTGACCGACAAATGCCGCCCGCGTGCCGACCGGGATCGCGCGTGCAACCGATGCCGTCCGCAAAGTCTGCGGCACCTGTTGCCAGACCAGGCGCGCCTGCGCGAGCGACGCCTGCTGCGCGCGAATGAAGCTGTCGTTAAAGCGCGCGCTCGCGCTGCCCACTTGCGTCGGCGCATCTTTCGACGCGCTGGCTAGCGTGGGATATGACGGCAAGTGGACGTCCAGTGCGCCTGCCTCGTCGAAGGTGAAGTAGCCGGCCGCCATCTGGTCGCGGTAGTGGTACAGGTCGAGTACGAACGGCGCATTCGTATCAAGTGGCGTTAGCGCCATGTCGATGTTCATCGGCATCGAACGCATGAACTTGACGTCGCCGCCCTGTACCAGCATGCCGCGCGGTGGCATCGTCGCGGGCCAGTCGATCTTCTGCACCGTGTGGTCGTCGAGCGTGAAGCGCACACCTGCCGCACTGGTGTTGATCTGCGTGATGGTCATGCGCAACGCGGGTGGCGGCGTGAGTTTGGCCACCTGCATCACGACGTCGTCGCCGTCGAGACGCGCGATCGGCGTGTCCACCTTCAACAGGTCAGCCATCTTCACGTGCGCGGCCTGCATCAGCTTGTCTGCGCCGACACCGGCCACTTCGACGTGGTCGGCATGGAACACGAGGTTGTCGGCGTTGCGCATCGACAGCGACCCGATCAGCACGATCGGCACCCACGTGTCGCGATGCATTTCGCCCGTAATTCGCAAGGTGCCGCCGTCTTGTGGCACCACTCGCATATTGCGCAGCGGCGAGCCCTGGTACTGGAACAGGTAGCGATTGAAAATCGCAGTGAGCTTGGCGCTGTCGAGCGTGACGTCGCCACGGTGGACGTTGATCGTCACGCTGGTCGGATCGTCGAACACGATCGGCTGTCCAGCGCGCGCCGGCGTCAGCGTCGCGGCCATGTCGTGAATCATGAAACCGATGTCGCCGGTCACGCGAAAGTCGACGTCGCGCGCGAACATCAACGAACCGTCGATGCCGGAATCTCGCAGCGTAAGCGGACGGCTGCGCTTTTCGGTCATGCCGCTCGCGGCCGGCACGCGTGCGGCGACGCGCTGTTCGGCAGCAAGCTGTTTGGCCTTGGCGAGTTCGAGCGAGGGGCGCGATGCAAAGGCAGGATGATCGGTGCTCGCAACGGCGGTGCCGCTCGAAGCCGTAGCGACGCCGTTCGTGGCGTTAGCGGTGAGTCCCGCGTCCGGTTGAGATTTTGCCGTCAGCGGGCTGTCGTTGTTGCTCACAGCGTTCGCCGCCGTGCTCGTTTGTGTCGACGGTGCGGATGCGGCATCGCCGGTCGTGGAACTCGCGTCGGCGCATGCGGACATCAGCAGCGCGGCCGTCACCAGTGCGGCGCCAGCGCCAGCACGCGTGCGCCATGATTCTCCGAGCGGCGTGCGCGCCACTCGACGCGACAACATTCTTTGAAGCGGCCGCAGCGCGGGCTCCGCCTGCACGCCGTCAGCCGATGTTTCGCCCAATGCGCCTGTCTGTTTCATGACGTCTCCTCCTGAGTCCGCGGCGCGTCTTTTGCGCGCCCGGCACGGCATGGTCGGTCGCACATACGTCGGCTTTAAACACCGTGCCGCCGTTGCGCGCCTTTGACCTGATTGTCTTGATTTGTCAGCGCGCTGCCGACAAGATTTCTGGAGGACGCTCACCAAACGATCAAGCGTTTGAATCGCCACAACAAGTCACTGGAAAGCCCCACGCATCAGGCTTGAGCGCGCTGTACGCAAACGGGATTCAAACGGCATTCAGAGCGCGATTTGGGCGTGGAACGAGGGGCGCGTGCATCGCGCAGTGCGTGACGCGCATGTCAGAACAGCAAAAAGGTCGCAAATTCGAATGCGGCGCTGCAATAAAACCGCAGCGAGACGCCAGCCAAGGACGCTCAGGTTCGGCTTCGCGAAACCGGGCTCGGGCGCCCTATCGAGCGCTGTCCTTCAGTGAGCTGCGGCGACGCCGGGTGAACCAGCGGTTATGCGCAGCTCCGCTACGCATCGCGGCTAACCCACACCCAACCATTCCTGCATAACGTCCGGCCGCTTCACAAACGACGCGAGCGCGTCATCGAAGACAATTTCGCCGTGCCCCATCACCGCAACCCTGCTGGCGATGTCTTGCGCAATGACAAGCCGCTGCTCGATCAGCAGCATCGCCACACCACGATCACGCAACATCCGCAGACATTGCGCGACCTGCCCCATCACCACGCTGGCCAGCCCTTCGCCCGGTTCGTCGATGACCAGCAGGTCGGGGTCGCCGAGCAATGCCCGGGCGAGCGTCAGCATCTGTTGTTCGCCGCCCGATAACACGCCGGCGCGCGTGCGCTTTCTTTCGCGCAGGACGGGGAACAGTTCGTAGGCGTCGTCAAAGGTGAAGCGCGGTGCACGGCCGCGAGCGTGCGGTGCCACACCGAGTTGCAGATTCTCATGGACGCTCAGCGTCGGAAACACGTCGCGATGCTCTGGCACGTAACCGAGCCCCAGGCGGGCGATCTCGAAGGTGCGTAGTCCGCCGAGCGCATGGCCGGCAAAACGCAACTCGCCCTCGCTGCGCACGAGGCCCATGATCGCGCGCGCCAGCGTCGAGCGTCCGGAGCCGTTACGCCCGACAAGCGCGACGACTTCGCCGGCGTCGATCTGCAAGTTGACGCCGTGCAGGGTCTGACTCGCGCCGTACCAAGCGTTCAGTTGTCGAATGTCGAGCAAGGCAGTCATGGGCGGACGCCGTCGCCAAGATAAGCGGCGCGCACGGCCGCATCCGCGCGAATCGCCGCCGGCGTGCCGGTCGCGATGATCCGGCCTTGCACCAGCACCGAAACGCGGTCGGCAATCGCAAACACGGCGTCCATGTCGTGCTCGATCATCAGCAACGTACGGCCGGCGGTGGTCGCGCGAATCAGTTCGATGGCGCGCGCCGCTTCGGCGCGGTTCATGCCCGCAGTTGGCTCGTCGAGCAGCAAGGTGTGCGCGCCGCCTGCAAGCGCAAGGCCGAGGTCGAGCGCGCGTTGCTCGGCATAGCTAAGCGTGCCGGCCTGGATATGTCTGCGCGCACTCAGCCCCACGGCTTCGAGCACCTGCTCGGCACGCGCATCGACCGTACGTGAGCCGCTGAAACGCTGCCACCAGCGCGTGCGGTCGCGCTCGGCCAGCATGGCCGCGCAGCGCAGGTTGTCGAATACGCTGAGGCGTGCGAACACGCTAGTGGTCTGGAAGCTGCGCGCGAGGCCCCGGCGCGTGATGGCGGCCGGCGCGAGGCGCGTGATCTCCGCGCCGAACAGATCGATGCGCCCGGCGTTCGGGCGCGCGCCGCCGGCAATCAGATTGAACAGCGTCGACTTGCCCGCGCCGTTCGGACCAATCAATGCATGGCGCTCGCCTGGCTCGATCGCAAGATCGACGCCGCGCAGAATCCGCGTGGCGCCGATGCGTTTTTCGACGCCGTAGACCGCGAGGGCCGGGATCATCGCGCGTCTCCGGCGATCTGCGTGGCGCTGGCGCGCACGGCAAGACGTGCTTGCGCACGATGTGCATAGTGCGCGGCGAGTGCGCCTGGCGCGGCCAGCATGAACACCACGACGCCGAGCCAGAAATGCGGCGAGGCCGGTTCCAGCGGCACACCGATGACGCTGAACGCCGCGCCATCGGCCGCGCCAAATTGCACGGCATACGCCCACTGCACCGCGAACACGACGGCCAGCGTCCATAGCACCGCTGAGGCCGCGCCCCATAGATACGCCTTGCCGCATACGCGCCAACCGTAAGCGGCAACACGTGCCGTGTGCCGCTGCATGAAGCCCGCCAGTCCATCCGGCGACGCCACCACGATCACGACAAAGAATAGCCCCAGATAGAACAGCCATGCCCGCGTCACGCTCGCCACCGCGACGCTGAAAAACGTCAGGACGATCGCGCCCGCGACCGGCCCGAAAAACGCTCCTGTGCCGCCGATCACCGTCGCGATCAGCACGGCGCCCGAGCGCATCATGCCGACGCTTTCCGTCGACACCAGTTCGACATTGATCAGCCCCAAGGTGCCGGCAATACCGGCAAAAAACGCCGACATCACCACCACGCCATAGCGGATACGGCGCGGATAACAGCCGATCGCCGCGGCGCGCACTGGGTTGTCGCGCACGGCGTTGGCTAGCCGCATGAACGGTGTGCGCGACAACACGAACATCGCGACGCTCGCCAGCACGCACCACAGCGCGATCAGCGCATACGCCTCGCGCGCCGGGCCGAAACTCCAGCTTGCGAGCATCGGTCCGCTCGCGCGATCGATTGGCACGCCGGCCTCGCCGCCGAACCAGTCGGGCAGCGTCCACGCGGCCGCGGCGACGAGCTCGCCGATGCCGAGCGTGATCATCGCGAAGGCCGTCCCGGCGCGCCGCGTCGACACGAAACCGAACAGGACTCCGCACAGCGCGCCGCCGAGGCCGCCGATCAACGGCAGCAGCACCAACGGCACACCGATGCGATTGAACACTTGCGCCGCAATGAGCGCGCCGAGGCCGGAATAAGCGGCATGTCCGAAAGAAAGCAAACCCGTTTCGCCGAGCAGCAGGTTGTACGAAAGCGCGAATACGATCATCGTCGCGGTTTGCGCGAGATAGGCGAGGAGCCAGCTTTGCGGCCAGACAAAGGGCGGCACGGCGAGGAACAGAACGAGCGCGAGCCATGGCGCGAACCTGCGCAACATCGAGCGCGGCTTGACTGCCGGCGCAGCAAACTTCTCGGGCGGCTCACGCATGATCGTCACGCCGTCCGAACAGTCCACGCGGGCGCAGCGCCAGCATGGCGACAAGCAGCAGATAGGGAATCAGCGGCGCGAGTTGCGCGAGCGTCAGCGTGTCCCATGCGTCCGGCAGCACGCCTCCGAATACGGCCGTGAGATCGCCCAGTGACACGTCGCTTGCTACCGCGAAGGTCTGCACGCAACCGACGATCAGCGATGCCGCCAGCGCCCCGCTCAACGAGCCCAGTCCGCCGATCACGACCACCACGAAGACGATCGAGCCGAGCGACTCCGCCATCGACGGTTCGATCACGAAGAGCGGCGCACCGATCACGCCGGCCAACGCGGCGAGCGCTGTGCCTGCCGCGAACACACCGGTGAACACGCGCGGCACGTTGTGGCCGAGCGCCTCGACAGCGCTCGCATGCGTGAGCGCGGCGCGAACGATCAGCCCCGCCTTCGACACGCGCAGCACCGCGTAGAGCACCGCCAGCATCGCCAGCGACACCACCATCATGAAGGCCCGATAGCGTGCAAAGGCCGCGCCGTAGAGGGTGAACAACGGCCCGTCGAGCACGGCCGGAACAGTCGCGCCAAGCGGACTCAAACCCCAGCCGAGCTTGACCAGCTCACCGAGCAGATACGCGGCGCCGAAAGTCAGCAACAACTCGGGGAGATGACCGTGCACACGCACGCGCCGCAGCAGCCAGCGCTCCAACGCCGCGCCGATCAAGCCGACGATCAGCGGCGCGATCACGAGCGCACTCCAGAAACCCGCATGCGCCGCCACCGAAAAACCGACGTACGCGCCGAGCATGTAGAAGCTCGCGTGCGCGAAATTCAGCACGCCGAGCATGCTGAAAATCAGCGTCAGGCCCGCCGACAGCATAAACAGCAGCAGGCCGTAACTGACACCGTTGAGCAGGTTGATGACGAACGACTGCACGCGCCTATTCCGCCTGCACAGCGACGGTCAGCGGTTCGAGCGCCGCGCGCAAGTCGGCGGGCAAGCTCACCGGGCGACGCGTGACGCGATCCACATACACGTGCACGAAATGCCCTTGGGCGGCGGGTTGATCTTCGCCCTCCTTGAAGAGACCCACTTCGTAGCGCACGCTCGAGGTGCCGAGCCGCACGACCCGCAAGCCCGCTTCGACGCGCTCGGGAAACACCAGCGGCGCGAAGTAATTGCAATGCGTCTCGACCACAAGACCGATCGTCGCGCCATGCTCGAAATCGAGCACGCCGGCGCGAATCAGGTACTCGTTCACCACCGTGTCGAAGTAGCTGTAATAGACGACATTGTTGACGTGGCCGTAGACGTCGTTGTCCATCCAGCGTGTGGTGATCGGTAGAAAATGCGGGTAGGCGCTGCGCGTGGCCGGTGCGGGTTTGTTCATCGCTTACTGCCCCGGTTTTTCGACGAACTCGAACGGCAAGCCGCGCCGCCGCATCCATTCACCGAGCGCCTGACCGGTGCCCGCACGCCATGGACGCAATTTGGCCGGCTCGACCAGCCGGTATTCGAGCAATTCCGGCGACAGCGCGACCGTGCCGTACGCCTTCACGTGATACGCGATGATCAGTTCGTTTTTGCGGATGAATTCGTACACGCCGATCAATTCGACCGTCTCCGCGTGCAGCGAGGTTTCTTCCAATACTTCGCGGGCAATGCCCTCTTCCGGGGTCTCGCCGTTTTCCAGAAAACCGGTGATCAGCGCGAACATGCCTTCCGGCCATGCGGCGTTGCGCGCGAGCAGAATCTTGCCGTCGTACTCGACGATCGCGGCTACCACCGGCAGCGGATTGTTCCAGTGAACGTAGCCGCATTCCGTATCAGGGCAGATCTGGCGGATCCGGCCGCCTTCGTGTTCGGCATCGACGCGCTCGATCAAAGGCGTAGCGCAGCGCGGACAAAATCGGTGTTCGGTCATGGCGAGTGGGTCGTCTCTTATGGTTCGTGTGCGGCGTTGTTCAGTGTTGAATGTCGTGCTGCGGCCGGTTCAGCAACTCGTGCGCGGTGCTGTTTGTACGCCTGGTTCCTGGTTTCAGCTTCCAGTCCAAGTTCACGGTCCCAGCCTGGTCGCAGGCGCGCAGTCGATGCGGTTTCAGGCCAGACACAGCTCGCGCACTTCCGCAGCGAAACGCTCGACGGTTTCCGGCTGCGTGTCCCACGCGCACATCAGCCGGCAACCACCCGCGCCGATGAACTCGTAGAACTTCCAGCCGCGCGCACGCATTGCCTTGGCGGCCTGCGCCGGCAATTGCGCAAAGACCGCGTTCGATTCTCGCGGAAACATGATGCTCACACCGGGAATTTCCTGCAACCGCGTTTCCAGCAAGGCCGCCATTGCATTCGCATGACGCCCATTGCGCAGCCAGACGTCGTTATCCAGCAGTCCGAGCCACGGCGCGGAGATGAAGCGCATTTTCGAAGCGAGTTGGCCGGCCTGCTTCAGACGGTAGGCGAAATCGTCGGCGAGCGAGCGATCGAAGAACACCACGGCTTCACCGACCGGCAAACCGTTCTTGGTCCCGCCGAAGCACAGCACGTCGACGCCCGCACGCCACGTGATCTCGGACGGATGCACGTCGAGCGCCGCGACCGCATTCGCAAAGCGCGCGCCGTCCATGTGCACTTTCAGATGACGCCGCTTGGCGATCGCCGCGATCGCGCGCACTTCCTCGACGGTGTAGACGGTGCCCACTTCCGTCGATTGGGTCAGCGTGACGACCTTCGGCTTCGGGTAATGAATATCGGCGCGGCGCGTGACGACCGCTTCGATCGCATCCGGCGTGAGCTTGCCGCCGACGCCCGGCGCGGTCAGCAGCTTCGAGCCGCCGGAGAAGAATTCCGGGCCGCCGCATTCATCGGTTTCGATGTGCGCGAGTTCGTGGCAGATCACCGAGTGATACGACTGGCACAGCGACGCCAGCGCCAGCGAATTGGCGGCCGTGCCGTTGAACACGAAAAACACTTCGCAGTCGGTCTGGAACAGATCCCGCAGGCGGTCGCAAACCTGGTTGGTCCAGGAGTCGTCGCCGTAAGCGGGTTCGTGGCCGCTGTTGTTGGCAGCGATCAGCGCGTTGAGCGCTTCGGGACAGATGCCGGCGTAGTTGTCGGACGCGAAATGTTGCATGGCTGGCGGCGCGCCCGGCGACGGGCGCGCTGAGATGTCGGGAAAGCCGTCATTTTAGTGCGCCGGTGAGTTATTTGTTTTTTGGCCTGGTATTTGCCTCGTAGGCGGTTCAACGGGCCCATGCGCTCGGCGCAAGGCGGCGGACGAACTTGCCTTGCTGGCGCTTGGACTTGGACTTGCGCCTGCACTTGCACCTGCACCTGCGCCTGCGCCTGCGGGATCGGTTGACGTCGAGGAATGCGCCCCCGGAAAGACCGTTAGTTGCAGCCGCAATCGGGCATGCGGCCACGGCCTCGCGGCATGTGTGCCACGACGATCAGGCAGGCCGCGCCCAACAGTAGCGTCCCCGCCGCCAGCCACAAGGCCGGCGAGAAAGACCCCGTGTGCTCGGCGATCGGCGCGGCCACCAGCGGGCCGACGATCTGGCCGACGCCGTAAGCCGCCGTCGCATAGCCCATCAGGCCGGCCGCTTCGTCGCCAAGCAGGCGCCGCGCCTCTCGCATCGCGAACAGGGTGATGGCCGTAAATGGCAGGCCGATCAGGATGCTGCCGAGCGAGAACCCGCCCGCCGTGGGCCAGACGATGCCGAGCGCAATACCGGCGGCTTGCAGCACATAGCAACCGGCGAGCAGGGTGCGATTGTCCCAATGCACCGGCAGGCGTGCCGCGAGAAGCGCACCGACGATCAAGGCCGCGCCGAACATAGGCCAGAACAGATCGGGCCAGGACGAGCCCGGCAGCGCGTGGCGCGCGATCACCGGCAGGAACGTCGCGGTGATGATGTAGCCGAAGCCGGGCACGCCATAGAGCAGAATCAGCCAGAAGGCGTCGGCGCGGTGCGGGGCACGGTTTGTGGGGGCGTGTTGGCCGGCGGCGGGGATTTGGTTCGCGACGGAGAAATGGTTCGTGGGTCGCTGAATTGCGACGTATTGGCCGGTGTCGTGCTGCCCGGCGGAGTGCTGCCCAGCCGAGCGTTGACTGGCATGAGCGACGGGCATCGACCCGTTCGTGGCAAGCGTCGCGCCTTTTGAAGTGGTGCCGGTCACGGCCCCGAACACGGGCCAAACCACGATCGAAAGCACCGCCGCGATGAGTCCGAAACCGATCCAACCGACCGTCGCGCCATAGCCGCCCGCAGCGCTGACGAGCAAACCTGTTCCGACAATGCCCATGCCCGGGCCCGTATAGATCACCCCGCCCCACCCGTGCGCGCCGAGTTCGGCGAGCCGCCGCAAGCCCCACTGCGAGGCGAACACGAAGGTCCAGGCGCTGACCGCGCCGGCGATGAAGCGCACGACGGCCCACACCCAGAATTGGCTTGTTACGCCCATCGCCAGCGTCAGCAGGACCGTCGCGACAAGCCCCGCGCGCACCATACGCGCCGGCGCCACCCGCAGCGCCGCGCAGGTGATCGCGCCGACGAAATAGCCTGCGTAGTTGGCCGATGCGAGCCAGCCGCCGTGCTGGATATCGATCTGCGGCTGACCGAGAGCGCCGCCGTGAAGCATCAGCGGCAGGAGCGGCGTGAACGCAAAACGGCCGATACCGAGCACCACGGCCAAGGTGATCATGCAGGCAAGCGCCGCGCGGCGGGCAGCGTGACGTTCGGTAGCGGTGTCTTGCGCGCTGGAAGCGAGATCGATCATAAGTGGACGAATAGCGGAAGCGGGCCGGCAGTCGCCGGTTTGTTCAATCCATATTAGCTTGACCTTTAGATCACGAAAAATGAATAATTGCGATACCAACCATCGCCAGGAGAGAATCATGGATCTGGCCGCCTTGACCATTTTTCGTGCTGTCGTGCGGGAAAACGGCGTGACGCGCGCCGCTGCCAAGCTCAATCGCGTGCAATCGAACGTCACGACGCGCATCAAGCAACTCGAGGAGCAACTGGGCACTGACCTGTTCATCCGCGACGGCCGGCGCCTTGTTTTGACCCCGGCTGGCGAGACACTGCTGCCCTACGCTGAGCGTCTGCTCGCACTCGCCGACGAGGCGCGCCATGCCGTGCGCGAGGATCGTCCGAGTGGGCGCCTGCGTTTGGGCACGATGGAAAGCGTCGCGGCGACGCGTCTACCTGGATTGCTCGCGAGTTACCACCAGCGGTGGCCGGATGTCGCGCTGGAACTCGAAACCGGCACGACCGGCAAGCTGATCGAGCGGGTCCGCGAATTCGAAGTGGATGCGGCGTTGGTGGCGACGCCACCAGATCCAGCCACGCTCGGTGAATTGTTCGAGACAGTGCCGGTTTTCCGCGAAGAACTGGTGATGCTGTCGCCGCGAGGCCATCGGCCGATTCGCGAAGTACGGGATATTGCTTTATCGACGCTGATCGCGTTCGAGCGCGGGTGTGCTTACCGGGCGTACATCGAGAAGTGGTATCTGGAGCATGGCGTAAGGCCGGCCCGCGTTCTGGAGCTCGGCTCGTATCATGCGATCGTGGCTTGTGTCGCCGCCGGCGCGGGAGTGGCCGTGGCGCCGCGATCAGTGCTCGATCTGCAAACGGATACGAGCAACATCGCGGTTCATGAGCTTCCGGATATTGGTGTGATCGAGACGCTTCTCGTCTGGCGACGAGGGCATTTTTCGTCCGCGCTCAATGCGCTGCGGCAAGCGCTTGTGTCGGGAGAGGATGCGGTGGAGTTGACTACCGTTGCACCGGTAGGCGTTGCTTGAATTTTTGCTTGTTGCTTTGCCTGCGTGGCGGGGAACGCTAACCGCCACCGCAATCGGCCAGGTTGATGCACGGCAAGACACGCCAAGGCCAAAAACAACTTGGGCCACCCGGGACGCAAAAACCACCAGCGCCCCGCATGGCCCAATCAAACCCGAATCAAAGCTGGGCTTCGACCCAACCCTTCACGCCTGCCAGTGCCGCCGGCAGATTCGCCGGTTCAGTGCCACCCGCTTGCGCCATATCCGGGCGCCCGCCGCCCTTGCCGCCGACTTGCTGTGCAACGAAGTTAACCAGTTCACCGGCCTTGACCTTCTTGCTGGCGTCCGCCGTCACACCGGCGATCAGGCTCACCTTGCCGCCCTCGACAGAGGCCAGCACGATCGCTGCGCTCTTCAGCTTGTCCTTCAGCTTGTCGACCGTCTCGCGCAGCGTTTTCACATCGGCGCCTTCGAGCGTGGCAGCCAGCACATGCACGCCGGCCACTTCGATTGCCTGACCGGCAAGTTCATCGCCCTGGCTGGAAGCCATCTTCGACTTCAATGCGCCCAGTTCCTTCTCCAGCGACTTCACCTGATCCTGCACCTGCATGATCCGCTGCGTCAGTTCCGACGGCTGCGCCTTCAACACGGCCGCAGCCGCATTGATCCGCGCGTCGAGATCCTGCACGAAGCGCACGGCGTTATCGCCCGTGATCGCTTCCACGCGACGAATGCCGGCAGCCACGCCGCCTTCCATCACGATCTTGAAGAGTCCGATGTCGCCCGTGCGATGCACGTGCGTACCGCCGCACAATTCACGCGAGAAGCCGAGGTCGAGCACGCGCACTTCGTCGCCGTATTTTTCGCCGAACAGCGCCATCGCGCCGCCCTTCACCGCTTCGTCGAACGGCATCACGCGCACAATGCCCGGCGCGTTCGCCAGCACTTCCGCGTTGACGATCGCTTCGACCTGACGAATCTGCTCGTCAGTCATCGGCGCGTTGTGCGCGAAGTCGAAACGGGTCTTGTCCGCATCGACCAGCGAGCCCTTCTGCTGCACGTGCGAGCCGAGCACTTCGCGCAGCGCCTTGTGCATCAGGTGGGTGGCCGAGTGATTGCGCTCGGTGCGGGCACGACGCACCGCGTCGATTTCCGCCTTCACGACGTCGCCGACTTTCAGCGTGCCCTGCTCGAGCGTGCCGTGATGGCCGACGACGTCCGCCTGCACCTTCAACGTGTCGGTCACCGCAAAGCGCACGCTCGCGTTCGCCAGCACGCCCTGGTCGCCGACCTGGCCGCCCGACTCCGCGTAGAACGGCGTGTGGTCGAGCACGACGACCGCCTGCTGGCCGTGGCTCACTTCCTTGACCGACGCGCCGTCAACATACAGCGCGATCACTTTCGCGTCGTCAAAGATAATTTCTTCGTAGCCGTGGAACGTGGTCTTCGCGCCCGAGTATTCGAGGCCCTGCGCCATCTTGAACTTGCCCGCCGCGCGAGCCTGTTCGCGCTGACGCGCCATGGCTTCGTCGAAAGCGGCTTCGTCGACCGTCACTTCGCGCTCGCGGCAGACGTCTGCCGTCAGATCGAGCGGGAAGCCGTAGGTGTCGTGCAGCTTGAACGCGAGTTCGCCGTCGAGCGTCTTGCCACCCTTCGCTTCCAGATCGGCCAGCGCGCTTTCGAGAATCGACATGCCGTGCTCGATGGTCTCGAAGAAGCGCTCTTCTTCCTGACGCAGCACATCTGTCACGCGTTGCTCCGCGTCCTTCAGTTCCGGATAGGCGCCGCCCATTTGCGCGACGAGGTCCGGCACCATGCGGTGGAAGAACGAACCCTTCTTGCCCAGCTTGTAGCCGTGGCGGATCGCGCGGCGCACGATACGGCGCAGCACGTAGCCGCGGCCTTCGTTGCCCGGAATCACACCGTCGACGATCAGGAACGAGCAGGCGCGGATGTGATCGGCGATCACCTTCAGCGAGTTGTTCGTCAGATCGGTTACGCCGGTTTCGCGGCCTGCAGCCTTGATGAGCGCCTGGAACAGATCGATCTCGTAGTTGCTGTGCACGTGCTGCAGAACCGCGGCGATACGCTCGAGACCCATGCCCGTGTCGACGCACTGCTTGGGCAGCGGCGTCATGTTGCCTTGGGCGTCGCGGCTGAATTGCATGAACACGAGATTCCAGATCTCGATGTAGCGATCGCCATCTTCCTCAGGAGACCCCGGCGGGCCGCCCCAGACTTCCGGGCCGTGGTCGTAGAAAATTTCCGAGCAAGGGCCGCACGGCCCGACGTCGGCCATCTGCCAGAAGTTGTCCGACGCGTAGCGCGCACCTTTGTTGTCGCCAATGCGGATGATGCGCTCGACCGGCACGCCGACTTCCTTCGCCCAGATGTCGTGCGCTTCGTCGTCTTCGTGATAGACGGTGACCCACAGCTTGTCTTTCGGCAACTGGTACACGCCGGTCAGCAATTCCCACGCGTAGTGGATCGCGTCGCGCTTGAAGTAGTCGCCGAACGAGAAGTTGCCCAGCATTTCGAAGAACGTGTGGTGACGCGCGGTGTAGCCGACGTTTTCCAGATCGTTGTGCTTGCCGCCGGCGCGCACGCTGCGCTGCGCGGTTGTGGCGCGCGAATACGGACGCGATTCCGCGCCGAGGAACACATCTTTGAACTGCACCATTCCCGAATTGGTGAAGAGCAGTGTCGGGTCGTTGCCGGGCACAAGGCTCGACGAGCGAACGATCGTATGGCCCTTCGATTCGAAGAACTTGAGGAATTTCTCGCGGATTTCGGCGGCTTTCATAGCGTGCGGGGGACGGGTTTGCCAGTTCCCTGGCTGTTACCGGCGGCATCATGGGGATGCGCCAACTGTTTGTTTCTTAAACGACTGATTATACGGGATCGGCGCCCGTGCGCGGCGGCGGCCCTGTCCCACCCTGGTCCCGATGGCCATTCGGCCAGGTTTGGCCGGGTAGCGAGTGACATGGCGAGGCGCGCCGCGCGTCCTATGCCGTTCGGCTGACTGCGCCGGCGCGCGGGAATCGCTTAAGATTGCCCCCATCCGCGGCGACATGTACGTCGCTTTGGCTACAAAGGAGACAATGAAAAATATGGGCGCTCTCAGTCATATCCGCGTGCTGGACCTCACACGCGTACTCGCCGGGCCTTGGTGCGCGCAGACGCTCGCCGATTTCGGCGCCGACGTGATCAAGATCGAACGGCCCGAAGTCGGCGACGACACGCGCCACTGGGGGCCGCCGTATCTGAAAACGCCTGAAGGCGCCGACACGCGCGAGGCCGCCTATTACCTTGCGGCCAATCGCAACAAGCGCTCGGTCACCGTCGACATCGCTTCGCCCGAAGGCCAGCGGATCATCCGCGAACTGGCCGCGCAAAGCGACGTGGTGCTGGAGAACTACAAGGTCGGGCAGTTGAAGAAGTACGGCCTCGATTACGCGTCGCTGAAGGAAGTCAAGCCCGATCTGATCTATTGCTCGGTGACCGGCTTCGGGCAAACCGGCCCGTATGCGCAGCGCGCCGGCTACGATTTCATTGTGCAAGGCATCGGCGGCTTCATGAGCATTACCGGCGAGCGCGACGGCCAGCCGGGCGGCGGCCCGCAAAAGGCCGGCGTCGCGATCGCCGATCTGATGACCGGCATGTATTCGACCATCGCCGTGCTCACGGCGCTCACGCATCGCGACCGCACGGGCGAAGGTCAATACATCGACATGGCGCTGCTCGACGTGCAGGTGGCCATGCTGGCCAACATGAATTCGAATTACCTGGCGAGCGGCCAGCCGCCCGTGCGCTGGGGCAATGCGCATCCGAACATCGTGCCCTACCAGACCTTCCAGACCAGCGACGGCTGGATCATTGTCGCGGTCGGCAACGACGGCCAGTTCCGCAAGTTCGTCGAGGCCGGCGGCCGCACCGAACTCGCCATTGACGAGCGATTCGCCACCAATCCGGCACGCGTACGCAACCGCGATATCCTCGTGCCGATTCTTGCCGACATGGTGCGTCTGCAGGGCAAACAACAATGGATTGCCGCCCTCGAAGCAGCCGGTGTGCCGTGCGGGCCGATCAACGATCTGGGCGAAGTGTTCGAGAACGAGCAGGTCGTGGCGCGCGGGTTGCAGGTCGATCTGCCGCATCCGTCGGGCGGCACGGTCAAACTGGTGCGCAATCCGATCAATATGAGCGGTACGCCGCCCGAAGCGCTGTCCCATCCGCCGACGCTCGGCGAGCACACCGACAGCATCCTGCGTGATGTGCTCGGCTATGACGCGGCACGGATTGCGGCGTTGCGGGACCAGTCGGTGATTTGAGGCCGGCTGCGTTGCGGGCGAGTGGTTTGGGGCCGGCTGGGGCGTTGGCGACTTGCAGTGAGGCTGGCAACGGTGCCAGCTCACTCGCCGCCCTAATCTCAGCAAATCAGGCCATCACCGCCGCTCGTCTAACGAAGCCAGCCAGCGCCGCCCCTCTTCCCAATCGCCGAGGCCGCTGTCGGCATTGATGTGGCCGCGCGGCCCGATATCGATCCAGCGGCTGCCCCACGCGCTCGCACAAGTCTGCGAAAACGGCACACCACCGTATAGATCGTCGCTGCTCGACACGACGATGCTCGCGAACGGCAGTCGCACAAGCGGCACCGGCGCAAAGCCACTGGCGTCCTGCGGAAAATGCGCCTCGGAGGGGTTGGGCACGGCCACCAGTAATGCACCGGCCACTTTCGCCAACTGCTCAACGCTCGCGTATTGCGACGCCCAGAAGGCGGTCGTCAGGCAGCCCAGGCTGTGCGCGGCGAACACCACCGGCGAGTCGGCTGCGGCCACTGCGGCGTCGAGCGTGCGGCACCACGCGTCGCGCGTCGGATGATCCCAGTCAGGCATTTGCACGCGCACGAAGGCGGGATCGAGCGCTTCCCAAAGCGTCTGCCAGTGACCCGCGCCGGAGTTCTGGTAGCCCGGCAGCACGAGTACGTTTAGTTTTTGTCCGCTCATTGCGTTCCCCGTCGCAGTTCGTTTTTCAAGTTCGCTTTCGCGATATGTTTCCGCGGTCCACGTCTGCAATTGTCGTTGCGGTACGTTTTTGCGGTGCGTTTTTGCGGTACGTTTTTGCGGTACGTTTTTGCGGTACGTCTCCGCACGCAGTCCGTCTCCGCAGTTTGCTTCCGCAGCCCGCTTCCGCAATCACCCACTTCGCCCGGCCAAAGCCGCATGCTTCAATGCATCACACGGCCCACGCCCACGCCGCGCGGATCGGCCGCCGGCTCGGGCGTCGTCCCTTCGACGCGAATCATCTGCACGTCGCCGTTGAACGACTGCCCTTCCAGCGTGTAGCCCCTGGCTTTCAGCTGATCGGCCAACTCACCCGTGATCGGATGATACGGCTCGAAATAGATCGTCTTCGGCGGCAGCAACTGATGATGGAACCGCATCGCGGCCAAAGCATCGGTCGGCGCCATGTTGAAATCGTACAGGTTGGTCATGACCTGGAAGATCGACGTGAGTATTCGCGAGCCGCCAGGCGTGCCGATCACCAGCGACACCTTGTTGTCCTTCAACAGAATGGTCGGCGTCATCGACGAAAGCGGCCGGCGTCCCGGGGCCACCGTGTTCAGGTCGTCAGCCGTCGCGCCGGGCGTGCCGGCGGCAGCCGGTTTGGTGACGAAGTCGTCCATCGCGTCATTGAGCAGGAAGCCGCCGCCGTCCACCACCACGCCGGAACCGAAATCCCCGTTCAGCGTGTAGGTGTTCGACACGGCGTTACCCCACTTGTCGACCACCGAATAATGCGTGGTTTGCGCTTTCTCCGGCATCACGTCGCCGAGGCCGCCTTTAACGGGCGTCGCGCCCGGCACTTCGTCGGGTTTCACTTCATCGGCGCGTTGCGCGAGGTAGGCGTCGCTGGTCAGTTTGTCGAGCGGCACCTTGTACGAATCGGGGTCGCCAATGTATTGCTGGCGATCGGCGAACACGCGGTCTTCGATCTGCGCGATCAGATGGATATACGGCTCGGAATTCAGCTCGAGGCCATCGAACGCCGGCTTCAGATCGGCCTTCATCTTCAGCATCTGGATCAGCCCGACTCCACCCGAACTCGGCGGCGGCGCGGTCACGACCTGGTAGCCGTTCCAATTGGCGGTGAGCGGCTGGCGCCAGACAGCCTTGTATTGAATCAGGTCCTGCTTCGTGACCAGACCGTGGCCATACATCTGCTGGGCGATCAGATCGGCGGTGCGGCCTTCGTAAAACTCACGCCCGCCGTCGCCGGCGATGCGCGAGAGGGTTTGCGCGAGTTCAGGCTGGCGATACATGACGCCCGCCTTCAGGTTCGAGAAGTAGGCTTCGAAGTTGGTCTTGCCGGCGAAACTCTTCGCTGCCGCGTCGTGGCGCTGCTGCAACCCCTGGTCGACCTGGAAGCCGTCGGTGGCGTAACGGATCGCGGGCGCCAGCACCTGCTTCCATTTCAGCTTGCCGAAACGCTGCTGCGCTTCCCACATACCCTCGACGGTGCCCGGCACGCCCACCGCGCGATGGCCGACGAGGCTCATACCCGGCACGAGGTTGCCTTTATCGTCGAGGTACATGTCGCGGGTCGCCTGTTGCGGCGCGCGCTCGCGATAGTCGAGAAAATACGGCTTGCCGTCCATGAACACGGTCATGAAGCCGCCGCCGCCGAGATTCCCCGCGTCCGGACAGGTCACGGCCAGCGTGAAGGCGATCGCGACAGCGGCGTCCACCGCGTGGCCGCCGGCCGCGAAGATCTGCTGGGCGGTGTCGGCGCTGTAGCGATCCGGCATGGCCACCGCCGACGCGTCCAGCACGGCCTTTGGCGGCGGCGTTTTCGCGAGCGCGGGGGCCGGCGCGACGAAGCTGCCGGCGAACGCGGCGAACGCGGCCGTGACCGTCACGATCCGTGCGAAAGACAAAGAGGCGAAAGGCGCGCGAGGCGCGTCATGTGACGGGAAGGACATCCGAGAAACTCCGGGAACTAGGAGCGCCATGTTGCACGAACGGAAAGCGTCCATGCCAGGGCGGCCCAATGGGTGAGGCGGCCTGCGCGCCCGGCAGCGCTCTGGTGGGCGCTACACGGCAGGGCACAGGCAGCGCAATCCGAAACGGCTTGAGCGGGGCGCGGGTGTGCGGCGAGGCTGTCTGGCTTGCGCCGCACGGGCGCAAAGCGGCGCCGGGGAAAAAATCCGTGGGCGAACATCATGTTGCCCGTGCGCGGCGCGTGGAGAGTGCGCCGCCCGCATCGTAAGTCGCCATGGACCGCGCCAACAAAACGTTTTACCTCCTGTTACAGCACATTAAACGCAGCTTGCACGATCTCGTCCGCCCCCAAAAACCACTCGAAACCGCTCAAACGTTGGCTGCGCGCCGCACTCGCCTGCCGCGAGCGAACGCGTCAGGTAGAATTGACGGATAAGTGGGCGCATTGCGCGTCCCCGACAGACTTTCACCTTCTCGCATGAATACCGAACGCAACGACGCGCCAGCGGCATCCAATTTTATCCGCAACATCATTGACGAAGACAACCGCACCGGCAAGTGGGGCCAGCGCGTCGAAACGCGCTTTCCGCCCGAGCCGAACGGCTACCTGCACATCGGTCACGCCAAGAGCATCTGCCTGAACTTCGGCGTGGCGCGCAGCTACGGCGGCGTGTGCCATCTGCGTTTCGACGATACGAATCCGGAAAAGGAAAGCGTCGAGTACGTCGACTCGATCATCGACTCGGTGCGCTGGCTCGGTTTCGAGTGGGAAAAAGGCGGCAAGGAACAGCTCTACTTCGCGAGCGATTACTACGACAAACTGTACGAATTCGCCGAACTGCTGATCGAACGCGGCAAGGCGTATGTGGACAGCCAGTCGGCCGAAGAAATGCGCGCGAACCGCGGCTCGGCTTCCGAAGTCGGCACGCCGTCGCGCTTCCGCGAGCGTTCGGTGCAGGAAAACCTCGACCTGTTCCGCCGCATGAAAGCCGGCGAGTTCAAGGAAGGCGAGCATGTGCTGCGCGCGAAGATCGACATGTCGTCGCCGAACTTCAACATGCGCGACCCGGTCATCTACCGCATCCGCTTCGCGCATCACTACCGCACCGGCGACACATGGTGCGTGTACCCGATGTACGACTACACGCACTGCATCTCGGACGCGCTGGAAAACATCACGCATTCGCTGTGCACGCTCGAATTCGAAGACCACCGTCCGCTGTACGACTGGATTCTGAACGAGCTGGCCGAAGCTGGAATCTTCACGCGCCCGCTGCCGCAACAAATCGAGTTTTCGCGCCTGAACCTGACCTACGCGATCACCAGCAAGCGCAAACTGCTGCAACTGGTGACCGAAGGCCATGTCGAGGGCTGGGACGATCCGCGCATGCCGACTATCGTCGGTGTGCGCCGCCGCGGTTTCACGCCGGAAGCGATCCAGTTGTTCTGCGAGCGCATCGGCGTCACCAAGGTCGATTCGTGGATCGACATGAGCGTGTTCGAAGGCGCACTGCGCGACGATCTGGACGATAAGGCGCCACGCACTGCTGCCGTGCTCGATCCGGTCAAGCTGATCATCGACAATTTCCCCGAAGGCGTGACCGAGCCGTGCAATGCGCCGGTCCACCCGCATCATCCGGAAATGGGGGTTCGGGAGTTCCCGATCTCGCGCGAACTGTGGATCGAACGCGAGGACTACAACGAAACGCCGCCGAAGGGCTACTTCCGCCTGTTCCCGGGCAACAAGGTGCGCCTGCGCTACGGCTATGTGATCGAATGCATCGGTGCGGACAAGGACGAGAACGGCAACATCGTCGCAGTCCACTGCAACTACTTCCCGGACAGCAAATCGGGCACGGAAGGCGCGAACACCTATAAGGTCAAGGGCAACATTCACTGGGTCAGCGCAGCAGGCGCGGTCCCGGCCGAAGTGCGCATCTACGACCGTCTGTTCAAGGAACCGCAACCGGACGCCGGCGGCCGCGACTTCCTCGAAGCGCTGAACCCGGATTCGAAGCGCGTGGTCAACGCCTACCTGGAACCGGGTGCGCGCGACGCGCTGCCGGAACAGCGCTATCAGTTCGAGCGCCACGGCTATTTCGTCGCCGACCGCGTCGATTCGAAACCGGGCAAACCCGTATTCAATCGCATCGTCAGCTTGCGCGACAGTTGGGGCAAGCCGGCGTAAGCTGGAGCCACAACAGCGCGAAGCGCATCTGACGTAGCTTCTCTGAAGTCAAATACGGCGTGCATTTCGCGAGCGGGATGCACGCCGTTTCGTTGCATCATGTTCCATCGACAGTGACAGCGCGGCATCCATGCACGCGCGAGTCCGGGAGGCCCGATGAAAGTTGCAGCCCGTCGCGGGGTAAGCGCATGGGACACAGCATCAGGTGCGGGTCATACGCGTGCCGTTGCTGTTACGCGCATAACCCGCGCCGCACGCGTCGCGCATAGCATGCGCTGCGCACTCGTGGCGCTGAGTGCGTTTGGCGCGGCGTCGCTCGCCTGCCCCGCTCACGCGGACGAACTCACCGGCACGCTGAAGAAAATCCACGACGATGGCGTGGTCGTACTCGGCGTGCGAGAAGCGTCGATTCCCTTCTCCTACTTCGACGGCACGCGCACGGTCGGCTACTCGCAGACCATCGCGCTGCAGATCGTCGACGAAATCAAGAAAACGCTCGGCCTGCCGCAACTGAAGGTGCACGAAATCACCGTGACCTCGTCGAACCGCACGCCGATGTTGCTGAACAACCAGATCGATCTGGAATGCGGCTCAACCACGCACACGGTGGAACGCGAAAACGTGGCCGCGTTCTCGAACAGCTTCTTCCAGTACGCGGTGCGCATGATCGCGCGCAAGAGCAGCGGCATTACGGATTTTCCCGACCTGGCCAGCAAGACGGTCGTGACGACCGCCGGCACCTCCGACGAGCGCCTGCTGCGCCGCCTGAACACCGAGAAGCATCTGAACATGCGCATCACGAGTGCGCGCGATCATGCGGAAGCATTCAGCGCGGTCAAGGATGACCGGGCCGTGGCCTTCGTGATGGACGAGCCGATCGTGTACGGTTTCAAATCGACCGACCCGCACCCCGAAGACTTCGTGGTAACCGGCACGCCGCTCGGCTATGAGGTCTACGCCTGCATGTTCCGCAAGGGCGACGAGCCGCTGCGCATGCTCGTGAACGGGGTAATCGCACGCGGCCAGCTTGCCGGCGACGCCGAACGTCTGTACAACCAGTGGTTCACCCAGCCGATTCCGCCGCACGGCATCAATCTGAATTTTCCGTTGTCGGAACAGAACCGCACGCTATTCGCGCATCCCAACGACCACGCGCTCGACTGAGCGCGCCGGCAGCGCGCGTGGCGGATGCAGGTGGCGGGTATTGCCAAGCGCTGCAGCCCAATCAACCCATCCGCCGCTATAGCGTTCGATGCAGTTCCGCGAGCGAAAGCGTGGTTTGAAAGAGCCGTGTGAGACTGCGGCTCGCATACTGCTCGACTTCGTCCGGTGCGGTCCAGCGATATGCGTCCATTTCGGGGATCAGCGTGCCGTCGGAGCGGCGCGGAAACAGCGACGTGCAGGTGCAAGAAGACAGATCGAGTTCGTCGGCCGTCGCGCGCGCCACGAACAGATGCAGATCCTTGTCGCGCCGGTAGACGAACAATCCGAGATCCGTCAAGCGACCGGGTTCGATCACGATACCGGTCTCCTCGACCATCTCGCGCAACGCCGTGACGTGTGGCGCCTCGCCCTCTTCGCCATGCCCTTTCGGAACGTCCCAGTGAGACGTTTCGGTGGCGTGCGCGAGCAGCACCCGGCCGTCCGGGTCGAGCAGCACGACGCCGCACGAGACGACCCGCGCGCTCATCGACGCAACGCGCCGCAAGGACGCACAACTTCGGGCTGCGCCGGCGGCAAGCCGGCGCGCGCCATCATACCGGCCCGCACGCTCAGTGCTTTTTCTGCAATTGCCAGTTGCCGCCGCCCTGTTTGCAGAACTGCGGACGCAGGTTCATCGACTGCCCTTTCGCATTCAGCGCGACGCCGACGTCGCGGCAAGTGCGCTCGCCATCCTTCGCCGTGCTGGCGATGCTGATCGTCGCGTCGATCTTCACGCTGTTGCCCGTGTCTTCGTTAACCCAGTTCACGCTTTCGCCGTCCTGCTTGTCGTTCAAGGCAGCGAACACGGCGCTCTTGATCGAGTCGACGTCGCGTTGCTTCATGTAGCTGATCGGCGTGTCGTTCAGAAAACCGAGGTTCGCCGCTTGCGCGCCGATGGCGCAGCCAAGCAGCAGGCCACCGACGGTCAGGTGAAACAGGGCACGGGTTCGCATCGACATGAAGGGTTCTCCTCGAAGAGTAGTTCGGCGGTCTCGAGCGCGTTCACGGCGGCTCGTGATCTGGACCCCAAAAGCATAGCATGTCGCCCTCGAAGCGGCCGCCCGGATGCGGCATCGCAACGGCCCACGGCAGCCTGCAGCATCCGATTCCCGCCTTGCTGGAACGAACGGGCGCGACGACCGCTCAGACTTTTTAGGACGAGTCTCATATCTTCTTATGAAGCGTCTTCTTAAGATAGGTCTGTTGCGCTGTAGCGCTGATCAAGCTTCCACCGCCGCCCTATGGACATCTCGTCTGCTCTCGAAACCTTCACCGTCGCGCTCGCGCTCTTTTGCGTCGCGCTGGTGCCGTTCGCCATCGGCCGCGATCCCGGTCTTGCGCGGCGCATCGTGCAAATGGACAGCCTCCCCCGCGCACGCTGGCCGAATCTGCTGACACGCGCCGGCATTGCATGCGTCCTCATATCGTTCGCGCTTCTGCTGGTCGGCTGCTACTACATCATTGCCGGCGCGGGCCACTGACCTCGTCCGCGGCGGCACGTGCCGCCCCGACTAGCGGCGCGTCCATCGCCCGGCGATCAATTCGCCGCCTTATTTCCCGCCTTATACCCATCGGTGAGCGTATTCAAAAACGCCACCACATCTTTGATTTCAGCCTCGTCGAGCACCGGCTTGTCACCCGGCTTGCGATCGAACGGCGGCTCGGTGTTCAGATTGGCCCAGTAACGCTGCGGCAGATCGTCGAACTTCTGCACCTTGCCCTTCACGACCGGATAAAACTTTTCCGGGTTCGTGTCGCGTTGCGCATAAAAACGCACTGCCTGATCCAGCGAATGATAGATGCCGTTGTGGAAGAAACTCTTCTTCAACGCGACGTTGCGCAGCGTCGGCGTGCGGAAGATGCCGCAAAATTCGGCGCGGCCCTTCAGGTCGGTACGCTCCGGCCCGCATGCGCCGAGGTCGTAGAAATGCGGATCGCGATTCACCGGCAGCGCGCGGTTGCGCGGCACGCCGATCGCAATCAGACCGAAGTCGCTGAACTGCGGCGGCGCACCGTCCATGGTGCGCTGGCTGATGTGGCAGCTCGCGCAATTGCCCTTCTTTTCGTCGTTGAAGACTTCCAGACCATGTAGTTCGGCCTTGGTCAGTTGCGCTTTGCCCGCCAGATACGCGTCGTACTTGCTGGTGTACGGATAGAAAATCTCGGGTGCCTGCTCGAAGGTTTCCAGCGCTTGCAGCACGGCGTTGAAAGTGGCGGCATCGCTATCGAAAATATGCTCGCCAAATGCCGCGCGAAAAGCCTCCGCATACGGCGCGGCTTTCACCGCCGCCGTGACCTTCGCAGGCGTGCTACCCATTTCGAACGACGACAGCAGCGGAATACGCGCCTGATCCGAGCCGCGGTCGACCCTGCCGTCCCACGTCAAGCCGCCGGTCGGCCCGGCATCCACGCTCTCATCGCCTTCGTCGTCCGACTCGTGATAGTGCTCGGCGAACGCCGGCACCGATTGCAGGTACTTGAGCGTCGGCGCGGCGCGCATGCCGGTGCGGTGCATGTCGTTGCCGCCCAGTTGTACCGACAGCGAATTCGCCGGCGAAAAGCCGTGATCGGGGCTGTGGCACGACGCGCAGGCCAGCTTGCCCGAGCCGGATAGCGACGCGTCGAAGAACAGTTGCTTGCCGAGGGCCGTCATCTGCCGCACGGATTCGTAGACTTGCGCGCGGGTCTGACCGGCTTCATGTGCCGTCACCTTGACGGTAGAGGCCACTGTAGAGGTGGACGCCGCCGACGCACTCGTCTGGCGCCCGACACCCGCGTTGGCATTGGTATTGGCGTTCGTATCCGCCCTGGCGCTCACTTGCGCGTTGCCATTCCCGTCGGCCTTGCCCCCCGCTGTCTGCGAGCCTGCGTCGCACGCGGCCAGGGTCACGGTCATGGCTGCGAGCGCCATCGCCAGCACCGCGCCAATGCCTGCCGGCCTCACGCGCCGCCGCGCCCGCGGCCGAACCGTCGTTTTACGAATCCCCGCGAGACCAAGCCGCATATGAATGATGTGAGTTTGCGATATTGAAGTCCGCGAGCGTATTTCATCGACATGTCGTTTAAATGACATACAGCCGACGAAAATATCGAAACCCAAGCCATTCGTAATTAGTTACATGTTTCTGTCAAATTCCTTGTTCAAACTTTCGCTCGCGGCCATCCGTGTAAACAATGCACGCGGCCCGTCCCCAACGCGAGAGAGAGAACACATACCAAATGAACAAAAAACTGATCTGCGCGGCGCCTATCGCGATCGCGGCAGCGTTGAGTCTGTATGCGTGCGGCGGCGACAATGTCACCGCGCAACCGGACATCACGTCGATCAAGACGGTCGTGGTGATCTACGCGGAGAACCGCAGCTTCGACAATCTGTACGGCAACTTCCCCGGCGCCAACGGTCTGCAGAACGTGACGGCGGCGAGCGCCACACAGGTCGACCGCGACGGCACGGTGCTCGCGACGCTGCCGCAAGTGTGGAACGGCCTGACGCAAACCGGCGTGACACCGGTCGTGACGCAAGCGATGACGGCCAATCTGCCGAACAGCCCGTTCGCCATCGACGATCCGAATGGTTTCAACACGCCGATCACGGCCACGACGCGCGATCTGTATCACCGCTTCTATGAAAATCAGATGCAGATCAATGGCGGCAAGAACGACAAATTCGCCGCGTGGGCGGATTCCGGCGGCCTCGTCATGGGCCACTACACGCTCAACGCCGACAAGCTGCCGTTGTGGAAGATCGCCCAGCAATACACGCTGGCCGACAACTTTTTCATGGGCGCGTTCGGCGGCTCGTTCCTGAATCACCAGTGGCTGGTTTGCTCGTGCACGCCGACCTATCCGAATGCGGACAAGAGCCCGGCAGCCGCCTCGATCTCGTCGGTCGAAAGCGACGGCGTCACGCTGAAGCTTGCGACCAACTCGCCGGCTTCGGCGCTGAGCGGCCCGCCGAAATACGTGCTCTCGGGCAATCTGACGCCTGACTTCTACGCGATCAACACGATGCAGCCGCCGTATCAGCCAAGCGGCAACAAGGCGGCTTCGGGGGGCGACGCCAACCTGGCCGACCCGACTGCGCCCACCACGTTGCCGGCGCAAACGCAACAGCACATCGGCGATCTGCTGAACAACGCGAAGGTGTCGTGGGCGTGGTACGGCGGCGCGTGGGGTGCGGCGGTGTCGGCGGTGCAAAGCGGCACGTCGAACGTGATCTACGGCGCGAATCTGACGGCGCCGAATTTCCAGCCGCATCACCAGCCGTTCAACTACTTCGCCGATCTCGCACCGGGCTCGGCGAACCGTTCGCAGCATTTGCTCGACGGCGGTCTGGCGGGTTCCGAGTTCATCAAGGCGATCGACGGCGGCACGCTGCCGCAAGTGTCGTTCTACAAGCCGCAGGGCAACCTGAACGAGCACGCGGGTTACACCGACGTCGCCTCCGGCGACCAGCACATCGCCGACGTGATCTCGCATCTGCAGAAAAGCCCGCAGTGGAACAACATGCTGGTGGTCGTGACATACGACGAAAACGGCGGCTTCTGGGACCACGTCGCGCCGCCGAAGGCCGACCGTTGGGGTCCGGGCACGCGGATTCCGGCGCTGATCATTTCGCCGTACGCGAAGAAGGGTTTTGTCGATCACACGCAGTACGACACGACGTCGATTCTGCGTTTCATCACGCATCGCTTCGCGCTGCCGACGCTGCCAGGTATCGCCGCGCGTGATGCTGCGCTGGTCAGCAACGGCAGCAAGCCGATGGGTGATCTGACGGCAGCGCTGAACATCAGGCAGTAATCCGTTAGCAACAGTCCGCCTGACGGTGGGATTTTGACGGGGCAGCTTCGGCTGCCCTTTTTTGTTTTCGTCGCGCGGATCATCCCACGGCGCACGCGACTCGTTATCGACGCAAACAGCGACACAACGCGTTTGCACGAGCGGCGTATGCTTCGACGCAGGACGCAATCATTCCCGCCGATGGCGGCTCGAAACCCATAGCAACGTGTTGCAGGCTTGCCCACTTATTCAGGAGCTCGACAGCATGACTGAAAAAACCATCAAGGTACCCGGCCCCGATCATCCGATCACCATCGAGCCGGACAAAGCCCACGTGGTGGTGACGGTAGCCGGCCGCGTGATCGCGGATACGCGCAATGCGCTCGTGCTGCGCGAGGCGTCGTATCCGCCGGTGTATTACATTCCACGCAATGACGTCGAGATGACGCTGTTGGAACGTACCGATCACGCAACCTATTGCCCATATAAAGGCGATTGCGCGTACTACAGCATTCCGATCGGCGGCGAGCGCGCAGTGAATGCGGTCTGGACCTACGAGTCGCCCTACGCGGCCGTGAAAGAGATCGCCCAGCATCTGGCGTTCTATCCGAACCGGGTCGATTCCATCGACGTGCAGCCGGCGGGGTAAACGGCCATGCGCGCATCGCAGCGGTGAGGCTTCGATGCGCGGCGCCAGGCTTTTGAAGTACGGCAGGAGGGACTCGAACCCCCCACCCTCGGCTTAGAAGGCCGATGCTCTATCCAGCTGAGCTACTGCCGTAATGACGTGAGGCGATGCTACACACGAAACGTGTACAACCTGCATCGCCCGCAATGAGAACCCTTAACGGGCATTGGAACCTGTGCTGTATGACTGCCACAGGGTTCATGGGATACCGAAATTCTAACTGACCGGGCCGAGGACTGTGGAAATCCAATCCGGCGCACGGCACCGCTGATCGGCAGTCACCACGCCGCATCGCAAAACAAACGGGCCCGACGCGTTGAGCCGGGCCCGGATTATAACCGATCGCTTCCTACCCGCCAGTCGCACACCGGCACTTAGCGGGCTGTAGCGGGCGTGTCAAACGCAATCAGACCGGCTGCGGATGCAGCACGAACCAGCCGAGGAACACGATCCCCGCGATCACGCAGTACACGCCGAACGAAGCCAGACGTCCGCGGCCTTCGAAATAACGCATCAGGAAACGCACGCTGAGATAGGCGGCGATTGCGGTCAGCACGCCGCCGAGCAATGCATCGGCGAGCTGGCCCGGCGCATGGAACAGTTTCGGCAATTCGAGCACGCCGGCCGCGAAGATGATCGGCGTGCCGAGCAGGAACGAGAACTCGGCGGCCTTCTCAGTCGTCAGGCCGGCCGCATTCCCGGCGATCATCGTCAGACCGCTGCGCGAGAAGCCCGGAATCAGCGCGCCGATCTGCGCGAGGCCGACGAAAAACGCCTGGCGGAAGGTCAGCTTCTCCGGCGCCTGATGCGCGCGCGAACGTTGCAGGCGATCGCCGAACCACAGCAGCACCCCATTCACGATCAGGGCGACTGCGACAATGCGCAAATCGTGAAAAATCAGCTCGAGACGTTTCTCAAGAATCAGCCCGACGAGGCCCGCCGGAATCGTGCCGATGATGAGCGCCCACATCATGTGCGCGTCGTCGTTGCGACGACCGCCGAACGAAGCGAAGAAGCCACGCACCAGCGCGCACCAGCGCTTGCGGAAGTACCACAGCAGCGCGAACGCCGTACCGAGGTGCAACGCAACGAGGAACGGCAGCAACTGCGGCGCGTGCTTGTCGATATGCATGCCGAACAGGCCGGGTACGAGCAAGGTGTGGCCAAGGCTGCTGACCGGGAACAGTTCGGTGACGCCTTGCAGCACGCTCAGGAAAATCAGAAACGACAGGTTCACGCGGCGGTCCTTGTAAGGAAAATGTCGGGGAACAGCGCGCCGCACAAGGAGATCGACGGCGCGTCAAGAGCGCACCGATTATGCCTGGCTGCAAAGTCAGCGCCAAGCGTTTGAACCGCATTCGGGGAAATATTGATGCGCCGCGTCACAACTGGAAACCGTTGTTACGCCGCAGCAAAAGAAACAGAGCGCCGCCGGTGGCCGCCCTGCGATCATGAGAAATTCAATGTACTGATGGTCGAAACTTGTGCCAGGCCCGCATTGACGGCCCGGCGGAAGGCGAAGCAGATGACTGGATCAGCGCTCGAGCTTGTAGAAAAAGTAGACCGTGCTTGCCGCGAACATGCCGAACAGCGCCACACCCATTGCCATTGCGAGATCCATAAAGCCTCCTGAGCCGATCTCGCCCGGTCGTTGAAGTGGCCGGGCAGTCAGTGGATTATCGACAAGGATAGTGCTTCCCGGACACCCGCAATTTCCCGAGAAGGGTTTCCCCGTAGCGCAAAGCAGCGCAAAATCGTTGCTTCGCGAGCCGTTACGCGGCGTCGTTCGAACGTTCACAACCCGCGTTCGAGCCGCGCTCAACTCACTTGAACCGCACCCAACCTTTTCTCAACCAGCCCATCGACCATGCCCCTCTCCCCGCAACAGGACATTCTCGAGATCGCCCAGGACGCCTCCGTGCTCCGTTTCTCGCCGCAAGCCGGCGGCCGTCTTTTGTCGTGGATCATCAACGGCGAAGAGGTCATTCATTGGCCCGAGAACGCCGACTGGAGCCAGCCTGCCAGGATTCGCGGCGGCAACCCGCTGCTGTTTCCGTTTCTGGGCCGGCATCGCGTCGACGGCAAGATCGGCTTCTGGCGTGACGCACAAGGCACGGTGCGCGAATTGCCGATGCATGGTTTCGCACGCGACCTGCCCTTCGAAGCCCACGCCGACGTACACGGCGCCGGTTTGCGCATGACCCTCGCCGACAGCGACGCGACACGCGGCGGCTATCCGTTCGGCTTCCGTTTCGAAGCGACGTACCGACTCGTCGATACGCATACGCTGGAAGTCACGCTAAGCACCGCCAATACCGGCGACGTGCGGCTGCCCTACTACGCCGGCCATCACTTCTATTTCACGCTGCCGCATACGCAACGCGCCGAGACCTCGTTGGAACTGCCGCCCACCGAACGGTGCTACCAGCAGAGCGACGGCTCGATCAGCGCAGCAGAACCGGGCGCGGCGCGCTACACGCTCGACGAGGCGCGCATTCTCGACCGCTTCCATTGTCTCGTCGGTGCGCCGGACCAACCGGTGCGCCTCGTTGCGCCCGGACTGAACCGGGTCATCACGATCGATCTGCAACGGCCGGACTCAGTGCCCTGGTATGCGGTCACGACATGGACCGAAGCCGCTGACTCGGACTTCTATTGCGTCGAGCCGTGGCTGGGTCTGCCGGATGCGATCCACAACGGCCTGGGACTGCGCTGGCTCGAACCAGGACAAACCGAGACAGCCGCACTGCGTATCAGCGTCAGCAAGCTGCGCTGATGGCAGGTTTTCCGCTCATCGTGACGTGACGGGTTACGTGGCTTTTCGCCGCGTTCCCGCCGTGCGCGCCCGCCTCTGCATCCGTTTTTCGGATGCTGCAGCGCAAAACCGTTAGAATCGGACGCTTTGCATCTACCTGCCGCGTGATCGGGATCGGCGCGTGGCAGCGCTTTGCGAGGTCCAATGCTCAACACAACAAGAATCATGAAACGGCTCGCCTGCGCGTCGTTGCTGGCGGTGCTTGCCGCCTGCGGGTCCGCTCCGGTGGGGCCTGGCTTTTACCGCGTCGAACGGGGCGATACCCTGTCGAAGATCGCGCGCAGCAACCGGCAACCGGTGCAAAACATCGTGCGCTGGAACAACCTGACCAACCCGGACAGCATCGAGGTCGGACAGGTGTTGCGGGTCGCGCCACCGGGCAATGTGGCGTCTACAGGCGGTGCCGCGGGTGGTGCAGCGCGTAGCAGCGGGGCAGGAAGCGCGAGCGCTTCGGCGGCGCCCCGGCCGGCACCCGCCGATAGCGCGCCGCCGTCCGCGCCGGCTTCGGCGATCTCGCTGGTATGGCCCGCTGACGGCACGGTGATCCGGCCCTTCGACGGCGCCAATTCGAAGGGCATCGATATTTCGGCGGCGGCGGGCACCCCGGTGGTTGCCGCGGCGCCCGGCACGGTGGTTTATGCGGGTAACGGCTTGCGCGGTTACGGCAACCTGCTGATCCTCAAACACAACGCCGACTATCTGACTGCCTACGCGCACAACCGCGTGCTGCTGGTGAAGGAAGGCCAGTCGGTCGCCCGCGGCGACAAGATCGCCGAAATGGGCGACACCGACACCGACCGTGTCATGCTGCACTTCGAACTGCGCTATCAGGGCCGCTCGATCGACCCGTCGCGGGCACTGCCGGCGCGCTAGCCGCCCGGCTTCAGGCACGCGCCCTGCAACAGCAGTCGAGGGAACCGCGCGTGCTATAAAACGCCCAATCCTATGCATGACGCGGCTTCGCGCTGCGTCTTCCCCTGTTATCTGTAAGGAATCTGCAATGAAGAGCGCACTGGCGTCCTTAACAACGGCCGCGGCGATCGGCCTCGGCCTGCTGACGCTCGGCAGCCTCGGCGGCTGTTCCAGCACCACCACCATGACCTACCTGCCAAGCGGCGATACGGGCTTTGCGATCAACTGCAGCGGCAGTGACGCGAGTTCCAGTTGGGCCGAGTGCTACAAACGCGCGGGCGAGGTCTGCGGCAACTACGGCTACGACGTCGTTTCGAAGGACGTCGACAACGGCGCGACCTCGGGTGGCTCGATCGGCGGAGTTTTCGGTGCGAACGTCAAAAACCGGTCGATGGTGGTTCGCTGCAAGCAGTAGAGGCAACGTGGCAACGCAATAACGCAGGCGCAGGGCCGCTCGAGCTGGCGGCGGCGCCAGCGGCCAGAGCGCGGATCGACGCGTTCGGCGAATGCGTGCGGCAAACGCGAACAGCGCGCCGAGCGCGATCGGCCAGAAAAAAAAGCCCGGCACGAGGCCGGGCTAACGGGGGTTCGGCGCATATCGGCAAAGGACCGGTTCACCATGCGCCAGAAGGAAATCTAACAACCCGCCTTTACAAGCGCAATCTATTAATTTCGTGGGCAATGTGACGCGGCGTACGGAGTCCGCATTACGTGAAGAGAAAATGTCGGAAATAAGCTGGGTAAACGCCCTTATCTGCCTCGCATGAAACGTCATAAAATCAACAAGTCAAAATCGCGCGCGTGGTTCGCCGGGCCTTATAAATCAAGCACCTACCCACGCGTCACCCGAAAAGCCTGACGAAAGCCCTTTGACCGATTCCCGCCAGCCCCGCCCAGCATGATCCGGACGCTTTATGTATTGCGAACCTTTAGTGCGCCAACGCACCATACCGAGGTATTAGCGATTATTGAGCGACGCGAATAAGTAATCGCATTTCTTCACAACAAATTCGCGAATAGCGAATACATTAAAAATCTTCAAATCCGCTGACAAATTGCGAGATTGAAAATCGACCGCGGTTAATGAATCAATAGATTAGATGATAAGCACAGGCCTTGATTCGTTCAAGCTGGCCGAATGGCTAAAATCGGCCAGCTTGCAGCGCGATCACATGACTCGCAGGCCCAGTTCAGTCACGAGCACAGCCGCCTGCTGATGCGAAATCGTCGCGCCCTTGAACAGCGCCGCATCGACGAGCCGCACGCCGCTCAGATCCGCCTCGCGCAGGTCCGCGCCGTCAAAGCGCGCGCCTTTCAGATGGGCATCCTTCAGACTGCCGCCGTCGAAGATCGCCTCGCGGAAATCGACGCCGGCCAGATCGGCGTCGGAGAAATCGAGTTGCTGGAGGGTGGCTTTGCGAAACGACAGGCCGCGCAAATGCGCGCCCACCAGCAAGGTCTCGACGAAGCTCAAGCCGAGCGCCGTACAGGCTTCGAAATTGGCGCCCGTCAGCTTTAATGCCGTTCAGTTAGCACTGAACGGCATTTTCATTTGCAGAGCAGGAAGAGGTTGTAAACGGCGCGCCGGGATGTTAACTTTTCGGCACGATGCTCTCAGCCCACCTTACCTATCTGATCGAAGC